>Ga0315294_10010732_pt1 | contig 10054 bp, 9 predicted proteins | sample YL17G13_40_MG_FD_203626 | JGI IMG/M metagenome (GOLD analysis project Ga0315294, IMG submission 203626) | Sediment microbial communities from Yellowstone Lake, YNP, Wyoming, USA - YL17G13_40 | ecosystem: Environmental > Aquatic > Freshwater > Lake > Sediment | place: USA: Wyoming | collected...
CTATACAGTCTCTGCGTCAGCGCTGCGGTAGTGGCGTCCCTGTTCGTGAACTGCGGGCTCGGACTCTCCAACGTCTACTTCCTGGGAAAGAAGCTCTCCTCGCCCCGTGACATCGCCTCACTCTCGTTGGGATTCGGAGTCGCGGGCGGAGCAATCGCCTTCGGTCTCGCGACGCTCGCGGTCCTTTTTCTCAAAGTGCCGGGTCTCTCCGGCGTTCCTTCCTGGGCGCTGATCCTTGCCTTCGCCGCTGTCCCGTTTCTCAATCTCTCGGAGTACTACTTCTACTTCCTCATCGGCTCTGACAGGATATGGCAGTTCAACCTGCTTTCGGCAGGGAGGAACGCCACACAGTTTCTGCTGGCTGCGCTCCTGATTGCAGGAGTCGGGCTCGGGCTGGCAGGCGCTGTTGGTTCGTGGGTAGTGAGCTTCGCGCTCACGGCCGCGGCCGCGCTCGCGATGGTGAGACGGCTCACGCCCGTGGGGTTCTCACTGGAGACGGGGCTGATGAGGCCGTCAGTCTGGTTCGGCATCAAGGGCTATCTGTCCCGCATCGCGTCTTTTCTCTACTACCGGATCGGCATGTTCATCGTGAGCTATTTCCTAGGCGCAACCGCGGTGGGACATTACGCAATCGCCGTTCTGCTGGCAGAGCTGCTCTGGAACATACCAAGTTCTCTTGCGCCCGCGGTGATGTTCAAGAGCGCCTCCGAGGAGTCCGATTCGAGGGACCGTCTGACAGCGGCAGCCTGCCGTCACACCGTTCTTATCTGCTGCACAGCCGGAGCCGCACTGGCTCTTCTCGGCGGGCAGCTCATTCGGTTTGCGTTCGGGTCAGAGTATCTCGCTTCGGTGAAGCCGCTGATTATCCTCCTGCCCGGCACTGCGCTCCTGAGCGTGGGCAGCGTGCTTGCGAACGACTTTGTCGGCAGGGGAAAGCAGGTCATGAATTCGCTCGCCGCATTTGTTACGCTAGTCATAAACGTGGCGCTCAGTCTCGTCTTCGTGCCTCGGTGGGGGATAGCCGGAGCCGCGGCTGCGGCGGCGATCTCTTACGCGACAGGCGCAGTTGTGATGATCGTCGAGTTCGTGCGGATTACCGGGATGAAGCCCGGACAAGTGCTAGTGCCCCGCGGCCGGGACCTCCGGGCATACACGCAATTGGCGGGCAGGCTGCTGGGACGTCGCGGCGTTTCATAGGTGAGCCCGCCTTACCCCGACCGACAGGTGCATGGGGGTCAAGTTCCTACGATCTCATTCAGCCCTTCGATTGCTTGAGCGAGATCCTCAGGGGACGCAGTGGTTATCCTTTTGCCAATCCTGTTCACGGAGAGAGTTCGAATCTGACTGATTTTCACCCATGACCGCTTCGGCAACCTGGGGGACGTAATCTCAAGGGTCAATGGAAAACCAGCCCTCTGAGGTTGACTGGTGACGACCATCGCTATGACCGTACCAGAACGCTCATTGAAAACGTCCTGGCTCAGAACCAGCACGGGCCTCAAACCTGCCTGTTCGCGCCCGTGCACAGGATTCAAATCAGCCCAGCGAATCTCACCTCTCAGTATTCTGGCCATGCCTGCAACTCCTCCCCCATCCCTTCTTCGGCCATTGCCTTCTCAAAGTCTGGATCAAGCTTGGCGCACTCTCGCGCAAGCCGCGTACGGTCAATGCGTTCCAGTTTCTCGCGCACCGCGTCCTGGATGGCTAGACTGCGGTTTCGAAACACGCGCCTTGATACGAGCTGGTCAAGACGCTGGACCGTGGATAGATCTAGCGTTATAGCTATCTTTGCCTTCGCCATGACACACCTCCTAGTATTACTATATGTCATACCGGCGCGGCTGTCAAGTGGACAACCTAACCCAATCGGCATCGGCCGCCGCGCACAGCGACGACGTGCTGCGTGCCGTTGTCAGGCCGAGTTCCGGATCCACGCACACCTATCTGTCCTGACTTCAGACTGCTTCTCTGTTGACCCGGAGGGTAGCTCTGCCGTAATCTGCCCTCCGGTGTTTGTTTCCGCTGGCTTCCCCCGGGCCACGCAGGGTTTGCGCCGAAGGGCGTGCCGGCGGTGAGAACAATGGGGGAAGGGCGTGTTGCCGCAACCGCCTGAGGACCACTCATGAGTCGCAAGGTACTGATGCTCGCATATTTCTTCCCTCCGTTGGGTGGGGGTGGGGTGCAGAGGACGTCCAAGTTTGTGAAATACCTGCCGTCGTTTGGCTGGACGCCAGTCGTCGTCACTGTGAAGGAGGGGGTGTACTGGGTCTCGGACAGGACTCTGGCCGGGGACGTGCCTCCGGACGTCGAGGTCGTGAGGACAAATTCTCTGTCTGTGTTCGGGATTCTCAGGTGGTTCCCGGGCGGGGGAAAGCGAGCCAGGCCGGGGCCGAGAATAGCGGCAAGGCCGGCAGGGGAGTGTATCGCGGCGTCTGGGCAGGGTTCGGTGGAAAGGTCGGGAGAAAGGTCGGGAGGGCTTTTCAGATACCTGAGAAGACTCTCCAGTTTCTTCCTGATTCCTGACCAGTACGTCGGCTGGATGCCGTTCGCGGCAAGCGCTGCGGTGAGGAGGGCCAAACTGGGCGACATTTCCGTAATCTACAGTACTTCATCTCCTGACAGCACCCACCTCGCGGGCCTCCTGGTGAGGCGCTCGACGGGAAAACCCTGGATCGCCGATTTCCGAGATCCGTGGACGGAGAGACTCACTTTCAGCGCGCCCACGCGCCTGCATCTGAAACTCCACCGTTATCTGGAGAAGCTGGTGCTCAGAAACGCGGACAGAGTAGTCTGCACGAGTGAGGACATCGTCACCGACTTCAGGCGCAAGTATCCTCATATGGACGCTCACAAGTTTGTGGTGATAACCAACGGGTTCGACCCCGATGACTTTGCCGTTGTGGCTCGTGTCGGAGCCGACAGCCCCGAGGGCAAGTTCACTATCTCCCACACGGGCATACTAACGGGGAAGAGGAATTGCTTTGGCTTCCTCGAGGGACTGCGGCTCTTCCTGGACAAACGGCCGGACGCGAGACCCAGAATGAGAGTTCTGTTCATCGGCACCCGTGACAGGGAGAACGAAGCGAGAGCAGGGGAGCTGGGCCTCACGGACGTGGTGCGATTTGAGGACACACTCCCTCACCTCGAGTGCGTGAGACTCCAGTCCGCATCGCACCTGCTGCTCCTGATAGAAGACGACAGCTACCGCGGTTCGCTGATCTACCCGGCGAAAGTCTACGAGTACGCGGCCTCGGGCCGCCCGATTCTGGCTCTCCTGCCGGAAGGCGCTGCCGCGCGGTTGGTGCGCGCACTTAATGCCGGTGTTGTGATGTCGCCTTCTGCCGCCAGCAAAATCGCCGGAGCGATAGAGCACTATTTCTCACATCACGAATCCGGTAAGCCCCTGCGGGGCGTCGAGGACAGGTCTCTTCTCGCGCCGTATGAAAGACCCGCGCTCGCCAAGAAACTCGCGTCGCTCCTGGACGAACTCACCGGGCACTGACGCCCCACGCCACAACATACAGGCCCCGGAAGCATGACCTATACTCCCCGCTGTGTTTCCTTTTCGTTCTGACCTGCGCTCCAACCTACTGTTTGACCCGCATTCTGACCCGACGTCTGACCCTAAAAGAGGCGAGCGGGCAGATCCCAGCGACAGTCATAGAAAAAAATTGAGGTCACCGCGCTTTTTATGTTGACAGGGGATGAGGCGCTGAGTAGGATGCCGTGCGTGGGGAAAAATGGGAGATTGTGGTACTTCAATAACTCCTTGTCAGTAAATGGAAAATCTATTCAAAGGTAAATTCTTACATTCACTGGACCACAAAGGCCGAATCAACATACCCAAGGCCTTCAAACTAATCATGGGAAAGGAGGACCGTCATCTTGTCATTCTCAAGGGATTCGACGGTTGCCTCTTTCTTTATACCAAAAGCGGATGGCTCTGGCAACAAGAGGAACTGCAGAAGATCCCGCTATTCGTGGCGCAAGCGAGAAGGGTGGAGAGGATGCTCCTCGAGAACGCATACGATACTGCACTAGACAGCCTGGGCAGAGTGAAGATCCCCGGTGAGCTTCTCGCCGAGGTGACCTTTGGCAAGGAAGTACTGGTACTGGGCGTTTCGCGAAGAATAGAGATCTGGAAGCCGAAAGACTACGAAGAATACAAGAGTCAGACTGACATGCCGATCGAACAGCTCGCCGAGAAACTGTTCCCGGGATGGGGCTCTAATGCATAGTGAAGCTGAGGGACACAACAGATCCAACTTAAAGTTACGCGTACACGAGGCCGGGGCCCGTGCCGCCGTAGCTGTGGAGGGAAGGCTCTCTGTCAGGAACGTCGAAGCTCTGACAGGCCGTCTCGCAAGGCTCTATATGTCAGGGAAGTCCGCCATCATCATTGACTTCTCAAGGCTCAAGCACGCCGACTACAGAAGCCTTCCCTCCCTCTCCTCAGCACTGCGCTCGCTGTCCCGGAGCGGGTGCGAGGTCATTCTCTGCAACCTCAGCGACTACGTCTTGAACATATTCAGGGTGGCGGGGTGTGATGAGGGGCTCACGATATACGGGAGAAAAGAAGAAGCAGTGAGGGCGTTGAGATATCGCCTGGCGAGTTCCTACGCCCAGCGTTCGTATCGAGCTAAAACGGTTTCCGCTGCCATGTAAGGAAATGCCTCAAAGCCACCTGGGAAGGCGGCAGCTCCACGTGCCAGTGATGGTGCGGGAGGTCCTGTCGCTTCTTGTCCACGACCTCGATGGCGTCTACGTAGACTGCACTCTGGGTTGTGGAGGACACGCTGCCGCGGTTCTTGGGAAACTCTCTCACCAGGGCAGGCTCATAGGTCTGGACAAGGACGGGGACTCCCTCCTTGTCGCCAATGAGGAGCTGAAGGCATTTGGTGAAAGAGTTTTCCTTTTCAATAGGGACTTCCGGGGGCTTCCAGAGGTTCTGAAAGAACTCTCGCTCGATTCTGTCAGCGGAATACTCTTCGACCTGGGCCTCTCTTCTCTCCAGCTCGACGCGGACAGAGGATTCAGCTACCGGAAGGACTCGCCTCTCGATATGAGATTCGACGCTTCCGAAGGCGCTACCGCTGCCGACATCCTGAACACCTACAACGAGGAAGAATTGGCCGAGCTCTTCAAAGCCCACGCAGACCTGAGGCACGCCAGACGGCAGGCTCGCGCCATAGTGGAACACAGGAAGAGGGGGAGCCTGCGCACCACGAGAGATCTCCTGGTAGCCCTGCGCAGGGCCACTCCCCCGGGAAACCCTCATCGCGCCCTCTCGAGGATATTCCAGGCCTTGAGAATCGCGATCAACGACGAGCTGGAAGCAATTCGCGAGGCCCTCGCTATAGACACGTCCTTTCTTTGTACCGGCGGACGGCTGTGCGTCATATCGTACCACTCCGGAGAGGACAGAATAGTGAAGCACTTCATGAGAGAGAACATGGTCTTTGCCGACGGGCTCGAGGGAAGACTCGAGATCCTGACGCGCAAGGTCGTCAGGCCGCAGGCGGAGGAAATCGCCGAGAACCCCAGGTCCAGAAGCGCTCGACTCAGAGCAGCCCGGAGGTCGTAGGATGAACAAGTTCCTTAGAAGGTCGCCGTCGTCCAGCCCTGCCTGGAACACTTCTCCTGTGCGGCAACGCGGAAGCCTGAGACGGTCTGCAATCGTGGTGGCGGCCATACTCCTGGCGTTCCTCCTTGCGTGGGAGAACATCTACGTCGACCAGCTTCTCTCGGAGCTCCAGAAAGAGCGGCAGACGGTGGAGAACCTGAGAGCCCAGGTGGCCGAAAGGAAGGCCCTAATTCAGCGGCAGATGATGGTGGCGATGGCTGACACGGAGGCTTCGGACCTCGGGTTGAGGACCCCGGACGTGGAGCAGGTGGTGCTCCTGGCGGAGAGCTCCGGGCTTCTTGCCGAGCAGCCGATCGTTTCGGCACAGCTTTCTTCGCTGGAACACATTCAAACAAGGATTCTGGACTTCTTCGTGACTTCTGCGCTGGCCCGCGCGAGCAGGCCGAACGAGCCATAGACGGCTGGTACACCAGAAATGCGAACTTATGACCCCAGGCACAGAATCAGACACATCGCCCTCGCCTGCGTGGCCATATGGGTCGTCTTCTTCCTGAGACTGTTTCAACTGCAGATAATCTCCCATTCCCACTACGAAAAACAGGCTCTCACTCAACACAACCGCCGCGTTCCCCTCTCGGGCGTGAGAGGCACCATCTACGACCGCAACGGCGTGATACTGGCCCAGGACATCAGGACCTGCTCGGTCTGCGCATATCCTCCCCAGATACGCAACAGGGCCGCAGCCGCGAGAGAGCTGAGCACTGCCCTCGGGATCCCTTACGCGAAAGTGCTGAGACAGCTCGGCAAGAAGGCCGGGTACGTCTCCATAGCAAAGAAGATCTCGCCCGAGGCCGAGGCGAGGCTGAGAGAGGCCAAGCAGCGCGACGCGAAGCTCTGCGCGGGCAAGCTCGACGGCGTTGACCTGATCGACGACACGAGGCGCATCTATCCTCTCGGCCGGGCGGTATGTCACGTAGTCGGGATTGTTAATCCGGACGGCAGGGGCACGGAGGGCATAGAGGCCGAGTTCGATTCCTATCTCACGAGCACCGGAGGATGGTTCATTCTCGCCCAGGACGCCAAGGGCGAGGACGTGGTGACTGCCAGGAGCCTCGTCAAGCAGCCCAGGCCGGGCGCAGACGTCGTCCTCACGATTGACGCCAACTACCAGACCATCGCCGCGTCCTGCCTGAGGCGGGCGATGGACGAGCACCGGGCCACGGCCGGGAGCGTCGTGATGATAGAGCCCTCAAGCGGCGAAATCCTCGCCATGGTGAACGAACCGGGTTTCGACCCGGCGGTGCCGCAGACGTGGAAGAAGGGCGTTCTCAAGAACAGGGCGGTCATGGACCAGTTCGAACCTGGTTCCACCTTCAAGCTCGTCACTCTTGGGGCCGTGCTGGAGGAGGACATCGCAGATTCCACGACAATGTTCTACGCGGAAAACGGCGTGGGTCGCTTCGGTCAGTTCAGGGTGAACGACACGTCGAAGCACGGCTGGGTGAGTCTGAAGGAGTTCTTCTCCGTCTCCAGCAACATCGTGGCCGCCAAGCTGGGGCTCATGATAGGCAAGGAAAGATTCTACCGCTACTGCCGCGCTTTCGGCTTCGGAGCGACCACCGGAATCGATCTGCCGGGAGAAGCATCCGGCAAGCTCAGGAACACCGAGGACTGGTCGCAGCGCTCTCTGTTCACCATGGCCTACGGCCAGGAGATCTCGGTCACCGCGCTCCAGCTGGCGATGGCCTATGCCGCCGTCGCGAACGACGGAGTCATGATGAGACCGATGCTGGTGAAGCGCGTGGAGCGCGACAACGGAAGCAAACTGCGCCAATGGTCGCCGCGCGAGAGAAGGAGAGTGCTCTCTGAAGGCACGTGCCGGACCATCAAGGAGTTCCTGGCCGACGCAGTTGAGCGCGGCACGGGCAGGAGCGCCCGGGTCGACTGGTGCAGGATCGGCGGAAAGACCGGGACCGCACAGAAATACAGTCCTGTGACGCGCTCGTATTCTCTGTTCGTGAGCTCGTTCGCCGGACTCGTTCCGGCAGAAAATACTAGGATCGTCTGCCTGGTGGTGCTTGATGAGCCCGCTCAAGAACACCTGGCCGCGCTGGTGGCAGCCCCGATTTTCAAGGAGGTGGTGGAGACCGTAGGCAATTGCTCGAGGGCGCCTCTTTCTCCGCCGTTCGCGGAGATTCCGTTCGTGGTGAAGAACGACGCGGAGCTGAGGGTGCCCGACGTGAGATTGTTGGGAGAGGACGAAGCCACGAAGGACTTGAGGAAAGCCGGCTTCGACGTGCATTTCTCCGGAGTGGGAAGCAGAGTGGTTTCGCAGGAACCGGCGCCCGGGACTCTGGCGCGCGCGGGAACTGACGTGAAGTTGCGGCTGGCCGAGACTGACAAGCTTGCCAGGGCCGAGGGCGCTCTGCCGGACTTGAGAGGGCTCTCCTTGAGAGACGCCCTACGCAGGCTCTCTTCGATGGCAGTCAAAGCCAGTGTGAAGGGAAGCGGTGTTGTGGCCGGGCAGTTTCCTCCGGCTGGAAGCGTGGTGAGACAGGGCGACTGCTGCGTGCTGGAATGCAGGCCGGTGACGGACCTCCAGGGGTACAGGATTCGATGAGATTGAGTGAACTCCTGCAAGACGTGGCTGTCAAGACCTGGAGCGGCCCCGAGGACGTCGAAATCACGCAGATCGCCTACGACTCCAGGAAGGTGAAGCCCGGAGGACTGTTTGTCTCGATCGCGGGTCTTCACACAGACGGCCTCATGTACGTGAAAGACGCGGTGGCCTCCGGCGCTGCCGCGGTCGTAGCAGATAGGGACGTTGCGGTGGCCGGCGCAACCCTGGTCCTCGTGCCCGACGTCAGAAAGGCCCTGGCCCAGGTCGCGTGCAGATTCCACGGCCGTCCCTCCCGCAGGCTGAAGGTGGTGGGGATCACCGGCACCAACGGTAAGACGACCGTCTCCTATCTCGTGAGATCCATCTGCTCCGAGGCGGGGTTCAGGGCCGGAGTGGTGGGCACCATCGGCTACGACCTGGGAGACCTCAAGGTGAAGGGAACGCACACTACTCCGGAGGCGCCGGATTTCCAGGAGCTGCTCTCCAGCATGGTGGAACGGGGAATGACTCACGCCGCGGTCGAAGTCTCGTCGCACGCGCTGGCCCAGAGAAGGTCCTACGGAACCGAGTTCGACGTGGTCGTCTTCACCAACCTGAGCAGGGATCATCTGGACTATCACAGCACCTTCGAGGAATACAGGAACGCAAAACTGAGACTTTTTATGAAAACGGAGAGAGGCGCCGGTGAGAAGTCGCCTGTATGCGTGCTCAATGCGGACGACCAGTCTTTTCCAGCTTTCAGGGCTGCGTCGGCCGCGGCGGGTGGCCCGGTGTGCACTTACTCGCTTGCGGGCAGGGCAGACGTGGCCGCAAAAGACGTGGAGCTTCTGCCCGGCGGGAGCAGCTTCTCGATATTCTGGAAGGGCGAGACTCTGAGAGTCGAGCTCTCGCTTCCGGGAATCTTCAACGTCATGAACGCCCTCGCAGCTTTTGGAGCAGCCGTCTCGCTGGGAATCGAGACGCCGCACATCGTCGCGGGCCTGGAGGCACTAAAGGGAGTGAGAGGCAGAATAGAACGTGTGGACAGAGGCCAGGACTTCTCCGTGTTCATCGACTACGCCCACACCCCGGACGCCCTGGGCAACATACTCAGGACCGTGCGACAGATCACGAAACGGGAGCTCATCTGTGTCTTCGGCTGCGGAGGAGACAGGGACAAGGGAAAAAGGAGCGAGATGGGCTCGGTCTCCGGCAGTCTGGCAGACTGCACGATAGTGACGTCCGACAACCCGAGGAGCGAGGAGCCCCTTTCGATAATCGCGCAGATCGAAGAAGGCATCAGAAAGACGGGGACCCGCTACTCGGTAGTGCCCGACCGCAGAGAGGCGATACGCAGCGCGCTCGCCGGCGCCAGGCCGGGCGACAGCGTCGTGATCGCGGGCAAGGGGCACGAGGACTATCAGATAATCGGGAAAGAAGTGCGGCACTTCGATGACAGAGAGGTGGCGGAAGAGTTTCTTTGCAGTCAAGGGAAATGGCAAGGGAAATGAGGCCAGGGTTCACAATAAAAGAGGTCAAGAAGGCAACGGGCGCGATTTGCGCCGGCGAGGAGGCCACGAGGAGACTCCCGGAGTCCGTTAGCGGAGTCTCCATCGATTCCAGGACCGTGAGGCCCGGAGAGTTGTTCGTGGCTCTTAGAGGTGCGGCCCACGACGGCCACGAGTTCGTCTGGGAGTGCCTTGCCAGGGGCGCCTCCGCGGCCCTGGTGTCCAGCGAATGGTTGAGCGCTCTCGGGCCCGAAGAGCTTTCCAGACCGCTTCTCTCCGTGCGCGACACTCTCTGGGCGTTTCAGGAGCTGGGCAGGTACAACAGGATAAGGGTCAACCCCAAGGTTGTGGCAGTCACGGGCA
>Ga0315294_10010733_pt1 | contig 10054 bp, 8 predicted proteins | sample YL17G13_40_MG_FD_203626 | JGI IMG/M metagenome (GOLD analysis project Ga0315294, IMG submission 203626) | Sediment microbial communities from Yellowstone Lake, YNP, Wyoming, USA - YL17G13_40 | ecosystem: Environmental > Aquatic > Freshwater > Lake > Sediment | place: USA: Wyoming | collected...
TACCTGGTGATGGAATTCGCCAGCATCATGGATTACGTCCAAGCGCTGTTCAGCTTTTTCATCGCCCCGCTGTTCGCCACCGTGCTGTTCGGGATGATGTGGAAGCGGGCCACGCCGGCCGGCGGCGTCTGGGGGCTTCTGGCCGGGACGGTGTCCTCGATCGGCATGTGGCTGTGGGTCAAGCTCGACCCCTCGGCCCTGGCCGTCATCGCCCGCTCGCCCGACGCCAAGCCCATGGCCGAGAACATGTACCGGGCCCTGTGGTGCTGGATCATCTGCGCCGGAGTGACGGTCCTGGTCAGTCTGTGGACCAAGCCTAAGCCGGAGTCCGAGCTTGTGGGCCTGGTGCGGGGCTGCACGGAGCTGCCCTCGGAACAGCACCTGCGGTTGACCCAGCGCCCGATCTTCTGGGCCGGCGTCGTGTGCGCCGTGTTCATCCTGTTGAACATCATCTTCTGGTAGGAGCCTGCCCATGAAAAAAAAGATGATCTCGATTTGGTTTTTCATCGGCCTGATCCTGACCGTGTACGGGCTGCTCATCCTGGGCGCGGGAATTTATGACCTCGCGGTTCCGGCCAAGCTCCGCGTGGTCTTGGGCAACCTTCATGCCGGGGTCTGGTGGGGCGCGCTGCTCGTCGTCCTGGGCGTCGTCTACATCCTCAAGTTCCGGCCGCGGAAGACTTAAGGGCTGAGGCGCTGTCGCTGGGCAAAGCCGTGGCCGGGCTTAAAATTTTATATGAGTGACGCCGGCCAAGCCATACTCCCATTGCATTTCTTTTAGGTTTTCAACATAATTTCCCCTGCGGAGAGAGGTTCCCATGAAAAAAACAGTTCTTTATATCGTCATCGGTCTTTTGGCCGGCGCCGGCCTGATGTACCTGCTGGCCCCCGCCCGTTTCCCGAACGAGCGTCGTCCCGCCGAACCCACCAGTTTCCGTGCGGTGGCCCCCCGGCTCGACGCCGGCGGCGACATATATGCCTACTTCAGCACCGAACGGATCATTCGCTCCACCGAGGAGCTCGTCTCCAAGTTCGTCAAGGCGATGCCCGGCCAGGGCGAGGCCGCGGTCATCTCTTCAGTCCTTCGCCTGATCGGCCGCATCGGCTTGAATGAGATATCCGGCCTGGGCTTAAGCAACATCTCCGTCTCCCCGGAGCTGCATCGCACCAAGATAGTGGTGCACCACTATCCGAACAAGAACAAAGGCCTGATCTGGCAGTTGGGAGGCCCCGCGCCGCGCGCGCTCACGGAGCTCGACCTGCTCCCGGCCGATACCGTATTCGGCGTCTTCGGTGAGCTCCGCCTCGACAGCTTCTGGGCCTGGCTCAAGGCTGAACTTAAGGATTCCGATATACCGGGCGCGCAGAATTTCGTCCTCCAGTCCGAACCGATGCTGGCCGCGCAGGGCGTGAACCTGCCTGAATTGCTCGGTTCGCTCACCGGCTCCGTCGGCTTCTTCGTCACTCTGGACAAGGAACGCCAAGTCACCCTGCCCGGCGGCGGGAGTTCCATGACCATCCCCGAGCCGGGTCTGGCCCTCGTTGTCGGAGTCAAAAATCCCTCCCTCTTTGAGCTAATTAAAAGCAAACTGCCGATGGCCCGCTTCAGCGAAAAACCGGATCGCAAAACCCTGCAGTTTTCGGTTCTATCCGCGCCCATCCCGCTGGAGCCCTGCATCACGGCGGTCAAGGATTACTTGATCGTCTCCACAACGCCGCGGCTGGCCGAGGCCATTTTACAGGCTCGGCGCCAGGGCGACGGCCTGCGCCGCAGCGATGAATTCGCCGCGCTCGCCCGTTACACTCCGGATAAGGGCAACGGCTTCAGTTTTATTTCGCCGCGCCTGTGGCGCATCTATTCCGACATCATCGGCCAAGCCGCCGGCGAAGCCGGGGACGACAAAATCAAAGACTTCGTTTTCTCCATCTTCCCCAAGGAGCTGAAAGCCTACAGCGTCTTCGAATATCGCCCCGACGGCGTCGTCTGGACCACCTGCCACAACCTCAATCCGGAACTGATGCTGCTCCTGCCGGCGGTCTCCCTGGCCGGGATCGCCGCGGCCATAGCCGTGCCCAGCATGATGCAATCCGGAGACAAAGCCAAACAGAACAGCACCATGAGCAGCCTAAAGTCAGCCAGCCTGGCCATCGATAGCTATCTCATCGACACCGCCGCGGTTCCCGATGTGTCCCGTTTCGCGGAGCTCAAACCGCTGCTCCAGCCTTTTTACATCAAGAGTTTGCTGCTCAAGGACGCCTGGGGGAACGACCTTCTCTACAAAAGGGTCGGCCGGGACGCTTGCTTGATCGCTTCGCCCGGAAAGGACGGCATCTTTCGCGGCTGGGAACAGAAAGGCTCATTCTCCGGCGAACTGTTCGATCAGGACCTCATCATCAGTTCCGGCCAGTTCGTCTTTGGCCCGGAGATCAAATAGAGTCCGCCTTCCGCTCTGTCCGTATTAACGACTATTTGACCGTGACGGACTTGGCCAGGTTGCGGGGCTTGTCGATGGGACGGTTGAGCTTGTCGGCCGCGTAATAGGCGATGAGCTGTCCGGCGATAGCCGCCAGGATCCCGAACTTGCCGTCGTTGTCTGTCTGGATCGTGATGGTGTCGGGCCGCCCGGCCGCCTTGGGGTTGTTGGTGATGATGATCGCCCGTCCGCCCCGGGCCTCGACCTCCCGGGTGTTGGACAGAATGTCCGGGTCGCTGTTGTTGATCAGGCTGATGATCGGCGTCCCCTTTTCGATCAGGGCGATCGTCCCGTGCTTGAGCTCCCCGCCCATCATGCCCTCGGCGTGGATGTAGCTGATCTCCTTGATCTTGAGGCTGATCTCGCGGGCCACCGGATAGGTCAGGCCGCGGCCGATGATGTACACGTCGCGCGATTCGGCCAGGCGGCCCGCGATCCGGCGGATGGCCTTCTTCTGCCGGAGCAGGCCCCGGATTCGGTCGGCCAGGTTGTTCAAGTTCACCCGGAAGCCGAACTCCTGGCTGAGCCGCAACAGCAGGGCCGCTTGGTTGACGAAGGCCTTGGTGCTGGCCACACACACCTCCGGACCGGCCAGGATGTTGAGGCTCAGGTCGCTCATCCGCTGGATGGTCGAATACGGAACGTTGACCACAGCCGCGATCCGGCCGCCGTTTTCCCGCGTGTACTTGAGGGCGTCGATCACGTCCAGGGTCTCCCCGCTCTGACTCAGGGCGATGACCAGCGTGTCGGGATGGATGTTGGCGTAGTGCCGGAACTCCGAGGCGATCAAGGTCTGGTTCTCGATCCCGAGTTGATGCAGGAAAAAAGCGCCCAGAAGCGAAGCGTGGTAGGACGTGCCGCAGGCGGCAAAAAAGACCTTCTTGGCCCGGCGGACCATTCGCACCAGTCGGTCGAAGGCCGGCTTCTGCTCGCGCTCCAACGACAGGAGCATCCGCTCCACGACCTCCGGTTCCTCCATGATCTCCTTGATCATGTAGTGTTTGAAAGCCTTCTTGGTGGAGGCCGAGGCCGGCACCGGGGCGTATGTCCTCAGGCGCTTATTCACGGCCCGGCCGCGGCTGTCAAAAAATTCGAATCCGTCCGGCCGGACGACGGCGAACTCGTCATCCTCGAAGAAAGCCAGCCTCCCGCCCAGGTCGGAGAAGGCATGCATGTCCGAGGCCACGATCGTCTGCCCGGCCGCGGCCCCCAGGACCAGCGGCGAATCGCGCTTCAAGGCGTAGAATTCATCGCCTCCCCGGAGCATAACCAGCACGGCGAAGGTCCCCTGGAATTTGCGGAAGAACGCCGGGACGAGAACCCTCATGGGCTTGGACTTCAACCCTTCCTCGAAAAAATGGGCGATGACCTCGGAGTCGGTCTGGCTCCGGAAGCGGTGCCCCTTGCGGACCAGATCCTCTTTGATGTCCTCGTAATTGTCGATGATGCCGTTGTGGACGATGACCACCCCCCCGTCGCACGAAGCGTGGGGGTGGGCGTTAGGCACGTTCACTCCGCCGTGGGTCGCCCAGCGGGTGTGGGCTAGTCCGATCCGTGTGTGTCCTTCGGCCGCGTCCAGGTGAATCCCGCCCATATACTTTTTGAGCTGACGGGCATCATAATATCCGAAGGAGTCATAGCCGCGGTACTCGAGCCGCTTGAGCCGCTCCAGCAGGAGGCGCGACGGGAACTTATCCCGAGCGACTATCCCGACGATTCCGCACATGCGATCTCCTCAGTCCCCTGCCTTGGGAGACTCTCCTCGAAACCGGCCCCGATCCGGGCGAGCGTTCATGGTTATCACGGGGGAGGTCAGCGGCAGGACGTCCCTCAGCGAAAAATCGACCCAGATGATGCCGCAGTTCTGCTTGATCCGCCGACGGATGGCCTCTCCCCAGGTTTGGGGCGGGACGGGAAGCTTCTGCCACCAGGGCTTATCGGAATTGTATCCGATCTGAAAAACGACCGTGCTGGGGTAAAAGCGGTTGGCCCAGCTCGTCACGAATTCGGTCACGGCCTCATCGAAGCTCTTGAAGATCTGGCTGTCGTCGACAAAAAGGATATCTCCGCGGTAGGCGGGCGGCATCCAACGGTTGTCCCAGTGCTTGAGAAAGAGGGTGTATTTCGGGTTGTGGGATTTGACCTTGGCCTCCCATTTCTGGGCCAGGCCGTCGTCGATCTTGACTCCCCATCCGGGGTTGTCGGCTTCGCGGTACCACTCGACATCCACCCCGAAACCGACCACGCACTCATGGCGACCGTAACGATTCAACACCAGGTCGATAAGCGTTTCCATGTCGGCGTCGGCCGGCTCGACCTGGAGCCAGACCTTGATCCCGGCCTTGTCGAACAGGTTGAGGAATTCTTCGTGCTTGTCGGCGGCGTCAAACTCAACGCGGGGATAAGCCGGACCGTCTCCGGGGAAATAGAGGCGGCAGGTTCGCGGCCCCTTGAACGTTCCCACGATCCAGACGGCGCAGGGCGTAGAGCCCGGATAGTAGCCGGCCATGGTCTCGATAGCCGTCTTCCATTCCTCGGGTTGGGGAAAGGGCTTGATTCCGTAAGCCGACGAGCGGACGCCGGCGAAGATGACCTTGCCTGAGTCGGGGAGCAAGGGCGGCAGGGCCTGCTTGGCCTTCGGGACCGTGGCCCCGGCCAGAGTCGCGATGGCCACGAGCCACAACGCCGAAAGCCAACGCTTGTCCTTCATCGTCTCTCCTTCTTCTCGATCTCCGCCGCCGAGCTTAAAAACGGAGCCCGAAGCCTTCACTCATTATATGCAACTCTCCCGCAAACTTCTACACCGATTCCCTCCGGCCTCAGGATTGATTACCGCCCGAAATCAGGGTATGCTGGGGTTTTGATGAGCGGCCCGTCTCCTTTTGGCTCTCCTCAGGTTTATCCCCTGCCCCGCCCCGGCCGCGATGATCACGGAGGTCCCATGCGACAAAGAAAATCTCAGGCCGGCGTCCTGGCGGCCTTGATCGGAGCGGCTCTCGTCTTGGCCCTGGTGCCGGCCCCGCCCCTGTCCGCCGCCCACCTGGTGTCCAACATCGAGGGCAAAATCCGGACCATCATCCTTCATTTCGGGAGCGGCGAATACCTCGGATTCTGGTACGACCAAACCGTCCTCTACCGGGATCTATTGGCCAAGATGGATAAGGACGTGGGATTCGTCATCCTCCTGGGCAAGGACGAAGCGGCCCTCAAGGCCCGAGAAACGCTCAACCCTTTCGCCGGGGAGAAGCTCCCGGACGGGACGGCCCGGGTCAAGTTTCTCGAGGTGGACGTCAAGACGAGCCAGTTCTATCCCTGGGCCCGCGACCCCTACCTTCTCCAGACCGACGGCCGGGGGAACCTCATCATCCTGGATTGCGGGTTTAACAATAAGCCCTTCCCGGTCACGACCTTCGACCGCCTGTTCGAGGGCGCCGTGACCCTGGCGGGCATGGTCCACCGCGGAGGGGGCAACATCCGGACGACGGACGACGAAATTTTCGTGGGCATGGATACGCTGCTCGGGATCAAGACCGAGTCGCGCTGGGTCGAGTACGGAAGCCAAAGCTTCGACACGCTCTATGACATGGCCAAAAATCTCAAGCCCAATGACGTTCCGCGGTTCCGCGAAAAATTCGAGGCCCACGCCCGGCTCGTCAACCAAATCCTCGCTTCGGACAAGAAGCTCGTCGTGCCCGAGAAGGACCTGTTTTTCGACGAGCTGGAAAAAGGCAAGTTCCTGTTCACCAAGAAAAAGGCGCGGAACACCGGAGCCCAGGCGGCTTACCATACCGATGTGTATCTCGGGGTTGGGCCCAAGGACACGGACGGCAGGCGCATCCTGTTCCTGGCGGACACGCGGCTGGCGGCCAAGATCGTCGAAAAAATGAAACCCGAAGCGCGGCGGGCCGCCGAGCGCGGGCTGCCCCGGCTCCTGGTTGAGGAGGGGTTCGTCGCGGCCGGGATTCCGGCGACCGAGGCCCAGATCGCCGAGCGGCTGGCCTGGGACAGGCAGGCCCTCCTCGACCGCGGTTTGGCCCGGGCGGAAAAAGCGGCCGACCGATTCGACGCGGCGGCGGATTACCTGGCCAAGCTCGGCTACAAGATCGTCCGCATCCCCTTCCTGCCCAACGGGCTCACGGACGAGGACGAAAAAAACGACGCGACCATGGGGCTGGGGTTCAACTATTCCAACGTCCTGGTCGAAGCCTACGGCGACACCCGGAAAGTCTACATGCCGCGCTTTGGGGTCAAGGAGCTTGACGAGGCGGCCGCGGCGGCCTATGCTTCGGCCGGTTTCCAGGTCGTGCCGCTCCAGGGGCTCCTGACCAATGCCCTGACCCAGGAGGACGCCAACGCCGGGCTAGATTGCCTGACCTCGGATATCCGGTTCCCGGTGCGCTGGACGAAATCAGATAAATAGGGCGATGATACGGGTTCATTTCGCCGCGGGCCGCGGCCGGGTGGCGGAGCCGGAAATCGCGACTGGGAATCGGCCTCGACGATGGAGCGAAGAATTCAAACGGAGCGGACAATGGCCAGACGACTGATACGGACAATCCTCATCCTGGCGGCGGCGATGGCTTCGGCGGCCGGGCCGCGCGGCCAGAGCCAGCCGGCGTTCGACCTCGATTTCCTGGACAAGGCTCTGCGCTTCGACCTCTACTTCGTGGGTGACGCCCGGGACGAATTCATCACCATCGATCACGTCACCCAGGAAGGGTTGTGGCCCGAGTCTCAGACCCATCTCCTCGACTCCTTCAACAACGGCCGCTTCACGGTCAAGCTCGTCGATATCGCCACAAACCGCCCGACCTACAGCCGCGGGTTCGACACCATGTTCGGTGAGTACCGGACCACGGCGCCGGCTTCGGCCGGGGTCAAGCGGGTATTTCCGCGGTCGGTGCGCGTGCCCTGTCCGCGGCGGCCGGCTCTGCTCGTAATCGAATCCAGAGACAAAAGAAATGTCTCCCACCCGATCTTCACTCAAACCGTCGACCCGGCCGATTACCACATCATCCGCGAAACGGGCGCCGCCGGGGACTTTATCTACGCAGCCCGGCGCAGCGGAGACCCGCGCGAAAAAGTCGATTTGATCTTCATCGCCGAAGGCTACACGGCCGAGGACCGGACCAAGTTCCAGGCCGACGTGGACCGGTTCAGTGGATACCTGTTCGGCGTCGAGCCCTATAAAAGCCGTCAGGACGCGTTCAACATCACGGGCATTCTGAGGCCTTCGCCGGAGCGGGGCATGGACGAGCCGCGCCGGGGCGTGTTCAAAAAGACCGCGCTCAACGCCTCATTCAACGCCTTCGACCTCGACCGCTACATGCTTATCGAGGAGGGCCACCGGCTGCGCGAAATTGCCGGCCAGGCGCCCTACGACGCCATCGTGGTCCTGGTCAACAGCCGGCGCTACGGAGGGGGCGGCATCTACAACGACTATTGCCTCACGACCGTGGACAACGAAGCCAGCCAACGTGTTTTTCTCCACGAGTTCGGGCACTCGTTCGCCGGGCTGGCCGATGAGTACTACACTTCGGACGTGGCCTACGACGATTTCTATCCGAAGGGCGTCGAGCCGCTCGAGCCCAACATCACTGCCTTGCTCGACCCGGCAGGCGTCAAATGGCAGGACCTGCTGTCACCCGGGCTGAGCGTGCCCACGGACTGGGGCCAGGATAAGATTGAAGCGCTCCAGGCCGAGCGCTTCAAGAACCGCCAGGGGATGAACCGGGATGTGGAAGAGGCCAAGAAGAAAGGCTTGGCCGCCGACAAAGTCGCGAAGAGTGAGAATAAATACAAGGAAGCGGACAAAGCCCTGGTCAAAAAACTCAAGGACGTGCGCCAGGCGTATGCTCATCTTGACGACAAGGTCGGAGTGTTCGAGGGAGCCGGCTACGCGGCCAAAGGGCTCTTCCGGCCGATGGTTTACTGCCTGATGATCGACAATCCCAAGGGCGAGTTTTGCCTGGTCTGCCAACGGGCGATCGGCCACATGATCGATTTTTACAGCCGATGACGCCTAGGACCCGAGCGCAAGCTGCAGCCGCAACAAGGAAAGAATCGGCATGAATTTCGTGGATTTGGTGACAGGGCTCACCGTCGGCCTGATGCTGATCACGGCCTATGAAGCCGAGACCAAAGTCCGGCTGATCGTGATCGCCCTGGGCGTTCTGAGCTTTGCCCTGCCCGCGGCGTGGCGGGTTCCGGCGATGGACACCATCGCCTTCCTGGCCAGGGTTTTCATCGCCCTGGGGTGTTATCTCTATTTGAGGTCCAGGAGAAAAATACGATAGGGGCGCAGGCCCTTTGGACGGCGGCCGGGGGAGGCGGGACGGCGGTCGGCGGGCCTGAACCCAGCCGCCCCATGAGGAGGAATTCGATGAAAAGCGTTATCGCCATTCTGACTGTGGCTCTAACCGTGCTCCCTCTCACAGCTCAGGATACGCGGCCCATCCGGGACGACGTCGGATTCTGCTGGAATCCGGCCGCCATGAAAACGCTCGTGGATTTTCTCGAGCGGCATGAAAGAGATAGTTTCGAGGCCGAGGGTCTGGTGGCCGCCGTCGCCCCCCATGACGATTACCTTTACGCCGGCCGCGTTGACTATCCCCTGTTCAAGATCCTGAGGGCCAAGGAAGTCGTTATCTTCGGCGTGACTCACGGCGCCGTGCGCCGGGAAATTGGCGACCCGCACGAAATCCTGATCCTCGACGAGTTCAAAGCGTGGCCGGGGCTGTCTGAGCCCGCGGCCATCTCCGGACTCCGTGAGTACTTGAAGGAAGGATTGGACCGGAAGCTTTATACGGTCAATAACAAAGCCCACACTCTCGAGCATTCGATCGAGGCCCAGGTGCCCTGGCTCCAGTATTTCAACCCGGAGGTCAAAATCACGCCCATCATGGTCACGGGCATGCCCTTCGAGAAAATGGATGAGGTCTCGACCAAAGTCGCAGAAATCATCGCCGCTTATATGAAAGACAAGGGACTCATGGCGGGCAAGGACATCTTTTTCCTAATCTCATCCGACGGCAATCATTATGGACAGGATTTCAATAACTCGCCCTTCGGCGAGGGCCAGCAGGCTTGGACCGCGGCCCGGTCGCTCGACCAGCGCATCATCCGCGACTATCTGACGGGCGTCATGGACAAGGGGAAGGTCGAAGGCCTGACCAAAGAGCTTTGGGGCAAGACCTACCTCGATTACAAGAACACCTACTGGTGCGGAAAATACTCGGTGCCCTTCGGGCTGCTGGCGACGCAGAGGATCATCGCCCTGACCGCGAACAAAAAAATCAGCGGGATGCTCTTCCGCTACTCGGATACATACAGCGAGGGCGTCCTGCCCCTGAAGAAAACGGGCATGGGAACGACCGCGGCCTTCTCCTTACGCCACTGGGTCAGCTTCTGCTCCATCGGCTACTATTTGGGGTCGGACCGAGCCAAGTAGCACGCAAATAAGCAATTACGCTGCTTATTCTGATTATTTTCGTTCTTTAAATGGCATTATTAGGCCAAAAAACGCGCAATCAAATCAATTGAATTCCTAAAGGCATGAATTCGGGAATTGAGATGTCTGT
>Ga0315294_10010734_pt1 | contig 10053 bp, 9 predicted proteins | sample YL17G13_40_MG_FD_203626 | JGI IMG/M metagenome (GOLD analysis project Ga0315294, IMG submission 203626) | Sediment microbial communities from Yellowstone Lake, YNP, Wyoming, USA - YL17G13_40 | ecosystem: Environmental > Aquatic > Freshwater > Lake > Sediment | place: USA: Wyoming | collected...
TGCCTTGTATACTTTCAAGTAATATACTTCTAAGTATACTAACTGGTAGCTGGTAGCCGTAAGGACATCGCACGCTCATCCAGCAAATAGTGTCACCAAACGCTATTTTACTTGCGTTTGGTCGCGCTGCCGAATAGAATTTCCCTGAGGGGCAGCAGACATGGAATTAACCAAGACAAAGAATGAGATCGCGGCGGTCCTAGAGATGTTCTTCCGGGCAAGGGGCGGGGTCGTCGAGGCGGTCGTTTCGGCGATCGTAAAAAGCCTGAAGGCCGGGGGCAAGATCCTGCTCTTCGGGAACGGTGGGAGCGCGGCCGAGGCCCAGCACTTCGCGGCCGAGTTGGTCAACAAGTTCCTGAAGGAAAGGCGTGCCCTCCCCGCGATATCCTTGACGACGGACACGTCCACGATCACCTCGATCGGGAACGATATGTCCTTCGACCGGATCTTCAGCCGTCAGATCGAGGCGCTCGGCCGGAAAGGCGATGTCGCTATCGCCCTCTCGACGAGCGGCAACTCGCCGGACGTCATCGAAGGATTGAAGGCGGCGAAGAAGATCGGGATGGTCACGATCGCCCTGACGGGCGAAGGGGGCGGGAAGCTCGCTGTGACGCCCGGCGCCGCGCCCGATTACCTCCTGGACGTGCCCTCGACGAGTACTCCCCGCATCCAGGAAGTCCACCTCGTTGTTTTGCACATTATGGCGGAGGAAATAGAGAAGTAAGTAGGGGTCAAACCTACACATTTAACAAGAATGTTAAATGTGTAGGTTTGACCCCTACTTTGAAACGATTTCCTTGATCGCATCGGCGGCGGCGACGCCGCTGTTGAAGAGATAACACTCCGCGCTGTCGAGGAGCCGCCCGTAGAACGACTTCTCGAGCTCGGTCCGCTCGGGCGACGTCAGCAGGAGGTGCGGATTGTAGAAGGGCTGGGGCTTGGCCGTGCTCCTCTTGGCCCCGGCGCTTTCCCCGGCCTCGAGGACCCGCAGGGCCTCGTCCTTTCCGATCTTGGCCACGGCCGGCGAGACGGCATCGTTCCTCAGGATGAAGACCCAGCGCAGGTTCGTCCTCCGGGCGACGGCGCCCTTCCCGCCGATCCAGTTGGGATCGAGCAGGGCGTGGGCCTCTTTGGAAGCTTTGTAGCAATACGGCGAGCCCCTATCCAGGCGGCAGTCGTCCTTCCGCAGGCACTCCTCGTGCTTGCAGTCCTCCTTGCGGGTGATGACGTTCTCACATTTGCTCCGATCGAAGAGCGGGGCGAGCCGGTCGAAGGCCTCGACGGTGTTCGTCGGGATGTAGAGCTTGCGTTCGATCGAGTCGGCGGCGGCCGCGCCGCCTTGGTAGCGGACGAAAAGGATGTCGGTCGATTGCAGTTTGAAGCGGGGGTCCTTGAGGAGGTCGAAGAAAAGCTCGGTCTTTTTCGTCCCGGGCGGTCCGATGAGGGCGAGCCCGTTCCCGCCGATATCGGCAGACATGCCGCGGACCGCGTGGACGCCGAGCATCCGCTCGGCGAAGTCCGCGACGAGGCCCAGCGCTAGGCTCCGGAGAGGCCCGTAGCCGTCCGTGTTGACCAGGACGCCGGTCTTCGTCTCCGAGTTGTAGAAAGTCCGCGGCTCTCGGCCCGCGATGCCGTCCACGGCGTAGACGACGCCGTGCGGCTCGACGTCCGCCTCGAGCCGGGCCGGGAACCAGTTCTCCATCCAGAAGTCGCTGAGGTGGGCGCTCGTCGTCTTGAGCTGGACGAGCACACCGCCGATATTGGCGTTCCACTCGTAAATGTTCTCGTAGCCGAGATGGCCGTCCATCTCGCTGACGAGAGCGTCCCGCATCTTGACGTCGACCGCGGGTTCGACGGGCACGGCCTTCTTGACCTTGGTGACCGTATTGTTCAAGGCCACGCGCTTGGCTTTTTTTGCGGTCTTGAGTTTCGCCAGGGCCTCGATGATGCGGCCCATGGCCTTCTCCAGGTTCTCCATGGACGTGGCGTAGGAGAGACGGATGTGGTCGTCCGCCCCGAAGGCGTCTCCGGGCACGATGGCCACCCGGGCCTGTTTCAGAAGGTAATAGGCCATGCCGTAGGAGTTTCGGATCGGCACGCCGTCGGCTTCCTTGTCGAAGGTGGACTTGACGTTGGGGAAGAGGTAGAACGCGCCCTGGGGTTTGAAGCACGAGATCCCCGGGACGGTCTGGAGCTTCATCAGGGCGTAATTGCGCCGCCGCTGGAACTCCGAGACCATCTTCTGGACGTCATACTGGGGCCCGCCGAACGCCTCGAGGGCCGCTTTCTGGGCGATCGAGCAGGCGTTGGATGTCGTGTGGCTCTGGATCTTGGACATGCCGTTGATGACGTCGGCCGGCCCGGCCGCGAACCCGATGCGCCAGCCTGTCATGGAGTAGGCTTTGGAAACGCCGTTGACGATGATGGTCTTCTTCTTGATGTCCTCGCCGAGGGAAGCGAAACTCGTGAACAGGAAGCCGTCGTAAACGAGCTTGCTGTAGATCTCGTCGGCGACGACGTAGATGTCTTCGCCCTTGATGACCTCGGCCAGGGCCTCGAGATGACGGCGCTCGTAGGTCGCGCCCGTCGGGTTGGACGGGTTGTTCAGGATGAGGGCCTTGGTGGCCGGCGAGATCGCGGACCGGAGCTCGTCCGGCGTCAGCCGGAAGCCGTCCTCCTCCCGGGTCGGGACGATGACGGTCTTCCCCTTGGCCAGGGCCACGCACTCGGGGTAGGTGACCCAGTACGGCGAGGGGACGATGACCTCTTCGCCCTCGTTGACGAGCGCCTGGACGACGTGGAAGAGGGAGCTCTTGGCGCCCGTGGAGACGATGACTTCTTTCATGCCGTAGGTCAGGCCATGGTCGTCCTTGAGCCGCTGGATGATGGCTTTCCGGAGGGCCGGGATGCCGTCGTTCTCGGTGTACTTGGTGAAGTTCTCCTGGATGGCCTTGACCCCGGCGGCCTTGACGTTCTCGGGAGTGGGGAAGTCGGGCTCGCCCAGGCTCAGGTCGATGACGTCGATCCCCTCGGCCCGCATGGCCTTGGCCTTGGCCGAGATCTTGAGCGTCGGGGACGCGCCGATTTGGTTGACTTTTTCAGAGATCATGTTTCGCCCCCGCCCCGGCCTATTTCTTCTCGGCGGCCGGCTTGTCCTCGGGCGAGAGCTTGTTCCTCAGGAACTTGTTGATGTCCGCGCCGGTGAGCGTCTTGACGATATCGGGCATCTGGGCCAGGATCTGGGCGACCTGCCCGGTGATCTTGGTCATCCCGAGGTCCTTGTCGCCGCCGCCGACGATGATGATCTTGTCCACCTTGGAGAGCGGTTCGGCCACGGCCCTGGCCAGCTCGGGAAGGGCCTTGATGTACATCTCGAGGACGGCCGCCTGATTGTACTTTTCCCAGGCCTGGGCCTTCTTGAGCATGGCCTCGGCTTCGGCCAGGCCCTTGAGCCGGGTTTCGTCGGCAGCGGCCTGGGCCTCGAGCTTCCGGACGTCGGCCTTTCCCTTGCCCTCGGCCAGGATGCGGAACTCCTCGGCCTCGGCCTCGGCCTTGATCTGATACTTGCGGGCGTCGGCCGGCTTGAGGACGTTGGCCTCCAGCTCTTTCTCCTTGCGGGAGATCTCGGCCTGTTCGATCTTGATGGCCTCTTCCTTCTCGATGAGCTTGACCTTGGCCTCTTCCTTCTTGATCTCCTGGTTCAGCCGGTTCCGCTCGAGTTCGTATGAGAAATCGGCCTGGGCCTTCCAGGAGTTGACGAAGACCTGGGACTCTGCCTTCTTGGCCTCGTTCTCCCACTGGGCCTTGGCGATCTGGGCCTCGGCCTGGAGCCGGGCGACCTCTCCTTCCTCTCGGGCATGGGAGGACTTGATGATGGATTCCTTCTCGGTCTCGGCTTGGGCGATGGTCGCGTCGCGCTTGGCCGCGGCGATCTGGGGTTTGCTCAGGGCGTCGATATAGCCCTGGGTGTCGCTGATGTCCTTGAGAGCGAAGGAGAGCATGACCAGGCCCATCGCGGCCAGGTCATGCTTGACGGCCTGGGCCACGCGGCTGGAGAACTCCTGGCGGCCCCGGTAGATCTCCTCGACCGTCATGGTGCCGATGACCTCGCGCACTTTTCCCTCGAGAACGCTCATGGCGACGTCGCGGATGCCGTCTTTGCCCTGGCCGAGGAACTGCTCGGCGGCCATGCGGATGCCCTCGTCGGTGGAATCGACCTTCACCTGGCCGGAAGCCTCGGCCATGATGGGAACGCCGCCGTGGGTCAGGACCTCGGGCGTCCGGATGTTGAGCGAGATGATGTCGATGGGCAGGACGTCCACCCGCTCGGTGAACGGCCAGACGAACGTGCCGCCGCCGAGCCGGTAGCGGTAGCCGACCTTCCTGTGCGTTCCGTCCGGGGCCGTGATCGTGCGCTTCCGGCCGCCGGAGATGATGATGGCCTCGTTGGGGCCGACCTTGCGGTATTGCAGGGCCATGATGACGATGATGCCGGCGAGAATGACGACGATGATGCCGGCCGGGACCAGCCAGGAAATCCAATTCATGTCAGCCTCCCTAATATCCTGTTTTCAATGAATTTAAAGGAAAATCTTATAGCGGCAAAGCCGGAAAGTCAAGAAAAGAACTTGAACCGCACGATATACCAAAGGGCTGCCAGCCCGTCCTTCCAGCCGATCTTTTTTCCCTCGCTGTAGTTCCGGCCGGCATAGGAGATGGGGACCTCGTAGATCCGGCACTTGAGCTTGGCGACCTTGACCGTGACCTCGGGCTCGAACCCGAAACGGCGCGACTTGAGGCTGAGCTTTCGCAGGACGTCCCCCCGGAAGACCTTATAGCCGGTTTCCATGTCGGTCAGGTTCAGGTTGGTGACCACGTTGGAGAGGGCGGTCAGAAACCGGTTCCCGACGGAGTGCCAGAAAAAGAGGACCCGGTGCGGCCCCCCCAGGAAGCGCGAGCCGTAAACGACGTCGGCCCGGCCGTCGAGGATGGGGGCGAGGAGGCCGGGATAGTCGGCCGGGTCGTACTCCAGGTCGGCGTCCTGGATGAGGACGATGTCCCCCGTCGCTTCGGAGAATCCGGTCCGGAGGGCCGAGCCTTTGCCCATGTTCTTCGCGTGGAAGAGCACCTTGATGTCCGGTCGGCCGAGGCCGCCCAGGACCTCCCGCGTCCCGTCCGTGGAGAAGTCGTCCACGACGATGATCTCTTTATCCAGGCTGAGGGGGACCGCCTCGACCCGGCGCAGCAACTCGAGGACCGTGTTCTTTTCGTTGTAGGCGGGGATGATGACGGAGAGCTTCATGCGCCGAGCCGTTTCTTGAAGTCATCGACGGTCGCGGCGAGGCCTTCGTCCAGGCCCATTTTCGGCCGCCAATCGAGCCTGGCTTCGGCCAGAGAGATGTCCGGACAGCGCCGGACGGGGTCGTCCTGGGGCAGGGGACAATGGACGATCCCGGAGGAGCTTCCCGTGATCCGGATGACTTTTTCCGCGAGCTCCAGGATGGTGAACTCCCCGGGGTTGCCCAGGTTCACCGGCCCGATGAACCCGTCGGTGTTCATCATCTTGATGAGGGCCTCGACGAGGTCCGTGACGTAGCAGAAGGACCTGGTCTGGCTGCCGTCCCCGTAAACCGTCAGGGGCTCGCCCTTGAGCGCCTGGACGATGAAGTTGCTGACGACGCGGCCGTCATCGACGGCCATGCGCGGGCCGTAGGTGTTGAAGATGCGCACGATCCGGACGTCGACCCTGTTCTGCCTGTGGTAGTCCATCATCAAGGTCTCGGCCACCCGCTTCCCCTCGTCGTAGCAGCTGCGGATGCCGATGGGGTTGACGTTCCCCCAGTAACTTTCCTGCTGGGGATGGACCTTGGCGTCCCCATAGACCTCCGAAGACGAGGACAGGAGGATCCTGGCCCTGATCCGCTTGGCCAGGCCGAGCATGTTGATCGTGCCCATGACGTTGGTCTTCACGGTCTTGATGGAGTTTTGCTGGTAGTGGATGGGGGAGGCCGGGCAGGCCAGGTGGTAGATCTGGTCGACCTCGATGAAAAGCGGGTGGATGACGTCGTGCCGGATGAGCTCGAAATAGGGATCGTTGAAGAGGTGTCGGATGTTGTCCTTCGATCCGGAGAAGAAGTTGTCGATGCCGACGACATCGGCCCCTTCCCCGATCAGCCGGTCGCAGAGGTGGCTCCCTAAGAACCCGGCCCCTCCGGTGATCAGAATGCGCTTCATCGGCAGACCCCCTTTCGTCATCCGTAAGCCATGAAGAGGACGCTCTTTTTCATGAGGACGTCGCGCTGGATGGCGATGATCTCGGCGATCCCCTTGTCCGCGAGTTTCATCAGGCCGGCGAAGTCCTTCCGGGTGAAGGGGCTTTTCTCGGCCGAAGCCTGGACCTCCACGAGCTGGCCCCCGTCGGTCTCCACAACGTTCATGTCGAGGTCGGCCGCCGAGTCCTCGCCGTAGTCCAGGTCCAGGAGCTCCTGCCCCTTGACGAGCCCGACGCTGACGGCCCCGACGAGGTGCTTCAGGGGCATGGCCTCGACGCAGCCCTGGTCGAGGAGCTTTTTCAAGGCCAGGGCCAGGGCCACGCAGCCGACCGTGACCGAGGCCGCGCGCGTCCCCCCATCGGCCTGGAGCACGTCGCAATCGATGGCGATCGTCGTCTCGCCGAGGGCGGGAAGGTCGGTGACGCTCCGGAGGGACCGGCCGATGAGCCGCTGGATCTCCTGAGTCCGCCCCGAGATCCTGCCGGCCGTCCGCTCGCGGGGCGTCCTCTTTTCCGTGGCGCAGGGGAGCATGGCGTACTCGGCGGTCACCCAGCCCGTTCCGGAGTTCTTGAGGAACGGCGGGACCTTCTCGTCGATCGTGGCGGCCGCGACGACCTTGGTCCTTCCCATCTCGATGTAGGCGGAGCCGTCGGCGAAGTCGAAATAGTCCGTCCGGATGAGGACCGGGCGGAGCTCGTCGGGCCCGCGTTTCCCGGCCCGCGACGGGGTCGTCTCTTCAGGAAGTTTGGTCTTGATGATCATATTCCTCTTTCGGCCTCGATCGCCATCTGTCATGGAACCAGAGCCAGAACCCGGGATTCTCCCGGATCTCGTTCTCGATAATCTTAGTGCATGTCTGGGTTATTTTCAACACGTTCGTCTCGACGTCCCCGCCGAGGACGATGGACGCGGCCGGGAGGATCTTCAGGAGGTAGCGGCCGGACGCGGCCGGCAGACAATAGGACGGGACGAGGGGAGCTCCCGTCCTGAGCGCGAAAGCGCCCAGGGCCGGGGTCGTTCCGGCCGGCCGGCCGAAGAAGTCCACGAAGATCGCCTGGACGCGGAGGACGTTCTGGTCGACGAGGATGGCCACGGCCTCCCCGTTCCTGAGGGCCTGGAGGACCTTGCGCGCGGCCTGCTGCTTGTAGATGACATGGGCGCCCATTCTCCTCCGGAATCTCACGAGCTCCTCCTCTATGAGCCGGTTGTCCAGGGCCCGGGCGACGGCGTTGAGCTTCATGGCCCTCGAGATCATGAGCGAGCCAAGCTCCCAGTTCCCAATGTGGGCGGAGAAGACGAGGACCCCTTTGCCGAGAGCGATCGCGTTCGTCAGGTTCTCCCAGCCCTCCACGGCGACGAGCTCTTGGATCTTCGACGGGTCGAAGTGGAAGAGCTTGAAGATGTCCGTCATGACCTGGCCGAAGTGCTGAAACGATGCTTTTGCGATCGCCCGGAGCTCCGCCGGACGCTTCTCCGCGCCGAAAGCCGTCCGGAGGTTCCTGAGGGCGATCCCGCGCCGGCGGCCGTCGAGATGAAAGGCGAGCGTGCCGAGGGAGCGTCCGAGCGCCAGGCACCAGGAACGGGGGAGGAGGAAGAAGAAGGACTTCAACGCCAGGAACGCCAGGTATTCGGCCCGGGTCCTCATGCCCGGTCCTCCTTGCCGGCGGCCGCTTTCTTGAGGCCGGCCTCGACGAGGTCATAGAACCCGGCTTCGATATCGAGCCCGACCCTGAGGGCATGGAGGGGGATCCTTTCGAGGGCGGTCCCGGCGGGAGCGATCTTGACCGCGTCCTTTTCGGTGGTGACGGCGGCCTCGGCCCCGGACGCGGCGAAGCTCCGGGCGATCTTTTCGAGGGAAGCCGCCGGGTAGGGGTGGTGGTCGGGAAAAGTGAGAGAGCCGCGGACGACGGCCCCGAGCTCCCGGAGGAGATTCGAGAACCTCGATGGATTCGCGATCCCGCAGAAGGCCAGGACGCTTTTGCCCCGGAACGAATCCGGGGGCGTCGTCTCTCCGTCGAGGAGGCTGACGAACGCCTTCGGCGTCGTCCGGTAATCGAAGACCGCGACCCCGGGGAACGAAGCCTTCAGGGATCCCATCGTCCCCGGCCGCGCCGAATCCTTGACCAGGATGATGCCGGCCCGCCTGAGGGAAGAAATACCCTCGCGAAGGGCGAGCTTTTTGCGGGGATCGAAGAGGACGATGTCCAGGTCCCTCTCCAGCCGCCGGTGCTGGAACGCGTCGTCCAGGATCACGGCCGTGAATCCGAGCTCATGGGCCTTCCGGCAGGACGCGAGCCTGTCCCGGCCGACAAAAACCCCGGCCCCGGGATATCTGAGGGCGACCATATAAGGCTCGTCGCCGCCCTGCCGCCAGGTCCCCTTGGGCCCGGTCCCGTCGGAGAGGACGCCCCCTTCTCTCTCCCATTCTCCCCTGTACCCCCTGGAGACCAGGGCCGGCCTCCATCCCCGGTCCAGGAGGCGGGCGATAAGCTCCATCGCCAATGGGGTTTTCTCCGAGCCCCCGAAAGAGATGTTCCCGACGCTCACGACCGACAGGGGCGCCTTCCCGGGCTTGAGGTTCCCTTTGGCGTAAAGGTCGTCCTTGATCCGGCAGACGAGCCTCGAGACAGGAGAAAAAAGGAGCAGAAAAGCCTTCATTCATGCCGGAATATACAACAGACGTTCGTGCCTGTCCAGTTCACGGATTGTGCTTTACAGGATCGGGTCAATTCATTATAATACCCCGGAAGGGCATTTCATTCAGGAGGTTTAGAATATGAAAATACGGAACATGGTGGTGTTCTTATTGATCATTGCCGCGTTTTTCTCGTTCTCCTGCAGGAAAAAGGCCCAGGTGAAGGGCATCGAGCTCACCATAGACTTTTCCGATAAGAACCTGACGGACAGCCTCGTCACGAACATCGATTACAAGTGGAAGACGACGGCGGAATTTCAGAAGATGTCCGAGGACTACACCGTTTTCGCGCACTTCTGGCACAACAACAACATGCTCTTCCAGGACGACTATGTTCCCGACGTCCCCACGTCCAAGTGGGAGCCCAACAAAGAGTATTCATTCAAACACCGGATCTTCATCCCTACCTTCATCGATGAATTCGACCCGCAGTTCAAGGGCGATGAGACCCTCAAGATTTCCGTCGGGCTCTATTCTCCCTACGACCGGAGCGGCAAATCGAAGGTCCAGGTCCTCGAAAAGAGCCTGACGGTCGGGCCCCCGCCTCCCGACACCCCGGAAATCATCTACGAGGATGGCTGGTACGAACAGGAAGCCGACTCCAAGTCGTTCCTTAAGCGGTGGAGGTGGACGGCGAAAGAGGCCCGGTGCCTCATCGACAACCCGCGGCGCGACGCCCTTCTGGTCATCAAAGGCAGCCTCAACATGGACGCCGTCAAGGACCAGAAGGTCATCGTCAAGATCAACGACATGGTCTTGGACGAGTTCATCCCGGCCGTGGGAAACTTCGACAAGTCCTATGACGTCAAAAAGGACATGCTCGGCGACAAGAACGAGTTCAGGCTGACCATCGCCACGGACAAGGTCTTCGTCCCCGCCCAGGTCGTCCAGGGTTCGACCGATCAGAGGCAGTTGGGAATACAGGTTTCGGTCATTTACTTCCGGTAAGGGGGAGGCCGGCCGGGCCTGCGGACGTCAGCGGATCCAGATCCGGGGCACGCCTTCCCGCTTGGTGTTGGCGATGAAGGCGTCGAGCTCTTCCCTGGCCTTGGCTTCGTCCTGCTGGGCTTTGAGCAGCTTTTCATA
>Ga0315294_10010736_pt1 | contig 10051 bp, 6 predicted proteins | sample YL17G13_40_MG_FD_203626 | JGI IMG/M metagenome (GOLD analysis project Ga0315294, IMG submission 203626) | Sediment microbial communities from Yellowstone Lake, YNP, Wyoming, USA - YL17G13_40 | ecosystem: Environmental > Aquatic > Freshwater > Lake > Sediment | place: USA: Wyoming | collected...
CAGGGCCTCGACGCGTTTGCGGTAGTAGACCGCGACCTGTTCCAGGACGGTGCCGAGTTCGCCGGAGGCCTCGCCCACCTGCACCATGCTGATCATCATGGACGTGAAGAGGCCGGTCTCCTGCATCGACACGGCCAGCCCGGCCCCGCTCGCCACGCGACCGGCGACCTGCCGGATCGCCTCGCCGTAAACGGCGTTGTTGCGGAAGACGCCTTGCATCGAGTGCAGCGCGTCCAGCAGGGGCAGGCCGCTGTGCAGCAGGAGCACCATGTTGGTGGCAAACCGCTCCATGTAGGCCTCGACCGCGCAGTCCCCCAGCATGGGCGTGGTCAGAAGGCACCTCGTGAAAGCGCTCCGTCCGCCCGGCGTGCGGAGGTAGTATCGCAGCCCGAAGACCAGCGCCCCCACGCCCCCCACAAGGTAGAGCCCGTCTTGCTGAAGGAAATTCGAGATGTTGATGACCGTCTGGGTGATCTCCGGGAGTTTGGAGCCGGACTCCTTGAAGAAGTCGGAGAACACCGGGACGACCTTCCAGAGCATCACGACGACGGCCAGGATCGCCACGCAGAGCATGATGCAGGGGTAGATCATGGCCGAGATGAGTTTGGCCCGCGTCTCGCGCGTCGTGTTGATGTGCGCGGTGAGGCTGGCCAGGACGGCGCCGAGTTGGCCGCTGCCCTCGCCGACCTTGACGATCTCGATCCATTGGGGGTCGAAGACCTTGGGGAACTCGGCGGCCGCCTGGTGGAGCGACGTGCCGCCCGTCACGCGTTCGGCCAGCGTGCGGATCACCCCCTGCATCTTGACGCTCTGCGACTGCTGGCTGGAGATCCACAGGGCCTCCAGCAGGGGCGTGCCGGCGGCAAAGAGGGTCGTCAACTGCTGGAAGAACCGCTGTTTGTCGTCCGCCGTGATCCGCGGGTGCAAGCGCGAGGAGGTGCGGACATGCCGCTGAAACCAGGTGCCGGTCCGCCGCTTTTCGGCCGGGAGAGTCGTGGGTTGGGTGGTCATTTGTCCTACCCCTCCGCCATGCAGACGGTCAGTGCCTCTTCCAGGCTGGTGGCGCCCTCGGCGACTTTCGCCAGGCCGGCGTCCTCCAGGAGCATCGTTTCCTGGCGGTGCGCCTCCGCCCGGAGTTCGGGCAGGCCTTTGCCCTCGGCGATCAGGTCGCGCAGCCGCGGCAGGACTCGGATCACCTCAAACAGGCCGACGCGGCCCTTGTACCCGGTGCCGCGGCAGGTTTCGCAGCCCTTCGGACGGAAGTACTCCTTCTGCGGGTCCAGGTGCCATTTGGCCGCCGTCTCGGCGTCGAGCTGGTACGGTTCCTTACAGTTGCCGCACAACCGCCGCACGAGGCGCTGGGCCTCCACCAGCCGCAGCGCCGACGCCAGCAGGAACCTCTCGACGCCCATGTCGACCAACCGGTTCACGGCCGCCAGAGCGTCGTTGGTATGGAGGGTCGAAAGGACCATGTGGCCGGTCAAGGCGGCCCGAAGGCATATCTGGGCGGTTTCCTGGTCCCGCACCTCGCCGACCATGATGACGTCCGGGTCTTGCCGCAGGAACGCCCGCAGGGCCGAGGCGAACGTCAGCCCGACCTGGGCCCGGACATGCACCTGGTTGAGACCGTCGAACTTGTACTCCACCGGGTCCTCGACCGTCATGACGTTCACGTCGGGCTTGTTCAGGAGGTTGAGCGTGGCGTACAGGGTGGTGCTCTTGCCGCTGCCGGTGGGCCCGGTCACCAGCAGGAGGCCGTGGGGGCTTTCCGCCGCAATCTGGAAATCATCGGCCTGCTTGCGGCTGAATCCCAGTTTGGTCATGTCCAGGGGGATGGCGGCTTTCGTGAGGATTCGCATCACCATCTTCTCGCCGTAGACCGTGGGGACCGTGCTGACGCGAAGGTCCACGCGACTGCCGTCGATGGTCAACGCAATGGCCCCGTCCTGCGGAATCCGGCGCTCGGCGATGTCCATCTTGGCCAGCACCTTCAGCCGGCTGATCATCGGGATAAACATCGGCATGGGCGGCGGCGAGAGTTCCTGCAACCGGCCGTCGACGCGGAACCGCACCTTGATGGAGGTCTCGAATGCCTCCAGGTGAACGTCGCTGGCGCCGCCTTTGACCGCCGAAGACAGGATGTGGTTGACGAGGCGGATGACGTGGCTGTCGCGGCCCTTGGGCACCGGCCGGTCCAGGTTGACGACCTCCTCGACAGATTCGTCTTCCTGGGGGGTCGTGGTCGGCGGGGCGGCATCGTCGGTGATCTCCTTGACAAAGTTGCGCTTTCCGAAGGCTTCGCCCAGCGCCTCGTCGATCACGTTCAGCGGCGCCACCAGCGGTCGGACGACCAGCGTGGTCAGGAGTTGGATTTCCTCGAAAGCCGTCAGGTCCGTCGGGTCGGCAAAGGCGACCTCAAGGATGCCGTGCTCTCGCGAGAGCGGAACGACCATGCGCTCGCGGCAGATGCGATCGCCGATGGCCGCCGCCAGTTCCTTGTCGACCACCAGGGGGGCATCCAGTCCGACCAGGGGCAGGCGCAGGTGTTCGGCATACGTTCGCGCAATGATCTCATCGGTGACCAGTTCCAACCGAACCAGCGCCTCTTCGACGGACTGGTTCTGCTGGGCCATCGCCTTCTGGACCTCGGCCAGGTCCTCCTGCTTCAGCACGCCGCGCTCAACGAGCAGGGTCACCAGGAGAGGTTGGCCCGCAACGAAGGTGTCGGTTTCGCTCATCGTTTGCCGTCCGGTTTCTTCTCCGCGTGGTCCGCAGCGCCCGGCCGGGCTATCCGCAACGTGTGCCGCACGCCGCCGAACCCCAACACCACGTGGTCGGTCTCAATCGACTCGATGACCCAGCCCGCCGCCGCGTCGGTTTGCTTTACGGGGTCCCCCGTGCGGTAGACCTTGCCGTCAATAACGGCCATGCGCCCGCGGGTGCTGATGCAGATGCTGCTCAACTGCAAAGGCAGCGGCGGCGGCTCCGGCGGCGGCTTGGGCTCGGCGCGAGCGGCCTCTGCCGCTGGTTCCACCCCCGCCGGCGGCTGGCCGGAACCGGAGGGCGGCGCCCCGGGCTTCGCACCCTCCGACGGGGGGCCGGAGCCGGAGGGCGGCGCCCCGGGCTTCGCACCCTCCGACGGGGGGCCGGAGCCGGCACCCTCCGCCGAGGACTCGGGCTTGACGTCTTCCCCGGAAGACGCGGGCTTCGCTCGCCCCGTCGCTGCATCCGACTTCGCCGGGTGAAGGTAACTCGCCCAGGCGACCTCGAACGGGTCGCGGCCGGCGGGGCTCGCATGGTTCTGGGCCACCACCAACTCCGGCCGCAGCATGGCCTTGGTGATCGCCGGCGCGTCCTTCTTCGGGGCAGGCGGCCCCGCACCGACGTCCACGATTCCGTAGGTCAGGTACCCCAGCACGGCCACCGCCAGGAATGGCACGATCTTGTCTACATTCTTAGGCATTTTTCTGCACCAGCCCCAATACGTAAATCCTCATGACTACGAAGCCGGGTATTTTGTCGATGCGCACCGTCTCGATGCGAAGCAGCCTGTCCGACTGCTCCAGCCACTCCACGAAACCCCGGAGTTGCGCATAGTTGCCCTGCAACTCCATTATGAGCGCCACGGCCATGTACGGGCCGACTTTCCGCGGCTCCTTGGTCTCCATGCCCCGCAGGCGCGCCCCCGCCTGGCGGGAGCCGGCCAGGAGGTACTGCACCCACTCGTTGGTGTCGCTCTGCTTGTCGATGCGGGACCGGAACTCCTTGACGTCGCGGCGGAGGGCCTCGACCCCCTGGATGGCCGCCAGCCGCTTCTGCTCAGATTCCACCGCCGCGCGCTCTTGGTCGATCCGGCCGGAAAGGGGATAGTAGATGGCCCCGACGCCCAGGGCCGTCACCGCGAACACGATGGCCAGGCGCATTCTTAGCGGGTCCCCGACCAGTTTGGTGATCTGGGCCTTGTACCGAGCCACCTTCGCCTTGTCGAGTCCCAGGTTCATGCTTCGGTTCCGCCCCTTCGGCAGCGCGCGGCCTCCTCTATCCGTGCGCCGGAGCCTTCTCAGCGTCGGGTGAGGTTTTTTCCTCGTCCTTGGACTTCGGCGCCTTCTCCACCGGGGTAGCGATGATGGTGAACAGCGCGATATCAGCGGCGGCGTCCTTTCGCCACTTGATCTCCGCCAGGTTCACGATCGGAAACGTCCGCTTGAGCAACTCCGCGCCGCGCAGCGACTCCAGGAACGCATCGATCTCCTTGGGGGCCCCTCCGCGGTCCGAGAAACGTACCATGCCGCACATGACCAGAGACCGGTTCACGCGCTGGGTGGAGTTCTTGCCCGTGCTCTTCAACTCGTATTGGCCGTTGAGCGACTGAAGGCAAGAGTTGGACGGCAAACGCGTCGGCAGGTCCCGAAGGTAGTTGCTCCAGATCGCCCGCGTGCCCAGGAACTGTTGAACCGCGCTGACCTCGTCCGAGAGGCTCTTTCGCTCGCCGTTGATGACGTCGGTCCGGACGCTATGCGCCCACTTGTAGGACGCGTTCTGCGTGCAGACGCCTTGGTGCTCGCCCTCCAGGTTTGTAAGGGTGTACCACATGACCAGCGCCATCGCTGCGGCCGCCATGGCCATGCCCACGGCCAGTTTGCGCGAGAACATCTCGCTCAGCGTCGGGGGTGGGCGAATCGCCTTGAACAGGTCGATGCGATCCGACTGCTTCTTCCTTGCCGAGAGCGCCAAGGCGAGGCTGTAGGCCGCCGCGTCCTTCTCGGGCCCGGGCGCGGCCATCACTTCCGCCGCCACCTCCTGCCGCAGTCTGTCCGCCAGCGAATCTTCCATATTGCCCTGCACGAAGATGCCGCTCACGCCTCTGATACCCAGGTTGCCCAGGGCATGCACCTCGAGGTGGCGGACGGCCGAGGCAATGCTGACCGCCTCCTGGTTCTTGGTCAGGGCGAACCGCCGCCAGAGCATCGGCCTGCCGTTGATCACCAGGATCGAAAGGCCGCCATCTTTGCCCATGAGCACCCGCACGAAGACCTTCCAGGCGCGCGGCGGCTTAGCGCTGCGGTCCGCCACTTCGAGCAAGGCGTTGGGCGCGGGCTCAAGGCGTGCCTTTTCTACGCCGGCCTCCTTGAGCGCCTGGCTGAGTTCTTCGGCGAGGCTGCGGCGGCAGGCTGCGACGCTGTAGACTGTCGCATGGTGCAACTTACATTGGACGTAATCGGCGGCCGCGTTTGCCGCATCGAGCGAGCCGCCGCTACCGGCCAGCAGCCTCGCGGCCGTCGGCGCCTCCTCAGAACCCTGGTCGAACGTTCGGGTCGTGAAGAAGGTCTGCTCGGCGGCCAGCCCTACGCAGACCGACAGGTGGCGCCGCTGCCGCGGCGTCAGGCGGGATGCGAGCCATTCACCCAGGGCCTTGCCGGGGCCACCTTCGCCGATGGGCACCCGACATGCCGGCTCCACCTTCCGGCCGACGAGCGTCGTGACTACCTCGGTCAGCGTGAGGTGCCCCTCGGCAAGGTAGACGCCCAGAGCACGACCCCACCCCGACTTTGCCGATGCGGATGGCATCCGTGTTATGCCCTGCCTTTCAAGCGGCAGAACCGTCGCTCAGGACGGGGACAGAGAATACTCAGTCCGCTGTAGGGGTGGTGCTATTGCGGATTCTTAGACCGTGTTATCTATCGGCAAGTGGCGGCCAGAACATTAGACTTGCGGACGGCCACCCGGCATATACGCCAAGAAAAAGACGGCGGCCCCCTTCGGAGGCCGCCGCTCGCATGCCACCAGATGCCCCGAACTACGTCTGCATCGGGTTGATGTCCGCCTTGTCTTTGATCGTACTGTTTTCGCCGTCGTACCCCTGCTCCGTGAAGATCACCGTGTACTCACCGTACCCGGCCGACGCCCCCGCGCGGGTCAGCGTCAGCGTCCAGGAGTCCTCGAGGCTGCTCGTGGTGCCGGCGGCAATCGTGCCGACCGTGAAATACTTCAGCGACGTCATTTTGATGTCCAGGTCGTCCACGAGTGCCGCATACGTGCCCTGGCGGGCGTGGTACCGCTCCTGGGCCGCCTGGATGGAGGAAAGGTAGTTGAACGCCTCCGCCGCCTTGGACCGCTCCACCGAGGCAAGGAACCGCGGCACAGCGAAGGCCGCCAATACCCCTATGATGACCACAACCACAGCCAGTTCTACCAGCGTGAACCCGCGATTACGCCTCCGCATAGCCGTCTCCTTGCGTAGGGGTTAGGCTCTGTCTTCGGTGCCCGAAGCGCAATCTACATCGGCGAAGCCAGTGCTAGACTTTAGTCCCTAATTTAATTTCGGTGCCGCTCCCGGCGCATGTTGTCTGCTTCCCAGGCGTTATCGGACCTGGGCGATGCGATCGAGACGAATGCCCAGGCACCCAGGTCGGCTTCGGGCGATTTTGGCCTAAACCCGATGCGGCAAACGGCCGATACGTCGGGCGGCAAGTTAAAACTAGGCGCTCCCGGCCCCCTCCAGCAAGACAGACAAGGTCTCCGTCGGCTGGAGGGTCCGGGTGGGACCTGGGAGGACACCACCGTGCAGACCCGGTGCAGCACCGCAGAGACCGCTCAGGTCAAACGACGTCACGGAGCCGCCGATTCCTTGATTGCCCGCGGCGTCGGTCTCGCGTTCCTGTTCTGGCTGATTGAGTCCCTCGTGCACGTGTTCTTCTTCGAGCAGGGGGACGTCTTCGACGTCCGCCAGGTCTTCTCGGGAGGCCTCGAAGACAACCTGAAACGGGTCCTGTTCGTGGTCCTGCTGATCTCCTTTGCCGTCTACGCGCAGATCATGGTCCGCCGGGCCCGGCGGATGCAGGAGGATCTCCAATGCGCCAAGGAGGCGGCCGAGGCCGGCAGCCGCGCGAAGAGCGAGTTCCTGGCCAAGATGAGCCATGAGATCCGCACACCCATGAACGGCGTCATCGGCATGCTGGAGCTCCTGCGCGGGACGAACCTGGACGCCAAGCAGCAGCGTTACGTCGACGTGGCCAAGTCCTCCGCCCGCATGCTCCTGAGCCTCATCAACGACATTCTGGACTTCTCCAAGATCGAGGCGGGCAAGATGGAACTCCGCCTCAACGATTTCCAGCTCCTGCAGACCGTGGAGGAAACCGTCGCGGTGCTGTCACACCGGGCCGCCGAGAAGGGCCTGGAACTGACTTGCCGCATCCACCCCGACGTGCCTGACCGCCTCCGCGGCGATGCGGACAAGCTCTGCCAGATTCTCGTCAATCTGATCTCCAACGCCATCAAGTTCACCGACACGGGCACCGTGTCTCTGGAAGTGTTGCGGGAGCAGGATGGCGGCGGGGCCCTCCTTCGCTTCTCTGTTCGAGACTCTGGCATCGGCATCCCCGCCGACCGCCTGCACCTGCTCTTCGGGGAGTTCTCCCAGGTGGATTCCTCCAACACCCGCAAGTACGGGGGCACCGGCCTGGGGTTGGCCATCTCGAAGCGCCTGTCGGAGATGATGGGAGGCGCGGTCGGCGTCGAGAGTTCCGAGGGCGTGGGCTCGACGTTCTGGTTCACGGCCCGGTTCGAAGAGGGGAAGGCGAGCCCGACGTCCCCCGCGTCGGCGCCGCCGGCGATGGCGGTCGGCATGGCCGCTATCCGCGTCCTCGCCGTGGACGACAACCCCACCAACCGCATCATCCTGGTGGAGCAATTGGGCACCTGGGGCTTCCAGGTCAGCGCGGCCGCCGACGGGGAGATCGGCCTGCGCATGCTGCGCAAGGCCGCCGCGGAGGGACAGCCCTTCCGGCTGGCCATCCTGGACATGAACATGCCGCGCATGGACGGACTGGAACTGGCCGGTCACATCAAGTCCAGTGCCGAACTCAAGGATGTCGTCCTGGTCATGCTGACGTCTGTCTGCTACGAGCCGCGCCTGGACGACGTCCAGAGCCGCGGCATCGCCGCGTGCCTGACGAAGCCGACCCGTCAAGCCCAGTTGCACGATACGATTCTGTCCTGTCTGGGTCTGGGCAAGTGTCCCGCGGGGTCGGAGCACGACTCGGCATCGCCGGCGGGCCAGGCGCCGTCGGCCCGGAGGCGCCGGCCGGCGCTCATCCTGTTGGCCGAGGACAATCCCGTCAACCAGGAGGTGGCGCGAGAGATCCTGGCCGGCGAGGGGTGGTCGTGCGATGTCGTAGAGAACGGTCGCCGTGCCGTCGAGGCGGTCCTGCGTAAGCAATACGACCTCGTGCTGATGGACTGCCAGATGCCGGAGATGGACGGCTTCCATGCCGTCCGGGCCATCCGCGCCCGGGAACAGCAGGGACAGGTGCTGACCCGTCACGGCGGCCCCCTGCCCATCATCGCGCTGACGGCCAGCGCGGTGCAGGGAGACCGCGAGCAATGCCTCGACGCAGGCATGACCGATTACCTCACCAAACCCATCGAGCCCGACGTGCTCGTGGCCATGATCGACACGCATCTGGCGTCCGCCCCGGGCAGCGGCGATTCGGTGTCACCGCCAGCCGCCCGAGGGGGGGCTGCTGAGGCCCCCCTGCCGGCCGTGTGGGACTCGGCAGACCCATCGGCGCCGTTTGACCTGGGCCAACTGCTGAACCGATGCATGGGCAAGCACGACCTGCTGGTGCGGGTCCTCGGTAAGCTCCGCGAGAAGTCGCGCAGCGACCTGGCCGACCTGGAGCAGGCCATCGCCGAACGCAATGCCGAACGGATCGCGTTCCTGGGCCACTCACTCAAAGGCATGGCGGCCAACGTTTCGGCAGGCGCGCTGCTCGAGGCGGCGCTGCAACTGGAGCAGGCGGGGCTGACCCGGGACTTCGGCCTCGCGTCTGAATGCCTGGAACGGCTGAAAGCGGAAGCGGACCGTTGTTGCACCTACGCCGCCGAGATTGCTGACAGGGAAGCCGCGCGGCTCCCAGAAGCCTGCGCGGTTGGCGGGGACCAGCATGCCCATACTGCCAGTTGATGACGCCGCCGCAACGTTAGAGGTGCCGTAGCATCTTCTGATCGGCGAGGACCACAAGGTCGAGACGGACCCAACCGGGCGGGGGATAACGACGGCAAGAGGAACGCAACGATGCTGACTCGAGCGGACAAGCCTTGTATTCTGGTGGCCGAGGACGATCCGGGCACCGCCGAACTGCTGGCCCGGCATCTGCAACAAGCGGATTACAGGCCCGTGGTGGCGCAAGACGGGGTCCAGGCCTTGGCGATGGTCGAACGTTACAGGCCGCAGGTCATCGTGTCCGACTGGCTCATGCCCGCGATGGACGGGCTGCAGCTCTGTCACGCTGCCAAGTCGCTTCACGAGGACGGCTTCGTCTATTTCATCATGCTCACAATCCGCTCGGAGCCCACCAGCATAATGGAGGCCTTCGACGCGGGCGTGGACGATTTCCTGGCCAAGCCCTTTCACCAGGACGAGCTCCTGGCCCGGGTACGCGTCGGGCGGAGAATGGCCGAGATGCACGCCCAGCTCGCCGACCGGATTCGCACCGCCAACCGCTTGAACCGGAAGCTGGCGGTGATGAACCAACACCTCCAGGAACTGGCCAGCAGCGACGAACTCACAGGGCTGATGAACCGCCGTCAGGCCATCCTCCGCCTGAAGGTCCAGTGTGAGATCGCGGCGCGATACGAGCAGCCGCTGTCATGCGCCATGATCGACCTTGACCATTTCAAGGACATCAACGACCACTGCGGCCATCTCGTCGGCGACTCCGTCCTGTGCGAACTGGCCGGCCTGATTTCCGGCGCCGTACGCGCCGCCGACTCCGTTTTCAGGTTCGGCGGCGAGGAATTCCTGCTGTTGTTCCCACAGCAGGAGGCCACGCAGGCCGCCATCAGTGCCGAACGCTGCCGAGCCCTGGTGGCGTCGCACCGCTTCATCGGGTGCACCCTGGAGGACACTGTGACGATCAGCGTCGGCGTGGCCCAACATCGTCCTGCCATGCGCGGGCCGAACGACCTGCTGTTGGCTGCCGACCGCTTCCTCTACGAAGCCAAACGCCGCGGCCGGAACCGGACCGTCGTGGAAGGAGAGGACTACCTT
>Ga0315294_10010737_pt1 | contig 10050 bp, 6 predicted proteins | sample YL17G13_40_MG_FD_203626 | JGI IMG/M metagenome (GOLD analysis project Ga0315294, IMG submission 203626) | Sediment microbial communities from Yellowstone Lake, YNP, Wyoming, USA - YL17G13_40 | ecosystem: Environmental > Aquatic > Freshwater > Lake > Sediment | place: USA: Wyoming | collected...
AGGCCGGTGCGTAATGTGGAACGCGGTCGGTAACTCCTTTGGAGGCCGTCAGTTATGGGTTTCTGGCCCGAAACACCGGATACCTGCCTTGGCAGCACCTGCAGCGCGCCAGGGGGCCGAATGCCGATTCCCATGCCCCAGCGGCTAAGTTTGCCTTCACTAAGGGGTTATTACGCACCAGCCTCAACACAACTTATTCTAAGACAAGGCTTTGCGACTTCAAGAACCGGAGCAAGGCATTTACTGGAACCGCGAGCGAAATCTCGCGGCCTAGTGACAGAATCCGCGGCCACACCTTTTAGCATGGCCAGCGACATTAAAGACAGAAGAAAACAGGGCTCGATTGTCGATTCAAGAGTGCTCCCCTGCCTCTAGGACATGCAATGACTTACGGCGTCCACGTTCCGGTCCCCCATGATGCCGCCGAGATGCTGCGCAGTCCGAAGGAGGTAGGGGACAATCTATCGCCGTTGGACAGCGAGAACCTGATCGTGGAGGCCTTTCGGTCGGCCGCGCGATCGGTGCCTGCCTACAAGATTCTTCTGGCAGAGGCGGGAGTCTCGCCCGACGCGGTCACGGGCCTGCCGGATTTCCAGCGGGCGGTTCCAGTCCTCGACAAGCAGTCGACCTTTGGCCGGTTCGGCGTGGCCGAACTCTGCCGGGGCGGGTCTGCGGCGGGGCTCGCCTGGGTGCTGACCAGTTCGGGCCACTCCGGCCAGTTCGCCTATGGCGTGTGCGGCCGCGAGGGCGCCGAGGCGGCGGCCCGGAGTGTCGATGATGCACTCGACAGATTCCTGGACGTCTACAAGAAGCCCACGCTCCTCATCAACTGCCTACCGATGGGGGTCAGAGTCTACACCCGGGCCTGTGCCTTGGCGGAGACCAGTGTGAGGGCCGACATGGTGACGGCCGTGGTCAAGGCGTTCGGCGGCCACTACGACCAGATCGTCCTGGTGGGCGAAACGGCTTTCCTGAAGCACTTGCTGGAACTCGGCCGGAGCCGGGGCGCTGCCTGGGAAAGCCTCAAGGTACACGCCATCGTCGGTGAGGAGCCGCTGGCCGAAAATGCCCGGACCTACCTGGCCGGGTTGCTCGGCATCGATCTGCGCGATCCGGACCACCGCCTGATTATCTCGAGCATGGGGGTGGCGGAACTGGGGCTGAACCTGTTCTTTGAAACACCCGCCCTGATCGCCCTGCGCCGCGTGTTGGCCAGGGACGAGTCCCTTCGTCGCAGGTTGCTGCCCTCCTCTGCCACAAACCTGCCGATGCTGTTCACCTACGACGCGAACCGCATCTTCGTCGAAGTTCTGGCAGCGGACCGCCTGGTGGTGTCCACCCTGGATGCCGACATCCGAATCCCGCTGATCCGCTATGCCACGGGCGACTGCGCCCGCTGGTTCGACCGGCCGGACGTGCTCCGAGAGGCCGCAGCGGCCGCCGGCATTCGCTTTGAGAGGGTCGCCCACCTGCCCGTTCTCATGGTCCTGGGCCGCGGAGGCTTTGTCCGTGCGGGCGATGTGCCTATCTACCCTGAGCAGGTCAAGGAAGGGCTCTACGCGGATCCCGCGCTGGCCCGGCTCACGACGGCCAATTTCCGCCTTCGTTCCGGAAAGCCGGAGGCCGCCTTGCGTATCCAACTGGTCCCGGGCGCCCCTGCCGAGCGGGGCCTGGACGATCGCTTTGCCAAGGCGGTGGCGCCGTACGTGGTCGCGCCGCTTCGGGTGGTGTGTGAAGAGTACGAGGCCTTCGGAAACGGGATGGCCTTGGACTACGAGCGGAAATTCGATTACCTGGAAGGTGAGTGAACGGGGCGGCCAGGCGGGACCGTCGGCACCATCGCCCTCACAAACACCTCGTCATCCCAATGCAGGATGAAGGTTCCGTGACTGTCGGTGTCCTCGTCGGCATGCTCGGCCTGCCGGATCAGGGCCGCGGCTGCTCTCCCACTCCCACATGCCCGTGTCCGCGGCGCCCTTTAGACTGTCACCAGGGGCAGCGCGGTGCCGCTTACCTGCTGAAAGACCGCGGGACCCCACTGCCGGCGGATGGCCGCCATCTCTTCCGCCGAGCAGTTCCCGAGGAAGTTACCCTGGGCCACGAAGAGCCGGCGCAGGGTCTCCGGATCGGCGAACGTCTTGGCCGCCTCCGTCTCCCAGTCGTTCACCTTCCAGCGGTACGGATTGTCCTCCAGGCATCGGGACCGGATATACAGCGTCGCCTCGTCTTGGCCTTCTTGGGCCTGCGTCGCCCGCTCAATAAGGTCGCCCACGTTGACGCGCATGACCACAACGGGATCGTCGATCTGACGAGAGTAACTCCGCACAGGACTGATCTGCTGGAAACCCAGAAGTTCGAAGAACCGCGCGTGTCCAGGGCTGATCGTCGTGATTAATTCGTCGCAGCCGATTAGCAGGCCATGTGCGAACATGCAGCGCATCAGTTCGGTGGGCACGGCCGTCTTCCGGTAGTCCACCGCGATCGCCTGGTTGGTGGCCTCGCACACCCTTCGGCCGTCGATACGAAGCGAATCGATCTCCTGGCGAAACGCCCCGTCCGAAGGAAGGCCCAGTTCGTCGGCGTCCACGGCGATGCTCTGAACGCCAACCACCCCTTGGTCGCCCTCGGCGATGAAGGTCGCCGTCTGCGGAAGGGCTTCGGTCACACGAAGCCGAAGGCCTGTCGGCTGAGGCGAAATGTAGCCCTTCTCCACAAAAACATCATGCACCAGACGATAGGCGGCAGTCAGTTCCTCGACGGAAACGGCCCGCCGGATAACAGCCCCCTTGGTGTCGGTGCCAAACAGACCCGCCCGCCTCAAGAGGGCCATGCGCCGGCTCACCCGCTCCTTCTGAAGCGGCGGTTGCCCAACCTGTGCTTCGATGGCCTCCACGGACTTGGGCTGGTCCAGAACGACCTCACGCTCACCGGATGTCAGCATTGGAACCTCCGCCAAGACCCCCATTCTGCCTTGCCTAGGTATCCTACGCATATTACCGATGCTGTCAAACGGCTCGCGCTGCTCATTCATCTGACGGGCGTTCCGGCAAAGCCGACATTCGCTGTATGGTCTTTGACAACAATGGGTTACAGACGTTTTAGGTCGGCTATCGTCACCGGCTAGCCTTTGCACCTCGCATTGCAGTGTCAAGGAAAACACGCTCCGAAAAAGAGCGATTTTCTGTGCCCAAGGAGGTCTTGACAAGCGCGGCGTTCGGCGCAGGGCAACCGCGTAGGCAGGGGACACACCGGACGGGCCAGGTACGTGGGGGCATACGGCACGTTGCTGAAAACCATTCTCAGAAACGCTGTGATGGACCACGAATCGCCAGCCGATCACCCCCCTGACCCCGCCCAAGGCGGGCGCTACGACTTGGGGCGCAGGCCGCCACTCAGGCCGCTGCCTCGCGGGAGGAGCGGGTGGGCTTTGGCGCAGCAGCGATCCTTGGTACTCTCTTGACCAAACACGGTGGGGATAAACAGAACTTCTGCGGGATTTCTCGTGACAGGGCGGGGCTGATCCCCGCTGGCGCGGGGCAAAAGGATCTGATCACGGGCCGTCGGCGCGAATGTCGCGACTGACTCCATAAAGACGCCGAACGACCCAGTCCTTCAGATGCGTCGGCAGGATCGACATGACACCCAGCAGCCGGGCCTCCCTGGAAACCCGGTATCGGGCCCTGGGCCGCCGGGTCGTTGCCGCGCGGCAGACCACACGCGCCACGATTTCGGGACCTGGGCCCTTGCCCTCCATCATCTGCCGAACATGCTCGTGCTCGGCCGCATAGAAGTCTCGGAAGGGGCTCTGCTGCCAATTCGGAAGGGAGAACTCTGCCTGTGCCTGACTTTTCTCCCAGATCTCCGTCACCACCGAACCGGGCTCAATGACGATGACGTCCACGCCCCAGGGCTTGTACTCGATCCGAGCGGCATCCCTAAGTGCCTCGAGTGCAAACTTGGCGGCCGAGTACGCGCCGCAGCACGGGAACGCCACGCGACCTGATATGGAACTCATGTTGATGATGCGGCCCGAGCGCTGCTGGCGCATGATCGGTCCAACGAGCTGCATCAATGCCAGGCAAGCCAGGGCGCCGACCTCGAACTGCCCGCGGACGGCCGCCAGGTCCACCTCTTCAATGGCTCCGCCGACGGCCATGCCGGCATTGTTCAGGAGGACATCCATCCTCCCCCACCGGGACATCACGAGATCGACCGCTTGCCGGCGCGTACTCTCTTCCGTGACGTCGCCTGGGAGATAGAGCGCCCGATCGGACCCGTGGCGCGCGGTGATCTCGGCGGCGAGCCGCTCAAGCCGGTCTTTCCGCCTGGCAGTCAGGCAGACATGAAACCCCTCCTCGGCCAGCGTAGCGGCACAGGCGGCTCCAATGCCCGAACTAGCACCGGTGATCAAGGCTGTTCTCATGGCGCCTTTATCATACCGGGCGGGGGTTCAAATGGTAGTCAGAATAGTCCGGGACAACTGGTATCCGAGAGGCAAGCACCAAGGACGGGGACGGCACTCGACCTCGTCCGCACAAACGCGGTTCGCTGAGCGGATGGCACGGGCGGCGCGGGGTTGATTCACGCCACCACGCGTCTTCGAACGTATCGGACCAGGCTGCCGATGCCCAGGAGCATCCCCACCATTGTCACCGGTTCCGGAATCGGGGGTGGTTCCGTGCACGGGCCGAGGGACGTTCCGTACTGGAAAACGACATTCGTGATGGAGGACGTGCTGGCCACAAAACCGGCGGGGATTCCGGTGAAGGTGAACACGACGGAGTTCTTGATGAGCGGAAACTGCCCTGTCACCGCGGTATTTCCTCCGCCCGCATACCCGGCGCTGAGAATTCCGTAAGACAGGCCGTCGGGCGGCGTCTCCTCCCCCGGATGCTGGGCGGCGGGGTCGAGAATGTCCGACGGGCCGAAAAGATCCAATCCGACGGCACTCAGGCCCTGGCTCTGGCCGCCATAATTGGCCTCGAAGCCAAACGGCTTTCGCGGCAGGCCGGTGTACGGATCGATCGGCCAGACCAACTGGCTGTCGTAGGCCCGTGTGCCGCTTAAGTCCGTGCCGGTAAAGGTCGGCTCAAAAAGCACCTGGCTGCCGCTGGCGAGGGCGGCGCTGCCGCCGGTAAACGTCGGCTCGTTCTGGACGTCGAAGAAGACCGCCATCAGGACCTCCGGGGGATCGGCAACGTCAAACGGCGACGTGTTCGTCAGGGTCACCCTCAGGTAGGGAATCGTCGTGCCGCTTTTCTTGCCTTTGCTGGCGTTGTCGACGGTCTGGAATGTCGCCGACGCGGCCCTGGGATTCCCTACTTCCGAGGGACTCAGGAAGGTCACGGAAGAGGTAACGACGGGTGTGGCATAACCCGAAGCCGCCAGGGCCAGCAGTGCCAGTATCCCGATGCACAGTTTTGAGGCAGGGCGCATAGGTCCCTCTCATCATCACTATTTCAGCACTGTTCGCGCGGTGTACAGCCGCCTACGGCCGAATCCCCGGAGCGCACCGCGCGGCCCGGAAATCCGCCCGCGGCCAAATTGCCGCGGCGTCCCCGGACGGGCCCCGAATTGCGCCCCTCCCGCCGCGCCCCATCCTCGCGCCGGAGCCCGACACCCGGCTCCGTACATCCGCCGCCCGCCGCTTCCACTGGCGGCAGGCATCGCGGGCGCTGCGGCCAAGCGGCCGCAGCGCGCCGCGCTTAAATCCCTCTACTGCAATAAACCTACGGCTTTGACTTCGGGCAAACGTCTAGCGACGCTTGCGGACGTAACGACCCAGGCTCCCGATGCCCAGCAGCATCCCGACCATCGTCAGCGGCTCAGGAACAAAAAAATTCGTGGCCGGATCGGAGGTGTGCACCAGCCACGGATCATCCACTGGCAAACCCGTCGGAGTCACGGTTCCCTGGATACGCATATCGGCCGTGATCGTTCGCCCAGGGTCAAGCAAGTAACCGATCGGGAAGCCGTCCGTGTTCCAAGAGGCCAGTTGGCTTCCGCCCGTCCAGGAAACGTACATGTAAAACGTTCCGGACCCCGTGTTGCCGGCCGGAACGGGCGTGAAGTACGAAAGGTTCTCGGCCAATTGGAAGCCCGCCTGCGCGTTGCCCGTCAGCACGAGGTCAGAGCCCACGATGGGGTTGCCCAAGTTGTCGAAGCCGATGCCGGGGTACTTGCTCCCGCCGGCGACAAGACGAGCCCCCGGACCCTGCATCCCGCCACCCCACCCCGCCCCCAAGAGTTCCGTTGTGCCTTTGGTCTGGGTGTAGAGATCGATGGAGGCCCCGTGAGCCTGGATGACCTGGGTCAGCGGGTCAAGTAGATTGAGAGGGGTCATGTCAACGAAGGTGACCCAGTCGTCCACTCGGCCGCGGTCCATGCCGACGATCTCGACGGTCTGGCCCGCACTCCCGTATTCGTACAGGGCAATGCTGCCGATGGTGATGGCGTCGGTCTGGCTCATGTCCACGGTAGCAGCGTAGATGCTCTCGACGCGGATGATACCCCACGAATCCTCACCTGCGCCAGCCTTGGTGCCTGCAATACTTTGAAGCGCAGCCGGCGCATACGTTGACCCGGCGGTGACCGGCGTAATACCGTCCGCGAGGAGGCCGGTGTACAGGGTCCCCTCGTCCCAGTTGCTGAAGTGCCAGTAGGTCGCGCCGGTGTAGGGTTGGCTGAAGGGTATTGGCACGGCCCACGCCGGGCCGCTCAGGGCCAGCAGCAAACCCACAATTAGCAGTGTCTTCAAGTGTCTCATAGCAGCCTTCTCCTCTCTGCCTCCGCCGTACGTGCGGAGGCCATTTACCCCTCTGTTTGTCAAGGCCTTGAACAACGGACTGCACAGCCACATCTTTGAGGTCGGACGGTTCCCGTCCGGCGGTTTGGCGCCAGTCACCGCCGGTGAGATTCCGTCGGCCTACGGCGCCTACCCCTTCTCTGCCCTCTGGGATCTGACCTACACGGTCAGGTCCCCCAACCTGGCGGCCGACCGGGGCAGCCTCGGCCGATCCGTCCCGCCGGGCCCCACGTATCCCGGGCCACGGCGCGCCCCCCTTCAGGGGGCCTTAAGATCCGCTTCGCTGTGTTTGATCGTGCCTCCTTTCACCGGCATTCCTTAACCGCTTGAGCGGCGGCCGCCACCCTGAAATCCTACCCCTTGTTTCCTGTTCTTGTCCGGGGCACACAGACTAAAAAGTTCACAGCGCGCCCGGGCAGCACCCCGGAGCAGAGCCCTACGCCTTCGTTACTTCCCCTTGTCGTCAGCCAACTCGTCTACCACGATGCCTTCAGGCCCAGCCCACGACCCGGCAACCTGACACTGCTGGAACCAATCGGCGCCACGTGGCCCTCACGCCGTGCCTTGGCGCCGCGCGGATCTTAATGTGCCTTGGCGTCGTTCACCTTGCTCACCGTCGCCGCCATGATGCGGAATTCCGTGATCCAGTTGCGGCGCTCAATGTACTCGAGGTCGGCTTTCAGTTTCTCGCGGAAGGCGTCAACGCTCGTGTCGTAACCGTTGCGGACCTGGGCCAGCCCCGTGACGCCGGGCCGGACCGCCAGGCGCCGCAGGACCTCCGGGTACGCCTTCTCCAGTTCGGCCAGGATCTCCGCGCGCTCCGGCCGCGGCCCGACCAGGGACATGTCGCCTTTGACCACGTTGATCAACTGGGGGAATTCGTCCATGTGGCTCCGGCGCATCCACCGGCAGGCCGGCATGACGCGCGGATCCTCCCGCGACGCCCACACCGGGCCGCTATACGACTCGGCATCCACATACATGGTACGCAGTTTGTACATCTTGAAGGGCTTGCCGTCCTTGCCCACGCGGATCTGCGTGAAGATGACCGGTCCCCTGCCCGACATCTTGATGATGAAGGCGCAGACCGCCAGCAGCGGCAGGCTGAGCACCAGCAGGATGAAGCCGAGGGTTATGTCTATGACTTCCTTGGCGAGTTCGAAGTAGCGGCGGGCCAGATGGCCCGCGAGGGTCACGAAGCCCGCTCCCATGCCAATGATCGTGATCGGTTCCGGCATAGCATCGTCTCCCGCAGCGGCTGCGCTCGAAGCACGGACCGCGGCGATTTTTATTGATTTTTGAGACGACGCTTGCCTAAAATAGTATGGCGCGTACGAGCCGTTGGCTTACGCGCGTCGTCCCGGGTGGATCAGCGCTCCCTGGGTAAGGTGCTGTGCTGATCCACCCCTTTTTTCGTCTACTCGTTATCTATGCATACCTGAATCTGTTCCCCACCGCCCAAGCCGGCAGAAGTGCTATCAACCGCCCTCCCGGCCGACACAAACGGGGCCATTACCCTGGCCCCGGGGACACCCACAAAGAAAACACGTCACAATTCTCGGCGGCGACCAGCCAATGGCGCTGGCTGTTTATCCGCGACAGAAATCCTTCCTTTCTCAGCACCCTTTCCCACGCTCCGGGGTCCCCCCGCGAGCAAGAAGTGATACTGCCAATGGGATAATATACCTCATGATTGCACCCTTGTCAAATCAAACCCACAAAATCAAGCCACAAAAATAATTCCCGAAACCGGGTCGAATGCGCGGCACCCTACGAGATCCCTGCATCCGGGGGCTAAGCCATGCGTGCATCATAGGACATGTGTGGGCGCTTCTGGCACCATATAAATCGTGCGCACTTTACCCATTCTGTGCACCTTTCCATCCTTCCCAACCGGCGTTCCTGTGGGTCAAGGAAGGCGAGAAGGCGGTACAAGGTTGCCATCTCTCGGAGGCTATTCCAGTCGATCCTTGAACGGATTCGGCGGCTCAAACTGCCGGCAGCGGTGCCGGGATGACTTCGGTTGGAGCCGAAACCGTAGGCGATTCACCGGGGTGGCGGAGGGGGTCTGTCTCCAGGCAGTTCGGAAGCCCGATTGGGTGTCGAAAACCGCACAGAACCCGCCCGCCCGAGGGCCGGATGGCTGTTTTCGGCGCGGGAAAGGTCTTGTTGAAGCCCGGATCCAGGGTATAATCGTAGTGAAGTGTCCACGATGGTCGCGGACTAAGGTTCATCTGGGAAATGTCGGTCTCAACGCGAAAGCAGGCCCGCGAAGATAGGCATGATGGGATTGCCCAAACGATCCTGGCGCCGTGGACACAAACAGCCGATATTCATGGCGGTCTGGGCAAAGGGCCGACAGGGCACGCTGGCGGGGCATTCCAGTGGACAAACGGGTCTTCTGCTGGTATTATACTTCTGTGCATCTAGCAGGGTCCGGAGTACTTTGTGAGCAACGCACCTCAAACGACTCGCCAGAAGCGCCTTCTGGCAGCGGCCTGGCTCCTGCTTCTTGGGGGTCTGGTCGCGGCCTATGCCAACACTTTTGCCGAGATGTGGATTCGCTGGTTCCCGGCCTGGCAAAGGGCGAACCTGGGCCTCTACGACCGCCTGGTGGGGAGCGAGAGCTACTATACCCACGGCCCGCTTGTGCCCATCGTCAGCCTGATCATCAGCATTCTGCTCCTTCGCCACACGCGCGTCCCGGTGAAGCCGGGGCGCGTCATCGGCTCCGTCGTGCTGGCCGGAAGCCTGTTGATCCACATGGCCGCATGCTTTGCCCGGGTGAACTTCATCAGCGGGTTCAGCCTGATCGGGGCGCTGGCCGGCCTGGTGCTTCTCTTTTGGGGAGCCACCGCCCTCCGAAGGCTCTGGTTCCCTCTGGCCCTGCTGGCGTTCATGATACCCCTGCCCGAAGTGATGATCGCCGACCTGAACCTGTGGCTGAAGATGCGGGCGGCCGACATTGGCATCGGCGGAGCCGACCTGCTTGGCGTGGTGGTCGAGCGCTCCAGGGACAGGCCCAATGAGGTCCTGCTGCAGGGCGACAAGACGCTCGTCATCGCCAACGTGTGCAACGGCCTGCGGACTCTCGTCAGCCTCCTGGGGTTCGGTGCCATTTATGCCTATGTGAGCAAACTGCGGGGCCTGTGGCGCCTCGGCCTGTTTGCGATGAGCCTCCCGGTGGCGATCATCAGCAACTCGCTCCGGATCATCAGCCTCATCCTGGTGGCGGACCTCTGGGA
>Ga0315294_10010739_pt1 | contig 10049 bp, 14 predicted proteins | sample YL17G13_40_MG_FD_203626 | JGI IMG/M metagenome (GOLD analysis project Ga0315294, IMG submission 203626) | Sediment microbial communities from Yellowstone Lake, YNP, Wyoming, USA - YL17G13_40 | ecosystem: Environmental > Aquatic > Freshwater > Lake > Sediment | place: USA: Wyoming | collected...
AAAATTCGGAATGCGGTTGCCGAAGTCCGCCAGTGGGCAATCATCAAAAACCACGTATGCCAACCCACGGTGCGGAACCGTCGTCCCAACGCCCTGGTCCGCTTCCATGGCCGGGTCCGGCAATTGCGTTTCGGTGCCCAGGTAGACGCGGAATTTCCACCCTTCGCGCGTGGTGCCGGTATGCAACACGTTGCCTTCCAACGAACCGTAAAACGCTTGCCACCAGTCATCCGTAAAAACGCCGGTGATTTCGTCGCGCGCCCGCGGCGGAATTTCCACTTGCCCGCCCCGGTCAAAAATTAACTTGCTATCCGCCCAAATTCGCAAAATGTCTTCTATTGGACCCTCGCTTACAGCAACGGCGCCCGTGAAATAGTAAGACCACGTTGTAACCTTTTGGGACGGTCCGCCACCTTTGCCGCCCACACGTTCGGTGTTGCGCTGTTCACGAATTGGCAAACCCCAAATCAAGTTGCCGCCCACGCGTGCGGTGCCATACCCGAACGCAATAACCGCGCCATACGCGGACGACGTTACCTTTAAGTCATCCAGCCGCGGCCCTTCAATTGGCGCGGGGTTCGGCGCCAGGGCGCGCGCCAACAACGTGGTGCCCACGGCAAAAACCAAATTCCACGCCAATTGCGCGCCAGTTATGCCCAGGACCGCCATTACGCACCAACCCCGCGGAATTCGAACACCGCCAACACCTTTGCCCACCATTCCGGCGTTAATCTTTCTTCCACCACCCGGCGGCGTGGTGCATATGCATGAATAAGGGTCAACCCGTGCACGTCGCTTGCGACAATTCCGCAGTGGCACGGAAAGGTTTTTTCCTGCAACGCCAGCACCGCGCCCGGGTGCACTTTGCGCAAGGCAATTTCGTTGCCGTGGGCGCGGAAGTAATCCATAAATCCGTTGACGGCGGCGTGGCGCGGGTATTCGCGCAAGTCATAATCCAACACGCCCAATTCGCGCCCGGTGCACACCACCACGCCCACGCAATCCAACCCGATGCCCGGCGCCCGCCCCTGGTGACGCCAACGCGTGCCAACCATTCGGCGTGCCACGTTCACCACGTCATTGCTGGTCGCCATTACTTCGCGTCCGGGTACAGCAACATTGCGTCCAGGCCCGGCAAGTAGGGTTCGGCGCGGAAATTCAACAGGTTATTAAACCGGGACGCGCACGTAATCACGGTTTTTGAACAACCCGGCGTCATGGTGCCGGTGTTGCCCACTTCCGGCACGTATCCCACCGGCAAAAACAGCGTGACGAACGGCACCGACGGCGAACCGGTTGGGGACGCCTCGCCAAACGCGAGAATTTCAACCGCTTTGCCCGCGTTCGGCCCGGACGTGAACGTAAACAGTCCGCCCAAATAGTAGGTTGGGTCACCACGGGTGTTGGCGCCCGACACGGCAAACGAACGCCGGTCCAATACGCTTGTGATTGTGACCGCATCCGTAATTGCCGCCAGGTCAACGCCGCAACGTGCGTCACCCAGGTCCGCGCGGCATTCCGGCGAATAGACTTCGCCGAACGGTGCCTGGAATAGCTCAGTCAGTCCGCGCAATTCGGTTTTAAATTGGCCTTCCGGCGTCGCAATACATTCACCCAACCACCCGCGGCGCAATTTCACTTCGCCCAATGCCAAATTGGTGTAATTGACGGCGGAAATAAACACTTCGGCGCCGTCAAACAAACCCGCCCGCAACGCTTCCACCGTCACACTATCCGAATCGAAAAACGCCGTGGCTTCCATGTCGTCAACGTTCAACCCGGCTTGCGACGAAATCGCGGATTTCGAAAACCCGCCGGCGGCACGGTAAGTGTAGGACGGCGAACCGGACGGAAACTGTATGTCCTGGTCGTGCGTGGTAAAGAAGAATTCCACACCGTCTTTCCGCACTATGCGCCACAACAACGCCAGGGCGGTGACTTCGCCGGCCAGGTGCGTGCCCATGCCACTGGTAACGGTTTTCATGGCACGCGGTCCAGCATGGCAATTTTTTTGGCGCCCTTCCAATGCACAACAAACGGCCCCTTGGTGTAGTGCTGCCACCGGCGCAATTCAATGGAAACGCCTTCGCGGACGAACTTTCCAAGCTGGACCGGCGCGCCCAATTCTTCCCACAACGATTGGAACGCCAGCGAATCACCGTGCCAGCATTTCAATTCGTCGGACATTCCCTCCATGCGGGCGCGGATACTTTCGAACAGCGGCGCCGCCGCCGGGCGTGCCAACCGCAAACATGGGGACAGGTGCGGGCCGGAGAAATCACGGTAAAGCATGGCGCAATCCGTTTTCAGTTTCGGAAATGGCGCCATTATGATTGCGTCAGGTTCACTAAACAGATAATCACCGGGCGGCGCGTCGCGCAAGTAGCGCGCAAAGCACACTTCGCGGTTATAGACCACGTGGCGCGGGTCCAGGCCCGGAAATTCTATGGTTTCCTCGCCCATGGGCACGTGCCCCGGCATCGTTAGATGCACGCTTTTAAATCCGTACACGCGGCAGTTTTCGCGCAATTGCGCCGCCACCCGCTGATAAAATCCGGGCGGCGCGTCCCACAACGGCGTTGCGTCGGCGTGATAAAAAACAACCTTCATTCGCGGACTTCCACAATTGGAATGGACGGAATGTCCAGCACGCCGTCATAAACGCCGGTTATGTTCAAGTCGTCCGTATCGAATCGCGCGGGCACGTCAAATTCGCCCCATGCCGTTACCGTCGCCCCGTTGCCGGGCGGCGTGGTGAACGTCACCAACCCGGTGGACGTGTTCAACGAATAGGAACGCGTCGGACTTTCATTCGTCCGCACAAACACCGTGCCGGAAACAGGGCGCGTAATTTTGCGGTCAAAGTAATAGCTGCCCGACGTGTAGCGTTTTGTTAGCTGGAATTGAGTTAGTGCACCGGTGCCCGTGCCAATCGTAAGCGGAACGCCCACGGTTCCGATTTGATAGTCCGTCCAATCGCGGAAACGGAACGCGTGCGCGCGCCCCTGGCGCGCATAGAAAAACGCAATGACGGCATCCATGTCCGCTTTGGTTTTAACGCCGCTTCCCACGTCCCAGGCGCCGCGGACGCGGGACCATTCTATGTTCCGTTTTTCGTACCCGCTGCCCAAACCCAAAACGGTGGTGCGGAACCGCGGCCCGCCCGTGGCGCCAATTTCAATGCACAACGGAAACCGCACGTCATGGAACGCCATTTAGTTTTTCCTCGCACTGGCGCGCGCAAGGGTCCGCTGCATTCGTGCCTGTATTTGCGTTTGTGTTCGGGCAAACGCGTCCGGGTCCGGCGTTTCAATGTTGAAGGTTACATTTATGGGCGCGCGTCCACCGTCGCCTAGTGCTAACCGGTCCACCATGGCGCGCGTCACGTTGGTGGGCAATACCATTCCAGGTTGCCGCGGCACAATGAATTCCGGCCCCTGTTCGCCCGCCAGGTACAGTTTGCCCGGACTCACGGGACCGCCTTTGGCAAGTCCAATGGATGCGAAATCAAAACCGTTGATTACTCCAATTCCGCCGCCGCCGCCGCCCAGGGAACCGCCGAACGCACCCAAAATCCCACTAAAAATGCTGCCCCAAATTCCGCCGCCGCCCGCCGCCTTTTGCGCGCCCGCCGTCAGTGCGCCAAAAATGTTTGCGGCCAATGCTTCCATTGCCATGCGCTTTAACGCGTTTGCCCACTGGTAAAGCATATTTTGCAACCCGTCGTCAAACGAGTTAAACAGCGAATCCGCCAATATGTCTTGCATATTGCGCAACGCCTGATCCCACTGGATAGACATTTCGTCGGAAGACTTGGTGGCGGCTTTCGCCGTTTCCGCCAACCCTTCGGACAGGTGCAACATGGCGTCGTCAAATTCGGCGGCAGTAATGGCGCCTTCCGCCAGTAACAGGTTGTAGCGGTCAACCGCCGCGGACGCGACCTCGTAAGGGTCGCGCAACGATTCAACCAGCGACCGGCCCTCCGCCAGCAACGCGTCATGCGCCGCCTGGGCGTCTGCCGCTTTTTTGGTCGCGGCTTCGTTGCGTTCCACTTCGCCCGTTAGCATGACCAACTGCGCTTTGTACTGTTCGGCGTTCGGTCCAGCTTTGGCGAATTCGTCCGCCAGGTCGCCCAACGTGACCCGGTATTGCATTATCGCTTCGTCGGACCAACCCGCGGTAATTGCCTGTTGCTTTAGCGCTTCCACCTGTTTGGAAATTGCTTCGGTGGCACGTTCAATTTCCGCCGCCGCCTTGTCCGCGGCACCCTTGCCGCCGGTGCCGGCGCCCGGCAAGTAACCGGGCGGCGCCGCGCCCGCGGGCGGCGCTGGCGTCCTAGACATTGCCCGCGTGCGCGCCGACGAACCCAACGGCGCCGACGCTTCGCCCGCCGTTGCGACCATGCGGCCCATTTCCTGAATTGCCCCCGCCAACATTGCCGACGGTGACCCCCTCGTCATAACGCGAAGCAATAGAAGCCATGCCTTTTGGAACTTTCCAACGTCGTCCGTGTTGGACGCCAGGCCGGCGGTTACCAGGTTAAAAACACCCGTTAACGCCGGCGCCACGGAAGCGGTTAGGGTGCGGGCGAGTCCGTCCCAGGCTTGCCCCATGCGCTTTATTGCGTCGTCCGCTTCCGCCAACCGCGCCACTTGTTCGGGTGTCATTGACGCCCCAACCCGGTCCGCCTCCTGCATGAACGCACGAATGCCGGCGGCGCCCTGTTCGAACATAGGCAACAGGTCCGCACCGGCCTTTCCAAACAATTCGGTGGCGGCGCGCGCCCGGTCCGCCGGGTCTTTCAATAACGAAATTTGCTGCCCAATCAGCAAAAATTGTTCTTCCGGCGCCAACTCCCGTAACGAACCGAATTCAATCCCCAGGGCGGCGAACGCTTCCAACGGTTGTTTGGCGCCGGTGCCGGCGTTGGAAATGGCAACTTGAAGCTTTTTAAAAGCGTTTCCCAACGACACCATGTCAATGTCGGATTGTTTGGCGGCATAGGCCAATTGTGAAAACGCTTGCACGCCAACGCCGGTTTTGGCGGACGCCTTCGCTATGTCGTCGCCGTAGGAAATCGCCGCTTTGGCCGCGCCCGTCAACGTGGAAACGACGGCGCCCAGGGACAAGCCAACGCCCAACATTCCCAAACCCTTGGAAAATGTGGCGAAGGATTTTTGCAGCCCGCCCAGGGAACCACTGGTGGTTTTCAGGCTTTTGGTGGCGCGCTTTTCAAAGCGTTCGATTCGCCGCGCCGTAGAGTCCAGCGCTTTGTTGAATTCGGCGGTTTGCGCTTCCAGGGCAACGCGCAGACTTGCGATTTCGTCAGCCATTAGGTGCCCACCTTTTTAGGCTTCGCCAGGGCGCGCAAACGGGCAACGGACTTTGCCAATTCGCGCCGGCGCGACTGTTCCCGCGACACTAGCAGGAAATCGGACGGGGACACTACCGGAGAATTGCGCTGCCGGTTACTGTTGAGAATCGCCGCCGCAACAATGCCGGCGTGCAGATTGTCGCGGAACTGCCCGAACGGTTCGGCGGCGTAGTACCGGCCCCATTCGGTCAATTCGCGTGCGGGCATGGTGGTTTCAATCTCCGCAACCGTCTTGCCCAACGCCAGCGCCAGGCGGAACAAAAAAACCCGTTCCGGTGCTAGCTTTTTTTTTCGGCGTCACCGCCGTCCTGTTCAATCATGCCGGACAGTTCCATAACGTGCCGCGCCACGCCGTCCGTGAATTCCGGGCGCATTGCCGCAATGGCGGGTTCATCCGCCAGCCCGAACAACGGCACGCCGGCTTCGTCGGTCACGCACAACCGCACCAGGTGCACCGGCATCATGGGCGGATTGTCCCGCGCCAGCGTCAGGAATTGCCCGCGTTCCAGCACGGACATTTCCCGCACGTGGACCAGATGCCCGCAAACCGTCACGCTGGCACGCCGAAGCGCGCCCGCCGCCAGAAACGCCGCCGCGGTGCTGGTCATGCCGTCACGAAAGCGTAATGGCGCCGGACACCTTCAAACCAAACGAAATGGTGTTGCGGTCATCCACGGCGGGGTTCAACGTCCAGGACAGGCAAATTGCCGTGAACGAAAAACGTTGCGACGGCGAACCGTCGTCCACGGACACAATAAATTTGCGTTGATTCTTCGCCTGTACGTCGGCGATCATGATTCCCAGAATCGCGCCGGTGTTGCCGGTTTCGTAATTGCATTCCAGCGTGATTTCCGACCCGTCCGCAAGTCCGTTGATCCACTCACGGTTGCCGCCGGAACAAAACGTGGTCGCTTCAATTAGGTCATTGGTTTGACCCAACCCGGAAATGCCGAACACCTGGCAAACCCGTTCGTATTCGCCCGGTGATCCGCCTTTTTCGCGGTGCAGAAAAACGTTGCCCACAAATGCTTTAGTGGTCATTGGTTCGCCCCTGTTACGGTTCGTCGTGCCATAAGATAAAACGCTGCATGACCCTATACAACCCTGGGTCCGGTTCCGTCAATTCGTCCTGGTAGTCCAGGAAGACTTTCTGCACGGGCACGGTGCCCATGGTGCCGGCGTAGTCTACCAACGCGGCGCGCACCGCGGCGGCCAGGGTTATGGACTCATGGTAGGTGGTGGCGTAACTGTCCAACTGGAAGACGGACCGCACCAACCCGTCCGTGCCGCAAAACTTTTGCTGCCGCCGCACGTCCACCCGCGCGTAAACCACGCACGGCATTTTGGCGACTTCGCCGGCGACGTGCTGCGGAACCACCAGCGGATAAATTCGCTTGCCCACCAGGTTGGTGACGCCACCGGCGGCGGATAGGTGCGAAAACAAGCCTTCGGAAATCATTTCAGCTTTTGCCCCGCGTGTTTCCTCGCAATCGCCCGAATGCGCTTGCCAATGGTTTTGCCCACCTGGTCAATCGCGGCCTGTTGGTTGGCTTCGAACGCCGGCACCAGCCACGGTTGCGCGGAATACTGGCGCGACGGGATACCGAATTCCACGAACTTTGAAGCGTACCAGGCGTATTTGTGCGGCCCCACAATCGTGGTAGCGCTTTGCTTATCCCGGGAAAGGAAGGTCGCGCGCAGAATGTGCGCTTTGGCATAGCCCGGCGGAAGGTACTGCACGGCAATGCCCTTGCTTGTGTACCAATGCCCCTTTGTTCCACGTGGAACGCGCCGGGCGGCGGATTCCTGCACCGGTTTCATGCCGTCGCGCGTCGCGGACCGCAGCACGGACCCGGTTTTGTCCGGGTATTCCCGCAGTTTGCGGATTAGCTCCCGGGTGCCTTCAATGCGGATTGCGTCAGTCACTTAGGAACCCGTCCGCGTCCGCCTGGCGCACCATCAACACCAGTTCGCCGCCCCTTTCTTCCGGGTCAATGACCGTTTCCACGGCGTAGTAAGTCACCAGCGACGGCGAACCGCGTTCCGCCACGTGCAGCACGCGCATTTTGGCCGTCACGTTCGCCAGGTAGCGAATGCGAATCCTAGCGTCAATCGCGCTTTGCACCTGGGCGGCGGCGAAATACTCACGTCCGGTCAACGGTTCAATGGACGCCCAAACGGTTGCAAAGCTTGTCCAGGTCCAAACCACGGCGCCGGTGGCATCCTGCGATTCCACCCGCCGTTGCAACGTGACCCGGTGCCTTAGCTTTCCCGCTTGCATGGGTTCACCTGTAAGCAACGCAATCCTGGCAAATGGTGCCGGTCACGTCGCGCGCCAGGTGCGCGGCCCGCAACGCCTGGAACTTGTCGGAATTCCAACCGTCCATGAACGGCACGTGGTTTAGGTCCGCCATGGCAAACCGCCCGTCGGCGTCAAAACAACACGCCGTCAGGATTCCGTCGGCTGTAAGGTGCGCGCCCATAAAACAGGACCAACATGGTAGTGGCTCCCGTAGCGCACCTATGCGCCCCTGGTTGCCCGCCGTCGGCGTGTACCCCAATTCCGCTTCGCGCTGGTTCGCTTGCGCGCCCATGCTGTAAAGCGGCAACCAATAGGTTTGGTCGCAGAATGGGCGCACCCGCGTGTCCAGCAATTGTTCCATGCGTTCCAGTTGGGCGCCGTCATAACGGATTGAAGACGCATACAGGCGCGTTTTGAATCCGTGTTTTTCCCGCACGCGCCACGTGCTTTCTATGTTGTCCAGCGCACGGAAAAAATACTTTGGCGACACGCCCATGATTTCCGCGAATTGTTCCGCGGACGCGGCATTAACCGAGTATTTCAGACTATCCAGGCCCGCGGCCATGATTCTTTCCGCCGTCGATTCGTCCAGCAACGAAGCGTTGGTGGTCAAAAACACGTATTCGAATTCCAGCGCGTGTTTAAGGAATTCGATTGCCGCTACGGTCAAGTCTTTCGCCATGAGGCTTTCGCCCAGGTAAAAAACGCCGATTTCTCGGACACCCGAAATTTTCATGTCCCGCGTTACACGCGTAAACAATGACCAGTCCATGTCTCCGTGCGGCTGCACTTCGCGGTTGCGCAGTGCACAGAATCCGCACCGGTAGTTGCAACGCCCGGTCAATTCAATTTTGACCGACTTCGGCGCCGGCAGAAACGCCGCCCGGTGCGTTTCGGGTATCTTCGTTATTGCGTCGATTCGGTCGGTAATCATTTCAAACCCCGATTTGCAACCGGTAGGGGTACAGCAAACGTTCCGTGGTCGGGTTCACGCTTACGGTGGCGCCGGTGGTGGCGGACTCGCGGTTTTCGTACAGGTCGCCCACGATCATTTTGATTGCCTGGCGGACCGGTTCCGGCACCGGCAGCGACGGCGAACCCGACGGCGAACCGTGTTCGCCCCACCGGTCTAGGTTGCGGTTTAGGAAATTCGCCACGTGCGCTTCCGCTGCCGCGATATACAGCAACAGGTCCGCGTCCGCTTCGTAATGGTCAATCCGAAGGTGGCTTTTTGCTTCCGTCAGGCTTACCAGCATTGTGGCTTTCCTCGGTTCCTAACACCTTGCGAATGGTGCGCTTTATCGCGGCCCGCCGCCGTCGGCATCCTTCGCATTCACGAAGACGCGGCAATATCTGTCCAAATTTCATCATATTGCGCCCCCTTCCACCCGGGAATCCACGGACCGCCCAAGGTGAAATGCGCCAACTTCGGGGAAAATGGTTTCGGCTGCACACCAACTAACCAGTTCCATTCCGGCGGCAACTCCCCGATTTCCGAATCCCGCAACCAAAAGAAACGGTGCAACAGGTCGCCCGGGTATTGGTTGACCATGCCTACGGACAACCGAAAATGCGCCGGGTGCGACGCGTTGACTAGGCACACGCTGGACCAGTTTTTGCGCGGGTACGAAGTTTGTTTTTGCCCCATCATTTTGGTGTCGCCCGTGTCGGGCATTTGGTGTTTAACCACCATGACGGCAAACCGGGAGTCCACCAGGTCGAACAGTTCCGCCGGGTCCGCCAGAAAAATAACGTCCTGATCCACGAACAGGCACCACCCCTGCGGGTGAATGAACGGCACCAGAAAACGGGTAATGGCAAATTCGGTGGACTGCGGCGCGTTTGACAGCACGTCAAACAGGTTGCCGTCGGCGTCGGTGGTGGTCGGGCGCCACAACAGGTTTTGCCGGCGCAAGTCGGCGGCGTCCAGCGGGCGCACCCGCGCGCGATAGGCGGACATGACCATGGCGGACCGTTCCGCCGCGGCGTAGGCTTGCGGCGCGCGCGAATCGTAACCCACGAAGATAACGCCCCGGTTCATGGGAAAACCATGATGTGATCCCCGCCGATGTTTTCGCGGACTTCCATTCCCAACTTTTTCAAAAACTTAATGGCGGCGCCCTCCGGTATCCCGTGCGCGTGCCCGTGCCCCTTGTCTTCGCACACCACCACCGGGCGGCAACGCAACAGGGTTTCCGACGCGCCCAACACCACGGCATATTCGTACCCTTCAACGTCGATTTTCACAAAATCCACGTCTTGAAGATTGAACGAATCCAGCTTTTCCATTGCGATTGCGCCGGTTTTCGTTACGCCGGTATTCATGGTGTGCCCGGTGCTAGCGTCAAATTCCCGCAGTCCGCACCGGCCTTG
>Ga0315294_10010741_pt1 | contig 10049 bp, 7 predicted proteins | sample YL17G13_40_MG_FD_203626 | JGI IMG/M metagenome (GOLD analysis project Ga0315294, IMG submission 203626) | Sediment microbial communities from Yellowstone Lake, YNP, Wyoming, USA - YL17G13_40 | ecosystem: Environmental > Aquatic > Freshwater > Lake > Sediment | place: USA: Wyoming | collected...
CCCATCAGGAGACCAAGCCGGAAGGTCTTCGTCCGCCGGGCTGTTCGTCAGGCGGGTCTGGTTTGTCCCATCGCAGTTCATTACATAGACCTCCCAGTTGCCATCTCGATACGAGGTGAAGGCTATTCTGCTGCCGTCCGGAGACCACGACGGTCCCTGGTCGCCCGCCAGGTTGTTGGTCAGTCGCGTTTCGGTCGTGCCATCCGCGTCCATCGCATAGATCTCCGGGTTGCCGTCCCGCTCGGACACGAAGGCTATCTTGCCCTTGGCGACCGAGGTTTGCGCAGGCGGAGAGGGCCCCGCGCTGGGGAAGCTGCCGCCGGCGAGGGAGAGCACTATCTCCCCACTTATCACTGCCGAGTAAACGGGTTCCTGTTCCTTGCTGTTCTCCGCTGCCCACCGGCGCACCTCTTTCCAGGCGAACAGGTTCAGTTCTCCCGACGTAATCAGCCCGTCCTGGTTGTCATCCGCAACGCCGCCTAGGCCCTGAAGGACCGCGTAGGTAAACACGGAGTAGGGCACGTCCTTCCGTTGGTACGAGCGCTGACCCTCCCGGCAGGAGGCCAGTTTCACCCAGCCTTTGCTCTCCGAGAGGACGTCCGCGGTAGCCTTCCCCATCTCCTCTGCGCCCTTCGCGCCGGAGTAACAAGAGTCGAGGATGAGCACGCGCTTTGAGGCCTTGGTCTCGGCCATCAGTTCAAGCACGCGTCGGGAGGGGACGGTCGTGTCGGAGAGAAGCGAGAGTTTGGAATCCGTGGTGATGAGATAACTCTGGTCGTTCTCCTCGATGCCGTGGCCGGAGAAGTAGAAAAGGATGGTATCGCCGTCCTGGGCTTGTCCGAGCCAGCTCTTCACTCGGGCCAGGATGTTATTCTTGGTGGGCCTGTCATCAGGGTCGTCGGCGTCCGGCGTCATGAGTTTGACATCAGCCTCCGCGAAGGCGCCATGCTCCGGGTCGGTCAGGATGCGGTAGAACTCCTTGGCGTCGTTGGCGGCGAATTTCAGGTCTGCGATCCCAACCGTGGAATAATCGTCTATCCCCACAATCACCGCGAACTTGTCCCCCTTGCCTCCCTCCAGTTCCTCAATCGCTCGCGCCACCACGGACTTATCCTGAGCGGCGAGAGGGGTCAGCCCAAGGCAAACCAGAAGAAAAGCCAGAACCCCCGCTTTCCCAGCCTTTCTCATCTCAGCACCTCCTTGCCAGCCAGGCTACAGTTCCCGGCCTCCGGATGTCAACGGGCCGTTCTTCGAGGGCCTGCTTAACCTCGAGTGTAGGGGCATCCGCCTCCGCCATCCTCCTCCGCTGAAGCTTCGGAGGACAAGAGGCTACGGCGGACTGTGCCCCCTACGCGCCTATTCCCTCGAAGAGCACCGTGGAAAGGTAGCGTTCGCCCCCATCGGGAAGGATTGCCACTATGGTCTTGCCCTCGAACTCGTCGAGCATGCCCAGCCGCACCGCTGCGGCCGCGCCCGCGCCGCTGGAAATGCCGGAGAGAATGCCCTCTTCGCTGGCAAGCCGACGGGCCATCTCGATGGACTCCTCATCGGTCACCTGCTCCACCCGGTCAACGAGGCTCAAGTCCAGTGTGTCCGGGATGAAGCCTGCGCCGATGCCCTGGATCTTGTGAGGCGCAGGGGCCAGTTCCTTTCCGGCCAGTCTCTGGGTGATGACGGGGCTTTTCGCAGGCTCAACCGCCACGGAAACAATGGGCTTCTTCATCGTATGCTTCATGAAGCGCGAAATGCCGGTTATGGTGCCTCCGGTTCCCACTGGCGAGACGAGGACGTCAATCCCGCCGTCGGTATCGTTCCAGATCTCGGGGCCGGTGGTCTTCTCGTGTATGGCGGGATTGGCTGGATTCTTGAACTGTTGCGGCATGAACCAATGCCCCGGGTCGCTGTTTACTATCTCCTCCGCCTTGCGAATCGTCCCCGGCATTCCCTCGGGGCCGGGCGTGAGCACCAACTTCGCGCCGAAGGCCGCCAGGACTCTCCGCCGCTCTACGCTCATGGTCTCGGGCATGGTGAGGGTGAGTTTGTAACCCCGCGAGGCGCAGACGAAAGCCAGGGCGATGCCGGTGTTGCCGCTGGTGGGTTCGATGATTTCCATCCCGGGCTTAATTATTCCTTTTTCCTCCGCATCCCAGATCATGGATGCGCCGATGCGGCACTTGACCGAAAAGGAAGGATTGCGACCTTCAACCTTGCCCAGGATGGTCGCCTTGCAGCCTTTGGACACCCGGTTCAGACGCACGAGGGGCGTGTTGCCGATGGAGAGTGGATTGTTATCGTAGAATCTGGCCATAGTTTTCTCCTGTTAGTCTAACGAACCCGGGAGAGGGATTCACCTGCAGCGGTGTCGCTGTGGGCACAAGCCGGAGGCGCTCAAGGCGCCCTTCTATCTCTCTCCACGAAGAGCAAGGCCTCCTCGGCGTAGAGGTTGTCATTCTCCTTAAACTCCCGCACGTTTCCCTCGTCGAGCACGAAGCCCTTGACTGTTCGGACCCCGCTATGTTCGGCCCAGTCCATGAAATCTCGAATGGTGAAAAGGTGGATGTTAGGCGAATCGTACCACCGGTAGGGGAGCCATTCGGTGACGGGCATGGCGCCTCGAACCGCCAGGTCCAGCCGCACCCGCCAATAGCCGAAGTTCGGAAAGGAGACTATTCCGTGGCTGCCCACCCGCAGCATCTCCTTTAGCACCTCGATCGGCCGACGGAGGGTCTGGAGCGTTTCCTCCAGGACGACGTAGTCGAAACTCTCATCGCGGAATCCCTTCAGTCCCTCGTCCAAGTTCGCCTGAAAAACCGGCACGCCGCGTTCGACGCACTTGAAGACGGCCTGGGAATCCAGTTCCACTCCTTGCACGCGGACCTGTTTCTTCTCCTTCAACTTGGCCAGCAATTCTCCCTCGCCGCAGCCAAGATCGAGCACGGACGCTCCCTGAGGGATCTCCTCCTCGATCACGTTGTCCTGCCAGCGGTGGACCGGCTCGCCGTTCGGGTAGGTGCGCCGTCGCGAGGACGACCCTACGTGCGCCAGGAACCCAGCCACCTTGTCTTTGGTAAGGCCAAGGAGAGCCGGGTCTACTTTTTCGAAACTCGGAAGTATGGACTTCTCCCAGTCCGTCAGGCTCACGGTTTTCTTCTTAACCATTACCTTTTCCCCCTTCTCACGACTTCAGGAAGTTCCTGAGCAGGTGGCCGACCTGTTCGGTCTCAACGAGAAAGGCGTCGTGTCCGTATCGCGAAGGCACTTCTGCGTAGGTGACGGGTTTGCTGTTCTTGCAGAGGGCGAGGGCGAACTCCTTGCAGTGCGCCGGAGGGTAAAGCCAGTCGGAGGAGAACGACACGATCAAGACTTCCGACTCAATCCGTCGGCACGCCTCCTCCAGATTTCCCCCACCCCAGAGCGAGGCTGCATCGTAATAGTCCATGGCGCGGGTGATGTAGAGGTAACTGTTTGCATCGAAGCGCTCGACGAAGGAACGGCCCTGGTAGTCGAGGTAACTCTCGACCTCGAACTCGACGCCGAAACTGAAATCAGGCTTTTCCTTGTCCTGCAGGCGACGGCCGAACTTCTCATGCATGCTCTCCTCGGAAAGATACGTTATGTGCGCCAACATGCGGGCGGCGGCAAGACCTGCCGAGGGCTTAGGCCCGCCATAGTAGTTGCCGGCATTGAAATGGGGATCGTTCTGGATGCAGTATCGCCCGACGGCGTTGAATCCCAGCCCCTGGGCTGAAAGGCGCGCGCTGGCCGCCAGGGCGATGCTTTTTCGCACCCGCCCTGGGAACGCCAGCGCCCACTCTAACGCCTGCTGACCGCCTATCGAACCGCCCACCACGGCGTGGATATTGCTGATTCCAAGGGCGTCAAGATGTCTCGCCTGTAGGCGCACCCAGTCACCAGTGGTGACTATGGGAAAATCGAGGCCATACGGCTTTCCCGTGGCTGGGTTAGTGGAAGAGGGCCCCGTCGTTCCGTAACAACTTCCCAGGAAGTTAGAGCAAACCACGTGGAAGCGGTTCGTATCTATCGGCTTGCCCGGACCCACCACGGTATCCCACCAGCCGGGCTTTCTCGCCCGCCAACTGCGGCCTTTCTCCCTTGCTTTCGCGTCCCAGCCAGCCACATGAGCGTCGCCGGACAAGGCATGGACGATGAGCACCACGTTGTCCGCACGGGGAGACAGGGAACCGTAGGTCTCATACTCGACGTCAACCGGCCCTATCCGTCCCCCAGCCTCCAATTCGAAAGGCTCTTCCTCGGTGGCAAGGCGGATCGTTTTTGCTTCGGTCCACCCGACGGAATCGGGGGCATCAGGGGGGCTCTCGGCTTTGGCTCTTCTCCTCATTTTTCTTCCTCCCAGGTTCGAACCCGGCAGAATCGCTGTTTGGCTTCTCCAGTCTGTCCGGCCACCTTATTTCTGTGAAGCCTCCAGCGCCTGGTCCAAATCTGCTATGATATCTTTGACGCTTTCGATCCCAACTGAGATGCGCACGAGATCGGGGCTCACCCCTGCCAGTATTTGTTCCTCTTCGCTAAGTTGCTGGTGGGTGGTGCTCGCAGGATGGATCACCAGGGTCTTCGCGTCAAGCACGTTGGCCAGGTGGGAGCATAGCTTCACCGATTCGATGAATTTCCTGCCCGCTTCCGCGCCACCCTTGATTCCAAACACGAGGATCCCCCCCGGCCCCAGCGGGAAGAGCCTCTTCGCCCGCTCATGGTTGGGATGGCTGGGCAGTCCGGGGTATTCAACCCAGGTTACGGCCGGATGTTTCTCGAGAAACTCGGCCACCTTCTGAGCGTTCTGACAGTGTGCCCGCGCCCGCAACGGCAGCGTCTCCAGTCCCTGGATGAAAAGGAACGAGTTGAAGGGAGAGAGACAGGCGCCGAGGTCCCGCAGCAGGCCCGTGCGAACCTTCAAAACGAAGGCCAATCCCCGCGCCGCAGCCTGGTCGTGGTTGCCGAAGGCTTCCCAGAAGTTCACGCCGTGATAGGCGGGGTCCGGCTGGGTAATCTCGGGAAACTTGCCCGCCCCAAGCCAATCGAAATCGCCCTTCTCCACTACGGCGCCGCCAATGGAGTTGCCGTGCCCGCCGATCATCTTGGTGAGCGAATAAGCCGCAATGTCAGCCCCATGCTCGAAGGGATTGAACACCGGCGGGGGCGAAACCGTGTTGTCAATAACGAAGGGCAGTTTGTGCTTGTGGGCGATCTCGCCGATGGCGTCAATGTCGTCAACGTTGCATTTGGGATTTCCGATGGACTCGGTGTAGAGAAGCCGGGTGTTTTCATCAATGGCTTTCTCGAAGTTTTCGGGGTTGCTTGAATCCACAAACCGGGCCTCGATTCCAAACCGCGCCATCGGGTAGGTGAACTGGGTGTATGTGCCTCCGTAGAGCTTATCGCCGGTGACGAAGTTCTGGCCGGCCGAGGTTATGGTCGCCACGGCGTAGAAAACGGCGGCCTGTCCGGAGGCGGTGGCCACTGCCCCCGTGCCCCCGTGTATGGCCGCGAGGCGCTTCTCCAGCACGTCGGTGGTTGGGTTCATAAGACGGGTATAGATATTGCCGAACTCTTTCAAAGCGAAGAGGTCTGCCGCGTGCTGGGCGCTCTTGAACACGTAACTTGAGGTCTGGTAGATCGGCACTGCCCGGGAGAACGTCTCCTTGTCAGGCACGTGGCCGGCGTGTATCGCCAGCGTCTCGATATCCTGTTTCCTATCGCTCATCTTTCCATCTCCTTTCTCCTACTTGGAGCCTGCTGGGTCATTATACCTATATGACGTAATGAACGCCCGAAACCGCCTGTTTGGCCCGTTCCCGCTCGACCAAATCTACGAAGGTTACCGAGTCGTATATTGCGTTGACCTTCTCATTTACTTCCTTCCAGAGGTCAACAAACGGACAGGTAAGAATCTGAGGGCAGGAGTTTCTCGTCTGTCCTGCCAGACATTCTACCGGCGCGAAGTCCCCTTCCACGAAACGAATCACCTCTCCCACCGTTATCCTCCCAGCAGGCCTGGCCAGGACATACCCGCCCTCCTTGCCCCGCTGGCTTTCCACGAAACCACCCTGTTTCAATTCCCGAAGGATAGTTTGCAGAAACATCGGCGAAATCCCTTGCGCCTCAGCTATGGCGCTGGTAGCCAGGGGCACTTGACTCTCCCCCTTGGCCAATTCAAGCAGCGCCCGAAGCGCATAAGAACATTTCTGTGAGATCCGCATTGCCGAAACTACTCTGCCAGAGGCTTATCCAGACCAGAGTTATATGATTAGTCCACATATTACATCGGTCTCTTCCCCCTGTCAAGTAGAGCCCAGTTTCAACGAAAAAGAGCAGGAGTGAACCACGGATTATTGATAGTGATCGGAGGCGAGTGGTCAGCAGCCAGTGGCCAGTGACCGGTGATCAGTGAAGAGCGGGGCCACCCAGCCCGGCCTAGCCTGTTGTGGCTTAGGGGTGCCTTAAGCCTTTGGCCTCAAGTCGCCCTTCATCGCTCACACACCCACACACCTACCAGACGGCCTTAAGCCCCTAGTCCTGAGGTTGGGGCCGCTGTCGCCGGCTCGCTCAGATACCTTGAATATGGCGGAAAATGGCTTCGAGGAGGCGGATGTCGGCGATGGAGTCTTCTCCACTGGAGACGGGCTGGGTGCGATTGAGGCAGCATTCGATGAAATGGTCGGCCTCGTTCTTGAAGGCCCAGCCCCAGGGGGCCTGGATTTCCGAGGTTTCATTCACGTCACCGCCCCTGAAGACCTCTATGCGGGCTGGGACGTTGCGCAGAAGAGGCGGGGGAGGTGAGACTTTGATCCATCCCTTTTCGCAGTAGATGGCTACTTCTTCGACCCATTTCCGGCTGCCTACCCAACCGTGAACCAACGTTCCGAGGGCACCGGCGAAGTTGAAATGGGCGATCAGGGTGTTGCCCTGGAGTTCGGCGCCGGTCACCTGCGGCTCGCTTCCCATCAGGTAGCGGAGGAGGTTGAGGTCGTGGCTGCACATGTTGTTGAAGTTGTGGTAGGGGCCGACTAGATCCTCCCTCAGCCACTTGGGGGTGGCAGTAGTGGGGCCGGAGGGGTAGGGCTCATCGGTCTGGATGGACTTTGGGTAGCCGCACTCCCAACTGCCGGCGAAGTCGTAGGCATGGACATAGAAGGGAGCGCCGATTTCCCCGCTCTTGGCGAACTCATCGTAAATTACCTTCGCCTTCTGGATGCCGGGGTCGTATCTCTTCATAAAGGCAACCATGAAGATGCGGTTGTTGCGCCTGGCGGCCTCGACCATGCTCTGGGCATCGGCCAGGCTGGTGGTCATCGGCTTTTCGATGTATAAATCCTTTCCCGCTTCGAGGACGTCCCGGCCGACGATGGCATTGACATTGGGATGAAGTATGGCGACCACGGCGTCCACCTGCTCCTTGGCCAGCAATTCGGCATGGGAGGCATGGACGGCTGGGATGCCGTATTTCTCGGCGACTTTGCCGGCGAGGCCGGTTCTGGGATCGGCGACGGCGACCACTTCACAGTCGGGGTTGGCCTTGAAATTCACCAGGTGGACGGCCTCTCCCATGAAGCCACATCCCACCATCCCGAGCCGGATCTTCTTAGGGTTGGACATATTCGTTTTCCTCCTCGTATCAGGAAGCAATTGGATACGGGCGCAGTTTAGGGTATCGGCCCGCTAGAAGGCAATCTGGGTCTCAACGAGCGCCCTATCTCCACCGGGGCTCATAACCAAGTCATACCAGAAGCGGAACCTGGTGGCCTTGTCAAACTGCCAGAGCAATCCCCCGCCAAGCGTCCAGAGTTTTGAGGAGCCGCTGGCCTTGAAGACATCCAACTTAGCGGCGGCGGTCATGCTCCTCTCGGGCAGGTTGGCGGAGGCCTGTCCATACCAGCCGAATGAGTTCCTGCCAAAGGCTTTGCCGATGAGGGCTTCGCTGCGAAGGTTCAAGCGCGCCATGGGGCGCTGGCAGTAGATGACGAACAGGTTCTTGCTTGCGCCGGCGACGCGGCCCAGGTGAACCCCAAGTCCCACCTCGCCGCGTCCCAACGGCTTTGTCGCTGTTCCGACGAGGGTCTTCCTCTGGTCGTCGTCGGCTCGGATGCCGGCTCCGTTGAAGATGCCGCCCTTCCCCTGGATCTTGCCGATGATCGTCCCCGAGACCGTGGCCCCGCGGTCGAACTCGCTGAAACTGGGAAAGAGAGTCCTGAACATGGTTGCCCTCTCAGGGGCGAGGCGTTCCTCGTCGGGCTCGGAGAGTTCGTAGCCGAAGGGAAGCCTCATCTGCCCCACCTGGGTCTGCTGGCCGGGGAGGGGAAAATCCTTGAGGGTTGCGTTGGCTTCGAGCACCTCGACCGGAGGGTCACCCGGCATCCTGGAGCCGCGGGCGTCTATCTGAAAGCGATAACTGGTGATGTCGGAGAGTTTGCCCTGCATGTAAATCCGGCCTCGGGGGATGGAGAACTCGAAGGTATCCGGAGTGCCTGCAAGGCCCTGAATTGATTCTAGGCGGAACTGAGCATAGCCGGAGAGTTTGTGTTTCTGGGTTTGGTCAATGGCCTCCTGCATCTGGAACCTGAGGATGTCAAGGGTGGCGAAAATCTTGGCGGCGTCAACGCCGAGGGACTTGAGTTCGCGCTCGAACTCGCCCACGAGTTGCTGAATCTGGTCAATCTCCTCTCGACCCACGCCCGGGCGGCCTTCGGGACCTAGGGGTCCGGGTGGTCCTATGGGACCTGGCACGCCTGGGGGGCCTTGCTCACCCTCGGGGCCTTTTGGGCCGGGGAGCAAAACGGGATGAGGAGCGGTGGCCGCCGATTCCGGGGCTTCCATCGCCTGAAGGAGTCCGGTTACCTCCAGGAGGTTATAGAGCGCTTGCGCCAACTCCGCGCGAGTGACGGGACGGTCGCCCCGAAAGAGGTTCCTGCTATAACCTTTCAAGATTCCCTTGGCGGTCAAGGTCTCGATGGCCTTGTAGGCCCAGTGGTCAGGACCGATGTCAGTGTAGGTTTCCGCGCTGGCCCTGGCGCCAAAACCGAGCAGGCCCAGGAACAACCCCAATGCCCATAGCCTTCTGATCAATCCTATTCACCCCCGATTTGGGTTGAGATTCTCACCGAACTTTAGCAGAACAGGACAACAGGGTCAAAAAAGACTCGAGAGTCCAGGGGTCTGGGAATCTGAGAGTGAGGAACCCGAGGGTAAGTTCCACACCAAGGACAAAGCGCTGGGAGGGTCCGGGCCTTGGCGGACTTCCAATGACAGACGCGGCAGCCTCTTTCTGGTCACAGGGCACTGGACACTGGCCACTCTTTATCTCTTACTCGAAACTCTCTTCCTCCAATCCGCGGTTGCTGCTCCTGTTGCCGCGGGGTCGAGCGGCGGATATACTGGAGGGGGGTGAAAAGGATGGCCGGAAAGAGGTTCGCAGCCACAGTGGCGGTTTTGGCTGCGCTGGCGTTTCCTGTCGTGTCGTGCCGGGCCAGGCCGGAGCCACCGGCGAAACCACCGGCAGATCCTTATGCGGCGGCGCGGGCGCGGATGGTGGAGGAAATAAAGGGCTACAGTTCTCCATGGATCAGGGACAGGAAGGTCTTGAAGGCGATGGGAAAGGTGGAGAGGCACCTTTTTGTTGGTGAGGGGGAGGTAGCCGAGGCCTATGAGAACATGCCACTGCCGATAGGTGAGGGACAGGTGATCGCGCAGCCTTACGTAGTGGCTCTGATGACGCAGGCGGCGGCTTTGAGAGGCGGGGGAAAGGTGCTTGAGGTGGGAACGGGGTCCGGGTATGAGGCGGCGGTCTTGGCGGAGATCGCCAGCCAGGTCTATACGATAGACATTCTGGAGCCCCCGGCGAAGAAGGCGGAGGTGTTGTTGAAGAGCCTCGGTTACCAGAACATCCACGTTCGGGTGGGGGATGGCTTCCTGGGATGGCCGGAGGAGGCTCCCTTCGATGCGATTCTGGTCACCGGTTGGGTGCCGAAGTTCCCGCCTCCTCTGGTGGAGCAGTTGAAGGAGGGGGGAAGGATTGT
>Ga0315294_10010742_pt1 | contig 10049 bp, 10 predicted proteins | sample YL17G13_40_MG_FD_203626 | JGI IMG/M metagenome (GOLD analysis project Ga0315294, IMG submission 203626) | Sediment microbial communities from Yellowstone Lake, YNP, Wyoming, USA - YL17G13_40 | ecosystem: Environmental > Aquatic > Freshwater > Lake > Sediment | place: USA: Wyoming | collected...
AGCAAATTATCAAAGCCTGACCCCATCTTTCCTCACCACCGTCCATTCTTTCCTGAGCCGGGGCATGAACGCAGTCAGGATCAGTGCCTCATGTGATTTCCGGAGGAGCCGATCTTGATGGCGGCTTCTTCCGCCGCATAGACAGCTTGCAGGATCTCCGCCGGCTCGGAGGCGTCGCCGATCACGTAGAGTTCCGGTACCTTTCCCTCAAGCTCTTTGGCAATGCGGTCGTCCGGTTTCGAGCCGATGGCCAACACGATGGTGTCGAATCCCTCGATCTTTCGTGTTCCTGAGGCGTCCTCCACCAGAGCGTAACCCTTTCCCAGCTCCTTCACCTTGGTGGAGGTGAGGATGGTGACCCCCTTTTCCGCGAGCCGATGCGAAAGGTAGTATCTCAAGTGGCTCACGAAATCCGAGGCGATCTCTCCCAACATCTCAACCACGGTGACCTCTTTTCCCATCTCGGACAAGTAATCAGCCGTCTCCGTTCCGATACCACTCCCCCCCACCACGAGAACCCGCTTCCCCACGTTTCCTTCCCCAGCGAAGAAGGCTTCGGCGGAAATGGCCCCGCTCTCCTCCATCCCCTTCCAATCGGGAACGAGCGGACGTGCTCCGGTTGCCACGATTACCGCAGCCGGCTTCCCAGCTCCCACCATCTCGGCGGTGAACTCTTTCCCCAGCTCCAGGGTTACGTTCAGGCGCTTGATTCTCCGTTCGAGATAACCCAGATACTCATTCAGGACGGCCTTCTTTGGAGGCATGGCGGCGAATATCATCCTCCCGCCCAGTCTCTGCTCCCTTTCAAAGAGCGTCACCGTGTGTCCTCTCAGGGTTGCGATTTCGGCCGCCTTGAGACCACCGGGGCCTCCGCCAACGACCCAGACCTTCTTGGGCTGATCGCTCTTCGAGAATCTGAATTGATCTTCATTGCCGGTCTCTGGATTGACGGCGCATCGAATCGAGTCTTTTCTCATGGTCTGGATGCATCGATTACACGAAAGGCAAGGAATGATTTCTTCAAGTCGCCCCTCTTCAGCCTTTTTCGGCAGGTAGGGGTCTGCAATCAAAGCCCTGCCCATAGAGACAAAGTCGGCCTTTCCATCCCGAACAATCTGATCAGCCATGACCGGGTTTCTGATTCTCCCGACCGTGATCACGGGGATGCGTACCACCGACTTGATGGCCTCGGCAAGATGGACGAAGACCCCTTCTTCCACGTAGTATGGCGGATGGTTTAGGTACCCCGAGGCGGCGTTACACGCCGACACATGAAGGGCATCGGCCCCTTCCTTTTCCAGGAGCTGCGCAATCCGTTTCGTTTCCTCGATTCTCAGCCCCCCCTCCAGATACTCGTCGGCGCTCAGCCGGCAAACGATGGGGAAATCAGGGCCGACCCGGCTTCGCACCGCACGCAGGACCTTCCGGGCAAATCGAGTCCGCCCCTCGAGATCCCCTCCGTATCGGTCGGTTCTTCGGTTGGAGAAGGGGGACAGAAAAGCACAGATGAGATACCCGTGGGCCATATGCAGCTCGACCCCGTCGGCGCCCGCGTTCCTGACCCGTTGAGCGGCTACGGCAAATGCCTCGGTAATCTCCTCGATCTCACCTGCCGAGAGTTCCCTCGGGATTTCGTTTCTTGTCGGACAGGAGATGGGGGAGGGGCCGACAATGGGCGAACCCGTGATCGCCGAGGAGGTTTGCCTCCCCGCATGATTGATCTGGACGACGATCTTTCCCCCTGCTCGGTGGACGGCTTCGATGAGCCTCCCGACCCCCGAGGCGTGTTCGTCGGAACTGATGAGGAGCATCTTCGGACTTGCCTTGCCCTGCTGGAGGATGCCCGTATGTTCGACGGTGATATATCCCACGCCTCCCCTTGCGCGCTCCACATAGTAGGCAATCTGCCGATCGGTCACACAGCCATCCGGTGAGGCGTAATTTGTCGCCATGGGGGGCATCACGATCCGGTTCTTCGTCTTCAACGTTCCAATGGAAGAAGGACTGAAGAGCTTATCCAGGCTCATTTGTACCCCTCCTCTGAATAGGTCTTCTGTGTATGAAGCCTGACTCCGCACGGTATTTCTTTGCTTGAGGGGTGACCTCCAACATGGAGTTCCCCGTCCAGACCCTGTTGTTGCACTGCGAGTCGTCGTCCACGAGAATCCCTTATAGCAGGGGCCGGATGTCTGTCAAGAAGGATCTTGACAAGGTTTTACCGTTTGAACTATGTTTCACTCCCTGAACATGCGGCTACCGGCGATTGCCGAAAGCCTTTCCGGCGCTCGCCTCCGCCTTTGGACACGCGGATGCCTGTTATGAACCAGCCGACCCGCTACGCCGTCCCCGCTGTGGAGGGAGCCCTCTCCGTCCTGGAGACTCTCGCCGGCGCCCCACAGTTGGGGGTCAGCGAATTGGCCAAGAGGCTCGGCCTGAGCAAGGGGTCCGTCTATCGGCTCCTGGCGACCTTGGTGCGCCGTGGCTACGTTGAAAAGGACGCCCAGAGCGATCGGTACCAACTCACGTATCGGCTGTTCGCCGTGGGCAGTCGCGCCGCCCAACGCTTGGGGCTGCGCGAGGTGGCCCAGCCGGTCATGGAGCGTCTGGGATCCGAGACGGGGGAGACTGTGAACCTGGGGGTGCTGGACGATTTCCGCACGGTGAGCCTCCACCTGGTCGAGAGCACGCATCCCCTCAGCATCCATATGCGGATCGGCGGCCTGCCTGCGCATGCCACGGCGACGGGGAAGATCCTGCTCGCGGCCCTGGACCCGGCGGAATTCGCCCGACGGCTGGGGGGCCGCCGCCTGGAGCGCATCACCGAGCGAACGCTCAAGAGCCGCCCCGCCCTCCTGGCGGACCTGGCGCGGGTCCGGACGCAGGGCTTCGCCGTGGATGACGAGGAGTGCAGCCTCGGCATGCGTTGCGTGGGGGCCCCAATCCGAGACCACCGGGGGATGGTGGTGGCGGCACTCAGCGTGGTGGCGCCCTGCCAGCGATTACCGTCCTCGGCGCTGCCGGCGACCATCGAGCTGGTGCGGGACGCGGCGCGAGAGATCTCGCACCGGCTGGGGTGGCCGGTGGAAACGGCGGAGAGAGGAGGTGATGGGTAGCCATGCCTGTCGCCCCGGTTCGTCTCCTGGCAGGGCGCAGCTCGGAGGAAAAGCGGGGAACGGCCACGGACCCGAAGGCGCGGATGTGGGCGCGATGGAACTCACAGGGCACGCAAGAGAGGCAGGTGACGGGATGAGATTTCAGGGGAAAACCGCCCTGATCACCGGGGGAGGAAGAGGGATCGGCGCCACCACCGCCCTGATGATCCTCGCGGAGGGCGGGGGAGTGGGCGTCGTGGATATGAACCAGGTCCACTTGAACCGAGTGACGGAGACGGCCCAGGGTCGGGGGTATACGCTCAAGACCTTTCTGGCGGATGTGTCCAAGCAGGACCAGGTCCAGAGCACTGTGGATTCGTTCGTCGAGGAATTCGGCCGAATCGACATCCTGGTGAACAATGCGGGGATTTCCATCCCCAGGCCATTCTTCGAAAAGACCGCAGAGGATTGGATCAGGACGCTGGAGGTCAATCTAATCGGCGTCTTTCTCTGCGCCCAAGCGGCGGCAAAGCACATGCTGGCCCAGAAATCGGGGAAGATCATCAACATCTCCTCGATCCGAGGCATTGATCACTGCGGCCGGGAAGGGATCATGGACTACAGCGCCGCCAAGGGGGCCGTGATCAATCTTACCAAGACGATGGCCAAGGAACTGGCCCCGCATATCAACGTGAACACCGTTGCCCCGGGCCACACCTTGACAGAGATGACCGCCCCCCTGCCCGATGCCGTGAAACAGGCCATGATTGAAGGCTCATATCTCAAGAGAATGGCGCAACCTGAGGACATTGCCAAGGCCATCCTGTTCCTGGCATCTGACGACGCCAACTTTATCACGGGACAGATGATCCTGGTGGATGGGGGGTTCAGTCTGAAGTAAGGATGTAGCGTCTCGGCTACATCGGAGGGGATCCGAGAGGAGGTGAGAGCGCCAGGCCGGTCATCACCATTCACTGGCTGGAAGGATGGATGCAAGAGCAGAAGCGGGAGATGACCGGGGTCATCAGCGAGCCCGTTCCGCGCATTGCCAAGACGCCGCTCGACGGCGTCCACATGATCTTCGAGGACGTGCCGCGGGCCAGCTGAGGTTGCAGCGGAATCCTGCTCGCGGATCGGGATCCGTGGTGAGGCGGAGGGCGGAAGCCGCTCCGTGACGAGGGAAGGAGGGCGGGCCATGAAACCGAGACGAGGCGCGGTGGTTGCAGGAATGGCTCTAGTCCTGGCGCTGGCGGCAGCGAGCTGGGGCGGAGAGAAGAAGCTTGTTCGAATCTGGCACACCGAGACGGAGCCGCAGTCGGTCGCGGCGTTCCAGCAGATCATTACCGATTTCGAAAAGCTGCACCCCGACATCTCGGTGCGGCAGGAAGCGATGGCTTGGGGAGATCTGGAGGCCAAGCTCACAGCGGGGCTAGCGGCTGGGGCACCCCCGGAAGCCAGCCACGGCCAGGCGGTGACCTGCGCCTCGTTCTACGCGAAGGGTCTCTTGCGAGACCAGGAGGACATCGCCGCCGCCATCGGCCGGGACAATATCTGGGAGGCGGTTCGGCGGCAGTGTCTGCACGACGGCAAATACTATGGCATCCCCCACTCCGCCGCGACTTCTCTCCTGATCTACCGGAAGGACCTGTTCCGGCAGAAGGGATTGAAGCCGCCGGAGACGTGGGATGACTTCATCAAGATGGCCGAAGCCCTGATGGAGAAGGATGCCTCCGGGCGTGTCACCCGCTACGGCCTGTCGCTTCCCGGCGTGGGTCTGTTCATCAACATCGCGGTGGGGGAGTTGACCAAGGGCAACGGGGGACGGCTCTTCGACATCAAGACCGGGCGGCCTACCTTCACCGAGAAGCAAGTCATCGAGGTCCTCGACTTCTACAAGAAACTCACGGCGACGGTCCTGCCGCCCGGCTGGCTCGGCCACGGCTACCTCGACACCTTCGCCAACCTGGCGACGGGGAAGGCGGCGATACTCTACCAGGGCTACGGCCGGGGCACGGGATACATCGAGAAGTATGCCTCCAAGGAGCTAGCCAACCCGGAGCACTTCGGGGTGATGGTGAAGCCGCACGGGCCCTCGGGAAAGGAGACGGCGGCCCAGATCGATGCCGAGCCGTGGATGATCTTCAAGAACGCGAAGTACCCCAACGAAGCGGCGGAGTTTCTGAAGTTCTTCTTCAAGGAGGAGAACTACATCAAGTACCTGCTCACGGTGCCGATCCACCTGCTGCCTACCCTCAAGTCGGTGCGGACCAACCCCGCCTACCAGGCGAACGAGACGGTCCGCAAGTGGAAGGAATGGCAGGACATGCAGTACTCTTATTTCGAGTCAGAGCACGCCAAGCCGACCCTGATTGTGGAGTGGGATGACTTGCGGCTTCCCTTCGGCCTGGAGATCCTCGGCTCGAACATCATCCCCGACATGGTGACGGATGCCGTGAAGGGGATGCCGTCGGCCCAGGCCGCGGCCAAGGCCCAGGCCCGAGCCGAGGAGTTGATTACGAAGTTGGGTCATAAGCGCTGGTAGGTCGGTCGGACACGGTCCCTCCGGGGGCGCGGCCGTGGGAGCCGACGCCCCCGGGGGGCCTACATTATCCAGCGGGACCCACGGGCCCCCAGAACCTCGGGAGATACCCGGTGCCATCCAACCAAGCGCCCCCGGTGGGGCGATCGCGCCGCCAGATGGTGATGGGCCTCCTCACCATCGCGCCCGCCCTTCTCCTGATCCTGGGACTCATCCTGTATCCGGTCACCTACTCCATCTGGCTGAGCCTGCTGGAGAAGCACTCGTTCTTTCCGCAGGAACGGTTCATCGGTCTGGAAAACTTCGTCTACCTCTGGAGCGACTCGGAATTCTGGACCAGCTTCTGGCTGGGCGTGGTCTACTCTTTCTGGACAATCCTCTTCCAATTGATCCTGGGGGTGGCGGCGGCCCTCGTCCTGAACGAGTCGTTTGTGGGGCGTGGCCTGGTCCGGGGGATCGTCCTGTTTCCCTACATGATTCCCACCATCGTCGCGGTGATCCTGTGGAAGTGGCTGCTCAACGACACCTACGGCGTCGTGAACTACTGGCTACTGGCCCTGGGCATCGTCCGCGATCCGATCAGTTTTCTCGGCACTGAGCACATCATGCTGTCCACGATCGTGATGAGCGTCTGGCAGTTCTTTCCGTTCGTCCTGCTTTCCGTGCTGGCTCGGCTGCAGACGATTCCGGAAGAGCTGTACGAGGCGGCCAAAGTGGACGGGGCGACACCCGTCCGCCGCTTCCTCCACATCACGCTCCCACAAATCCGGGGGATCCTGTTCGTGGTCATCCTGCTGCGGAGCATCTGGATGTTCACCAAGTTCGACACCGTCTGGCTCATGGGCGAGGGGGCGGGGGCCGGCCGCTACATTCGGACGCTCCCCGTGTACGCTTACATGCGGACGCTCACGTACTACCAGGCCGGCCTGGGGGCGGCCATTGCCGTCATCATGTTCGCGATCCTGATAGTGAGCACGGTGATCTACTTCGGACTGTTCCGCGAGGAGGCGGACATCGGATGAACCGCTGGCGCGTGCGGCATATCTCGACCCGCGGACTCCTGTACGGAGGGGCGCTGCTCCTTGTGCTCCAGGCCGCCTTCCCCTTCTTCTGGATGGTCTCCACGTCCTTCAAGCCGCCCACGGAGGTGTTCGCGCAGCCACCCTCGTTCATTCCCCAGGATGCGACATGGGACAACTTCCACCGGCTGTTCACCACCACCAATTTCCTCACCTACTTCTGGAACAGCCTGATCGTGTCGGGCCTGGCGGTCCTCCTCACGATGGTGGTCAGCGCCGCCGGCGCCTACAGCCTTACCCGCTATCGGTACCCCGGCCGGGAGCAGATCGCGGTGCTGATCCTGTGTACGTACATGTTCGCCCCTATCATGGTGGTGATCCCATTCTTCATCCTGGTGAAGAAGGTGGGGATCGAGAACACGCACTTCGCCCTGGTCCTGGCCCTCACCTCGTTCTGTCTCCCATTCACACTCTGGCTACTGCGGGCGTTCTTCCAAACGATCCCCATCGAGCTGGAGGAGGCGGCCATGGTGGACGGGGCAGGCCGGCTGCGGGCGGTGATCTACGTAGTGCTCCCGCTGGCGCTGCCCGGGATTATTGCCACGTCCATTTTCACTTTCATCCTGGCTTGGAACGATTTCATCTTCACCCGGATCCTCATCGCAGCAGACGAACTCAAGACCTTGCCCGTCGGGGTTCAGGACCTATTCCACTCTGCGCTGACCGATTGGGGGCTCATCATGGGGGCCGGGGTGATGATCACCATCCCGGCCCTGCTCTTCTTCATGACCGTGCAACGGTATCTGATCCGCGGCTGGGGCGCCGGCGCCGTCAAGGGGTAGAGTCGGGGGAGGGGCTGAACCGCCAAGGCGACAATGGCCAGAGGCATAGAACAGTCACGGCCGTGGCGCGGTGGCGTATGGATCGCGACTCATCCGATGGCTCGCTGAGAGCAGAGGGGACCCGATCGCATCCCGGCCAGGTGGTCATGGTCAACCAGAACTACCGCTGGCGCCCGCACGTGCAGGCCCTCCGCCAGGGGATCCAGGCAGGCCGCATCGGCCGGGCGGAGTTCATTCACTTCTTACCGAAATAGCCCGATGCGCTTCGGGGTGCGCCAGGCAGGTTGTCGAGAACATGGGAACGGGGGAGCCGAGCGAATCGGCTCGCCCGTAGTCGTTCGAGGGGACCCAGCAAGGGGAATTGCCTAGCCGTCGTGAGCGCGTCGATCATGACGTAATTTTCGTTGTCAATCTCATGATCGCGACGATCACTCCTCCGGTGGGAACCATCATGTACGTGGTGTGTGCCCTGGGGAAGATCTCGATTGCAGAGTTCTCCCGCGAAATCTGGCCCTTTCTGATTGCTCTGGTGATTGCGCTGTTCATCTTGACCTACGTTCCCACCCTTTCTCTGTGGCTTCCCAACCTGCTCATGCCCACTCAATAGGAGAGGGGAAATCGGACCCGAGCGGCCCCTTGGGGTTTTCCCGACGGGAGTCGAGCAGGAGGACCAGGGGGCTTGTGGCCGCAGGGCGAGCAGCGCCACCGCCCTTCGTGGAGGCTTTCGCATGGACATCGTGGTGTGCATCAAGCAGATCATCGACCCGGAGATTGCCCCGGATCTCTTCCGCCTGGACCCGGCGACCAAGCGCCAAGTCCGGGGGGGGCTGTCGCTGGTGATCAGCGCCTACGATCAGAACGCCCTCGAGGTGGCGCTCCAGTTGCGCGAGAAGGCGGGGGGAAAGATCACGGCGCTGACGGTCGGGGAGGGGGAGGCGCAGGGGGCCGTCAAGAGCGCGATGGGCATGGGGGTGGACGCCGGCGTTCTCGTTCACGATCCGGCAGCGGCGGGTTCCGACTCCTTCGGCATCGCCCGCGTGCTGGCAGCGGCGATCCGGAAGCTGGGGAAGGCGGACCTCATCCTGACCGGCTGCGTCTCCGGGGACATCGGGAGCAAGGTGATGGCCCCGCTTCTAGCGGAGGAGCTCAACTGGCCCTGCCTCACCTTCGTGAGCCGGATCGCGCCGTGCGACGGGGCCGTCCGGGCCCGGCGGTTCCTCCCGGACGGGTACGAGACCGTGGAGGCCCCCCTGCCGCTGGTCGCCGGCATCATCAGCGACGACAGCAACGTGCCGCGCTACTCCAAGCTGAAGGACATCATGGCGGCTGCCCGGAAGCCTGTGCCGAGCTGGAAGTTGTCGGATCTGGGCATCGACCCCTCTTGCGTGGGGCCCGCCGCCCACCGGCTAGTCCTCCGCGACGTGGTGATCCCGCAGCGGGACTCCCGCTGTGAGCTGATCGACGGGGAGACGCCGGAAGAGCAGGCCACTCGCCTCGCTGCGCGGCTCAGGGAGATGAAAATCTTTTGAGACATCTGCCCCTGCCGCGCATTGACATGCGGTAGCGCAGATTCGGGCAAGGAGAGGTCCCGATGGAAATCCTGGCGGTCGTGAAGGTGGATGGAAATGAGCTGGCACGAGACAGCTTGGAGTTGCTCGCGGCGGGCCGGAGCCTGCGAGGAGCAGGGGGGCGCCTTACCGCCCTGCTCGGCGCGGGCTCGGACGCGCACGCCGACCTCCCCTTCCGCTACGGGGCGGACCGGGTGGCGCTGGGGCCGCAGGCCGCCCTGGCCGAGGCGGAGCCGGAGAGCCAGGTCGCGGTAGTCACCCAGGCCGCCCGGGAGCTCGCCGCGGCGGTCGTCCTCCTGCCGGACGACGCCCGGGGGCGCGAGGTGGCTCCGCGCGTCGCCCATCGGCTCCAGGCCGGCCTCGTCACGGAAGTGGTCGGGGCCGAGGCGACCGGGGGGGCGGTGACGTTCCAGCGCAATCTGTACGGCGGGCGCTGCCTGGCCGTCCTGGCGGCGGAGCGCTTTCCCGTGGTGGCCACGGTCAAGCCCCTCGCCTGGGAGTCCGCGACGGAGCAGCCGGCCGGGGGCGGCGAGGTGGTGCGGCTGGAGGGCGGGGGGGAGCCCGCCGCGTCCCGCACGACGGTCGTGGAGCGGGTGGCCGAGGAGGTGCGAGGCGTCCGGCTGGAGAACGCCCGAGTGATCGTGAGCGGCGGGCGGGGACTCAAAGGGCCCGAGCCCTTCAAGCAGCTCGAGGAATTGGCTACCATGCTCAAGGGAGCGGTCGGGGCGACGCGTGCGGCCACCGATGCCGGGTGGGTGTCCGTGACCCGGCAGGTCGGGCAGACCGGGAAGACCGTCAGACCGGATCTCTACGTCGCCGTGGGCATTTCCGGGGCCATCCAGCACCTGGCGGGGATGAGCGCGTCGAAGACCATCGTGGCCATCAACACCGATCCGGACGCGCCGATCTTCAAGGTGGCGCACCTCGGGGTGGTGGGCGACTTCAAGGCGGTCCTTCCACCGTTCGTCGCCAAGTGTCGGGAGCTGCTG
>Ga0315294_10010743_pt1 | contig 10048 bp, 11 predicted proteins | sample YL17G13_40_MG_FD_203626 | JGI IMG/M metagenome (GOLD analysis project Ga0315294, IMG submission 203626) | Sediment microbial communities from Yellowstone Lake, YNP, Wyoming, USA - YL17G13_40 | ecosystem: Environmental > Aquatic > Freshwater > Lake > Sediment | place: USA: Wyoming | collected...
TCGCGTACCGTCGCCTCAACGGGTTTCTGCCGGGAACGCAGGCTGGCAAAATGAGCCGGATGAGGCTGGACCGGATGCAATTAGCTCTGGTGGCCTGTCATACGGCGGACCTCCGATGCCGTAAGTGCGGCGCGTGGCACGGCCAGGTCATCACCGGAGTCCTCGTCGGTCCAAACCGCGAGGCCCGCCTCATCCCCGCCCGGTGTCCGAAGTGCGGGTTGGCTGACTGCGCCGGCCCCTACCGCCACGTCGACATCGGAATGAAGGGCACGGGGAAAACCCTCGAAGCCTTGTTGATTATGGCCTACGGCGCGGGCAGGTATGGCCAGGTCAAGGTCCGGCCCAACTTCGTCGTCATCGGCGCGAACATCACCGAGGCGGGCGACCGTCTCGGCGTTCTCAAGGAGTTCCTCTCGCGCCCCCAACACGAGTTCGTCTTCGGGCAGGCAACCGTGCCGCTGAAGAAGACGCAGGGCGCCACCATCCGGTGCCGCAGGTGGGGGTGGAAAGGGATGGCGGTCGTCCGCGGTTACGGCGTCCTTGGGATGCCGAACGGCCTGCACGTCCACAAGGTGCTCTGGGACGACGGATGCACGCTTCGGACGAGCCTCATCTTCCCGAAACTCGGCAAGAAGGTGACGACGAAGTTCTTCTCGACGGCCGACCAGGGCACCCTGCCGTGGACGACGGTCGATGTCCTCGGCAACGTGTGCGTGGCCGGGGACCTCAACTCGCAGTTGAGGAAACTGGCGAAGGCGTACCCCGATCAATACACACTTCTCGAAGCGTTCGCCGGCGGTCCGTTGTCGAACCCCCCATTCCACAGTCCGTGGCCTGAGATGTGGCCGCCCGACCGGCTCCGGCACTTCTACCGCAACAGCGAGCGCGAGTACACGCGCACGTTCATGGGCAAACCGTTCATGCCCGGAGAGGTCGCCTTCCGCCGGTTCCGGTACTGGATGCGGCATGACGCCCCCGGCATGGACGACCGCCAGACAGCCGAGTGGGTGAACCGGCACGGGGTCTCGGTCCTGCGGGAGGACCCGCGGACGATGCCGATGGTGCGGATGATGGGCGTCGATCCGGGCTGGACGGGACCGGAGTCGGACAGGCTCGACAACATGAGCAAGTCGGGAATTGTCATTTTAGCTCTTGACTTGGCGACGCACTGGCTGTATACGCTTCAAGCAATGGAGGAGTTCATTCCGGTTGACAAGCACCGGGAGACGATCCTTGACCTGGCGAGACACTGGAACTGTGCCGAAGTCGCAATCGAGGCCGGCAAGGCCCAGACGGAGTTTCTCGACTGGCTGCGCCGGCAGGGCCTCATCGTCCACGTCTACGGTGTCACCTCCAAGGAATTCGGCGGAAGCAAGGAGATGCGTAAATATGGGGTCGCCGACGCCTCCAACGACGGCCGCCTCATGCTTGAGGGCACCCTTGACTTCCACGCTCGCGGCGCAGGCGGGGGTCCCGCCGTCCTCCGCGTTCACCCCTCGCAACAGCGCCTCGAAGAGGCGGCCCAGATGTATCCGGCGGCTTCGAGCGACGTGCTGGACGCCTGGGAGATCGCTACTCGGATGGCCTGGGCTGTGTACGGCGCGTACCCTGCGGTTCCTTCCGGCGAGGCCGGGCCGGTCGAGGACCTCAGCCGTCTGCCGGCCTGGCGCCGGCGCCTGGCGGCCGGGTTCGGCGGGCAGGAACCCGATCCGGTCGAAGTGTCGTATCCCTGGGCGACCCAGGAAGACCATTACCTGATCGAGCAGAACTGAGGAGGGCGGCGGATGGTGCACCTTGTTCTGAGGGACAAGGATGGCTGGCCCGTCGAAAGGATAGGGCGGCCTACGCTACGCTCCAGGAGTCGATGGCATGATGCCCGTTCCGGGTTTCTGCGCCACGTCTCGAACGCCCTCCACATCTTGTTTCGCACGAGTCTCTGGCAGACATGGGGCATGCGGCGTGCGCCCCTGGCGGGTTACTGCAACTTTAGTCTCACGGCGGTACATCACTGGATGTGCGGTTTCGGGGAGGCCGGGAAGTAACACGACAATCTGAGACCCAACGAGCGGCGGCTAGCTACCGCTGAGCGACATTTGAGAGGGCTCGACCGTGCGCACGCGGCCGGGCCCTCTTTTCGTTGGGGGCTTGCGAGGCGACGGAAAGGGTAACGCAGTAATCAGAAACCCAACGAACGCGAGGTAGCTCCTCGCGGACGACAATCGAGAGACCTCAATCGCGGCCGCGCGGTTGAGGTCTCTTTCGTTGGGCCCGAGAACCATCGAGCGCGTCGAGGAGTAATGGCGTGGATACATGGACGATCCTGATTCTCGCCACCGCGATCACCGTCGGCCTTCTCATGGAAGTGCTCGCCGCCGTTGCGATGGTCACGCTGGCGGTCTGGCTCGTCCGCGACCTTCGGCGTCAGTTCAGTCTCGCCTACGAGATGGCCCTGCGCGAGAAGAAGCGCGGGGGTGAGTACGTGGACGCTGCGGGGGCCGATGCCGCCGCGGCGCGTGGAGAAGTGGCACGCAGGGAGCCGCCGCCCGGCGGTGCTGTTGACGAGGCCGAAGAGATCGTCCCGCTCAGCGCCACGGTTGCGCCCAGCTCCTACACCTAAAGGAGAAGCACATGGTAGCCAGCGTTCGTGGGACTAACGAAGTTCCCGGAGAGGGTCGCGTCAGGACATACCAGGGCAGCGACCGCCAGGCGGGGGTTGTCCACGTGATCGATTCCGGCGTCATCGACCATGCGGACTTCACCGACGGCGGGGCCGCCGTTGGGACGGTCGACATCCTGCCGGCGATCCCGGCCAACTCGATCGTCCTCGGCGCCCAGGTGGACGTGATCGAAGCCTTCGCCGGCGAGGCCGCCGCGGTCATCCAGGTCGGCTACGCAAGCGGGGACCTCGATGCGGTCAGCCCGAACACGGACCCGGACCTCGCCAACCTTACGGCGAGCCACATCCTCTGCGGGTTCAATCCGGTCGACCTCGGCAATGGCGACAGCGCGATCGAGGCCCCGACCACGGTCCGCGTCACCATCACCACGACCGACGATTGGACCCACGTGACGGCCGGCAAGATCCGCGTAAGGGTCATGTACCTGCACTTGCCGCAAGACTAAATCCAGGCGCGAGCGATAGCGCAATGGAATAGTCCGGCGCCGCCACACGGGGCGGCGCCGGGCACCGGGTTACATCGTAACCAGACAAGGAGATAAGTCATGGCAGTCCTGACCGCCGCGCAAATAGCGCAGCTCAAGATTTCCGCCCCGTGGTTCTCGGACCTGGTGGCCCATGGTGCCTTCAACCTCGCCGACCGTCTCAAGTATCTCGACACGACCGGTATCCCCGTGATCCCCATCGGGGTCAACACCGAGAACGCCATCCACCGCGTCGACAAGCGCCTCCTCTTGAAGTCCGACTTCTCCGCGATCCTCCCTGCGGCGGCGGCGGCCGGCGAACTGGGCTTCATCAACGGCGCTGCCGGCGCGTCGTACCTCCGGGGCGAGACCGCCGTCACGACCAAGGCGAACACCGGGCGCTTCCAGCTTACCCTGCCGCCCCGGTACGTCGCCGGATCGAACCTGACGCTGGTCATCCATGCCAAGACGCTCTCCGCCCCCCATGCGTCGGCGGGGATCGTCGTCACGGCCTACAGGATAGGCGGCGAGGCGGCGGGCGGGGGGAACCTCGGCCCGGCCTCGATCGCGGTCACGGAGGCGTACGGCGACAAGTCGTTCACCATCACCGGCGCCACTTTGTCGCCCGGCGACGGGCTCGACATCCTCGTCACGGCCAACATCGACGACACCGGCGGCGGTTCGGACAATTACGTCATCATGGGCGGCCTCAAAATGACGGTTCCGTCGCGCGCGATCTAGCCGGATAAGGACCGACATCATGCCGTCCGAAACTGAGAGGCAACGGGTCGCGGCCGCCATCGCTGAGCATTACCCGGAGAAACTGTACAAGAGGAACCGGGGGATGCTCAAGATGTCGCGATCCCAGTTGCACGATTTTGCGGTGAAGCGGAAGGGCAAGAAGCGGTCGAAACGCGATCGCCTGAGACGGCTGTACCTCGACCGGCGCGTCAAGACGGGGGACCTGAAACGGTAAGGAGGGCGTCGATGGCCAACGCGAGTGCGCCTAAGACGGATGCCAGGTGGCAGGCCGAGGAAGATGCCCGGACCCTCCAGCGCGCCGAGGAAATCAAGGCGGATTCCAAGCGCTACGCGGCCGCCCTGAAGATCCTGCGTAAGCAGGTCAAGGTCATGAACAAGGTTGTGTCCATGAAGGACTTGTATCTGGAGCGCAGGGGGAAGGAGTGAACCTATGTATCATCCTTCGATGATCGCGGACGCCATGCGCGCAGTTGTTTGCCCCCTTCTCGAACGGACCGATATCCGACGAGCGACGAAGTTTCTGCGGCCCGATCTGGTGGTGAAGGCGACTTGGGTTGGGCATTTCGGCAAACGGGAGAGGCAGCGGTCGATGGTCGTCACCGTTGGGCGTCCAAATTACGTCGAACGGGAAGCGGTGAAGATTCTCCTGAAGGCGAGGAAACCGTTCCCTGTGAAGAAAGTTGGCCTGAAAGCCTGGGCAAAGACCCGCCTCCGCACTTCAGATTAAAGGTTGGACATGGCCGATGCACCGGAAACCGAAGCCGTCAAGCGATGCCGGCAACTGCTCGCCCAGAGTTGCGGCTGGCACGCCGCCGTCGACGGCGCGAATCTCCTATGCACACGCTACTATCTGGGCCATCAGTGGACAAGAGTCAGTGAAGTGGGCAAGGGGCCCGGCTTTCTGCCTCAACTCATGAGCGCCGAGAACCTGACTACCGTTGTTAACAAGATCCGCCACTTTGTATGCCAGTGGCACTCCCGCCTCATCGTTCGCGATTGGGAAGGGCGCATCCAGGTCCGCGAGGAGGACGAATCTCCTCAGAGCCACCTGACCGCTCGCGCCCTCCAGACCTGGTACAACCGTTTCGTCTCTTACGGAAACCTGACCCCCTGGGAGCGGCGCCTCTGTTTCGGTCGTCTGATCTGTCAGAGTTCCTTCGGCGCCCATCAGTTCAATCCGCAGGCGCCGTGCGGACTGGATCTGCGCATCGTCGCGCCCGGAACCCTGACGCTCGATCCGCTGAACCTGAACCCGGACATCTGCCAACACGACGAGGTCGTCGAGTCCACGGTCATCAGCGTTAACGAGGCGGAGGCCCTCTACGGTCGCGCGCTCGACCGCGTGGGCGTGAAACTCGATGCCGCCGTGAGGATGTCCGACCTGATCGGCCAGGAGAGTTATCTCGGCCGCACCCTGTTCGGGCTCCAGCCGGGGGCCTACGACAGCGAGACCCGCGGCATCGTCCTCCACGCCTTCTGGCGCAAGAAACACACCGAACGGGTGCTCATCGTTCAGAACCCGCGAACTTGGGACAAGAGCGTGCCGCGCCGCCCAGACGACTGGATCGAGGTCGAGAACGAGCCGTGGGACTACGGCTGCATCTACGCCAAGCTCGATTGTTTCGATCACCCCGCGTCGGCCCTCTCCCGGTCCCTTGCCGCTGAGTTGATTCCACTTCAGGACACGTTGAACCTTGTCCAGCGGAAAGACCTGCGGGCGGTCTACTACGGCGGTCGGTTCCGGTACATGGTTGCGGAGCAGAGTCTCGTTAGCCCCGAGGAGACACTGACCAGCAACGCGGAATCCGCCGTCGTCCGGTACAGGCAGGGGACGGCCGTGCCCAGCATCCTCCAGCAACCGACGATGAGTTACGGCACGAACGAGATCATGGCCCGGACCGCGCTCTGGATGCAGGAACAGGCGTCCGTCACCGACCCGATGACCGGAGTAGGCGTCAAGCGCGGCCAGTCGGGCATCGCCTACCAGTCGCTCATCGCCCAGGGCCTGGGTCCGATCCAGAGCCTCAAGGACGACGACTACGACGCGGTCACCCCATTTATGAACCGGGCGGCCCGCGCCGCCGTCATGTGGTACGCGAGGACCAGCCCGAAGAAGTTCGTGCAGATCGTCGGCCGGAGTGTCGTATCGGTCAGCGTGCTCAAGTCCGCCGCCGACGACCTTCAGGAGTTGCAAACGCTCTGCGTCCTCAAGCGATCCGCGTTCCTCGCCGAGACAGCCGCAATGATCGACGCGAACCTCAAGTCGGCGATGGTGGCCGGCCACCTGCCCTGGTGGGACTACCAGTGGGAGCGCCTTTTTCAGACCGGGTATCCGGCCTACTACGGCCAGGAGAATGAACTTCACAACGTCCAGGAGATCGTGCGGCGCCTGCTCACCGGCGAGATGAAGGTCAACCAGATCGAGCAGATGGATAACCACCAACTCCTCATGTCTTGGCTGAAGCGACTCCTGCGGCGAAGGGTTCTCGCGGAGTACAGCGAGGACGAGGTCAAGACTCTTCAGCAAGCTATTCTCTGGTGTGAGTTCCGTCAATACCAACTGGAACAGCGTGAGGCCCTCAAGCAGGCCGCACTCGGCGGAGCGCCGGGGTCGGAACTGGTTGAGGCCGCGGGCTCTCCTACGGCGGGCGAAACACCAACAGGCGCAGAAGAAATGGCGGTCGCGGGGACGCCGGCGGTCGGCGGACTCGTGGCGGCTCCCGGCGGACAGGCGCCGGAAGGCGTGTAACGGCCGATCCCCTGTCGGACGGTGGGAGTGAATCATGCCAGAACCACAAGGAGGAGCACCAGCGCAGGACCAGCACGGCACACCGAACCCGGCCGACTACGCCGGGATGCAACGCGCCTTCAACGAGATCAACGACGGCGCGCGAATCCCGAAGTGGTTGGCGGATCTGGGGTATGCGAAACGGGAGGACATCCCGAAGCCGGGAGAGGCACCGCCAGTGAAGCCAGCAGCGGCGCCGGATGCTTCCGGCGACAGGGACGACGCCGGCGACGATGAGCCGCCGGCTGTTCCTGCCCGGCCGCAGAAGCACGACTTCAAGGATGGGGAAGGGGAACCCGACGAGGACGCTTACCGGGAAGCTCTTGAGAAGTGGAGAGACGACCGGCAGGAAGCACTCGTCCAAGTCCAGTTCCACAGGGAACGGAAGTCGACCCAGATTCAGGCCGAGACAAGCGCAGTTGTCGAAGCCGTCGCCAAACTGCCGGAGGAATGGCGGGCTGGCGGCGACGACCACCTTAAGCGCTTGATCCAGACGACCGCCTGGGACCTCGCCAAGGGCAAGACCGCATCGCCGGCGAAGGTCCAAGAAGCGGTCGTGGCCGTTCGGGCCTGGCTCCAGGGGTTGATCGACAAGGCACTTCAGAAAATCAACGATGTTGCCGCCGGTCGAGCCTCTGGGGCACCAAGCATCTTGCCTGCTGGTCCCGGTGTAGGGCCCTCTTCAGGAGGCCCGAGGCCGGGTGAGACGCCTGAGCAGGCCGTTGCCCGCCGCCTCGCAGAGTTCGAGGCGATGAAGGGGCACAAGGTCCACTAACGTCTCTCCCGCCCCGTGGTGGGAGACTGTCTCATGGATATGTCAGCCAGTCCAGTCCTCGACGAGAGGCTGGAAGCAGTCCGTTACCTCGCACAGAAGAAGATCGAAGAGGAAATCCACAAGGTTTTCCCCGACTGGGGCAGCCACTGGAAACTCTTCGGTTCGACCATGAAGGTCGCCGCCACGGCGTTCGACAAGCCGGGCGGTCTCGTGCGCAGGTACAAGTTGTTTCCTGGGGGCAACGCGGTCAACCTGGGCATCACGACCCCGGACACCCCCGTGCCGGCAGCCGCCGATCAGGCGGCGTACACCAACCTCCTCATCACATCGCAGCACATCAACGACATCGAGCACACCGTCATGTACTCGGATCGGTTCGCCGACTTCGTCGAGGGGAAGATCCCCGACATCGGCGGCGGGGCCAACTACCTCGTCGGCGAGTGCCTCGACGGCTGGAACTCGAAGGTCGACGCCCTGATGACCGCCGATCGCCGGGCCATCGTCGGCACCCTCACGGCCGATCCCGGCGTCCCGACCGAAGACACCACGAACAAGTACTTCTACTTCGACCTCTCGGTCGGCGACGATGTGCTCATGGCGGCCTTCCTGCGCGGCAGCGTTCTCCAGGCCGCGGCCCCGCCGACGCTCTTTGGTCCCGTGACGACGTTGAGGAACTTCACCGCGCCGCTGCGGGTCATCGGCAGGCCGTCCATCGGCTACGTCGCCGCATCGAGCTCGATGCTCCGGGTCCGGGTGGCGTCCAAGTATACCGATGCGACGAGGGTCGCGGTTCTCGCCCAGATGACGGCGATCACCACGGCCGACGTGCTGGGCCCCTGGGCCGGTCCGACGGATGATGTGACGGACATGCCCCTGGGCGGGTTCAACTACGGTCTGGCCGGCCTCCTGTTCTGGCTCACGAAGAACAGCGTCGGCAACTTCGCCAACATCGAAGAGGCCGGTGGCGGTGTGACGGCAGCCTTGACGACCGAACAGTCGCCGACGGCCGTCCGCACCATCAGCCGGAACGATGCGAGCGGGGAGTGGGACTTCCTGAACCCGAACGCGATGTATGCGACGGGCGGGCCGCTGGACATCAAGGACAACCTGACGCTCCTCGATGACATGGCCGTCGACTTCCTTGGCAGGGTCGGAACGAAGTGCGACTTCATCACCCTCGCACACCCGCTCATGGTCAAGCGGATGAAGCAAGGTGTGGGGATCGCCTCGACGACCTTCCAGGCGTCCTCGACCCAGGCGGGCCAGGCCCTCCTGGCGAAGTACGGCGTCTCGGGTTTCGAGTACCAGGGCATGAGTTCCCGGCCGTATGTTGTCGGCGAGAACATCTGCCTGCCGCCCAACCTTATCCTTTTCGAGCGTCAACTCGAAGCGGGCGAGGAAGGCGCCGGCTCACCTCCCCTGTGTCACATCAGCCCGAAGACCCCCGGTTGGAAGCGGGGCACCGTCGGGGGGATGTGGGATCATCGGCGAAACGCCGCTGCCGAGATCACGCACTCGTGGCAGGCCACGTACCAGGGTTCGACCCAGGTGTTCCCGAACACGCGGCTGGACGACCGCCTCGGGGTCATCCTGGGGATCAAAGCGCACGCCTAACCGACTTACCCGGAAAGGGCCAGGGGGCCGTCACGCCGCGGCGGTCTCCGGCCCGCCGGTTTGAGCCAGCACAAGGAGGCGAACGATGAACAGCGAGTCTCATGGCCCGAGCCTCACGATCGTCCACGACGTTTGGACGAAGATCGAGGACATCGTGGCGCGGTGCGGGGTCCTCGTTCTCAAGAGCACGACCATCAGCGACTTCGGGACGATCAACCTCTACGGCGCCAAGGATGCCGCCGGCTTGGTCAACCGGCACCACCTGGGCCGGTTCGACACAGGGGCCGACGTTCACGCGGAGACCGTGACCTGCGCGGCCTCGAAGGCCGCCGGCACCGACAACTACGACGGATGCCTGCGCGTCTTGCTCGACGACGCGAACTACATCTTCATCCACCAGACGGCGGAGCCGGCCGGCACGTACTCCTGGACGCTCGGGCCGATGTAAGGGGTAGCCGATGCCAATCAGTTACCTATTAACGCCTACGGTTTCGGTCAGTCGGGCATCCGTTGGCACCAGGCGCACAAGGCCCGGCATCGTCGAGATCGCGGCTAACCTGCCGCGATATGAGAAAGTCGCCGCCTGCGGGGCCGTCACCCTGACAGACCGGGGGGCCTATATGCCCCTCGCCGTCGATACGGTCCGCGACTGGCTCCTCTGCGATAGCACCGCCGACACGAAGAAACTCTACGCCCTGAAAACCGCCGGCGGAACGCCGGAACTCGTCAAGGACATGTCAACGCTCGACGGCCACGTCGAGGGGCATTACATCAAGGCGGCGGGATGCAATCAGGGCAACTGGTTCGTGTGGATGGGCGATTTCACTGACCAGGATGGCGTGACCCTGAAGTGCCGCCTCCTCAAGTCGTCCGACGAGGGCGCGACCTGGACCGCCGTCAAGACGACGACGTACGGTCCGTGCTCGGGCAGTCACATGACGGCCTTCCTCGGCGACATGATGGCCTGG
>Ga0315294_10010744_pt1 | contig 10048 bp, 10 predicted proteins | sample YL17G13_40_MG_FD_203626 | JGI IMG/M metagenome (GOLD analysis project Ga0315294, IMG submission 203626) | Sediment microbial communities from Yellowstone Lake, YNP, Wyoming, USA - YL17G13_40 | ecosystem: Environmental > Aquatic > Freshwater > Lake > Sediment | place: USA: Wyoming | collected...
CTTGACATAGACGGACGAGGCAGGAAGCGCCACGACCACCTTCTTCGACTGGAACGCGGCGGAAGACCAGAGGTTCTTGATGGCGTGAACGACCGCGCCGCTGTCAGCGACGGCGTTCTTCTCCCCGGCGCCGGGTATGGCAGCGGATCCGGCCGAGCGGATGACGATCTCGGAGCCGCGCTCGATCACCTCCACCGCCGTGACCGAATGGCTGCCGATGTCGAGCCCGACCCTGTTGGCAATGCCTCTTGTCTTGTGCTGGCCCATAGTCCTGCCCGCGGTCGCACGCAAGCCAATAGAAGTATCGGCAGAAGCGGACTAGATGATTAGCTGAGCAAACAGGCGGTACTAGATGAGGACTTGCCAGTTGACGCAGGCGAACGATATGGCGTAGATGCCGACATAGCCGACAAGCGTGATGTTGCCCACGACGCGGGCAAACACCGGGCACCGCCGGCGCCGATACCACTCCATCACGCCCACGTACGCGACAAGCGTGGCCAATTTCGTAAGCACGAACGGACACAGCCCCGCGCGCAGGATCGCCGCCATGATGGGATTGACCTCGACGGCCCGGCCGGTCGCCAGCCAGAACAGCGTGGTCAACAAATCCGCCGCGCCGACGGCGAGCAGCGCCGCGTTGACCGGCAGTATATCGAGCAGCCGGGACTTTCCAGGCACGCAACCCTCCGAGCAAGCTTGATCGCCTACCCTCAGGATAGCATGCTCAAACGCGGTTTATCTACTGGTAATTCTACTGGTTGAGCGGCGCTTTGGGAATTATGAATTATGAGTTATGAATTACGAATGATGGGAGAGGGGCCCTATCAATTCATAATTCATAATTCACAATTCAGCATTCCCGAAAAAAGAAACCCCCCGGTCGTCTTGATCGGCGGGCCCGCGCAATGCCGCGGCTTAGTATAACACTGAAAGGAGAAGAAAGGACTGACCGGCAAGGCAACCGGAACCGGTGCTGTTGCCGGGCTTCGCGGTTATATGATTCCCGCGACAGGCGCATCTCAAACCAGGCTAGTCTTTGGCCTCTACGGTCACCTTATGCTCCTCGGTGACCTCGGCCTTCGGCATGCAGACCACGAGGATGCCGCTGCGGTAGGTCGCCTTCACGTCCTCCCGCTTCACCTCTGCCGGCAGCGCGTAGGACGCTTTGAACGAGCCGTAGCTCTGCTGGCGGACATGATACTGCTGTAAATATATAACCTTATAGCTGATATGCCTCGTCACTTGATATGTGCGGACTCAAATACGCCCGCCCGACAAGCTGCGGCTTGCCCAAGCAGGTGCATGGCCTGTCGAAGGCGAAGTCAACCCAATACACGTAGCGTGCGACCTCCGTCTCGCACGGGGCCGGGACGGAGACCGGCCGCTGCGAAGGGAGCGATATGACCAGGACCGAGGAAATGCGCGCAAAAGAGCGCCGCGCGAGGGATTTGATGGATCGCGAGGGGCTCGATGCGCTGGCCGTGTGCGGATCGGGCAACTTCGCCTGGCTTACCTGCGGCGGGTCGAACTACATCAGCATTGCGTCTGAAAGTGGGCCGACGGCGGCGGTGATCACGCGCGGCGGCAAATACATCGTCTGCGACAACATCGAATCCCCGCGGATAGCCGACGAAGAGGTCGGCGGGCTGGGATTCGAGATTCACGAATTCGCCTGGTATGAGGGCGGGCGGGAACGGATTATCAGCAAGCTCGCGAGCGGCGGGACGATTGGTTCGGACGTGCCGATGGAAGGCGCGCGAGACGTCGCCTCTGCTGTCCAGTCGTGCCGGAGGATTCTAACCGAGGCCGAGATCGAGCGCTACAAATGGCTCGGCGCAAACGCGGGCGAGTGCCTTTCGCTTGCCTGCCGCGAGATCGAGCCGGGCAATACCGAGCATGAGATCGCCGGGCTGCTGGGCCGATACCTCTACGCGCGCGGGATCGTGCCCACTCTTGCCCTGATAGGGACCGACGAGCGCATATCGAGGTATCGCCACCCGCAGCCGACCGACCGCAAGCTCCAACGCGTCGCGATGCTCGTCATAGGCGCTCGCAGGTGGGGGCTGATCGCATCGGCCACGCGAATGGTCCACTTCGGGCCACTGCCCGCCGAGCTTCGCCGCAGGCACGATGCGGTCACGCGGGTCGATGCGGCGCTTATCGCGGCGACCAAACCCGGCGCGCGGATGGGGGATATCTTCCGCCTCGGGATGGATGCCTATGCCCAGGCCGGATTCCCCGGCGAATGGAAGCTTCATCATCAGGGCGGCCCGACCGGCTATCGCGCGCGCGACTTTCTGGTCAACGAGACAACCGACGCCGTCGCCGCCGCGAACCAGGCGTTCGCGTGGAACCCGTCAATCACCGGCGCCAAGAGCGAGGACACCATCATCGCCACATCCTCCGGCCCGATCATCCTCTCAGCGTCGGACGACTGGCCGAAGATCGAGGTCGAGATCGGTGACGCAACCATCGCCCGGCCGGACGTAATGGTGAGGTGATTATGGCAAATGAAAAAGATATCCATGCTCCGAGGAATCCTGACTTCGACAAACCCTTGATCGAGATGCGGGACTTGCTGAGGCGGATAGAGGCCACTTACTTCGCCGATACGGTTGACGAGGTGCTTGGTCAGCTTCGGACGGGTCCTCAGAAGGCAGTGGCGCGTCTTCTGGGCGTTGATTTTTGGGGCGGGGCTGGCTCGTTCTTCGACCTCTTCTTCTGCCGTGAGAACGGTCATGTCTCGGACGACTTTGGCCGCGACAACCGCGCTTACTGCGGCATGCTGCTCAGATTGCTGGAGAATCTGGAAGCAGAAGGTTACCGAGCGTATAAGCACGAGGGGAGAAGCGAGTTCCTGCGGCGGCAGAGCCAGTGAAGCGGGCCAATGCGCCAGATGCCCTAGCGCCAACAGATAGACTCAGGAGGCTTCAGCCGGTCTTGTGGACGAGATACTCCCCGCCCCGCCCGAACACGCCCCGCGCAGCGTCGTCGCACTCTGCCTCAAGTGCCTTGGCGATTGCCCCGAAGCTCGCCCCCGCTCGATGCGACGAATCCACCGCCGCTATCTCCCGATAAAGCCCTAGCGCGCGCGTGAGGTGCTCTACTGCTTCGGTGCTATCGCCGCGCGCGTGCGAGAGCGCCGCCCGGAGCCGCTCGACGTAGAACTCGCCCAGCCTGCCCGTGCAGAAGGCATCCCGCGCGAAGCTGGGAAGCTCCTTTTCGCCCGATGCGCTGCGCATGCCTCTCTCGCCCGCGGCGACGGCCTGCTGGCACAGATCACTGAGTTCCTCGATAAGCTCCTCGGGGCCGTAGGCATCCTCGGGCGTGCCGGACTTGATATACTCGGCAAGGTGGACGACCCTGTCGCCCGTGATCTCTTGCCACCAGTCCAGCGCACAAAACTCCGGCATATCGTCGAGATGCAGCATGTCTTCGATGGAAAGCAGGCGCATGCCGCTGCCGCCCTGAACCGAGCAGAACTGAGGCCGCCACGCCATTGACTTGTCCCCCGCGAAATAAAGCGACAGCAGCTCCAGAATGCGCGATCCCGCCTCGAAACCCGCCACTAGCTTCTGGTTTCGCACGAGCCACTTCGGCTGGCCCTGCCGGACAAGCCGCTCGACGCTCGTCCCGCCCCAGACGCTATACCAGACAAGATCACGCTGCCATTGATACTTGAAGAAGCTATCCGAGGTGTGCGGCCATTCGGCGACCGAGAGCGGCTGGAGCGAGAAGCCCTCGCAGCCCAGCTCCTGCAGGTTCGCAAGCGCGCCCTCGATCGTGTCATAGGAAAAGCTCGTCCACGGCTCAAAGTTGGCAATCGCAAACTCCGCCAGCACATTCTCCGCCCCGACCGCCTCCACCCATTCGACGAACGCCGGATCGGGGTTCGCGTCCACAAGATGATCGCACGTGTACTTCACCGAGTACCCAACGCGCTTGTTCCCCCGGCGTTTGATGTCGTCCACTACGGCCGCCGGGGTCTGGGTGCCCACTCGAAGATAGACCAAAGCGTCCGGCCGCGCGGCATCGACCGCGTCCACCACGCCCTGCAGCGCATCGGCCCCATTATTCGCGTCAACGAAGATGCCCTTAAGCTCCGGATATGTCTCCAGCAGTTCGCGTGTGCACTCACCGGCGCGGAGGAATACGTAAGGCGCGATCTGATAATCCAGTGCGGCTTCAAGTATCCAGCGGCGCATCTGGTCATAGTCGCTTGCGGCGGCATCATCGATGGGTTCGGCGCTTGCCAGTATCATCGAGTCGAAGCCGCACCCGCTCATCGTGCGCAGCATCTTCTGCCAAACGCTCTTATCGAAGAACCACTTGCTGTTGGGGTAATCGTTGCAGGTCCAGAATGCTCTCAGCACAGATGGCCCTTTCTATCGTATGAACGTGATCTCGTAGCCGGCCTGGTCTGCGAGCGGTTTGAACTCCTGGTCGGCCGTCACTACCGCGCCCTCAAGGCGCTTCGCCAGCGCCGCGCAGAAGCAGTCGGCGAGCGATATGCGCCGGAAGTCGGCTTTGATGCGACCGGCTTCCTGCCAGAAATCGTCGTCTAAGTCCTCGCGGGCGCGAAGACCCGCGTCTCGGAGGTCGCGCAGCACTGCCTGGGCCTGCTCCTCGCCACGCTTACGCCTGAACTCATAGAACACTTCGCAGAGATTGGCGGCGTGCATGAAGCACACATGCGCGGGATCATGCAAGAGGCTGTCCACCAACTCCCCGCCTTGCTCGCCGTGCAGAGATGCGATGATGGCATTTGCGTCGAACACCAGGTTCATGCCGCTCTACCCTTCCGCGCCTCGCGCTGCCTTTGTCGCTCGTCCCACTTGCGCTCCTGCTCCTCATTCTCGGCGTGCTTCTCGGCCATAAAAGCCTCGCTAGAAAGACCGGGCACATCCTTGTACAGCCCAAATATGGACTTGCGCTGCTCCACTGGAACAGCCTCCAGCTCCGAGCCGCCGACCCACCGCTCTATCTCCGTTTCCAGCACTCGCCACGCCCGCCCGACTTTGCGCCCCGGCATCTTGCCGTCCCTGAGGAGCTTTCTCGTCGTCTTCGGGGTCAACTGCAGCTTCTCGGCCGCTTGTTCCACGGTAAGTATCCGCGCCATAGTGATCGCCTCCATGGGTATTATACGCCATTGGAGGGTCGCGTTCAACCATAAAAGGATCGTAGTTTCCCATAAACGGCCACTGAGCCCGCCATTGTCTTCGCCGCGCTGTAAGGGAGGAACCGCGCGTTGGCTGGGCGAAGCAGGTTACTGAGATAACAGCACGGAGGATGCTATGAAGATCATCTGCCGGTCGGATCACCCGACCATTGCATACGCCGCCGAGGAACTCGCGCGGTGTCTGAAGCGCGTGACGGGAAGCGCGGTCGAGCCGGGCTGCTGCTGCGGCTGCGACGAAGGCATCGAGCTTGGCCTGATGAGCGATCTTGGCCTCGCGCCGCCGAAGATCGCCGATCCCGTGCTTGACGACGTCGTTTTCGTCGATGTCAAGGGCGGCGGGGGCATCATTGCCGGGATCAACCCCAGGAGCGTGCTGCTTGCCGTGTATCGTTACTTGACCGAGCTCGGCTGCCGCTGGGTTCGGCCGGGCGCGGACGGCGAGTACCTGCCGCGGCTCGATAAACTGCCGCCGGTCAAGATCAGCGAGACTCCTTCGTATCGTCACCGCGGAGTCTGCATCGAGGGCGCGTCGAGCGTCGAGCACGTGACCGACATGGTCGATTGGATGCCCAAGCTCGGCTTCAACGGCTACTTCATCCAGTTCCGCGAGGGCCACACATTCTTCGACAGGTGGTATGCGCACGACGGCAATCCGTATCTCGAGGGCAAGCACATCTCGGCGGAAGAGGCACGCGAGTTTCGCGACAAGGCGGTGGTGGAGATCAAGAAGCGCAACCTGCTCTATCACGGGGTCGGGCACGGCTGGACGTGCGAGCCGTTCGGCATCGGCGGGCTTGGCTGGGAGAAAGACGAGAGCGAGCAGCCGGCCGAGATATCGCAATATCTTGCCGAGATCGACGGCGAGCGCAAGCTCTGGCACGGCGTCGCGCTCAACACCAACCTCTGCTACGGCAACCCGAAGGTGCGCGATATCGTGACAAGTGAGATCGTGGATTACTCCGCCAAGCACCCCGAGATCGACATAATGCATTTCTGGCTCGCGGACGGCTCCAACAACCACTGCGAATGCGAGCTGTGCCGCGACACCCGCCCGGCGGACCTCTACGTCCGGATGCTCAACGAGTTGGATAAGAAGCTCACCGCCAAGGGCCTGAACACGCGCATCGTCTTTCTCATCTACGTCGATCTGCTCTGGCCGCCGGAGCACGAGAAGATCGCGAACCCGGATCGGTTCATACTGATGTTCGCGCCGATCACGCGCACCTACAGCGAACCGTTCGCGACCGATGTGCCGATTCCCGATCCGCCGCCTTTCGAGCGCAACAAGCTGGCGTTCCCGCGCAGCGTCGCCGAGAATATCGGGTTCCTGCGCGCGTGGCAAGCTGACTTCAAAGGCGACAGCTTCGATTTCGACTACCACATGATGTGGGACCACTTCCGCGATCCGGGCTATATCCCCGTCTCCAAGATCATCTCCCAGGACGCTCGCGGCCTGCGGGACATCGGCATCGAGGGCTACGTGAGCTGCCAGGTGCAGCGCTCGTTTTTCCCGACCGGGCTGCCGATGACCGTCATGGGCCGCACGCTCTGGAACAGGGACATCCCGTATGATAAGGTCGCAGACGACTACTTCGCCGCCGCGTTCGGCCCCGACGGCAAGCTGGCGAAGGGGTATCTGGAGTCGATTTCATACCTCTTCGGCCCGCCGTATGTGCGGGGCGAGACCCCGAAGGTATGTCCGGAAAACGCTGAAAGCCTTGCCAAGATTGGCGGCGTGGTCGATGCGTTCCTGCCCACCATCGAGCGCAATATCGCGACCCCCCCTCTCCCCCCCTTACTAAGGGGGGGAATGAAGAACCTCCCCCCCTTGCAAAGGGGGGGCGAAGGGGGGGTCTGCTGGGCGAAGTCGTGGTTTTACCTCAAGCATTCGGCTCATATATGCAAGCTGCTCGCGTCGGCATGCGAGGCAGGCGCGCGCGACGACAAAGACGCCGCCAAGGAGCGATGGGAGGCGACCAAGAGATACGTCCAGGAGCACGAGATCATCCTGCACCCCGTGCTCGACGTGTTCTTCTTCATCAACACGCTGGGGTGGTTCTTTGGTTAGCTGTTACCGTGTCCAAGCCAACACCTTCAGATAGAACGGGGAGTCGGGCGGCACGCCGAACGCTGCCAAGTGTTCGCGTATCATGGCCATGGCCGTCGTGCGGCCCAGACGGTCGGCGGCGACCAGCATGTCCGGTACCCACCTCTCCACCAGGTCCCAGATATAGCCGTATGTGCCGCGAGTGCGCCCGGTAATGCCGGTCTTGGTAATGATGAACTGGCGTTCAAGGTCATGGAGCACGCGGTTGACGCTGCGTTTCACGTCGGGCGTGAGCAGCAGCTTCAGTTCCTTGATGGGGATGGGGCCGTGTGCCGCAATTGTGTGATAGATTTGCCGTGCCTCGGGGGACAGCATCCCGTCAAAAAGCAACTCATCGGCCACCGCGCCATTCGTCGCCATAAGGGCGGGCAGCATCTGCATGGAAACGAATCCGGGCTGGCCGCCAAAGACGCGCGTATAGTAGAGGCGCTTCTCGATGTGCAGATCGTCCTTCCAGAACCAGGGGTCGGTTGTCCCGGCGTCGATCTTGCCGAGCACTGCGGATTGGCTGGGGAAAACCGGGTAGCCTGGCAGTTCGTTCGCCGTGCAACACCCCACTTCGTCCACAAACCGCACCATATCCTCCGGCGTGCGCACCGTCCCCGCCCATTGCTCGCGCCATCGCCTTGCCTGCATACCAACGCTCACAGCTCCATTTCTCTCGTCAGTTCAATGTGCCCGACGCCGCCACGCAGTCGCTCTCCCGTGTAAGGGTCTCTCATGGCCATGAGGTGAACCATGAAGCTATCCCTGCCATACCGGTCGGCCACGGAGCTGTGGGCAAAGTCATCGCTCACGGAGATATGCCGCACCTTGCCACAGAGCATCCGGCAGCGGCTGTTGGGGTGCAACTCCTTCTCCCACTCGTATTGGCATTCCAGCTTGAGGAAGCTCTCCTGAATGCGCGGCGGAGCTATGGCGTGCGAAGGCTCCGGAGTGAATCCCGAAGCCACGATCTCATCAGTGTCATCGCCATTGTTGGAGATCGATTCCTTGCACCCATCGACGTAGTCCGGGGATAGGAAATTGACGCAGAACTCCCCGGTGCGCAGGATGTTCCGGTAGGTGTGTGTATGCGTCATCAGCGTGGTCATTACAACGTAGTAGTGATCCCCTTCACCCGAAAAGCACGACCAGCCTTCCAGGGCCGCATTGGGCAGGCCGTTTTCCTTTAGCGTAGTGACCACATAGATCACATGTGGAATGGCACTCACACACGCCATCCACGAGAAGATCGAGTACTGCCCCTCCCAGTCCTCCGCGAGATTTGCCGGTTGGCTGCTATCATGCTCGAAGCCCATATCGTTTCCTCCTCGTTATCTGATGAGTATATCATAGCACAGCGCTATCTTAGCTTGACGGCCCCGCTTGTTTACCATAACATAAGCGTAATGCGAAGAACCAAGATAGTCTGCACAATCGGCCCGGCGTCGAGCTCGCCGGAGATGCTGGAGAAGATCATCAAGGCGGGCATGGATGTCGCCCGCCTGAACTTCTCGCACGGCTCCTACGACGAGCATCTCGAACGCATCCGGCTGATAAGATCGCTGTCGGCCAAGCTCGGCAGGACCGTGGGCATTCTGCAGGACCTTTCCGGCCCGAAGATTCGCATCGGCCGGATCGCAAACTCGCCGGTGCGAGTCGAGCCGGGCGCGCAGTTCACCTTCACCACGCGCGAGGTTCCCGGCGACGCGACGCAGGTCATGCTCCCATTCCCCAGGCTGCCCGGCCAGCTCAAGCGCGGGCAGAGCATCTACGTGGACGACGCCAAGCTGGAGTTCAAGGTCATCTCCACGACCGACACCGGGATCGTCACCAGGGTCGTGATCGGCGGGGAGCTTTCGTCGAACAAGGGCTTCACCGTCCCCGGCGCGAGCTCCGACGCGCCGGGCGTTACCGACAAAGACAAAGAGGACCTGCGTTGGGGACTGGCGCACGGCGTCGATTGGATCGCAAGCTCGTTCGTGAGAAGCGCGGATGACATCGTGCCGCTTCGCAAGGTCATGCGCGAGGCCGATAGGCGCGTTCCCGTGATCGCCAAGATCGAGCGCCCGGAGGCCGTCAAGAACATCCAGAGCATCATCGAGGCATACGACGGCATCATGGTCGCGCGCGGCGATCTTGGGATCGAGATGCCCATTGACGAGGTGCCGGTCATCCAGAAGAGCATCATCCGTCACTGCAATAAAGCCGGCAAGCCCGTCATCACTGCTACCCAGATGCTCGATTCGATGATGGCGAACCCCCGCCCGACCCGCGCCGAGGTCACAGACGTCGCCAACGCCATAATCGACGGCACCGATGCCACTATGCTCTCCGGCGAGACCGCGGTGGGGCAGTTCCCGCTCGAAAGCGTGCAGATGATGGATCGAATCGCGCGCCGCACGGAGAGATCCCTGGATTATCGGGCCATGTTCGACCGCCAGGCGCACGGCAGGGCTATCGACGTGACCGAGGCAATCGGCGAGGCGGCCGTCACGCTTGCATCGGACCTTCGCGTCCCCGCGATCATCACGTGCACATTCGGCGGCACGACCGCCCGGCTTGTAAGCAAGTTCCGGCCGCAAGCCAGGATCATTGCGGCTGCGTCTAACGATGAGACCGCCCGCCGCCTGACGCTGAGTTGGGGAGTCCAGCCGATCCTGGTCGAGATGGCCAAGGACTCAGACGGCCTGATCCGCAACGCCGTCGAGGCCGCAATCGACCACAAGCTCATCAAGCGCGGCGACACGGTGCTTATGATCGCCGGCGTGCCGGTC
>Ga0315294_10010745_pt1 | contig 10047 bp, 8 predicted proteins | sample YL17G13_40_MG_FD_203626 | JGI IMG/M metagenome (GOLD analysis project Ga0315294, IMG submission 203626) | Sediment microbial communities from Yellowstone Lake, YNP, Wyoming, USA - YL17G13_40 | ecosystem: Environmental > Aquatic > Freshwater > Lake > Sediment | place: USA: Wyoming | collected...
AAGAGATTTTGGATGGCGAGGAGATAGACAAAATCCTGAGGGGTGAAAAGCTGGAGCCCTTGAGACTGGAATCAGAGAGGGAGAAGCCAATAAAATCCGTTCACGGTGAATCTGTTTCCGCCAAAGGCGGATCCGCCTCTGGCAGACAGGATGAATCCGTTGTTTCAGATGGACAAGAAAAAAATTGAAAAAGCAGTGAAGATGATCCTGGAGGCGGTGGGCGAGGATCCTCAAAGGGAAGGGCTTAAAGAGACTCCCCAAAGGGTGGCGGATTTCTATGCGGAAATCTTTGCCGGGCTTTCCGAAAATCCCAGATCACAGCTTAAGCTTTATTCCACCCGGACGGGTGGGCGTATGGGCGCGCCCAATCAGGATGAGATGATCATCGCCAAAGATATTTTTTTTCATTCCTTATGTGAGCACCATCTTTTGCCATTTTTCGGGAAGGCACACATCGCTTACATTCCCTCCAATAACAAGATCACTGGATTCTCTAAATTGGTGCGGGTAGTGGAGGTTTTAGCCCGAAGACCACAACTCCAGGAGTGCTTGACCATTCAGATCGCTGATACATTGATGGAGGTTTTGAAGCCCAAGGGGGTGTTGGTGGTTATCGAGGCGGAACAGATGTGCCTTACCATGCGGGGCTTAAAAAAACCGGGGTCGGTGACCATCACCTCCGCCATCCGGGGAACTTTGAGAAAACCTGCCCTCAGAAAAGAAGCCTTCGCCTTGATAAAGGGCAGGTAACTCTCTAATCTTTAGATCATTTAGTTAGAATTATCCTACATTTTGAAAGATGGTAAACACTGTTTCAAATTTGAGGGGTAGAATGGCAGACGATTTAGACTTTCTGGTAAGGTTCCCAAAAGAACACAATGGAATGTATATTGTATATGAACTTTATACTTTTGATAATCTCTTTCGATTGCTTTTAAAAAGTAATTTTGACCATGAAGAAGCCCTCGCCTTTGTCCTCTTCAATTGCTCCTTAAGTGCTCTTGTCTTCCAAGAAAGAATTCACAATAAAGGATATAGAAAACTTTCTGCCAAGGATGCCTTATCAGCTGATTTAGCTGCTCGGAAGGCGCAATTGATTTATGATTTGATGAGTTTAGGGTGAACATACATAAACGTGAAGAGTGGAATATAGGTGGATTACCAAGAAATCTTTTGAGAGAGGTGGAGCTTTTAAGATAAGTTTTCGCTTTCATGGGAGGAAAAAGAAATGAAAATCAAACACAAAGTATGGAAAAGGGGGAACTTTGTAGTTTTCCTAAGTTTTTGTTTTCTGTGGTTCCTTAGTATATCAGGATGCGTTCCACCCGAAGGGGCGAAAAAAGCTGAGGAAAAAGAACCTTTTAAATGGAACGAGATCCAATTAGCCAGCACGCCTGCACAAAAGGATTACCCGGAAGCGGCGGCAGTCTTTCTCTTAAAGGAAGCCCATTTAATCATTAAAAAAGAAGCGACGGTCATAAAGAGCCATTACATCATCAAAATATTAGGGGAAAGGGGAAAGAAGTATGCCGACGTTAAGTTGCCGTTTAAATCAGGTTTCTCTGAAATCTTTGGAATTCATGCCAGGACGATTAAACCGGATGGTTCAATTCTTGAACTTCAACCAAGCCAAATCCATGAGGTTTCCTTGTTTCCCGAATATGTGCTTTATTCAGACAGCAAAGCTAAGGTCTTTACTATGCCGGGAGTTGAAGATAATGCCATAATTGAGTATGTATATTCTGAGAAATACGAAAGCATTATGGTCCCCCCTTGGGAATTTCAGGAGGATGATCCTGTGGTTTTTTCTGGATATTTTTTAGATATACCGAGAGCTATTACCTATAAGTTTTTAAAAAAAGAACCGGCTGATGTGACAATTGAAATGGCGGTGGATGTAGAACAAGGGGAAAACATTTTTGATACACGCACCAAAGCCGAATATAAATGCTCTCATCTCCCCGGAATCAGTCAAGAGCCTAATATGCCGCCCAAACCTAACCTAACCGCGAAATTGCTTTTTGCTCCAGTGCTTGTTTCTTTTTTGGGTTTAGAGGTCCCTTTGGATCAATCGTCTTGGTCGTCCATGTCCAAGAGTTATTATGAAATGACAAAATCTCAAATAAATTCCACCAGCAAGGAAATCGAAAACGCCATATTAAGTCTGACCCCAGATAAGAGCACGGACTATGATAAAATAAAGACGGTATATGAATATTTGCGAAAAGGAATGAGATATGTGGCTGTAGAAATTGGAGCGGAGAACGTTATCCCTCACTCTGCTGATGAGATTTTTAAAAACAAATACGGTGATTGCAAAGATATGTCCACATTATTTGTAGCCATGCTTAAGAAGTGCCGGATTGAGGCATATTTGGGGCTTGTTTCTTCAGTGCCGCATGGTCAATTAAGCCGGGAGTTCCCATCTTTCGATCAGTTTAACCATGTAGTTGTCTGTGTTCCTGCCAGATATTTTGCCGGGCACAAGGAATTAGATCACGTTTTGGCCCGTGGAGAAATGGAGTTCTTATTAGATGATGATTATCTCATTTTAGATCTCACCTGCAAAACATGCGGTTTTGGCGATTTGCCTTGGTATGTTCAAAATACCTCCATTTTGGTGGTCAAAGAGGAAAATGGAGGGCTGGTTAAAACTCCACAAGTCCCTGCTGGTGGCAATTTAACCAAAAGCTTTTATACCCTTTCTATAGATTCGGTAGGCACCGTGAATGGCGAAGTCAAAACCTTCGTGGAAGGTGAAGACGCAATTTGGCTAAGAGATTTTTTAATTCATGCCAACCCGGATCAACAAAAGGAATGGCTCTTAGAGGGCATTAATCAAGATTTTACGGGAGCAGAGCTTTTAAATTACAACTTCCGAAACTTAGAAGAGTGTGATTCTGCATTGGTTTTAGAATTTAGTTTTAAAACTAAAGACCTCCTTAACATGCAGGCGGAAATTTCAACTTTCCCTGCGGGGAAACTAGATTGGGCGGAGGAAAACAAGTTTTCAAAGTCTGAAAGGAAATACCCCATCTTTTTCAGCTATAAGCGTAAGATCTCCAGTTATTATAGGATTATCCTTCCAAACCAGCTTGAAGTCAGAAAATTGCCCGAGAATGTAAGCAAAACGCTGGATTGGGGCACGTTTGTAGCCTCCTACATGATAAGTGGGAAAGAGGTCTCCTGTGTTAAAGAATTCCTAATAGAAAATTGTTTGATTCCCGCAGAAGAATACCAAGAGGTCAAAGAATTCTATGACGTCTTATCTAAATGTGATAACGATAATATAATTCTTTGCAAAGTAAAAGAATGAATTTGGCCTTGGAAGCGAAAATACTTTATCCTTTTGGCAAGATGCAGAAAAAACAATTCAATTTTTTTACACGCACCTACATCATGGGGATATTGAATGTGACGCCGGATTCATTTTCAGATGGGGGGAATTTTTTAAAAGTTGAAGATGCAGTCCGACGGGGAATAAAAATGGCAGAAGAGGGTGCGGACATAATAGATGTGGGTGGGGAATCGACTCGCCCCGGATCGGATCCAGCTACAATTGAGGAGGAACTGTCCAGAGTAATTCCGGTGATAGAAGCGTTATCTAAAGAACTAGATATTCCTGTCTCCATTGATACCTATAAATCAGAGGTAGCTAAAAAGGCTTTGGAGGCTGGGGCAGAGATGATAAACGACATAAGCGCTTTGAGATTCGATCCTAAAATGAAAGAGGTCGCCGCCGAATATAAAGTTCCCATAGTGTTAATGCACATCAAAGGAACTCCAAAAAATATGCAGGAAAATCCATATTATGAAGATGTGATAAAAGAGATAACAGAATATTTGAAGGAAAGCATTCAGATGGCAAAAAATGGCGGAGTCCAAGAGGAGAATATCATAATTGATCCGGGAATCGGATTTGGAAAAAGACTGGAAGATAATTTAAATATATTGAAAAATTTGAAAAAATTTTCTATATTAAATTGTCCTATTCTGGTCGGTCCATCTCGAAAATCTTTCATCGGTAAAATACTCGATTTGCCGGTGGAGGAAAGGTTAGAGGGAAGCTTGGCGGCTTTGGCGGTCAGCATAATGAATGGAGCGAACATAGTCAGAGTGCATGATGTGAAGGAGAGCAAAAGGGTGGCTGGTTTGGTGGATGCGATCTTGAAGGTTGATTAGAACGAGAACTTAGGACAGGAAGTCAAGTACCGAATGTCCGAGGAAAAGAGCATGGCCAAGAATACTGGAAAAGGTAATGAGGTCGAAAAGACAGGGCTTTACTGGCCAGGGAAGAGAAGTGAGGTAGATAGAGTTATCCTGCCATTTCAGACAGTAGAGACCATCAATGAGTCTAAGGCGGACAGAGAGGATTTAGCTCTCTTCAGACAGAAGGGAGAGCCAGCACCGGGCTGGAGAAACAAGCTCATCTGGGGTGACAACAAATATATCATGGCAAGCCTTCTCCAGGAATTTGCTGGCAGGATCAACCTCATTTACATTGACCCACCTTTTGCCACGGGAGCGGATTTTTCCATTAACATTAAGCTTGGGGATTTGGAATGGACTAAAGAGGCATCGGTCATCGAAGAGAAAGCTTACCGGGACACCTGGGGCAGAGGCTTGGATTCTTACCTTCAGATGATGTATGACAGGCTTGTGCTCATGCGGGAGCTCTTGGCAGACAACGGCTCTATTTATGTGCACTTAGACTGGCATGTGGGACATTATGTGAAGGTTATCATGGATGAGATTTTTGGCAAGGATAACTTTGTGAATGAAATTGTGGCGAACAGAGGACGCCGTAAAAGCTTACAGTATCAATTCGAACACATTTCATCGCTTGGTTGTGAGCACGACATAATATTCTTATACTCCAGGAACCAAGAGGCCCAATATCAACATGTAAAATCAGAGATACGAGCAAAAGGAGACCAGTGGCAGTCGTTTTGGCGCGGTAACGTGGAACGACCGACGATGCTATACGAACTCCTTGGCTTCAACCCAACGCATGGTCAGTTTTTGTGGACAAAAGAACGCGCCGAACGAGCTGTTAAGAATTATCAAGATTTTCTAAAAAGTGGCGAACCCGACCTCGTTACGTATTGGAAGAAAACTGGGGGAAAACTTGAGTTTATCGCAACACTCCCCGGGCGGGCATATCCGCAGTACTGGATACCACCGAAGGTAGAGGGTATCATTGGCGATGTTTGGACGGATATTCAGTCTTATTCTTACAGCCTCGGTTACGATACAGAAAAGCACGAGGACCTGCTGTCCCGTGTAATCATGATGGCAAGCCGCGAAGGTGACCTTGTTGCTGACTTTTTCTGTGGCTCAGGGACCACTGGGGCGGTGGCGGAGAAACTCGGCAGACGCTGGATCATGGCTGACCTTTCTAAGTTTGCCATCCACACTTCCCGCAAACGACTTTTAGATATCCCCAATTGCAAGCCGTTTGAGGTTTTAAATCTTGGCAAGTATCAAAAGGCAAAACTAAAAGAAAATGGAATCAGTCGGTATGTTGAATTCATCCTGAAGTTATATCGGGCTGAACGTATCACTGGCTATGTTACGCTTCATGGCAAGAAAGCAGGCAGGATGGTGCATATCGGAGCGGTGGACTCCATAGTAACCGAGCGGGAAATCAGAGAGACGGTGAAAGAGTGTGCCTCAGCTGGCATAAAAACCGTAGACATCCTAGGCTGGGATTTTGAGATGGGTCTACATGATCTGGTGGACAGAATAGGTGACGAATATTCTGTTAAGATTCGTTTAGTCCAAATTCCAAGAGAAGCCTTAGAGGTGAGGGATGTCGCCAGAGAAGAAGTGAAGTTCTTTGACCTCAATTATCTTGAGATAGAACACAAGTTGAGCGGAAAAACTTTGACCATTGTCTTGAAAGATTTTGTCATATCCAATCCAGAATATCTGCCTCCCGAGGTGAGAGAGAAAGTCAAAAAGTTTACCGACTATATCGATTACTGGGCAGTCGATTTTGACTACAAAAATGATACCTTTCACAATATGTGGCAGTCCTTCAGAACGCGAAAGCATCCGAGCTTAGAAACAAAATGTTCTCACATATATGAGAATGCCGGAAAATATCTGGTGCTGGTTAAGGTGGTGGACATTTTTGGTAATGATACGAATAAGTTAATAGAAGTAAAAATCTAAAAAGGAGGAGCTATGAAGGGTCCATTTCCCATTAGTGGTGTCGTTTCTTATGTAATGCAAAATTCAAAAGGAGCATACATTTTGTCCCGTGATGGCAAAATCGCTCACTATATTGGTCGTTCTGACGACGACTTACAAGGTCGTATACAGCGTTCCTCAACCGAAGGATATGGCTACAAGTACTTCTGGTTCGAGGATACGACTTCACCCAAGAGAGCTTACGAGCTAGAGTGCGAGTGGTATCACAAATACAAACCTACAGATAACAGCGTCCATCCAGCAGTGCCACCCGGCACGAATTGGCGCTGTCCGGTTGCCGGATGCGAGTGGTCTTAAGACAATGAAAATGTGAGATAGTAAGAATATGATATTCTTTGGTGATGATATTGAATTTGTATCAAGAGCCTCTGTTACAACTTCACAAGATGTCTTCTGTATAGGAGGATTTGGAATAAAAAGCATTGATTCAATCGCAAATGTAGAACGAGTTATTGAGTCGGTGAAATCCACTTATGGCGTCCCTCCCGATTTACCGCTGAAATGGAACATGAAAGATACTAAAGTGGAGCAACTCTATAAAGAAAAAGGACAAGAAAAACTTCTAACAAAGGCAAGGCAACAATCAACCCATATACGGAAGGAAATCATATCTAAATTACCAGACTTAGGCATTCGAGTTATTGTCTCGAGTACAAGAAATCTCAAAACTTGGTTAAAGAACCAACCTAAAAACCAGCTTTATGAATGGGGATTTACTGCTTTATTACAAAGATTTGGACTTGCTTCAAAAGGTGACCCACACAGCTTTATTGTTTTAGATTGGGAAAGTGAGAGAAGAGATATATACTGTAAGACCTATCAGAATGGCTATTATAAGGGCACAGGGCGGGCTGGAGAACAATATTTCATCGGTGCCCTTCGGAATCTACCCGCTATCCCGTATCTATCATTTTCGGTAACTATTTATAACCCTCTTTTACAATTAGCTGACTTTATAGTGGGGTACACTGGTGATTTAATTGAGTGGTGTTACACAGGGAAAAATGAAGCAGTGGTTAAGAATTTCTTTCCATATATAAGGGAGTGCTTTGACAAAAGTCCAAGCGGGGAAATATTAGGATGGGGGCTTGTGATTCAGCCCAAAACGGATAAACCAATAATTCTCCAAAAAATTAGGTGTCTTTGATTATGGCTTTGATCGATTTAGACCAAAAAATCAAACAGGCCGTTCAGAACTGGCGGCAAAAGAACTATGAAGGGGCAAGCCCTGTAACCAGAAGGCTTCTTGCGTTCTGGTTCAAGGAGGAGCATATCCTTACTGATGGTTCACGGTTTGAATTCTGGCGATGCCAGCGGGAAGGGATTGAGGCTCTAATATATATCTATGAGGTGTGCAAATATCGAAGCCTTTACGATCTGTTAAGGGGTTTCGAGGTGGGGATTCCGGTCGATCCAACCAAAGACCTCTGGGCCAAATACTGCTTTAAGATGGCAACCGGCTCCGGCAAGACTTGGGTCATGGCTCTGACAATGGTTTGGCAGTATTTCAATAGAATGTTTGGCACTAATAACGGCGTTCGTTATTCCAACCACTTTCTTCTCCTTGCCCCAAATCTCATAGTATTGGATAGGCTGTCTGGTACATCAGAGGAAGGCAAGATTGATAAAAGTGGTTTCGCCAATAACGCTATTTTCTACAACTTCCCCTTTATTCCACCGGAGTGGCAGGCAGATTTTGATTTACAACTCATCTTCCAGAGCCAAACTATTCCCAGAACTGCAAAGGGAATTCTGCACCTGACCAATATTCAGCAACTTTATGAAAGGGAACCAGAGGAAGCAGTTAACCCCTTAGATGAGGAACTTGGCCCCAAACCTAAGCGCGAAGAGGAGGCAATTTACGAATCTTTAAGGACGGAACTCTCGAGGTATGACGATCTGATGATCTTAAACGATGAGGCGCACCATGTTCACAGTGATGACTTAGAGTGGAATAAGGTCATAGCTGACCTTGATTCCATCCTCAAAGAACGTAACCGAAACGGCATTGTAATGCAGTTGGATTTCACCGCCACACCAAAGGACCTTCAGGGAAACCTCTTTCCTCACATAATCTACGATTATCCCTTAGCTGAAGCCATAAAAGAGAAAATTGTGAAGCGACCCCGTATTGGGGAAATCGAGAATCTACCAGAACCTTTGGGCAAGGATTTTGTCAAAAAGAATCGCCTTCAGATTGATACAGGGATTGAGATTCTAAAAGAATTCCAGAAAGAGTTCAAAGATACAAGCAAGAAACCCGTGCTTTTCATCATGACCGATGTGACCAAGAATGCTGACAAAGTGGCACAGTATTTGGAAAGAGAAGGCTATGCCGGGAAAGTGTTAATTATCCACACGGACACCAAGGGAGTCATCACCAAGAAAGACTTGAAGCTAGCCAGGGATGCGGCAAGAAAGATTGACAACCCTGAAAATCCTTATGAAATCATCGTTAGTGTTATGATGCTAAAGGAGGGTTGGGATGTCCGAAATGTCTGTGTGATTGTGCCTTTGCGTGCTTTCGATTCGCCAGTTTTGCCCGAACAAACCTTAGGCAGAGGTCTGCGAAGGATGGCTCCCCAGGATGAAAGCTGGGAGGAAAGGCTGATTGTTGTTGACCATCCTCGTTTTCGCCAACTTTGGAAAGCAGAAATTGATAAGGGAGAATTGATTGCGGATTTCACTTCTGCTAAGAAAGCCCACGAACCTAGTAATCCGATAATGGTCAACCCAGCAAAACTTGAGTTTGATATAGAGATTCCGGTAGTTGAAGGTGGTCTTACGCGAGCGGCACCAGACTTGAAAAAACTGGAGATAGCGCAACTTCCCTCTAACCTTTTCAAAATATCAGAAATTGAGCTACCAGAGGCGAGGTATCGGGAGAAAGACTTACTCGAACAGAATATCGTCAGGGAAAAGGTTTTGGCTTTTGATTATACTGAGAACTTCTCTCTTTATCTCTCATATATCTGTAAAGCCATTACCTCCAAAACCGGATGCTCAAGTATTTTTGTAGACCTTGTTCCGATGGTGAAAAACTACATTGAACACCGTCTTTTTGATCTGATGGTAGATTGTCAAAACGTAGAGTTAGTTAGGAAGCTCAATTATATACCTATCAGAGAGAAGTTGGTTGAGGTTTTCTCAAAAGAGATTAGCGCGCTTTCCAAGAAAGAAGAAAAAACCAGCATTGCGACGCACTTTAAGGTTAGCGAAACCACACCTCTTCATACGTCTGAACCTATCGTGAAGGTTAGAAAGTCGGTCTTTGACACATTGCCGTATTCCCAGCGCAGTGATCTTGAGAAAGAGTTTATGAACTATCTTGATGAAAAAGATGATGTCTTGGCCTTTACCAAGGTGCTAAGTAGACACCCGCTTCATATTCCTTATTATAATCAAGATGGGTATCTGCGGTATTATACACCAGACTTTGTGGTGAGAAGTGAGCAGGCAATGTATCTGGTAGAGACGAAAGGGATGGAGGGGGTGGAAGTGCCTATAAAAGACAAACAGGCTATCCGTTGGTGTGAACATGTGGAAAGTCTCTCCGGAAAACCTTGGAAATATGTTAAGGTTAAACCACAAGATCTAGAGACTTATAGGTCTTACAACTTCAAAACCTTGGTTACTGCTACTATCCAAAAACCTTAAGGAACATGGAATTATTTCATGTAGGCTTTTTAAAATTTGGATGGCTGGATTTAATCGACGTAGTCATCGTAGCGTTCTTGTTCTACCGCCTCCTTTTGTTAATGAAGGGAACCCGGTCGGTGCAGATCGTGGTCGGTCTTTTCTTGCTCTTTTTTATCTCCTTTTTAGCCTTCT
>Ga0315294_10010749_pt1 | contig 10046 bp, 8 predicted proteins | sample YL17G13_40_MG_FD_203626 | JGI IMG/M metagenome (GOLD analysis project Ga0315294, IMG submission 203626) | Sediment microbial communities from Yellowstone Lake, YNP, Wyoming, USA - YL17G13_40 | ecosystem: Environmental > Aquatic > Freshwater > Lake > Sediment | place: USA: Wyoming | collected...
CGCCTTTCTGCATTCTGCACTTTGCACTCTGCATTCCCTTCCCCCGCTCCTACACCGGCCGATTCCTTGCCGAACGCCTCTCCGCAACGCGGAACGCGGAACGCGGAACGCGGAATTAACAACGCGCCGCTTTACTCCCACCCGCCTCCGTCCCTTTGTCCCTTCGTTCCTTCGTTCCTTCGTTCCTTCGTCCCTCGCCTTTCTGCATTCTGCACTTTGCACTCTGCATTCCCTTCCCCCGCTCCTACACCGGCCGATTCCTTGCCGAACGCCTCTCCGCAACGCGGAACGCGGAACGCGGAACGCGGAATTAACAACGCGCTCCCCTACGCTCGCCCGCCGGTACTCGTTACTCGGGTGTGATTGTTTTTTCTGGCATGCCGTTTTAGGCCGTCACCCCGACCGGAGCGGAGGGGTCTCGCCGTGGTCGTTTGGCCTTTTGCACGGCGGAATTTCTCCGCTCGTCCCATCGGGACTCGGTCGAAATGACAAACTTGGGGTCGTTTCCAGGGAATGCCCGTGCCAGAAAAAGAATCTCACACCCCGGTACTCTGCCTTGGCGAAAATTGTTTGTGCGGCCGACGAAGCGGGATATAATTGAGGCGGTTGTCTTCGTTAAGGCTTCGGCAGGGGCGGCAGGTGTTCCATCGCTGCGTGCCAGCGCATCGGGACAAGCCAAGAGGAGCGTAACGTGAGCCAAGAAACGACTCTTGCACGCCGCGATTTTCTGAAGCGCGTTGCCGCCGGCGGCGCCGCGTTTTCCCTGCCCGCCATCCTGACCAGGCCCGTATTCGGCGCCGAAGCACCAAGCAACCGCATCAACGTCGGGCAGATCGGCTGCGGCAACATCGGAAGCAACTATCACATCCGATACCTGGGAGGCATGTCGGACGTCCGGATCGTTGCCGTGGCGGATGCCTACAAGAGCCGCAGGGAGTCCGCCGCCGCCAGGTTGAACAAACAGTACGGGGAAGGCACCGTCACGGCGTATGCCGATTTCCGGGAAATTCTGGCTCGCCCGGACGTGGACGCCGTCATCATTGGCGCCCATGACAACTGGCACATGCCCATGTCCATTGCGGCAGCCAACGCCGGCAAGGATGTTTACTGCCAGAAGCCGTTGGGTTTGGATTTCGGCCTTACCGGCCTCCTTCGCAACGTGGTCCGCGAGAAGAAGCGAATCTTCCAATTCGGAACGCAATACCGTTCCATGGGAAGATACCGGCAGATGGTCCAACTCGTGCGCAACGGCTACATTGGGAAACTCCAGCGGATCGACCTGTGGTGCCGCGACGTGTCGTTCAACGTGGACAAATATGCCGTCAAACCCTACGGATCGGCTGCGGAAGTCCCCGTGCCTGCGGATCTGGATTTCGATGCCTGGCAGGGGCCTTCCCCCATGGTCCCGTACACGGTCGATCGCGCCACCTGTTGGGGCGGATACCATTGTCCCGAGACTTCCCTTGGTTTCATTGCCGGCTGCGCCATCCACGAGTTGGGTCTCGCCCAATGGGGCAACAAGAGCGATCATACCAGCCCGATTCGCTATGCGGGAACCGGCAGCGTGCCCAAGGAAGGCATTTTCCGCACGCTGGAGCGGTGGGACGTGACGTGCGACTACCCTAACGGCGTGCAACTGCGGTTCATGGACTACCGCACGGCCAAGCCGGTAGCCGCGCAGTACCTTAGCGGTAGGCCTCTTGGCGACGGCTTGATCTTTCACGGAACCGAGGGATGGATTAGCGATGCGGAAGGCTTCTGCGCCAGCAACCCGGCGCTGTGGAAACAGCCGTTCAAGCCGAGCGATGAACAACTCCCGGTCTCGCCGGAACACAATCGGAACTTCATCGACTGCGTCAAGTCGCGACAGGAGACCATCTGCCCCGTGGAGATGGCGATTCGTTGCGATGCGATCTGCCAGTTGGCAACCGTCGCCGCGTTGACGGGACGCGTGATTCAATGGGACCCTGAACAAGAGAAGATTGTCAACGATCCGGAGGCCGCAAAGATGCTCGCCCGGCCGTACCGCGAAAAATGGAAGGTTTGGTGAACCAGGCCAAAAGGGGGGACAGGCTGCTTTTTCGCCTCCTTGCGATCCGAATGCCGGATCTCCACACCGCCCCGTCGCCCCTCCCCGCCGCTCCCTTCGCACTCACTCCCTGCGTCTCGACCGGCGCGCAAGCGCGGTGGGGGCTCAAAGACATCATCGCTGCCTCTCGAAGACCTCCGCGCCGCCGACGACGCGCGGGTCGCGCGTCTCGGTGAGGTAGGCCGTGAGCGCGTCGGCCATCGTCTTAAGCGTTTCGGCGTACTCCGGCCGGCCGGCGACGTTGCTCAACTGGTACGGGTCCTTCGCCAGGTCGTAGAGTTCCTCGGGCGGGCGCTTGGCGCAGGCCAGGTCGTAGAACGGTCGGACGGCTGGGTCGTCGCGGCGGTCCACGACGTAGGATTTCGTCGGTCCGCCGTCAATGTCGTAGTAGTCGGGCGGCGGGCCGGCGGGGAAACGGTCCGGCGCAAAGTTGCGGATGTAGAGGTGGCGGTCGGTCCGCATAGCGCGCATGGGGTACCCCAACTTGCCTTCCTCGCCGCCGAGGTGGTAGGTGGCGTGGCGTTCGCGTCCGGTGACGACGCGGTCGCGAGCGGCGTCGGCGCGGCCGTCGGCGCCGGAGGCGAGGACCTGGAGGAAACTGCGGCCGGTCATCTCCGGGGGAATCGCCACGCCCGCGGCCTCGAGGAACGTCGGGGCGAAGTCGTGGAACCCGACGAAACCGGTCACCGTTCGGCCGGGCTTCGCGCGGCCGGGCCAACGGACGGCCAGGGGCATCCGCGTCCCGGCGTCATAGAGGTTGGTCTTGGCGCGCGGGAACGGCCAGCCGTTGTCGCTCGTGACGACCAGGAGGGTGTCGTCGAGTCGTCCGGCGGATTCCAGGGCGCTCACGAGTCCGGCGACCTGGCTGTCGAACTGCTCGACCTCCACGTAATAGTCAAGGATGTCGCTGCGGACCTCGGGCGCGTCGGGGAGGTACGGAGGAACCGAAACGTCTTCCAGGCGCTTGCCGCTCGCAACGCCGGAGCCTTCCTTGTAGCCGCGGTGCGGGTTGGTGCTGCCGAACCAGAAGCAGAAAGGTTTTCCTTCAGGCACGCCCGCCAGGAACGCCTGGAAGTTCGGGGCCGAAGGTCCGGCGGGGTTGCGTGTCCGGCCGGCCTTTTTGTAATCGCCGGGTCCCCAGCCCTTGCCGGTGAAGCCGACGTGGTAGCCGGCCGCTTCAAGCAAGTTGGGATAGACCTTGAAGTCGGGAGCAAGAGGTCCGTAGAGGTTCGCGCCGGCGCCGAGGCGGTAGAACATCTGGCCCGTCAGGACGGTGGCGCGTGACGGCGTGCAGGAAGGCGCGGCACAGTAGGCGTTGGTGAAGAGGACGCCCTCGCGGGCGATGCGGTCGAACGCCGGCGTCCGGACGACCTTGTCGCCGTAAACGCCGGCGTGGGGGAAGGACCAGTCGTCGGCGATGGCGAAAAGAATGTTGGGCCGTTTGGCCGGCGCAGCGGCCTCGGCCCCGGCCTGCCGGGCGGCAAGAAGCGAACCGAAGGTCGGGACGGCGACGGCAGCGGCACCCGCGCCGCGGAGGAAGGTGCGGCGCGTGAAACGGTTCACGTGACTCATGTCAGGCTCCCTTTGCTGGAACGGCGCGCCCTTGTCATCGGCCGGCGGCTAAGCGTAACGGAACGGACGCTAAGCCGCAAGCGGCTCTCGCCAAGCCGCAAGCGGCTCTAAGCGCTGAGGAGTTCGCGGACGCGGCGGGGAAAAACGGGAAGCGTCCCTGATTCCAAACAGAGCGGGCGGCCCGGTCGGAGCCGCCCGTGAGAGAGCGTATTGCGAATCGTCTCACTTCCTCTTGCGGCGAACAAGCACCGCCAGCCCGCCCAGGACCAGCAGCGACAGCGTGGCGGGCTCGGGGGTGATCGTGGCCGAAAGCGGCGTGCTGTCAGAACTGTAGCCGTCCGTGCCGCGGCCGACGATGAAGTCCAGTCTGTCCCCATCACCCACCAGAGGCGTCAGGTTGAAGGGCTGGCTGTTTGGCGTATCATAAACCGAGAAGAGCAGTTGAGGGGCTCCCACGCCTCTGGTCAGATAGATCAACGTGTCCACTTTGCCCGTGTCGCCGGCCCCAAACGTACCAGTGACAGTGATGGAACCATCCAGAGGTGAAGTCCATCTCGCGATCGACTGTTCGCCATGCAAGGCCGGGTGGAGCGCGACCTCGCCCGGCAGCACACCAAGGTATGTACTGCTTCCCAGGTTCTTCCATATGCAGGCCTCATTGCTACTGGTGGACCACGTGGAACTATTGTGTGTCGTATACAGGGTGAACCCATTCTCTGAGTGGCCATAGGACCACTCGCCGTTGGGATTGCTTGTGGTGCTGAAGTCGTCTTGCAGCGACCAGATCTTCGCCTGGGCCGTGCCGACCGCCAGCAGCATCACCGCAACCGCAACAAACATCGTCCTCGCTTGCATGATTCGTCCCTTTCTTGTTGTGCCCCGGCTGGCGAGATTCTCGACCACCGGAGGCAAAGACAACTTGCCGCATTAAAGCAAAAAGGCCAGCCTCCCCCGAGGGAGACCGGCCCGAAACTTCAATCTCTATTCACAACCCTAGTCACAGTATAGCACAAAAAACGAAAAAGTCAAGTTTTCTCCTGAACACCTGAATGACGGGTGTGATTGCTTTTTCTGGCACGGGCTTTCCCTGGAAACGACCCCAAGTTTGTCATTTCGACCGAGTCCCGATGGGACGAGCGGAGAAATCTCGCCGTGCAAAAGGCCAAACGACCACGGCGAGACCCCTCCGCTCCGGTCGGGGTGACGGCCTAAAACGGCATGCCAGAAAAAACAATCACACCCTGAATGACCGTGCGTGAGCAGTAGCCATGATTCCGGTATAATCCGGGGGCTGTACCGCCAATCGCGGCGGCGGGCAAGTTATGGCGTGCGGCCGGCGTTAAACGCCGCCGAAGGAAGGTCGATGGGCACCCCGGCCCGCTATTCGCCCGCCAGGACCTCGCGGACGCGTCGGCAATCGTCGGCCATCTGGCGTTTCAAGGCCTCGGTGTCGGGAAACGCCTGCTGCGACCTGAGAAAATCCACGAACTCGATGGCGATCTGCTCGCCATACAGTTCGCCGTCGAAATCCAGAAGGAACGCCTCGACAGTCACGGGCTCGCGGGCGCCGAAAGTGGGCGCGCGGCCGACGCTGACGGCCGCGGGATAGCGCGTGCCGTGAACCTCGGCCCAGGCGGCATAGACGCCTTCGCCCGGCACCAGGAACCGCGGCGCGGTGATATTGGCTGTCGGATACCCCAGAGGCGCGCCGCGGTGATGGCCCTCGACGACGGTGCCGACGTAGGCGTAAGGCCGGCCGAGGCATCGGGCGGCTTCGGCGACGCGTCCGGCCGCCAGAAGCGTGCGGATGTGCGTGCTGGAGACGCGCTCGCCGTCCACGACGACGTCGTCGACGATCTCGATCTCGAGGCCGTGATGGGGCGCAAGCGCGTTGAGTTGCTCGACGTGGCCGCCGCGCTTGACGCCGAAACGGAAGTCGCGCCCCTCCACGAGGACGCGCGCCCCGAGGGCGCCGGCGACGACGCGATGCAGAAAATCGTCGGGCGACATTGTGAGGATGCGCTCGACGTGTTCGGGCCAGACGACGGCCCGGATGCCGACGCGGTGCATCAGTTCGAGTTTCTGGCCGAAGGTCTGGATGAGCGGCGGGGCGGCCGCGGGGTGCAGAATCTCGAGCGGATGGGGGTGGAACGTGAAGATGACGGGCGCAGCGTCGAGGGCACGGGCACGCTCGACGGTGCGGGCGAGCACACGCTGGTGGCCGAGGTGGACGCCGTCGAAGACGCCGACCGACAGGGCGCCGCCCTTAAACTTCGGGTCCACGTGGTCGATGTCGCGGAGGAGTTCCATAACGATTAGTATAACTCCTGGCGGCGGACAGGGGATAGTCAAAACAACGCGGAACGCGGAATGCGGAACGCGGAACGAACGGCGAAAGGCCAAGCAAAACGGCGCATGGTTAGCCGCGACCCGAAGGGGAGCGGGTGATTGCGGAATGCAGCCCGCCTTCACCAAGGCCTCGGCGGACAAGTCATCGGGACTCATTCCGGGGCGTTTGGCGCGCGGGGCCGTGGTTACAGCGTCGCCCAGGCCTCGTTGAGGGTGCGTTTGGCGGCGGCGAGGACGGCTTCGCTGGTTTCGCCGGCCTGGGGCCTGACCTCGACGCTGACGAAAGGCCGGCGGCCGTCACCGAAGAAGCCCGAGTCGAAGCAGGCGCGGAACATCTCGCGGACCTGGTCCGGTCCGTTGACGGAGCCGGGACTCGTAAAGCCCGGGTGGCTGTCGCCGTAGGCCGGGCTTCCCTTGTCCAGCACGCAGGAGCCGAGGTGGACGTGGCGGAGGTGGGGCCCGGCGGCGCGGACGGCCTGGTCGGGCGATTCGCCGAGAAGCGGCAGGTGCGACAGATCGAGCAGGAGACCGAAGTTGTCGCAGCCGACGGCGCGTGCCAGTTCGACGGCGCGCGGCGTCGGGCCGATGAGGCGTTTCTTGTCAATACTTGAGTCGAAGGTTTCGAGGACCAGGTCGAGGCCGAGGCCGCGGGCGGCATCGGCGAGGCGGCGAAGCGTCTCGGCGGTCGCGTCCAGGGCGGCGGGGCGGCGGGCGTCGGGCACCTCGGGGCCGGACAACACGGCGACGACGGAGGCGCCGACGGCGGCGGCGAGTTCGAGGTCGCGCGCGAGGCGCTCGACGGCGCGATCGCACACACCGGCGCCGCCCAGGTCGAGGCCCTCGTTGCGGACCGTGCTCTGCGAGACCTGGACGACCGCGACGCCGGCCGACGCCAGGAGCGAACGGACGACGCGCCGCACGTCCTCGTCGGCAATGGGCGGGAGTTCCACGGCCGTCCAGAAGGGGTCGGCGGCGACGGCACGGACGGCTTCGAGCAGGGCCTCCGGGTAGGCTTGGGCGTCCGGGTAGGCCGTCGGCAGGACGAGGCCGACTTTCATATAACGATAGATGGAATCGTTCATGGGCGTCGGCCTCCTTTCACCGGGCCGCCGGCCAGACCCAGACGTAGTAGGCGGCCAGGGCGATCTGGCCGGCGACGAGGGTGCAGGCGGTGAAGTTGAAAACCATGTGTAGGCGGGGCCGGAGTCGCCGAGCGCCGGCGGGCTCGCGGCTCAACTGGCCGCCGAGGATCCAGGCGACGCCGTAGAGGACGGCGATGGCGCCGGCCAGGGCGACGTGCCACTGCAGAATCGAGGGCGGCAGGACGCGGCCGTAGAGCAGATACTTATGGACGGCCCAGCCGAAGAGAATGCCGAGATAGATCATGGTGTAATAGACGACACCGAAGTTGATGTGCGACCGGAGATGGAAGCGCCCGGGGAGCACGCTGGAGCCGTCGGGACGCTGGGTCGCACGCAGCAGGCCCATGTAGCCAGCGACGGTGCCGAGGGCGACGGCCAGAATCATCCAGGCGGCGTGAACGGTGACGTAAAGCATGACGGACCTCCGCTGGGTGCTCGGGTCGAGGGTATTGTAACACAGAAATGCAGAATGCAGAAGGAAGAACGCGGAAGCAAGAACCCGGCCCACTCGCGCCTCAGTTACCCAGTCACCCAGTTACTCAGTCACTTGCTTGTCGGCCTTGGCCTCGGCTTCCTTGGCGAAGTCGGGGACCGGGAAGGCGCGGATCATGCCGACCCCAATTGTAGCGTCCACCGCCGCGCCAGGTATAGCGGGATGATGCCGAACACGCCAAACGCGCAGTCGATGAGCGCCCAGTAGAGCGGAATCCCCCGGATGGGCGTGAACACCAGCGCCCACGGCACCACCAGCACGCAGGCGACCATGCCGGCCGTGATGACCCAGGCGTTGCGGACCGGGTCGCGGATCGCACCGATGAACATGAAGCCCAGCATGAGGTGGCCAAACGCCAGCCAGTCGGTCCCGTACGCGATGAAGGGGTACCGGGCATACGTCTCATGCAGCCCTTGTTGCACCCGCGCGATCCAGTGCGGAAGGCCGGTGTACTGCTCGGGCGGCGCGCCGGGCGCGACGCCCACCAGGCCGGCCAGGACGTCGAGTTCCCGCTCCAGCGGCACGGCCGTCAGCCCCGCCGCGACGAGCGAGACGGTGAAGAAGACCAGGATGACGCGGATGCGCAGGAGAAGCCGAGGGGCCTGGTCACCCGTCCGCACACCGGAGTGGGTCATGGCCGCCTCCTTCGCACAAGGTATAGGTCATGATCCGCCTACAGCGCCGCCATGGGTTTGAACCCCCGCCGTTCAGGCCGGGGCCGCACCGAATCGCAGATCACTTCCACTGAAGAATGACCTCCATCGCTTCGTAGACCGCCGCCACAGCCAGAAGGATCAGAACGAACACACTCCCCTTGACGTTCAACAGCAGTGCCCGACCGTAACGACGGGACACGGTGGGCCCTTCCTGCCGGCGGAACAGGTAGATGGGCACCATCAGGGCGAAAAACGCAGCCAGGATGTAGGCCTCGAATTCCACGAGGACCGTGAAACTGTGCGCAAGCATCACGTTGGATAGCGCCGTCATGCTCGGCGCGAGCGCCAGACCGATCACAACGCTCCGCAGACCCATTATGAGGACGCCGATCCCCGGCACGATGAGCGAGGGGATGGTGATGGACACGAGGGACCCCAAGAGAAAATTGACGGCGAGCGTGACGAGGGCAGCCCAGGGAATGTTTCCGCTCGCATAGGCTTTGGCGGCCACAGCCAGAGGACCCGAAGGGCCACGAAATGCCCCTTGCAGCACCGAGAGCACCATCATCTGGACCTCGGGAACGAGGTAAACCATTGCCGAACAGACGACCAAGCCGCCGAAGAAGATGACGTGCAGGGCGACGAAGAGACGCTTCCACTCGCAGATCGCGCAGAACGGGCCGGCGAGCCATCGGTTCCGAACGCGGCCGGCCAAGAAGACGTAGAAGCGGACGAACAGCCCAGAACCGCCGGTCAGAAGCAGCGTGAGTCCGGCAAGATAAAGATAGTACGGCCCGGCATCCACGCGAACCACGCCGGTAATGGGAGTGAACTGGGCGGTCGGGAACGCGGCACCCAGGCGTTTCGCTTCGTCCCCGTCGCGAAGACGGCCGAAGGAATCGGTGAGGACGTAGGCGTTCTCGACGGCTTTGTCGGCGAGGTCGAACAGGTCGGAGTCGGCGGAATCCTCGGGCACGAGGCAGGCCCGGCTGAAGAGCGCAACCTCGCGGCGAAGGACGCCGACGACCTGGAGCGTCCGGCCGGCCACGACGATCTCGCGCGTTCCCCTCAGAGCGTAGCCGGCGACGACCTCGCTCGCGCCCGCCGCCGGCAACCGGCCGGAAGCGAGCCGATCGGCCGTGAAGTCCCGCCGAAAACCCGGGTACAGGACAACCGCTTCGCCGAAGACGCCTTCGAGTCGGCGGGCGAGATGGGCGTCTTCTTTCGTGGCAGCCTTCAGGATCTCGGCCATGGCGCCGGAAGGCGGCAAGAAGCGGATGCGGGCGGGCGTGAACGGGATCGCCTCGGCGCCAGGCCTGGGCCGGCCGCGACCGACGTACATGATGCCTTCGGTCCAAGGCGTCGGCTCGGTCACGCGATGATAGGCGTAGTAGGAGAAGAGCATCAGGCCGAAACCGACGAGAAGCGCCAGGACCCAGGCGACCATGCGCATCGTGTGTTTCCTCGTCGCGGCGCCCGGGGAAACGGGCGGGCCGCCGGTAGTCAGGCCGAGGGCGTCGCCTTGGCCTTGGCGGCCAGGTCGGCCGTCTTGGCCTCGGCTTCCTTGGCGAAGGCGGGGACCGCGTCATCGCCGTAGTACTTGCGGATGTTGGCGGCGGCGCCGGCCTGGATGCGGACGATTCGGTCCGCGCCGTCGGCGGCGCGGAAGAGGTGGCGGAATCGGCCCTGGGGTTTCAGGTACTCTTCGACATGCTTCCACCCTTCTTTGGGCGGGCGATGGGGCT
>Ga0315294_10010754_pt1 | contig 10043 bp, 9 predicted proteins | sample YL17G13_40_MG_FD_203626 | JGI IMG/M metagenome (GOLD analysis project Ga0315294, IMG submission 203626) | Sediment microbial communities from Yellowstone Lake, YNP, Wyoming, USA - YL17G13_40 | ecosystem: Environmental > Aquatic > Freshwater > Lake > Sediment | place: USA: Wyoming | collected...
TCGGGGTTCACGATGTTCGGGGGCCGCTGCCCGCTCAGGCCGGCCACCACGTTGCCGGCCGCCATCATGGCCATCTTGGTGCGGGTCTCGATGGACGCGCTGGCGGTGTGCGGGGCCAGGACCACGTTCTTCATGCTGAGGAGGGCGCGCTCGCACTTGGGCTCCTTCTCGTACACGTCCAGTCCGGCGCCCGCGATCTTTCCCTCCTTCAGCGCCTTCACCAGGGCCTTCTCGTCCACGATGGGGCCACGCGCGGCGTTGATGAGGATGGCCGTCTTCTTCATCAGGGCGAATTCGGCATCGGAGATGTAGTGGCGCGTCTCGGGGAAGAGAGGAATGTGGAGCGAGACGAAGTCGGACTCGCGCAGGAGAGTCCGCTTGTCCACGTACATGACCCCGTACTCGCGCTCGGTGGCCTCGTCCACGCGCTGCACGTCGGTGTAGATCACGCGCATGTCAAAGCCTTTGGCGCGCCGGGCCACGCCCTTGCCGATGCGGCCGAAGCCGATGACGCCGAGGGTCCTGTGGTGCACGTCGTGGCCGGTGAACTGCATGAGGCCCCAGCCCTTCCACTTGCCGGCGCGGAAGAACTTGTCGGACTCCACCACGCGGCGCGCCGTGGCGAGGAGCAGGGTCCAGGTAAAGTCGGCGGTGGTGTCGTCCAGCACCCCGGGGGTGTTGGTGACCATGACGCCGCGGCGCGTGCAGGCCTTCACATCGATGTTGTTGCAGCCCACCGCCACGTTGGCCACGATCCGAAGCTCGGGGCACTGCGCCAGCAACCGTTCATCGATGGTATCGGTCACGAGAATGACCGTGCCGGCCTTACCCTGCAGCTTCTTCACGAGCTGCGCGGGCGTGAAGGGTGCGTCGCGCTGGTTCGATTCGACTTCGAAATGCTTGGCGAGGAGGGCCAGCGCCTCGTCGAACACCTTCCGGGTCACCAGGACCTTCTGCTTGACATTCACAGCCGCCTCCTTTCGAGGGGATAGTCGGGCAGCAGAACAAATCGAAACCGCCGAACAATCTATTGATGTCGCCTGTCAGTGTCAAGGTTTTTCCTCGGTCCGAGATCCCTTAACCGCCAAGGCGCCAAGCAAGGCAAGGGTACGGAGGATCAGCGACGCATTGGCGATCCTGGCGTCTTGGCGGTGAGGAAGAGAGTGCTTGATCGGGTCCGCCTTGACACTCCCTGGGGCAGATGGTAGAAGAAATCGGTAGTTGGCGTGCGGTGATGCGTCGCGGCAGCGAATCTTTCAGGATCGAACTCAAGATCGGGGGTGCAACCGGTGGTCCAGATTGACGGCGGGCAGGGCGAGGGCGGGGGGCAGGTCCTGCGGACCGCGCTCGCGCTGTCGGCCGTCCGCGGGGTTCCCGTCCGGGTCGGGGCCATCCGCGCCCGGCGCAAATCCCCGGGCCTCCAGGCCCAGCACCTGACGGCGGTTCGCGCCCTGGCGGACATCTGTCAGGCCCATCTGGAGGGGGCGGCCCTCGGCTCCCGGGAACTCACCTTCGCGCCCCGGGCGATCCGGCCGGGAGACTACCGGTTCGAAGTCGGGACGGCCGGATCGATCACGCTGGTCCTCCAGGCGATCCTCCTGCCGCTGGCCCTGGCGGACGGCCCGTCGCGGGTCACCCTCTGCGGGGGGACGCACGTGCCGTGGAGTCCGCCTGCCGAGTTCTGCCGCGACGTCTTCCTTCCCGCCCTGGCGTCCATGGGGGTGCACGCGCGCCTGCAGGTCGTCCGGCCCGGCTTCTATCCCCGCGGCGGGGGAGAGGTCGTCGTCGAGATTCCGGGCGGGGCCGAGCTCGCGCCCCTCGCCCTGATCCGGCGCGGCCGGACCGAGCGGGTCCGCGGGATCTCCGCGGTGGCCGGGCTCCCCCGGACCGTCGCGGAGCGGCAGCGGAGCCGCGTCCTGGCGCGCCTCGAGGAGGCGGGTCTCTCCGCCGAGATCGAGGTCGCGGAGCTCCGTGCGCTGGACCCCGGCTCGTTCCTGTTTCTGGTGGCGGAGAGCGAGGGGGGGGCCGCGGGCTTCTCCGCCCTGGGCGCGCGGGGGAAGCCGGCGGAGGAGGTGGCGGAAGAGGTCGTGGCCGAACTCCTGGCCTTCCTGCGCGCCGATGCTGGCTGCGACCCACACCTCGCCGATCAGCTCCTCGGGGCCATGGCCCTCGCCCCCGGCACCTCGCGGCTCACGACCACGCGCGTCACCTCGCACCTCCGCACCACCCTGGAGGTGGCCCGGCAGATCCTGGGATGCCCGGTGCAGCTTTGCGGCGAGGAAGGCGAGCCCGGCACCGTGACGATGCAGGGGGGGGCGCCGAGAAACGCGCGTAGAGCGTCGACCGTCGAGCGTGGAGCGACGAGCGACGAGGCGCAACAGTCTTCCGTTCCCGACGCTCCACGCTCCACGCTCCACGCTCCACCGGCCGGGCACCCTCTGGGTGGCCATGCGCCGCGCGCGCGCAAGGCCCGCGCGGGGGACGGACCGGCCATCCAGCAGATCCTGGCGCACTTCGCCGCCAAGGGAGAGCTGCTGCCGCGCACCTTGAACGAGGTGTACCAGCACCTGCGGGATTTCTTCGTCTGCGAGGCGGGCGCGGAAGTGGCCGGGGTCTGCGCGCTCTCGCTCTACTGGGAGGACCTGGCCGAGGTCCGCTCCCTCGCCGTCCTCGAGACCCACGGGGGACGGGGCCTGGGCTCGGCCCTGGTGACGGCCTGTGTCGAGGAGGCGGCGGCACTCGGGATCCGGCGCGTCTTCGCCTTGACCTATCGGCAACCCTTCTTCGAGCGGCTGGGGTTCCGGGTCATCCAGAAAGAGGAGCTGCCCCAGAAGATCTGGAAGGACTGCATTCACTGTGCGAAGTTCACTTGCTGCGACGAGATTGCGTTGATCCGCGACACGCAGATGGGGAATGACCAATGACCAAATCCCAATGACCACTTCGGAAGCTGCCATTGGACATTTGCCATTGGACATGGGTCATGGTTCGCCCGATGCCGAAGACCTGCGAGAAGTGCGGTCGGCTGATGCCGGACGGCGCCCTGGCGTACGAGGTGCGGATCCAGGTCGCGGCCGACTTCGACGGCGTCCTGCCGGTGGCCGAAGCGGAGGCGGACCTCCCCGGGCAGATGCATGACCTCGTGGCGGCCATGGAGCACGCGGATCCCGACCGGCTCCTACGCGAGGAACGCGGCTGCCTGCGGCCATCGGACATCGCCGGCCGACTCCGGCCGCTCAAGGCGATCGCGGGCGCGGCTGGGTTGGCCGTGGGCTACCTGTACCTCGTGTAGCTCGCCTTCGTCTGGGGGAACCTCTGGCTCGAGCTGGTGCCGGTCCTCTCGGCGCTCCTCTTGGGCGCGGGGACGACGGTCGCCGCCAACTACATGACCTGCCTGCCGCGCCCAACGCGGCGCAGGCAGGGCCACGAGGAGAGGACGCATGGATGAGCTCACGAAGGCGATGCGGAGGCAGTTCGAGGCGGCGGCGAACCTGCCGCCCGCGGAACGGCGGGCGGAGGTCCTGCAGATCCTGGTGACAACCGCGAAGGAGGCCTTCGACCTGTACGCGGACGAACTGGCGATCCTTTTGCTCAGCCCGGATCGCGTGCTGCTGCAATTCGTCTATCCCCCGGAGCTGGCGCGCGGCAACACGTTCCCGGTGGCGGTCCCGAGCCTGGCCGGCCACGTGGTGGAGACAGGGGAGAGTTTCTGCGACAACACGGTGCGGGAGGTCCCGCACCTGGCGTTCTACGAGCGGGTGCCCATCCTGGCCTCGGAGCCCGTGGAGATCCAGAAGCTGCTGGCGGTCGCCCTGCGCGGCGCGGACGGCCGTCCCTGCGGCGTGATCGAGGTGAGCCGACGGGGAGCCAGCCCGGAGGAGGCCGGGCCGGATTTCGGCCCGGAAGAGCAGGCGCGCCTGGAGCGGTTCGGGGTCGAGGCGGGTCCCACCCTGGAGGCGGCGTTCCTGGCGGAGGGGGCGTGACCCCTGCCCCCGGCGGGGCGGGCCCGGTACCTCCCCAGATATAGGGTTAACCTTGACACGCAGTACATTCTTTGGTACATGCTTGCTGGCGTAGGGCGCGAAACGCTCAGAGGGAGACGAGTGATGCTGAAGAGTGTTCGATGGGGCGTGGTAGCCGTACTGTGGGTCTTGACCGTGTGCGGTTTCACGGGGCAATCGGCCTGGGCCCAGACGCCGCTGGAGCTGACCAAGGCCGACGTCACCAAGCAGAAGACGATGGACGCCAGCCAGTGGGCGGCCCTCGGCATCCGGCTGGGCGACACCAAGGACAACGCCATGCGGACGCTGGCGGGGATCAAGACCATCAGCGTCCAGGAGGACGCGGCGGTCGGGCGGATCTTCGTCCTGTCCCCCGCCAACAGCAAGACGGTGGTGATGAGCCTGAAGGTGGTCGAGAACCAGGTGACCACGCTCAACCTGGTGGGCGGGTTCGGGGAGTGGCTGCAGGGGGACACGAAGCTGCTCTTTCGCGCGTTCGAGGACGATTCCCTCCGGCACAAGCTGCTCGGCCGCGAGGATGGCCGCCAGACCGTGCAGGGCGGCACCAAGGAGTCCCCGGTCGTCAACGTGACTTATGCCTACTACAAGGAGGGCCTCCTGCTGTCCCTCGCGGCGAAGCGGTCGGCCGACGGGAAGCAGACCGAGACGACGCGCGAGCTCGTCCTGATCTATCCGGCGAGAAGCCGATAACGACGTGTAACCGCCAAGGCGCCTGTCTGTGCCTGCCTGTCGCGAGGCACGCGACGCAGACAGGTGCGGACACGCGCAGGCAGGCCAAGCACGCCAAGACTCATATGCTCGAAGGAATATCAGCCGGCAGGGGAGAGATTCCTTGCCGGCCTTGATATTTTCGGTCACTTTCCTTTATGCCTATTCTCGCTTGGCGATCTTGGCGTTTTGGCGGTTCACGGCCGGTTCTTGGCAATGTCTTGACAGGGTTTTTGGTGGTGTGCTACACAGTGCCATGTTTTCGAGAGGTCCAGCGCATCCTTTCAGGTAGTTCTTGAAGGACGGTTCCAGTGACTGCGAAGGTGCGTCGCCCATGACCAACGTCATGCTCATCACGCTCTTCGGCGGGATGGCGCTCCTCCTGTACGGGATGCAGCTCGTGGCGGAGGGGCTGCAGCAGGCCGCCGGCGGGAAGATGCGCCACATTCTCAGCACGATCACCAACAACCGGCTGAAGGCGATGATGGCGGGCGCCTTCATCACGGCGGTGATCCAGTCGTCGAGCGCCACCACCGTCATGCTGGTGGGCTTCGCCAGCTCCGGCCTCATGACCCTGACCCAGAGCGTCGGCGTGATCCTGGGTGCGGACGTCGGGACGACGGTCACCGTCCAGCTCATCGCCTTCAAGATCTTCGACTACGCCCTGCTCCTGGTGGGGATCGGGTTCACGCTGATCTTCTGCACGCGGCGGAAGGTCTACCGCTACGTCGGGCAGGCCCTTTTGGGGTTCGGCTTCATCTTCTTCGCCATGAAGGTGATGTCGGACGCGATGATCCCGATGCGGCAGAGCGAGGTGGTGAAGATCCTCCTGGTGGCCCTGGGGGACCAGCCACTCATCGGGCTGATCGTGGCCGCCAGCTTCTCCGCCCTGGTCCACAGCTCCGCGGCGACCATCGGCCTGGCCATCACGCTGTCGCTCCAGGGCCTAATCACGCTGGAGATGGCCATCCCGGTGATCTTCGGCGCCAACATCGGCACCTGTGTCACGGCCGTGGCGAGCGCCATCGGCACCCGACCCGAGGCGAAGCGGGTGGCCATGGCCCACGTCTTCTTCAAGGTGGCGGGCGTCCTGGTGTTTTTCCCCTTCATCCACCCGTTCGTCCACCTGGTGCAGTTCACGGCCGCGGACCTCCCACGACAGATCGCGAATGCCCACACGTTCTTCAACGTGGGGATCACGGTCATCTTCCTGCCCTTCGCCGGCCTCCTGGCCCGCGTTATCGCCACCCTGGTGCCCGAGGACCGGGGAGGGGAGGGGATGTTCCGCTCCAAATACCTGGACCAGCGGATGCTGGACACGCCGGCCCTGGCGATGGGGCAGGCCACGCGCGAGGCGCTGCGCATGGGGGATCTCGTCTCGGAGATGCTGGCCAAGACCATCGACACCTTCACGCGTGAGGACCCCGAGCTGATCGACTCCATCGAGGAGAAGGACAACCAGGTGGACACCCTGGACCGGGACATCAAGCACTACCTCACCAAGCTGTCCCAGCAGGGGCTGACCGACGAGCAGAGCAAGCGCGAGATCAGCATCCTCTTCTTCGTGAACAACCTGGAGAACATCGGGGACATCGTGGACCGGAACCTGATGGAGCTGGCCAAGAAGAAGCTCAGCAAGGGGGCCCACTTCTCCGAGCCCGGCCTGCAAGAGATCGTGCTCCTGCACAAGAAGGTCCAGCAGAACCTGGAGCTGGCCATCGCGGCCTTCGCCAGCAACGACCCCGCCCTGGCGCAGCAGGTGCTGGAGCGGAAGCTGGAGATCTCCCAGACCGAGCGGAAGTTTCGCCAGGCGCACATCGAGCGGCTCCACGCGGGCTACCGGGAATCCATCGACACCAGCGAGATCCATCTGGACGTCCTGACCAACCTGAAGCGGATCAACTCGCACATCACGTCGGTCGCCTATCCCATCCTGGAGGGGACCTGATGCCGCGGGCGAGCGGCTCTGGGGCGCCGCCTCGGCGCGCGGCCGGGCGGGGCCACCCGAAGAGTACCCGGCGCGCAGCCCGCGGCCGCCAGATCTTCATCGCCTCGGACGCCACCGGCCGGACGGCCGAGATGGTGGTGCGCGCCGCCCTGGTGCAGTTCCGGGGAGCCGAGGTGGAACTCACCTTACGGCCGCACGTCCGGACGGCCGCCGACGTGCGGGCGGTGGTGGAGGCCGCGGCGGCCGCGGGGGGCCTGATCGTGCACACGCTGGTCTCGGCCGAGCTGCGGCGCGTCATGCTCACCGAGGCCCGCGCGCGGGAGATGGCGACCATCGACCTCTTGGGGCCGCTCCTGCTCCGCCTGGAGGACCTGCTGGAGCTTTCGCCGCTGGCCAAGCCGGGGCTGTTCCGGGACATGGAGGCCGAGTACCGGCGACGCTTCGAGGTGGTGGACTTCACCGTCCGACACGACGACGGCCAGGATCCCCAGGGGCTGCTGCACGCGGACGTCGTCCTGGTAGGGGTCTCGCGCACCTCCAAGACGCCCCTGGGCATGTTCCTGGCCTGGCGGGGCCTGCGCGTGGCGAACGTCCCGGTGGTCCTGGGCCTCCCGGTCCCCGAGGAGCTGTTCCGCGTGCACCCCCGGAAAGTCGTGGGGCTCACCATCAAGGCGGAGCGGTTGCTGGAGCTCCGACGGTCGCGGCTCCTCACGATGGAGACCCCGCCGAAGTTTCCCTACGCCGATGTGCGTCAGATCTGGAGCGAGCTGGAGTACGCCCGCAAACTCTGCGTGCGGTCGGGCTGGCCGGTGGTGGACGTCACCGACAAGTCCATCGAGGAGGTAGCCGCCGAGGTGCTGGTCCTCACGGGAGTCGAGGAGCCGGAGCGGCGTCCTGCCCCGTCGCGGACGGGAATTCCGGCGGTCTGGCGGCGTACGTCGGAGTGAGGCGGTTCTCCATCGCCTTCATCGAGGCCGAGGACCTGACCGCGCTCGGCACCCAGCTCACGCAGCGGATTCACCGCGTGCCGGGCATCCTCAAGACGACCACGAACGTGGTGGTGAAGTAGGGCGGCGATGGACCTCTCACGACTCCGCAAGGATCCGGTGACATCGCGCTGGGTGGTGATCTCGCCCGACCGGGGCGGGCTCCCCGGGCCGGACGCCCCTCGGCGTCCCGCCGGCCTGCCTCCCGAGGCTTGCCCGTTCTGTCCGGGCCGCGAGGCAGAGGGAGCGGGCGGCGAGATCGCCGCGGAACGGGAGCCGGGGACGGCCCCCGGCGGCCCGGGCTGGTGGGTCCGGGTCATCCCCGACCGGTTCCCCATCTTCCACATCGAGGGGGGCGTGGAGAAGAGCGCCGAGGGGTTGTACGACAGCATGAACGCCGTCGGGGCGCACGAGCTGATCATCGAGACGCCGGAGCACGTGAGCCACTGGGCCCGCTTCGAGGGCCTGCAGCTGGAGCGGGTGCTCCGCAGTGTCCGGCAGCGGAGCCTGGACCTTCGGAACGACGCCCGCTTCCGGCACCTCATGTGGGTGAAGAACCACGGCTTATCGGGGAGCGTCTTTCAGCACCAGCACTCTCACGTGATGGCGAGTCCCTTCGTTCCCCGGGTGATCGAGGAGGAGCTGAAGGGCTTCGGGGACTACGCCCGCTGGAAGGAGCGCTGCGTGCTCTGCGACATCGTGAAGCAGGAGTGCCACGACGGGCGGCGAGTTCTCTTCCAGGAGGGGAGCCTGCTGGCCTTCGCGCCGTTCGCCTCCTGCTTCCCGTACGAGTGCTGGCTCGTGCCCATGAGTCACGGCCACGATTACGGGGCGGCGACGCCGGGAACGCTCCGGGACCTGGCGCGGGTCCTGCGGAAGGTCGCCGCCGCGCTCGAGCGCCTCCTGTCCGACCCGCCCTTCACTCTGACCCTGCACTCGTCGCCGCTGGGAGAGTTTGCCCGCGAGGAGTACCATTGGCACCTCGAGATCGTGCCCCATCCCCCGCGGCTGCTCGGCCCCGAGTGGGGGACCGGGATCTTCGTGAACCCGGTGTCCCCGGAGGTGGCAGCGGAGCGGTTGCGAGGCGCCCTGGAGTAGCGGCCCTGCCTGCCAGTGGATGCCCACCGGCGTGATTGACGCCTCCCCCTTGACGGGCTAGTGTGGAACCTTCGTGGAATGCTCCGGGCTTTCTTTGCGTGCTTTGCCTGCCTGTGCGTTCCGCACGCAGACAGGCGCCCTTTGCGGTTTAACTGTACTGTTTTGGATGATGACCCGTCGCCTGTGCCGCTCCGGAGCGGGGCGGGGCGGCGGGTCGAATGTTACTGAGGAAAGCGAGGGAGACATGCGCATCGGGTTGGTCCTGGGGGCGGCGGCGGTCCTCTTGGGAGCGGGTACGCTGGAGGCCGGGACCGCGCCGGCAACGGGATCGGAGCCGACCCGGGTGGTGGCCCGGGTCAATCAGGTGGACCTCACCTACGCGGACCTCCGGCTGCGGGTGGAGATGCTGGAGCAAGAGCGCGGCCCCGTGCCGGTCGAGCGGTATGGGGAGATCCTACGCGCCCTGGTTCGCGAGGAGATTCTGGCCCAGGCGGCGGTGACCGAGGGGCTGGAGCGCGAGACGGGCATCCAGCGCCGGATCGAGGTGGCGCGGCGCCAGGTCCTGATTGAGGAGCTGCTGCGGCGGAAGGTGGCGGCCCAGAGCACGGTGAGCGAGGACGAGACGCGCAAGACCTACGAGGCGAACAAGAGCCACTTCAGCAGCGAGACGGTCGGCGTCAGCCACATCCTGGTGAAGACCGAGGCGGAGGCGGAGGCCATCCAGCAGGAGCTCAAGGCGGGGAAACCTTTCGACGAGCTGGCCAAGGGCAAGTCCCAGGATTCCGGCAGCGCCGAGAAGGGGGGCGACCTGGGGCCGGTGGCCCGCGGGGACACCGATCCGGAGTTTGAGGCCGCGGCCTTTGCCCTGAAGGAGGGTGAGGTGAGCGGCGTCGTCAAGACCCAGCACGGCTACCACATCCTCAAGGGGGGAGCGCACACGACCACGGTCCAGCCCTACGAGGAGGTGAAGGGCCGCCTCCAGGAGATGCTGGGCAAGCAGAAGCAGCGGGACGCGCTCATGGCTACCATGGCGGATCTCGAGCAGCGGGCCGCGATGGAGATCTTCGAGGATCGCCTGCGGTGAGTGAGGGACGAACAACGAGATCCGCAGATTCCGCAGATTCAAAGAGTACGACGGGCGGCTTCGGCCGCCCGTCGCGCTTTCTGATCAGCCCTTGCGTTCTTGTCCGCCGGTCCGCAGGACTCCGGACTCCTACGGAGAGGCGGATTGGCGGTTAACCCAACTTCCAATGTGAGTTGGCGTGTTTGAGGCTTCCGCGG
>Ga0315294_10010755_pt1 | contig 10042 bp, 11 predicted proteins | sample YL17G13_40_MG_FD_203626 | JGI IMG/M metagenome (GOLD analysis project Ga0315294, IMG submission 203626) | Sediment microbial communities from Yellowstone Lake, YNP, Wyoming, USA - YL17G13_40 | ecosystem: Environmental > Aquatic > Freshwater > Lake > Sediment | place: USA: Wyoming | collected...
TTTTTTGTAACAGCAACATCAGCATCCTCACCTTCACCCAAGTACTTATGCATTCTGTAACCAATAGCAAATAGCTTGTTTCCTTCTTCTTCAGTAAAAGGTCGTTCAGGATTTTTATAATAATTTGCACATATTTTCCATAATTCAAGATGGTCTTGCGTTAGAATTTCTGGTATACTATATTTTGGAGTATCCATATTGATTATAAGACAATGAATAGATATATACCTTATGTCAATAAATTCAGATTTTCTTTATTTCTTCAATTTCTTTCTTTATGCTTTCAATATGTTTGTTAATCTTGTCTTTTACCTCAGCAGAACTTACACCTTCAAGCTTGTGACCACAAGTTTCACATAGGAACATGAGCTCCATTGCTTTCACATAATCAACAGAAGTGTCGCATTTCGGGCAGAAGAATGTGTCTTGGCTTGCATGCAAGCGTTTTTCCAAACTTGCAATTTCATCCTCCTTTGCTTGTAAGAGGAGATATTTTAATCGTTCAGGATGCGCCTGCCAGGAGTATATGAACCAACCCTTCTTCTTGTCACGTTCTCTTGAGAAAGAAACAAGTTTTTTCTCGTAAAGCTTGTAAAGCATTGATCTGACAAAATTTATCTGCATATTTACTTTGTCTGTAAGTGTAAACTCATCAATTTCCTTACAGATATTGACCAGGAATTCAAATATCTTAAGTGCCTCTTCCCCACCGATTTTAAGAATCAGATCAATTGAGTCCTTTCTTTTAAGAAGAAATAAAGCCTTTGCTCTTGAGAACTTTTTGACAAGAAGTGCTTCCTTTGTTACAAGTTTTGGCTTCTCTATTATCGTCTTTTTTCTTATCCTTACTTTTTTGATTTTCTTATGTTTCAGATGCTTAATTGCTGGTTTTCTCTTAATTTTCGTTATAATTTTCCTTTTTGGTTTAATTTTCTTGATTTTCTTATGAATTTTTTTCGTAATCTTCTTCTTGACAGCAGAGCCAACAAACAACTTTTTAAGTGTATTTTTGAGTCCAAATCCTGCTTTAACCATACTATTATAGAGTTGTTTAACAATATATATTTTTCAAAATAATCAGCCTACAAATTTGATAGAAACCATTTTAAATCTTTCTTTTTAGAACAAACTTACCAGGAACGGACCTATCAGATTGAATATTAGTAGTGCTGTATAAAATGCAAAGATTAGGTTAAGCAAAACAAACAATACCTTCTCATTCTTTATCACATAGCCAAATAGATCATATGCAATCCTACTTCCGTCAATTGCCCATATTGGAAGGAAGTTCATCACACCAACTGCTAGATTAAGTAATGCTACCCACTGGACTAATGAGATTATCCATAAAGGCGCATATGAAAGGCTACCGAAATTTGCTTTTGCTTCGCTATTAGGTTCTGTGCTTTCACTTAGACCTACGCCAAGATAGCCTATACTTCCGTTATTTGGATTTGCAGTAGTTGTTACAAAGAAGACATTATTTGTTGTTTGTACAACTATAGTCTCATTTACAGATACGCCAGACATCGCAGAAGCAAAATCAATAATATTTTTTATGGTATAATTGTTTATGGCAATAACTAGATCCCCGGCCGTTAATCCAGCAAGTTGTGCTGGTAATCCATCTTCAACATTAGCTATTTTTACTCCACTCTCAAGCATGGCCACTTTTGCTGGGTATAGTATAAATATCAAGAGTAAAGACAAGACAAACCAAAGAGCAACATTTGCAAATGCTCCAGCAGAAGCAATTCTCAATCTTGCAATTCTTGGCTTTTTCATCATTTGCTTTTCATCAAGCTCAACGAATGCAAGTGGTAAAATAAGCAAGAAACCAAAGCCAGCTGATTTTAATCTGACTCCTTCCATTGCAGCGACGATTCCATGCGAGAATTCATGGACAACAGCAAGAATACCAATTGATATTATGCCGTACCAAAATGGGATGAATATTGGAGAACCTGGTATTCTAACACCAGGTATAGCCAGGCTAACACCAACGCCGCCAACTCCTGCAGCTATTTTTAACAGATTCTCCAGAAGAACCTGGCCTATGAAAATCATAGCAAAAACAGCCGCAGGTATAGCTATTGTTGAAAATATTTTGAAGAAAACTCTATGTTCTGCAAGCTTCTTCATCAAAGCCAGTGGTTTTTTTGATTTGTATACAAAAAATATTTTCTGCATTACTGTAAATCTTTTTCTGTACTTAATGATTACAATTGCCAGAATTATGTAAAATATTACTGCACTCAAAAGCTCAGGGTCAATATTGAATGTCATACTTTTTTGAATACAGTATAGTTTATAAGCATTTTTTGGATAATATTTATTATGCTTGAAACATCAGCACTTGAAGAAACAGTCAATATAAATCGAACAAGGGATAGAGGCAGATACAGTTCGGTTCTAGCAGATAAACTTGTTTATTCTAAGATATGTGACATAATTGGAGAAGCGCTTAGGAGCAACGGACCCATGGAAGCTTTTGAGGTTAGGACGCATCTAGTAATGGATGGTTTCAATCTTTCATACTTTCCAATCGAGCACATTTTGGAAAAATCATTCAAGTATACAACTTATAACAAGTTAGTTGCTAAATACAAAACCAGAAAACCATATGGTAAACATTCAACAACAAGAGTATGGTATATACATGATCAGGAAAGCGCCTTGGAATATTATATTAAAAGGGTAGCATATTCGCCTAAAGTTTAATAAATAAACAATATGTAGGTTGTTTTATGGATGCAGAACGTTTGAAAAAGCTGAAGGAACTGGAAAAGAAAAAGATATTTCCTTATCAGGAACTGAGTTTTGAAGTGACTCATCATTCTAAAGAGATTTTAGATGATTTTGCTAAACTTGAAAACAAGTCAGTTTCAATAGCTGGGCGTGTAATGTCGCTTAGAAAACACGGCAAACTTTCATTTGCACACATCCAGGATGAACAAGGAAAGATTCAGCTTTACATAAAATCAGATGTGCTTGGAAAAGATTATTCTCTTTTTGAAGATAACATAATTGATTTAGGAGACATTGTAGGAGTTAGTGGAACAGTCACGAAAACAGAACGTGGAGAGATTAGTGTTCTTGTTAAAAATATAAAACTGCTAGTAAAAGCACTTAATCAATTGCCAGAAAAATATCATGGACTGAAAGATGTGGAATTGAGATATAGACAAAGATACCTTGATCTGATATTTAATCCTGAAGTCAAAGATACATTTGTCAAACGCAGCAAAATAATTGCAACTGTACGCAGATTTTTAGAAGAACGAAAGTTTTTAGAAGTTGAAACACCAACACTCCAACCAATATATGGTGGAGCAGAAGCCAAACCATTTACAACTTATCATAATGTATTAAAAACAAATCTTTTCCTTAGAATTGCACCAGAGCTTTATCTGAAAAGACTTCTTGTAGGAGGATTTGAAAAAGTTTTTGAACTTGGCAAGAATTTCCGCAATGAAGGCATTGATACAAAGCATAATCCAGAATTCGATGCGCTCGAAGTTTATTGGGCTTATCATACTGGTGAAGATATGATGCGCTTGACAGAGGAGTTAATAGTTTCTTGCGCCGAAGAAGTTCTTGAAAAAACAAAGGTTCAGTATGAGGATGTTGAACTTAATCTTACTCCACCCTTCCAACGCATAAGCATGGTTGATGCAGTTGAACGCTATGGAGATATCAAAATCAGAGGAAAATCTCTTGCACAACTAAAAGAAATCGCAGCAGACTATACTATCAAAGTTGAAAAGCACATGGGCGAAGGCGCAATAATTGCACTGCTGTTTGAAGGACTTGTTGAGAAAAAATTAATTCAACCAATTTTCATAACAGATTTCCCTGTTGAAGTTTCACCGCTTGCAAAGCGCAAGAAGGACAATCCAGAATTTGCTGACAGATTTGAATTATTTATCTATGGCCGTGAAATTGCAAATGGTTTCTCTGAATTAAATGATCCAATCGATCAGAAGAAGAGATTTGAAGAACAAATTAAAAAGAAAGAGAAAGGTTTCGAAGAAGCGCATATGATGGATGAAGATTTCATTAATGCTCTTGAATATGGTATGCCGCCAACAGGCGGACTTGGAATTGGTATAGATAGATTAATCATGTTCTTAACAAATTCATCATCTATAAGGGATGTAATCATATTTCCAACATTAAAACCAGAAAAAGAAGAAAAGCCGAAGAAATCATAAACTGAAGAATTCTTCTAAATCCTTTACTATTTTGCCACCTTTACCTTTTACATATTTGTAAAGTTGTTCAGGTGCATCATAAAAAGTACATGGAATGACATTATACTCTCTAAACAAACCAATGTCAGCCATAGCATCCCCAATTGCATGTACTTCTGAATAGCCATTTGATAGTATTCTATCTAAACCAAGATGTTTACCACGCATGCCAGCAAATAATTTAGTTCTTTCAAAACCAGTAATAATATTGTCTACCATTTTGAATTGTGTCCCATAAATTTTCTTAACAGTGATTCCAGCGTTTTGCATAACTTCTTCAAGAAGTTGGATAGGTTCTGCTGAAACTATATATGTGTCACAATTACATCTTTTGAAAGCATCAATATGCCTTTGTTGTATAAGTTTAGCATATTCCTTAGCTTTTTCCCGAACAAAACTTATTGGCATGCCTAATTTCTTAAGTATAAACTTCTCATAAATCTGCATAGAGGTTGTTTCGCCAGTCATATACTGATCTTCAAATATTTTGCCAGGAACAGTAGTCAACGCTTTACCAGTCTTAACAATAAGATAACGAGCAAATATGTCTAATTTTCTTAGTTTTGATTCTTGTTCATTGTAGAAGTCACGTGTTAATCGCTCGAGCAGTGTCCCTGGCAATCTTCTGATTATAGTTCCATCAAAATCACAGACCTTTGCTTTGTGTGACATCTGAATTAATCCCTTTTATTTCTTCACGAGCATCATATTTTAACCATAACATTGGACAACCACCATGACAGTCGCCCCAATAGTCTGAATCTGTTATACATTCTTTAGATGGATAAACTCTTAATTTTTCTCTGAATTTTTTAGGGTCCCCATTATGCCAAAATTCTAAAAATTCAGTTTTATTCATAATATTATTATCTTGTTTTTTGATATTGCCTAAAGGATAACCAGACCATCTAACACATGGTAATACGTCACCATTATGGTCTATTACAAAGCCATTTCCTCCATAAATTTGACAACTATTGTATATTGTTTTTGTAGAAAGTAATTCTTTTCTAATTTCTGGACTATAAGCACAGAATGGTAATGGTATTATGAATTTCACTTTTTTCTCTTGTGCCTTAGCATGCAAATATAATTGTTCACGTAATTTTGCATCCTCATAAACAGTTAATGTACTTGGGTTATCCTCAGTTATTGCTCGGGTACATATATTAAATTGTGGTCGTTCTACACCAATCTCGAATAACATGTCTAATATATTTTCTAGATCATCTTTGTTCTCTTGACAAATTGTGGTCTCAGTAGTAAATTTATAACCACCTTCAGTACAGTTTTTTATAGCTTGTTTTGTCTGGTAAAAACTTCCAGTTATACCAGTTATGCCATCATGAACTTCAGGACTCGAGCCATTTATTGAAATAGTCACTCCAGTTAATCCTCGTTCAAATAAATTATCTAGAAATATTTTATCTTCCAGTCGTCTACCATTAGTTACCATCCCCATTTTAACATTTTTAGATTTACCATATCCCAAAACATCGTCTAAATGAGGGTAAATTGTTGGTTCCCCACCTATCAAAGTTATACCAGCAGAATTTAAACTTTTGATAAGATCAATTGCACTTTTAGCTAAATCTAGAGGCATATCAAAATTTGTTGTTTCTATTGGATTTTTCGCATAGCACCATTTGCATCTATTATTGCATTTGTAATTAACAGTAAGCCAGGTACTCCCGAAGTTATACTTTTTTGTCATAATATCACAAATTTAATTAGTCTCCACATTGACTATGACAATCATAACCACAATCTCCACCGCAATCTCCACAATCAGTGCATGGACTACAATCTGAACAGTCTCCACATTGGCAATCACATTCTGTAAGTGTATGTTCTAGTTCACTTTCACTGATAAAAGATTGTGTAGCTACTATTTTTTCTGTTTTTAAAGAAGCTAAGACAGTGTAAACTTTTTGTAAATTAACACTTAGTGGATTATACGATGATTCTTCTTGTTTTTCTATTTTGTATTCTTCACCCATACTATTACCCCCTACTGATTATAATTAAGGAAATAACAACTCTTATAAGTTATTAACCACTATCGTTAGTGGTATGGATACTGCAGAATACCTTAAAAAACTAGGCCTCACAGACTATGAGATAAAGACTTACACTATTTTGTCCAGCATCAAAAAAGCAAAGGCAAAAGAGATTTCAGACTTAAGCAAGGTACCACAAAGCAAAATATACGAAGTATTGATGAATTTGTCTAACAAAGGATTAGTTAACATAATATATTCAAAACCAAAATGGTTTCAGGCAACTCCGCCAAGCATTGCCATTAAAAAGCTATTAAAACAAAAAGAAGATCATATAAACCTTCTTAAAACATATGAGAATTCTGTAATAAACGAAATAATTTCTAAACAGTATAACATAAACAAAGACAAATTTAAGGTGGAGATGTTTTTCGGAAGAGACACTTATATACAAATAGGTACAGAACTAATAAAAAGCTCTCAAAAAAGATGTTACATAATGGTAAATCGTATAGCATTTCCAAATGTAATAAAAATGCTTAGTAGTTTACACTCTAAGAAATGTGATGTTAAAATATTAGTAAGACAAATAGATAAATCTAATGCAGAATACTTGATGAAATTAATAAGATGTGGTATACAAATAAAGAAACATAGAATCTCCGGCATTAAAATGATGATTTCTGACGAACAAGGTGGTATTTGTGTTATGAATCCAAGGAATCCAAGTAGCTATACATCTATGATTTTGCAAGGAAAGGAGTTCAGTGATGCACTTGCGTCATTTTATAGTGTACTGTGGGACAATGCAGAGAAATTGTCTATAGGTGAATTAAAAAAGTTGTTATAATTGTTAATGAAATTATAAAGTTCTCCTTTAGGTCCCGAAATGTATTTTAATTTTTGTATGATAACTAATACTATGTGTACTTACATAAAAAAGCTTCAAAAGTTTGATAAAAGTCTTAAAATTAAGAAGAAAGGCCCGACAATAGCTGTTGGTGGTTTATCTGGCTCTGGGAAAACAACTGTTGCTGAATCAATTGCTAAAGCAACAAAACTCAAACTTGTTAATTCTGGGGATATATTCAGGCAATTAGCAAAAGAAAGAAAAATGAAGCTCGAAGAATTTTCAAAAGCATGTACTCCCGAAGATGATTATGAAATTGATCGCAGAGCTTTAAAATTAGCGAAACAAGGAAACGTTGTTCTGGTTGGTCGCGTGGCTGCATTTGTAGCAGGAGATTATGCTGATTGGAAGATTTTTGTTGATTGCCCTTTAGAAATTAAAACAGAACGCGTAGCTAAGCGCGAGCATGAAAGTGTGAAAAAAGCAAGAAAACAAATAATAAGTCGCGACAAACGCGATGCAAAGCGCTATAAGCGACTCTATGGAATTAATGATTCTGATACAGGTATTTATGATATCATAATCAATACTGGCCACATAAGCAAACAGGAAACAATAGAGCGCGCAAAAATGATTGCTAAGTTCTTAGTAAGAAAGTAGTGGACAGAGTTGACAGCACCTTAAAAAAGATAAATAACTAACGCATTTTATTTCTCATGCGACCAGCTAATATCTGTATCCAATGTAAGGGCGGACGTCATCTTTGTGGAGAAAAACATTGTCCATTACTTGCTAAAATTGAGATTGCACCGCAAATTATCAATAAAATCTCAGATGAATTCTTTGGGCCAGCAACAAGCATTTTTGTTGGTCATGAAGGTTACCCAAACATTAACATTGGCCCGCTTGGAGCAATTCAAATGATGGAAGGAATCGATTCTCCAGAAACATGGTTCGGGCGCGAATATTCACAGATAATCCAGATGCGTTCATTGGTGCTTCGCTCAAAATCAAAGGAAAACGTAAAAGCAAAATCAAGGTTCATCGAAGAAAATCAAATGTTAGCATTAGCAAAGAAACCCACTGATGTTGAAATGAAGTTCAAGAGTAAACCTTCTTTTAATATGAATTTTTCAGACATAACCCAACCAATGGGGCCGACTGCACAATTAGACAAAATGAAAATTGTTGAAAATCCCAAAATACCAAATTATGTTGAGTCTGTTGTTAATGATGATCTTAAATCAGTTGAGCAAATAAAATTACTTTATCAGAGATTTGATACTTATTATATAACAAACATACTTTCTTCTGGCGTGCTTGGAAAAGAAGATAATAAAAAATTAGTTCCAACAAGATGGTCAATTACAGCTTTGGATGATATGCTTGCAAAGCATTTGATGACTAAAATTCGAACATATCAACAAATTGATAAGTTTCTTGTCTATGAATCACAATATCTTTCCAACAATTTTGTAATTTTATTGATGCCAGGTAAATGGGAATACGAAAACTTTGAAGCCTGGGCACCAGGTAGCTTCTGGGCAGCGCAGATGAAAGAGGTCGAGATAGCGGAAGAATACGAACCATTCGAAGGACGAACAACTTATGCAGATGTCGAAGGCGGCGGCTATTATGCCGCAAGACTCGGTGTTTGCGAAGGTTTAGAACAAATGAAAAAGCAGGCACGCGTAATTGTTTTCAGAGAAATCTATGAAGGCTATCAGATTCCTGTTGGAGTTTGGCAGGTTCGTGAGAATGCAAGAAACGCTCTAAAAAATCCATCAAAACAATTTAACACTTTAAACGAAGCACTTAACTATATACAAACAAAAATTAGATTGAAGCTCAATGATTATCGAACGAAAAGCAGAATATTATCACAGCGTAGAATAGTCGACTTCGGTTGATAAAACATTATCACCACTGCTTACCAAATGTGGAGAGATAACAACATAATGTTTAGGTTCTCTGAATTCTATTCTTGTCCAATCTTTTTCTGACTTGTATTTGTCAATACGTTTATGGATCTTTTTTGGTAAATGTTCCTTGAGCCATTTCACATCTTTTGCAAAAATTTCGTCTGTTCTTGCTGGCGCAAGAATCATATAACAAGTTGCTTTAACCATTCTATCCAAGAATTTTGGATTTGCTTTAGAAGCGTATACATCTCCATGCTTCCAGCAGTCGGATCTAAGTAAAGAAAAACCAACTATAAAATCACTATCTATAAGGTCTTGTCTAAAAGTACCTGTCTTGGTTAATAATAATTCAATATTTGAAGGTTCCAATTTGTACATATCTATTACTTCTTCGCCCTGATGTAAACCAGGCCAGTAGTCTCTGCATGCTAATGCAATGTCTGCCAATAGCAATGGTTCTTTTATGTACCATGTGTACATTCTTTGCACATAACTAAGACCATATTTTTCATCCCTCCATCCAGGCATTCCAGAATCAGTTTTGTCCAAAAAGTCTAATATTTGAGTTAAACATAAGTCTTTATTTTCTCTGCTAAGATATGGATAAAATTTGCCAACTGTATTGTATATTGTTATTGGGATTATCCTATATTCGCTACCTTCAGCAATTTCATTCCCAGCTAGAATTCGAAGTTTATTTACACTTCTTACTGCTGCATCAGGATCTTTCTTGAAAAGTTCTTCTAATTCTGCCGCATATTTTTTTGCGATTGATTTATTTTCTTCATGAGCAACCATCATGAACACCTAATCAAATTTGGATATCTTGTGTCTTGTCCTATCAAATTCTTTGTATGTTAAATTAATAGCATCTAAGCGCTCTCTCATTATTTCTTCGCTTTTGTTATAATTTTCTTCTTCAAGTAGTTTATACTTGTTAAGCATCTTTTCGAAATCTACATTTTCTTGTTTGGCCATTTCTTTTAGTCTACACTGCGCAGGGCCATATTCCCATTT
>Ga0315294_10010756_pt1 | contig 10042 bp, 6 predicted proteins | sample YL17G13_40_MG_FD_203626 | JGI IMG/M metagenome (GOLD analysis project Ga0315294, IMG submission 203626) | Sediment microbial communities from Yellowstone Lake, YNP, Wyoming, USA - YL17G13_40 | ecosystem: Environmental > Aquatic > Freshwater > Lake > Sediment | place: USA: Wyoming | collected...
TGTTCTTTTTCCGGCCATAACGGTCAATCCATACAATTAAAGGGGATGGCCGCAGGTTGTTTGCAGCCATCCCATTATTTGTCGTAGCGACTTCTCAATCACCCGCCCGGGCCAAACAACCCGGCTTTACGGCTTAATGAACGTGAGGAGTAACCCTGTGGGTTGCTGGGACGTAATCGCTGGTGTACGCATTCCCGGTAACCGGGCATTTAGGTGCGCCATCGGGGAAATAGTTTACATCGCTGGTAACATCCGTCAGTGCAGTCGGCCACAAGCTCTTGTCTATATGGTACATCTCTACGGCCGTATTAAGCGTGTCAACGTTGGTGGTGCAGGCGTTTTGCTTGGCCGTGGTGGCGCTGGTAGTTATTCTCGGAATTGCAATCGCCGCCAGTGCTCCGAGAATGATGACCACTATCAACAGCTCAATTAACGTTAAACCTTTTCTGTTCCGCATTTGTTTCTCCTTTTAAATAAATCTCGCTAATGGACACTAAAGCACACAAACTCGGCTCAACAACCACATACTCGACATTCAACACTTCTTACTTTACTGAAAACTCTGACAAAATACCTGGTAACAACGATTAAATATCTTCTGCCGTCCCGCCAAAGCCGTGTTATAGGACCCGGCGCCCGTATTTCGCCGGCCAATCCCTTTGTTTTGTGCTATTTCAAATGCCCCATATAATCAAACATCGGTAAATACGCGCCCATAAGAATCAGGCCGACGATTGCACCCATAGAGAGTGTTAAAAGCGGCTCCAGTTTCACAAGCAGGGCGCTTATTGCCCGGTCAATGTCCTTGTCAAGAAGGTCTGCCCCCTTGGTCAACATTTCAGGCAGCATACCCACTTCCTCGCCTGAAGATGCCATCTGTATGACTATAGAAGGGAAAATATCGTATTTTTTCAACGCCCCCGCCAGCGAAACGCCCGACTGTACCGCTTTCTGTATCTCAGCGGTAATCCCCATTACTTTGCGGTTGTTGGTAACGACACTTGCCATCTCCAGCGCCTTTACCATCGACACTCCAACCGAAGCGAGCATTGCAAAGGTCCGTGTAAAATGCGTCGCTGCCATCATCCGGTTAAGATTCCCAAAGACCGGCACATTAAGTTTGAAATTATCCCACTTTGCTCTGAATATCATATTTCGTGACAACCTGCGAATGGCCGGAACCAGAACTCCTATGACAATAGCAATCATCCACCACCAATGTCTTAAAAAGGAGCTTGCCGTTACAAGGATAACAGTCGGAGTCGGCATTTGCGCATGGACCTGCGCATAGAGCTTTGAGAAAACTGGGATAACAAAAATAAGCAGGAAGGTAATCGCCGCAAAGCACATAACCGTAACCATAGCCGGATACGCAAAGGCCGATTTGACCTTCTCTTTCAGATTCGCCTGCTTTTCCAGATAAACCGCGCTCATCTCCAGCGTCTGGTCGAGCTTGCCGCCGAGTTCCCCCGCCTCGACCATTCCGAGAAAGAAATCCGAGAACACGGTCCTGTATTTGCCGAAGGCATCCTTCAAGCTCGACCCCGTTCCCACGTTCTCACGGACGTCGGCGATTATATATCTTAGTGAACGGTTGCTTGTCTGCTGCTCCAGCGTTTCAAGACACCTGAGGATTGGAAGGCCCGCTGAATACATACCCGCAAACTTGTATGCGAACGTGGCAACTTCCGATTGTTTAACCCGGCCGGGTTTGTAACCGCTCTTTATGGTCTGCCCGCCGCGTTTTGCCTTGACCAGGACGTAACCCATCTTGTCAAGCTCGCTTCGCAGCGCCGAGGTGCTATCCACGTCCGTGTAGGTGCCTGTAACCACCCCGCCTCTTTCGTCTTTAGCCACGTAAGTGTAAACAGCCATCACTCCACCCTCATATCCACAACCCGCATAAGCTCTTCTACGGTGGTAGTACCCTGAAGCACTTCGTCAATCGCGCTTTTGGTAAGCGACCTCATACCCTCCTGCATCGCCTGCTGCTTGATTTGCCCATCGCTGCTGCCGTCTGTTATCATTTTGCGAATCTGCGGGCTTACTGGCAGAATCTCGAAAACACCTTTTCGCCCGTGGTAGCCGGTTTTTCGGCAGGCCTGGCAGCCGATGCCCTTATAAAGCTGTATCTTGTTCTCAGGAGACTTAACAAAGATACTGGAAAGCTCCTCAACCGTTGGTTTATAGGGCTGTTTACAGTCGGTACAGACGGTTCTTACCAACCGTTGTGCAACTGCGCCCAAAAGCGCGGATGCGACAAGAAACGGCGCCACACCAAGATTTATCAGGCGGGACACTGCTCCAGCCGCGTCATTCGTATGCATTGTGCAGAGCACTAAATGGCCGGTCAGGGCGGCGCTGATTGCTATTTCAGCAGTTTCAGGGTCGCGAATTTCTCCGACCAGAATCACGTCCGGGTCCTGCCTGACAATACTTCGCAGCGCTGAGGCAAAAGTCACTCCTGCGGCCGGTCTTACCTGAAGTTGCGTGATTCCTTCGAGACGGTATTCAACGGGGTCTTCGACCGTTACGATGTTTCTTTCTGGAACGTTCAGCAGTTGCAGCACCGCATACAAGGTCGTTGTTTTGCCGCAGCCAGTAGGCCCGGTCAGCAGAATCATTCCGTATGGATTATTGATAAGCCGTCTGAATTTCTGGTTGTCCTCAGGCGAGGACACAACTGTATCGAGAGACCATTTGCCGGAGCACTTGTCGAGGATTCTCATAACTATCGTCTCTCCCCCGGTCGCGGGCAGCGATGATACTCTCAAATCATAATCTTTGCCGTCGTGATGAACCGCCTTATGGCCGTCCTGAGGTATCCTCTTTTCAGAAATATCCATATCCGACATAATCTTGATATGTGAGATAACCTCGAGCTGGGCCCCTGCAGGCACGACCAGAGCATCGTGTAAAAGACCATCTATGCGATACCGAACCCTCATATCGGTGTCTCTGGGCTCAAGATGTATGTCGCTGGCTCGCGCATCGATTGCGCCGTTTATTATGGATGAAACCAACTGGGTAATCGGTGACTCGGCAACCTCCGCGGACTCTCGCTGGGCCTCGATAAGCTTGTTTTCCAGGAACTTGTCGTCTTCCTGGTTTTGCCCCGGCTCCTGTTTGAGCCGCATTGAGACAATCGTCTGCTTGGTAACGTCGCGGACGCTGAAGTGATAATGTATTGCCTGCCTGATTGCCGCAGGCGAAGCTGCGACAGGCGCGACTTCGTAACCTGTCTTCATTTCTATCTGGTCTCGCACCGCCAAATTGAGAGGCGAGCTCATCGCAACGACCAGCCGTTTGCCCTCTTTCTTGAGCGGAATGACCTCGTAACGGTTGACCATTTCATACGTAAGCAAATGGGCCGTCATCGGGTCCACCATATCCGGCGAAAGGTTGACAAATTCGATATTGTGAGCGGCGGCAATTACCTTTGTTAGCTTCTCATCATCGACAAGATTATCTTTCTTTAATATGCTTATAATGCTCTGGCCGGTCTTTTGCTGCTGCGCAATGACCGTCTCTAACGTCGCTTCATCGATAATCTTGTCCCTGGTAAGCAGTGCGATTATCGGGTCTTGATTTTCCATAAAACCTCTACATTCCGGCAGAATCTCTCCCTGGTCAGCACTGTTTATCGACACCCCCTCCGAGCGACTTAAAGACAAAGATATCAAGACATTAGGATACGGTTAAATACACCGTGACCGAGGTCCAAAGTCCTATAAGGATGGTATTTTAGAGTGTGATAGAGCTGCTACCTGTTTAGGTGCAGAATTTTAGCGCCGTTAAAACCGTTAAATTTTGTCGATGACGCAATGCTGTAGGCCCCTATATTTTCCGTGTAAAGATAATCGCCGATTTCAAGGTTCTTCGGAAGCTGCTCCGATATCGAAATTTTATCGAAACTATCGCAGGTCGGCCCCACGACGGCGCAAACCTCTTTTGTGCCCCGCTTGAATGCCCGGAAATTGGGAATCCAGTGGTCGTAAACAACACCTGAGAACGTGTGATAGACTCCGTCATTGATGTGGTAAAAAATCTTCCCGTCCCTTCTGGCCTTTCCGATTATCTCAGAAACCAAACCGGCTGAAGTAGCTACCATAAATCTTCCCGGTTCGGCTATAATCTCAATATCGCGCGGAAACAGGCGCTTGATTTCAGAATTTATTACTGCCGCAAGCTTTCCAAACCTCGGGACCCGCGAATCGTACGGCACAGGAAATCCCCCGCCGATATCGATTATTTTAAGATTGTACCCCTTCCTGCGGCAATCTTCGAATATAGAAGACGTTATTGTCAGCGCAGCGGTATAATTATCAAAGTTAGTGCACTGGCTGCCGACGTGAAAACTTAATCCCTCGACCACCAGCCCCAAATCAAACGCCTGTTTTACCAGGTTATATGCGTCGCCCGGCTCTATTCCGAATTTCGAGCTCATCTCCACCTGCGAGCCGGTGTCCGGGACCTTCAATCTTAATACCAGCCCGGCCGTCTCGCAGTTTTCTCTTATCTTCTTCAGCTCATCCTCGCTGTCATAAGTAACAAGAGGCCTGTATCGTTTTATGTCCCTCAGGGTCTGTCTGTCTTTTATTGTGTTTGAAAAGATTATCTTGTCCCAGATATAAAAGTCCTTGTCCTTCTCCTCAAAATGCCGGATGAACTTGTAAATCTGCATAAATTCATTGTATGAGGCAACGTCAAAGCTCGAACCCTCCTTGAACAACGTCTTGATTATCTCCTGATTCGAATTTGCCTTGACCGCGTAATAGGCCTGTATCCTCGGCAGATACTTCTTAAAAGTGCGATAGTTTCTCCGTATCACGTCGTGGTCGATTATAAATAACGGAGTCCCGTGCTTTTCAACTAATTTAACAAGTTCTTTTCTCATATTCTCTTTATGCGCTCAGTTTTCTTATAAGCCGCTTGAGTTTTTCGACCTCTTTATTGTTCTCCAGATAGGATTTTATCAGCTTCTTATGCAGTTCTTCTCCGCGGTCATACAATCTTTTGTGCTTCTTCGGCCTGGTTGTCTGAATTGTATACGCTACCATCATCGGCAATGCAACCGTTACGTCAAGATAGGCGGTCACGGTTTCGTCCAGTTTTGTCGGGTCAATTTTTCCCCAGCTTGCGGCCTCACTCGGCGGTGCCCCTGATAATCCTCCCGTGTCGGGCCTGGCGTCAGTTATATTTATATCGTAATCCTGGCCCGCTTCCGGAATCATAAGGACTTCCTGAATCTGCGGCTCCGTTTGCAGCATAAAGTTCTTGGGACTTCCCCCGCCAATCAGGATAACACCCGTTTTGCCGTTTTCATATTTTTTGGCGTTGAGTATTATCGCCGTCGAATCATTAACGTCGATACTCGGATTTATTTTCAGCTTGAATGTATTCAGCAATCCCGACGCCTCCGCCAGAAGCTCCAGGCCGGCGACGTTCATCCCGATTGTCGAATCTCCAGGCGACGACGTGAAAACAGGTATGCCAAGTCGATACGCCGCGGCCAGAATACTTACCTGACCAAGTTTGTTCTTCTCCTCAAGGTCGTTTAGAATTTTCCCAAGATAATGATAGAACTCTCGCGTGCCCATCTCCTTCTGGAATTCAGGCCTTATCAGTATCTCCCGCAGCCGTCTGTCTGTCTCCATCAAAACGTCTTCGTAATCAAACAGGATGTCGTAAATTCGCGTAACACCCTTGTCTCTCAAATCGACGTCATCGACGGTGTGGCTGCCCCTGAACATCGGCAGATTGAACGCATAATGAATATCGTGATACATATTTGCCCCGGTTGCGGTAATCCAGTCAACAAAGCCATGATTCATCAGGGGAATGATTGCCGATGGTCCCAGCCCCGCCGGTGTTAAAGCGCCCGCCAAACTCAAACCTATGGTAACATCCTCCTGCGAATATCTGTCCTTTAACAGTTGGCAGGCGGCCCTCAACCGGCCGGCGTTGTAGGCGTCCATATTGTCCACAAGTTTTGCTATGCCCGTTGACTTTGATATCGGCTCCGGAAGAATTCGTTTTCCTGAAAGATACTTTCCTTTATTCGGGCAATTCATCTTATGTTTCGCCATCTCTTTACCTGCGCCTTTCATATATTATGTTCTTTTAGTATTCACAATATACTATGCAAAGCCCCTGCTTGGGATTGGCATTTTAATTTAACAATCGATAAAAATCAACCCATACGTCCCAACAAGCGCAGAAAAAAAGGCCAGCTAAACCAGCCGGCCTTAACGTTGCACATCTTACACGGCGCTACGGCGATACTAATTCGGTCAAGGTTTTATCGCAATGCTAATCATGGCTTTATATGATGAGCTCGCGCATGTAACAGCCGTATTACCATATGCCCCGGCGGTCGCTTTCACACCCGTAACTATCCCGAGCCCACCGCCATTTCCCTGGCTTGTAGTATTGTCGGTGCGTTCGGTTAAACTGGTTAGGTTGCTGTTTGTCCACGATGAGAAATTTGACGTGCCAGTCGAGTCGGGAAGAGCCGTGGAAATGGCCGCCACTATAAGGGTATTCGTAACTGTTGTGGTCGCTCCCGGAATTGAGCCGCTTTTGTCAGAAGCGGCTTCAACGCCGCCGGCTGTAACATCCCAGGGATTACCGGAGGCAACGGCACCGCGAACGGCAATAATCCGGCCAAGCTGATGGTCGCCTGAGTCAGAAGTGGTTGGAGCGCCTTGAGTCCCATTATACCGCGACCAGAAGGCCGTAAGTCTGACCCCAGTTGAGCCAGCAGCTGTTCCGGTTGACTGCGGCGAATTAGTAACCGCAGCCCATGTCCCGCCGTTTGAGTTAGAGATGGAAATTGACTGATTAGATGTCTCAAGAAACAGCAACAAAATATCACCTGTAGAGATACCTGCGGGAAGTGCCGGTGTAATCGTTCCTGTGCCGGATGAGACAGCGCCGGCCGCGACGAACGTGGGCGCCGGGGCGACTGTCGTTGTTGTGAAGTTCCAGACAGTCCCTGTGGTTGTGCCGCCGGCGTTCTTTTCATCAATACGCCAGTAGTAAGTCGTATTGGCGCTCATCGTGCCGGTATCATAAGTTATGCCGGCCTGATTGACTTTGAACGGCGGCGGGTTCACCGTGCCGAAATATACATCGTGAGAGGTCGCGCCGGCTCCCGCTGTCCAGCTTATGTCCGTCGTTAAGCCCACACCCGTCGCTCCGCTGGCCGGGGCAGGATTCGTTGCCTGCCCGGGAGGCAGCGGAACAGTTGTGAAGCTCCAGACGTTGCCTGGCCATATATTGGTATCGTTGACTTCGTCGATTGCCCAGTAATAAGTGGTGCTGTAATTCAAAATGCCGGGGGCAAAGCTGTTGGAATCAAGCGGCTGGTTGCCTTTGTATTCACCGGATGAATAGTTAGCGTCCGACACAACGTTGTAATCGGTCCCGAAATACACATCGTGTGAGCCGGCATATACTCCCGGCGTCCAGCCAAGCACAACGTTCGTGTTCACATTTGCCGCCCCGTTACCCGGACTGGGTTTTTGGGCAATCGTATTATCGGTTACTACACTGCCCACAATGCGCAGCGACGGGTCGCCGAAAATATGCCACGTGTTGAACATATCTGCACCGCCAGTGCCGTATTTATCCATCATCGAGCAGGAACCCGCGTAGCACAACGCCCCGTATGTGCTATATGTCCCCGCTATATACATCGAATTAAAGGTGTCCTGCGCTTCCATCGGCGGCGCCCAGGACTGATTGATAGATGATGCGTAAATGCCTATTGCTCCGGTCGGTTCGCCGGCGCTGACCGCTCGCATCCACGCCTCCGCAAAACACGTGTAACCGTTGAATTGGCCGTTGACGCACGCCACGTCAAAAATAAACGGCAGCATATTGCGATTGGTCAGTGCTGCGACATCGGTAACCGAAAAGCCGGTAGTGCCCCACGCTGTCGTCGAGCCGTGCCCGCAGTAGTTGATGATGCCGCGACCGGCGTTTAGGGCATTGGAAATATCGGCCTTGGTCGGACTCTGGGCCTCGTAAACTTGGTTAACCAGGGTATAACCGTAGCCCAGCAGGGCCACACGCAGCCCTTCGATATGCTGCTGGTCGCTTTCCCCGTCATCGCCTGTGGTGGAACCTCCCTCAGGCGAGGCGATACCCACGCCGCGCCAGAACCAGTCCTGCTGCGTCGCAGGCATATTCTCATATTCGATTGTCCTTTGAACCTGCGTATCCACGTCGGCAGCCGTCTCAGCCGAGAACCGGCCGACGAAAATATCGGGATAATTGTCGCTTCCTGCCAGCTTTGAATAGCTCGGGTCCGATGACCCGCCTGAGGCCGTCGGCGTCGCCACCTGCGCGGCGTCGCCCACCAGCAATACATACGCCAGATTGCTGGTATTATAAACGTTTTGAATGTAGTTCTTGATGTTCGCGGAGTTATTGCCTATCGCCGAAATCCCCACAACCGTGGTATTAATCCCGATACTGTTCTTATGGTCCGCCAGTGGCGTAATATTGTTAATCCACGGGTCGTTGACAATAATCAGCATTTCACCCTGCTCATCAAGCGGTGCAAATTGCGCAGCCGCCTGCGATTCAACAGCGGCATAATTGATAAATTGCCTCTTGTAGATATCGCGAAACGCGCGGTTCGGCAATCTTACCCTGCCAGCGCGATTCAAAACGTTGTCCCCGCCTTTAACCGCCGTGGAAACCTCAACCGTTATATTTTTATAAACCCGCAGCAAATGCCGGACCGGATTGTACAGAAAAGGATTTGCAGTAATAACAACGCCGCGGTAATCCCGCATAATATAGGGCTTCTGCAGAACTGCCGGCGAACCCGGATAGAATCCGTCCTTTTGATAAGCATTCCCAAATGTGTACGGCACGTTGTCGGGATTAACTGTACGGAGTATTAGTCCCTTCGATGGAGGAACGTCAACGCCTGCAATCTCATAATACGAGCTGTCCAAAACACGAATGGCCACTTGAGCATCGTCTGGAATGATTACGCTGCGAGAAACAATCGGCAAGGCCGGCGAACCGGTTTCCATTATCTCGCCTTCACCGGGAAGGCGGACCTTTGTATAGCTTTGCCCGTTGATGCTGACCTGCTGAGATGTAAAATTTCCAAATTCCAGCTTAACTGTAATCTTGTCGCTTGTGTTCTGTAAAAGATTGGGGACAACTGATTGCGCCCCCGCAGCACCGGCAATTGTCGCCACAAAAAATACTATCGCAAAAACAGCGAAGCCGGTGGTCAATAAATCTGACTTTGTAGTTCTCCTCCTCGAAGAACTGGTGACATTACCATGACTAAACGTGCACATACTAATTCCTCCTCACATTAAAAACATAAAATACTTTTTTCTCTTACGTCACAATTGCTCCGACGCTCTCCCCCGTCTTAAATGCACGATTAAATTAAACAGTCAATGTATATTTGTCAAGGAATTTCTTAAGTATTTATTCAAAATAATCTCAAATCATAATAATATAAAAATTCCTCAAAATCTTAATTGCTTATTAGTAATAGAGTTACCAACTATAATGATAAAAAGTGGCAATTTTAACGCAGAACCTGAAGAAAACAGGCCGGTTTCGATAAAATCATCTGCTTATAAACGAAATGGCCTGCGCACACGTGATTGGTGCACAGGCCATTTGGATGCTCAATTTTACGTTAAATACTTACCAGGCCAGGCCCAGTTCAGCCAGGTCTTTGAAATCCACCAGGCCGCTATTATCGATATCTCCCTGGCCGCTATCAAGCCAATTTTCGCAAATTATCTCGAGGTCGTAGATGTCTACGTAGCCGTCGTCGTCGATATCGTTAGCTGGCGGCCAGCCGACAAAGCCTGCTGTTTTCATCTCGAAGTTGTCGAGGAAGGCTTTGCCTGAGCCGATACTGAGTCCGGCGGCGCCTCCGCCGAGGGAGACGTCGACGGGCGAACCCCACTGTCCCTGGGTCGGGTCGGTCGCCTGCCAGGCGTATGCGTTTTCGCTGCCGAAGCCGGTATGGCTGAGGTAGAATTTCCTTGCG
>Ga0315294_10010757_pt1 | contig 10041 bp, 8 predicted proteins | sample YL17G13_40_MG_FD_203626 | JGI IMG/M metagenome (GOLD analysis project Ga0315294, IMG submission 203626) | Sediment microbial communities from Yellowstone Lake, YNP, Wyoming, USA - YL17G13_40 | ecosystem: Environmental > Aquatic > Freshwater > Lake > Sediment | place: USA: Wyoming | collected...
TCTACATCATGCAGTATGCCGGTATCTCCCTTTCCATGGGAATCACGGTCGGGGTGCTCCGTGCCATCCTAGCGGTTCCCGGCCATGCCCTGTATTCCAGTATGTGGGGATTTGCCCTGGGCGTGGCCAAATTCAGGCATGGTATCCGCAGGAATGAGATCATCCTGGGCGGAATCGCCCTTGGCATCCTCCTCCACGCGCTCTTCAACTTCCTCACCCTCGATGTCTTGGGCTTTGTTATCCTCGTCTTTCTCCTGGTGCCCGCCATGTGGTGGCTCTTCGGGAGAAAGGTGAGGGACGCAGAAGCCCGCTGAATGAGGAAGTGGGGAAAAGGAGGATGGCTGAGCGTTTCAATGGACAACGGTGCTGGCGGAGACCATCCAATTCCGTATCAAATGCGAGGTGTTATCAATGGTTCCCGGGCATAGAATCATATGCAGCCCCGGGATCTCCGGAACGTGATCTGCCTTTTTCTCCTGATCCTGCTTTTCTGCAAATCCGCCAGTGCGGATACCGCCGATTCCTGGGTGGAATCGGGCAATGCGGATTTCAACCAGGGGAACTACGGGAAGGCATTGAGCGCTTTTGAAAAGGCTATCGCCCTTGACCCGGCCCATGCGGTAGCCTGGAGCAACAAGGGGGCGGCACTGAATCGCCTGGGGCGGTTCACCGAGGGGCTGGCTGCATCCGAAAAGGCCATCGCCCTTGACCCGGTCCAGGCCACGGTCCTGGCCAATGCCTGGACAAACAAGGGAATGGCCCTCGAATGGCTTGGCCGATTGGACGAAGCCCTCGCAGCTTACAACACATCCATCTCCCTTGTGCCCGGCGATGCCACGACGTGGAACAACAAGGGGGCAGTCCTGAATGATCTGGAGCGATATGACGAAGCGCTGGCGGCTTCCGAAAAAGCCATCGCCCTTGACCCGTTCCTGGCCCTGGCCTGGGGCAATAAGGGTGTCTCCCTGTATGGGCTTCGCCGGTTGGATGATGCTCTCGTGGCCCACGACAGATCCCTCTCCCTTGATCCGACCTTTGCCATGGCCTGGAATAACAGGGGGGGAGTCCTGAATGAACTGCAGCGATATGACGAAGGGCTGGTGGCTTCCGAAAAAGCCATCGCCCTTGACCCGGCCCTGGCCCTGGCCTGGGGCAATAAGGGTGTCTCCCTGTATGGGCTGGAGCGATATAACGAATCGCTGGCGGCATCCGAAAAAGCCATCACCCTGGATCCAAACTATACCAACGCATGGAACAACAGGGGAGTGGCCCTCGGAAACCTTGGAAGGCTGGAGGATGCCCTGGCTGCCCTGGACAAGGCCGTGTCCCTGGATCCCACCATGGCCAATGCCTGGTCCAACCGGGCGGACGTCCTGAGGAAAATGGGGAGAACTGAGGAGGCGATGGCCTCCAACCAGAAAGCCCATGATCTGGATCCTTCGATCCCGATCAAGACGGCAGACGGCGACCCCGGCCCGGGCATCGCCGGTTACCTGATCTTCGCCATCTTCAGCGTGGCCCTGACGGGTATCGTCCTCGTCTACCGGCGAAGGACCCTTCGCCCCAGGGGTGAAGCGGTGAAGCCGGCTGTGGAGCCTCGCAGGCCCAGTCCATTGGTATCAGCCATACAGGTACGACGGAACGGCCTCCCGGAGACGGGGACAGGGTATGATGTCTTCCTCAGCCATGCGAAAGAGGATACCGGTGTGGCCGAAACGGTCTGCCAGGCCCTGGAAGCCCGGGGAATCCGGTGCTGGACACCCTCGAGGGATATCATCCCCGGCATGGTCGAAGGCGAGGCGATCATGGATGCCATCAACAGAAGCAGGCTGATGGTAGTGGTCAATTCCACGGCAGCCAGCCATTCCGCTTTCGTGGTCCGCGACCTGAATGCAGCGGTTTCCCACCGCATGGGAATCATCCCCTTTGTCATCGAGGATGTGCCCCTTTCCGACTCCCTGGACTACCTGATCGGGGGTATTCCCGGCGTCCACGCGGCACCAATCCCCAGGGAGCAGGATCTCACGAACCTGGCCACTTCCATCCAGGCCAGGCTGAAGGAGATTCCGGGTGCTGTTCCGAAGGCGGATGGATAGGAGCAGGGATTGGCCCCTCCCGGACTATCAGAATGTACCGGGGGAGCCGGATCCTCCGGATTCCGTTTCGATGGGGTTATATAGCCTCATTCGCCTTTTCTTCCGTACCGCCCGGCACAACGAGCCCGGAGAGATCCATTGGCACATCACGTCTTTATCAGCTATGCTACCCCTGACCGGAGCATCGCCGAGACCGTGTGCGGGTACCTGGAGAAGCGGCAGATCCAGTGCTGGATGGCGCCGCGGGATATCCTGCCCGGGACTGACTTCACGGAGTCCATCCACCGGGCCATTAATGAGAGCAGGACCATGGTTCTCATCTTTTCGTCCCATGCCGCCATGTCCCCGCATGTCCTCCGTGAGACAGAAGCCGCGGTGAAGCGGAACCTCGCCATCATCCCGTTCCGCGTGGAGGCGGTGGAGCCTTCCGGTGCGCTGCAGTACTACCTGGGGGCGAGCCACTGGCTGGATGCGTTCCCGTCCCCCATGGATGACCACCTGCGCCGCCTTGCTGAGAGCCTGGAGGTAATGGTTCCTGCAGTCTGTGCCGGCAGGATCAACCGGGTGATGGCATTCCTCATCGATTTGGGTATCGGATTTGTGCTATGGGTGCTCCTGTACGTGGGTGTCTGGGCCACTGGGTATATTCTGATGGGGGGGCCCCAGTGGGACGCTCTCATGCTGAATCCTCCGGCTGGTAATACGTTTCTCGGGAATTATGTGCAGGGTGTGGTACTCGGAGTGACCTTTTTCCTGTACTTCCTCCTCCTGGACCAGTCCCGGTCGAGATCCAGCTTCGGCAAGCTGGCCCTGAGGATGATCGTGGTGACTGAGAAACGGGAGACGGCCCCCAGGAGCACCATTCTTATCAGGGACGCGGTCAAGTGTGCACCGGCCCTTTTCTTCTTCATTCCCTGGGACCTTGGGATAACGTTTCTGCTGGCCTCCGCTGGTTCTATCCTCCTCTTCCTGCCCGCCTTCCTCACCCGGAAGCAGCAGGCAGTCCATGATATGGCCGCGGGAACCCTGGTCATCGCGGGAACCCTCGAGATCAAACGGCGGAATGGTCACCCCTAGTGTGAATCTCACCCGTATTCCCGGAAAGTTCCATCACCCTCCCCGCCAGATTCTCTGGGAGTATCGGATCCCCCATGACCCTCTTCCGCATCACCCGGGCAACCGGTATACCCCTCATCGGCTCCGTGGCCTTTGGGATCATTGACCGGGGAACAAGCCTGCTCCAGGTGCGCCCCTCCTGCAGCTGCAACCTGAACTGCCCCTTCTGCTCCGTGGATGCCGGGCCCTGTTCCCGCACGCGGGTGACGGAATACCGGGTGGACCGGGAGTACCTGGCAGGCTGCGTGCGGGAAGCGGCAGCCTTCAAGGGTGAAAGGGTGGAGTGTCATATCGACTCGCCGGGGGAACCCCTGATCTACCCGGAGATCGCGGAGCTGGTGGCCGACCTGCGGTCCATCCCGGGGGTATCCACCATCTCGATGCAGTCCAACGGCACACTCCTCACCCCGGAGCGCATCCGTGCGCTGGAAGAGGCAGGGCTGGACCGGATCAACCTCTCCCTCCATGCCCTGGACCCGGACCTGGCCCGGACCCTGGCCGGGGTGGAGTGGTATGACGTGGAGAAGGTGGCCGCTATGGCCCGGTCGGTGGCAGAGAGCCGGATCGACCTCTTGATCGCACCAGTGTACATCCCGGGGATCAACGACCCCGAGATCCCGAAGCTGATTCGGTTCGCCCGGGAGATCGGAGCAGGGAAACGCTGGCCACCGCTGGGCATCCAGAAGTTCGAGCGCTACCGGCTGGGGCGGACTCCGCCGGGGGTCACCCCCCAGTCCTGGGGGCAGTTCTACCACCGGTCACTGGCGGGATGGGAGGAAGAGTCCGGGATGCGGCTCCGGATCACCCCGGAAGACTTCGGCACCGAACGGCGGCCCATGTTCCCCCGGGCCTTCCGGAAGGGGGAGAAGGTCACCCTGGAGATCCGGGGACCCGGCTGGGTGGCGGGCGAGCGGATCGCTGTCGGGCGGGGCAGGTCGGTCGCGGTGCTGGACTGCCGGAGGGGTTCGGGCACCATCAGGGCGCGGATCGTCTCCGCCGCCCACAACATCTACGTGGCGGTTCATGCGTAGATCCCAGATACCGGCCGGTCGGGAAGCGTACGGTCTTCCCTGGAACCCGCACGAGGGAATGGGGGGTGATTCCGTACAAGGCTCGACATCGGTTTTTCCCTGGTGCACATGAGAAAAAAGGCTTGAAGGGCACATCCTCACCGGGGGAGGGCGACGGGAGGGGGCAGAGCCCCCTCCCGACCCCACCCCCAAGAGGATACCCCCTTCCTGCATTATCTCTGGGTGAGGAACGATCTGTACCCGGCCCCCGCTACCACCGCTTCCTCTTCACCCTCAGGTGGGGACCATACCTCCGCACAAGGTCCAGGGCCGTTGCGAAGTTCTCCGGGGTGCACCAGAGGGCGAGGGGGAAGATGAAGGCTTTCCTGGTGAAGACCAGCCCCCGCTCCCGCTCGTACACGGTCACGCTCCGCATCTCCTTCCACTCCATGAAGTCCATCTCCCGCGAGATGTTGATGAGCGAACCACCGGTCCCCGGGAGGGAGCCTCCCAGCACGGACCCGGCCAGCGTGGCGGTGTTGATGTCCCGGGACGTCTTCCCCGCCCGGTAGCCGATGCCCTTCCGGGTGATGGCGAAATCTGCATCCAGGCCCCCCCGGGTCCAGGCCTGGAGCACGACGGAGATAAGGACCGCAAGGACGATGAAGAAGAGGAGGATCCCGCCAAGGGGAGGCAGTATCGCCAGGAACGCCCCGGGATCGATGACCAGGATCAGGAGGGCAACAAAGCCGAACCCGGCAAGGAAGACGAGAATCAGCTGCTTCATGACGATGGTGCTGGTGGCAATGGGCATCTTCCCCGACCAGACCAGCTCCTCGGGCCCGGTGTTGCCCTCGTTCGTCAAGGTCCTGCCCCCCGCTTTCCTGAAGACAGGTTCCCACGGTCTCTCCACCCGGTCCCCTTCCCGCATCTCCCTCCGGTCGGCATATCAGGACTCCGTGATCCGGAATTGGGGGCAGGGACCATATGAGGATATGGAAATGCCCCTGGGTATTCCTTCACTTCTCAGGAAGGGGGATCCTGCCCGCAGGTGTGCCATCCGCCAGCTATTTTCACCGGGAATGCCAACCCTGAGGTGATCGCATGCAAGGAACAGGGCAGCAGGAGAAGGCCACCTTTGCCGCGGGGTGCTTCTGGGGCGTGGAGGCGGCATTCCGGGGAGTGCCCGGGGTGGTGGAGACGCAGGTGGGGTACACCGGCGGCCACACCGCCGATCCCACGTACGAAGAGGTTTGCACGGACCGCACCGGCCATGCAGAGGCCGTGGAGGTGACCTTTGACCCGGGGAAGGTCTCCTATGCCGAACTCCTCCGGGTCTTCTGGCAGATCCATGACCCCACCACCCCCAACCGGCAGGGGCCGGACATGGGGAGCCAGTACCGTTCGGCCATCTTCAACCACAGCGTGGAGCAGAAGCGTCTGGCCGAAGAGTCCCGAAGTGCCCTGGAGCGTTCGGGCCGGTTCCGGCGCCCCACGGTCACCGAGATCATCCCGGCGCAGACGTTCTGGCGGGCCGAGGAGTACCACCAGCGGTACCTGGAGAAGCACGGGCGCGCCTCCTGCCACCTCTGAGGGATGACCCGGGGAACGGACGGCTGTTTCCCCGGGGAATAACGGGATAAGGGATCTGACAGCGGGTTCAGTCCCGGTTCTTCCTATCCGGTGCGGGGGGTTGCAGGATCACCCATCTTCACGCAGGGGAGGGCGACGGGGAGTGAACAGAGCCCCCTCCCGAATCCACCCCCTATGAGGAGAGCCGGGTTCACAGAAAGGAATGAGAAAAAAGACGACAGGTATCCGGATTCACCGGGTGGAAAACGGAACAGGTGGAGTGGGGGGGATTACGCGGCTCCCTGCTCGATGCCGTTTAAGATCTCGGCGATATCATGCAGGCACTTGTCATCGAACCGTATGGTGTTGATCTCCTGCCTGTCGATAATACCGTTCACCCACAGAGGAATGCTGATGAAATTGAAGAGGTTCTTGTAGAACGAGAGCCAGTAGATATCTTCCTTGTCCAGGTGCGGGGGAAGGTTGTCCAGGTCCAGGGTCTTCACATCGTACCCCAGTCCGGTTACCTTCTCCCGGGAGTATTCGCGTACCTTTACCAGCCGGTCAAGGATCTCCTGCATGTCCTGCAGCCCGTCAAGGTTCAGGAGGGTTTCAATCTCATAGGGGAACATCAAGGGTCAACTCCACCACGGTTTTTTCGCTGGAAACCTGTACATCAACTGTTGAGGATTGATCTCTATATCAAAACCTCTATATATAGGTTATACTTTCTATCCTGGAGTCCCGGAGGGGTTCATACAGGGGTGAAAATCAGGCAATCTCGCAAGAGAGTTCTCCGGTGAGCGAGACTGCCATCATTACCAATCCTTTCGCAGTTTCGGGAACGTATAAGCCATTCGGGCATCCATGAGAACGATCATGATGAGACGCCTCATTCTTGTCTTCATCGCCTGCATGGTCCTGGCCGCGGCCGCTATTGCCGGTGTCACTGCAGCGGAGGAGACCACGAAAGAGCGGCTGATCCACACGTCAGCCACCGGCGAGGTGACCACCACGCCGGACCAGGCCGAGATCTCTGTTTCGGTCCAGACCGAGCACCCGGATCCCAGGCAGGCCCAGTCTGAGAACGCTGCGATCATGGCCCGGGTCATCGCTGCGCTGAAGGGTGCCGGTGTTGCGGAATCAGACCTGAAGACCACCGGCTTCAGCCTGTACCCGAATTACGATGAGTCCGGGTCGATCTTTGCCAAGAACATCAAGTTCTACCGGGCGACCAACACCCTGCTCATCCGGGTGAGGAACATCGGCCAGGCAGGGGACCTCCTGGACCTGACAGTGGCGAACGGCGCCAACAACGTGAACGGGATCTCCTTCCTGGTCTCTGACGAGAAGCAGCTCTCGCTGCGGAACGAGGCCCTGACGGCTGCCGTGACCCGGGCACGTGCGGATGCCGATACCGTGGCAAAGGCAGCCGGCCTGACCATTGCCGGGGTGAAGGAGATCACCGTGGGCGGCGCGTATGTGCCGGTGCCCCGGGCGGAGATGTCCTATGCCGGCAAGGCGGTGGCAACCCCGCTGCAGCCCGGCGAGATGACGGTCACCACTTCCGTCTCCGTCACCTACCTCTGCGCGTAAACCGGATCCCCCCTTTTTCTGCCCTGACCTGAGCGCGGATGTATGACTACCAGGGGCTGTTTCCTGCCAGCTCCACCCTTTCACACAGGAGACACCCTTCCCGGGGGATCACTCCCCCCACCGGAAAGCCATGGATCCGAACCATCCTCATCGGGGGTGGGTCCGGAAGGGGGGCAGGCCCCTTCCCGTCGCCCTCCCCTGAGTAGAGAGGCGGATGGGACCATGTTCTGGAGAGCCACAGGAATCCCACGCCTCTCTCTGTATCAGGAATCCCATAAGCCACCTTTATCCCATCTGCGGGGTAAGATCTCCCTGCAGACATGACCGGGATGCTCCAGGAGCGGATGGCATGGGCAGGAGCGGTCTGGCTCTCGGGCATCGGTCTCACCACCCTCATCGGCTTCTCCCTCCTCGTCCTGATCTACCTGCAGGGGATGGACCTCTCCATCCCGTACCTCTTCCTGGTCCCCATCCTGATGGCCTCTTTCCGCTACCTCTGGCGGGGGGTCGTCTACTCCGCGCTCATCGCTGCCGGCTACGTGGGGCTCGCCGCTGCCCTCATGGGAGAACCCCTGGTGGTGGCCATCCTCCAGGCCATCATCTTTGTCTGGGTCGGGGTCTTTGTGGCATACCTGACGGTGAACCTGAAGCGGGAGCAGGGCCGGTACCGGGCCATCTTTGACAGCGCGGAGTCCGGGATCTGCATCTTCTCGCCCCGGCGGGGCAGGATCGCGGATGCGAACCAGCGCTGCGCGGCCTGGCTCGGCTACGGGCGTGCAGAACTGGTGGGACGGGAGTTTGCACACCTCTGGAAGGACCCGGCGGCCCTCGCTTCCCTCACCCGTGCCATTGACGAGAAGGGATCGGTGGGGGACGTGGAGGCGGAACTGGTGGCCAGGGACGGGACAGCCCGCTGGGGCCTGGTCTCCATGGTACCGGTGCCTGACGGTGCGGTGCTCCTCAGCCTGGTGGACATCACGGCTCGCAAGGAGGCCGACGCGGAGCTGCAGCGCTACCAGGAGCACCTCACCGAGATGGTGGACCAGCGCACCCGGGAGCTGGAGCAGGTGAACATCCACCTCCGCAACGAAATTTCCGAACGGCAGCGTGCCGAGCAGGCCCTCCGCGAACGGGAGGCCCACCTGCGGGCCATCTTCGAGGCGGCCCTCCGGGTGGCCTACATCATCACCGACCTGGGGGGGGAGGATACCACGATCCTGGACTTCTCGCCGGGTGCGGAGCACACCTTCGGGTACCGCAAGGACGAGGTGGTGGGAAAGCCGGTGGGCCTGATCTATACGCCGGAGGACGTGGCGCACCTCGCCGAGTTCCAGCAGAAGATGCAGCGGAGAGGGGTGGAGTTCTCCGGGGAGCTGACGATGGTGCGCAAGTCGGGAGAGCACTTCCCGGTGCTCTTCTCCCTGTACCCCCTCCCGGCTGCAGACGGGATCGTGACCCGGGCCGTCTGCGTAGCCATCGATATCACCAAGCGCAAGCAGGCCGAGGAGCAGATCCGGGCATCCCTGGAGGAGAAGGAACGGCTCCTGCAGGAGATCCACCACCGGGTGAAGAACAACATGCAGGTGATCTCCGCATTCCTCTCGCTCCAGGCCCGGAAGATCAAAGATCCTGCCGTGCGTCAGATGTTTACCGACAGCGAACACCGGATCCGGACCATGGCGCTGATCCACGAGAACCTGTACCAGTCCAAGTCCTTCGGCCGGATCCGGATGCAGGAGTACCTGGGCCGGCTCACCGATTTCCTGCTCCGGTCCTACGAGATGGTGGCGGCACGGGTCACCCTCGCCCTGGAAGCCACCGACGTCTGCCTGGACATTGACACCGCCATCCCCTGCGGGCTGATCGTCAACGAGCTGGTCTCCAATGCCCTGAAGTACGCCTTTCCGGAGGGCCGGAAGGGGAGCATCCGGATCTCCTTTACCCATCTGCCCGAGGGGGGGTACGAGATGGTCTTCCTGGATGACGGCATCGGCCTCCCTGACAGCGTGGACTTCGGCACCACGGACACCCTGGGCCTTTCTCTCGTCCATGGCCTGGTCACCACCCAGCTGGGGGGCCAGATCCGGATCCAGCGGGGCAATGGAACTACTTTTATTATCCGGTTTCCCGCAATGAAGAGTGAGGAGGTCTTCTCGCGTGGTACGAGCCAATATCCTGGTGGTTGAAGACGATTTCGTGATTGCGCGGCTGATTGCCGACAGCCTGAAGGATCTGGGGTATGGCGTCGCCGGCATGGTGGCATCCGGCGAGGAGGCGGTGAAGAAGGCGGCCGAGACCCACCCGGACCTGGTACTCATGGACATCCGGCTCAAGGGGTCCATCGATGGCATCGAGGCGGCGGAGCAGATCGCATCCCTGCACATCCCCATCGTGTACCTCACCTCGTACTCGGATGAGCGGACGGTGGAGCGGGCCAAGATCACCGAGCCCTACGGCTTCCTGATCAAGCCCTTTACCGACACAGAGCTGAAGACCACGCTGGAGATGGCCATCTACAAGCACCGGCGGGAGCGGTCCACGAAGGAGCAGGCCGAATGGTTCAGGAAAACGCTCGTCGCCATCACCGACGGGGTCATCACCACCAACCGGGAGGGGTTCATCACCTTCATGAACCCGGCCGCGGAGTTCAT
>Ga0315294_10010758_pt1 | contig 10041 bp, 13 predicted proteins | sample YL17G13_40_MG_FD_203626 | JGI IMG/M metagenome (GOLD analysis project Ga0315294, IMG submission 203626) | Sediment microbial communities from Yellowstone Lake, YNP, Wyoming, USA - YL17G13_40 | ecosystem: Environmental > Aquatic > Freshwater > Lake > Sediment | place: USA: Wyoming | collected...
TTATAAAGAAATGCGAACAAAATAAGAAATATCTTTAGAATGTTTCAGGGTTTTATTATTATTATTTACTTTACATAAGATATATTATATGATAAATTATATGATATATTATATCATATAATTAAAAAAGTAAAATAATCTTAAGAATAACGACCAGATGAACCTAAACATCTCTTAAAAAAAGAAATGTTTGGAGTTTTGTCTGGTCGTTTTTTTATTTTTTAAAATGCTGTAAATAAGAAAAGCCATAAAAATATCTTAAAAAAAAGGAATATTTAAATGAATTATGAGGAAGAAATGGTTTTAGTAAGAAAAGAGATGAAAGCATTAATGATTGAATTCAATCAAATAGTCAAATTCAAATCTCTTAGGGCTTCAAGAGACTCTTCAGCTCGTGATGAGCTTTTTATAACTGCAAATAAATTTGCCAAGAAATACCATGAATTGCAATCAAAATATATGGACCTACTATTTCTTAGCGATCTAGAGGAAACATTAGGCGAAGAGAAAGCCAGTCTATTTTTAAAATTTAAGATGTCACGGAATGCGAAAAACAATTAATTGAAAGAGGTTTATTTTATGTTAGTTAAAAGATACTGGAAACCCAACAGTGGAAAGAAAACGGAAGTTATTCCCTTCGACGCTTGTATAAAACATTTAAAGTACTACTTTGCTAATATCGAAAATATTAAAAAGCTATTAGAGAAGGGTCAAATTATTAAAACGCCATATTTTAATCTGGAAAAAAGGAAAGAATAATGGAAATAGATGTTACAGGAATAGACTTAATTAAATTTATTAGAGAAGTGTATAAACTATCAATCCCAGCAGGTTTAGGATGGATACATTTTACCGAAGGGGAGCTGACTGATGAAGAGGCAAAGGAAATATTAGATATATGGAAAAATAATAAACAGTTTGCTTTATATATGGATTACATCAAGGGCCGAGCTTGCAAGATGACCATATTTAAGAATAAAGACAAACTATACATTAGGTCGTCCTGGTTTGATCATACGGATATACAATTAAAAAAATTATTAAAAGCAGTCTGGCCAGAAGATAAACCATTTCCAGAGTTAAAAGCAGAAGAACACGGCATCAGTTGCAATTGTGTGCACTGCCAAAGCAAAAGGGAAACTAAATCATGAAAAAAGAGAAGGGTAAATTCTGCAAAAATTTAGTAATAAATATAACAAAATTTTATCAACACTTTAGAGATAGATATCTTGAAAAAAAAGAAAGAAGTGAATTCGGAAAGGGATTGGTAGTTTGCCTAATAAAATTTTATCAGCACTTTTCGCCGGAATATTTAAGAGAAATAAATATTTGCAAAGAAGCACTTTCTTCTTATTATGGCAATGAAGAAAAAGCCCTGAGCCGGGGAATTACTTTATGGGCTAATGGCGCCTCTGACCATCTCTACGAGATAGAAGCACCTAAAGGGAAAGAATGGAAAGAAGTAAGACAAAAGGAGAAAGAATTGCAGGATTCAGGCTTGAAGATGGGCCATGGGATAAAATTTTATGAGGAAAAAACCCTCTATACTCTAAAAGATGTTGAGAGACTTCGAGAGCTAGCTGAGAACATATTGATGGTAGTAAATGGAAAGTTGAGTCTAAAATTTGACTTGTGGCAATGGGAGAATCTGGATCAGAAAACACTAATAAAAATAGATAAAAGATTAGGACTAAAACCCGACTGGGGCGAATATTAAAAAGGCCCTTTTGCAAGGTTGAGCTAAGGATTTCTCACCCGCCAACCCCGGGGACTTTGCTTCTTAGCTCAAGAACCTAAACGAGAGGGCCTTATTAAAGAGAGATCGGATGATGGAAAATAAAAATTATCTAAATATTAAACTTTGCAAAGAATGTGGTGGGGCTTGTTGTAAGAGATTACCAGGAGCCGCTTTTCCTAAAGATTTTGGAGAAAAATCTTTATTGGAAAATTTAGTAAAGGCTTTTAAAAGAAATAAATGGGCAATCGATTGGTGGGAAGGAGATCCGACTGGAAAAAACAAATTAGAGAAAGCTTATTATATACGACCAAAAATCAAAGGCGCGGATAATTTATTTGACCCTACATTTGGAGGGGAATGCATATTCTTAAATAATAAGGGGTGTAAGTTGCCACCGGAAGAGCGGCCATTATCTTGCAGATTGCTAGAACCTAAACCAAAAGGAAAAAATTGTATTCATCATCTTGGCAATGAGAAGCAAAAGGCGGCTTTATCTTGGTTACCTTTTACAGATATGATTCTTGAGGCAGCGAGGAAGGTAGGGTATGAAGATAAGTGAAGTTAAAACTGGACAAATTTTTACCATAGGAGGTAAGAGGTAATTTACAAATGCAAATGACAGAGGAGACAAAGCAAAAATTCATCAAGAAAATATCGGAAATTTTTGGAGAACTCCCTGAGCATATTGAAAAAGTTCATTGTGATATCTCAATAACTATAGAAGGAGAAATCATTTTGAGCTTTAAGGACCCGATAAAGTGGGAACTGATTAGATTATTTAAGAAACGATATATAATTCCATGAGATTTTTTATCAATTAAAAAAAAGAAAGGAAGTAAAGCAGGATAGAAAATAAAAAAAAAGAAAGTCTTTAAAAAAAATGGAAAGGAGGAAAATTTAATGAATAAAATGAATAATGACGGCAAATTTAAAAAGGGTAGATATACAACGATACCTGAAACAAAGAATATTAAATTACCTATAGGGGGAAGAATAAGATTAGGTATTAGGGTCAAAAATGAACAAGGCATAGAATATCCAAAAGAAACTAACTATTTTGTATGTCCAAAAATAGTAAGAGATGTTTACGGAGATGAACCAACAGAGTTGATTGTTTTCTTCCCAAATGCTGATCGTGAAAAAGTATTTCCACAGAACTATGAAAAATACGGCAGCAACGAGGCCTTGCTTTGTTGGGGTGACGGAGAAGTATCTGGGCAAAGGCTTAACTTAGAAAATGGCAGGTGGGAAGATATTAAATGCCCTTGTGAACACTATAACAAGAAATATGACAAAACAACTAAAATAGGCGGTTGTGGAAAAGCAGGATATTTAAGATTTATGATTCCCTCGGTTTCGATTGGAACTTTCTATCAATGTAGGGTTGGAGGAACCGTATCAATCGAAGAATGTAATAGTGCCTTTTATTTGGCAGAAAGGACTACTGGTGGTTGTTGGGCAATGATACCCTTCAGAATGAGGAGAGTATTAAAGAAACTGAAAATACCGGGAACTGCAAAAATGAAAGATCATTGGGTGGTCACGCTTGAAGTTGCTGCAAGTGTTGAAGAAATTAGAAGAGTATCAGCAGGTGAAATATTATATTTAGGTCAGCAAAGAAACAAGCAATTCGAACTTGAGGCCATCGAACCGGCGGAAGCAAAAGAGGATGAGGCAGTAATCGAACCGGACACTGAGGAAGAAACTAAAGAAAGAGAAACAGAAGAAACTGAGAGGGAGGAAGCATTAAAAAAAGATTATGAAGGAAGCAAGGCCCGGGAAGCCCAGTTAAAGAAGGATCAAGAAGAAGGAAAGGGCAAACTCAAATCTTATAAAGAATCAAAAGAAATATACAAGAAAAGGGTTGAAGAAGAAAATAAGATTTTACAGGATGTATTAGAAAAGTCCCAAAAAGCAGGTATCAATTCTTTCGAAGAATTGGTGAACTTTGCTTTAGACCAGGGAATATTCCAGACTCAACTCACCGAGCATTTATCTACAAGAATATTAGTAACTAATAAAGATATAAGGGAGCGTTTATTAAAAGCCCTTGAGGAACTTTCCAAATCAAAAAAAGAAATACCAAAAGAAGATAAAGAAAAACTATTAACTAATTTATTTAATATAGCACAGAAATCCGGATTTAAAGATTGGAAAGAAATAGTAGGAGAAGGTTGTAGAACTAGAATAAATGATGAAGTATATATATTTGATATTCCCACTACAGTAGAAGAAGCAAAAGAAATATTAATTAATGATCCGGAGAGATTAAAAAAGATGGAAGAGACCTTCACTACAATGGCTAGAGCTATAGGCTGAGAAAAGGTCAAGGTCCTATAAGATAAATTATGTAAAATAAATGGGGAGTAAAAATTATGAAAGCCAAAGAGATAATTTATGAAAGAGTTAAATCTTTTAATTTCAATAATGAAAAAATAGGAATAGTTATAGAAATCGAAGAGGGAGAAAGAGCAGAGGATGTTATGGAGAAAGCCAAGATATTTGTGCAAAAACAATTCGGCGAAAAGGTTATGCAAGAAGTAAAAGATAAAGATATCCCATTTTAAATAAAAAAAAGATAAATCGCCTGCCCTGTAGTGTCTGCCATCGTGCTTCAGGGTGACTGTCCCTGTGAAGAAAGACACTTCGCATCAGGCAAGATAGAGAAAGAAGTTAGCGTCTATCTACAGGTGAAAATCCTGTCAGGCAGGCAAAATTGAAAGGGGAGGTTCAATAAATGTGGGAAGCTATTAAAATAATATCAGTTGGTTGTGCAGGAATAATAGTTGGGGCGTGTATTGGATATGTTCATGGACATAATGAAGGTTATAGACAGAGTAATGAATGGCATAAAAAAGCAGTAATTATCAAAATAGATAAAGCAAATATATAAAGATAAAGGAGGTCAACCTAATAATGAAATTTCTACATTTAGCTGATATCCATCTGGGCATGGAAAATTATGGACGGATAGATCCTTCTACTGGCTTACATACTCGACTAAAAGATTTTATAAAATGTTTTAGCTTCGCTATCGATATTGCTCTGGAAGAAAAAGTAGATTTGGTAATATTCACTGGCGATGCTTATAAAAACAGTAGCCCTAATCCTACCCACCAGCGTGAATTTGCTAAACAGATTTATAGATTAAGTGAGGCAGGAATCCCGGTAGTATTGATAAATGGGAACCACGACAATCCTGTATCTTTCGGCAAGGCTACTTCTCTAGATATCTTCGGCACTTTGAATGTACCAAAAGCAAGGATAGTGACCGAACCCGAGCTATTGAATATCGAGACTAAGGCGGGACCAGTTCAAGTCTTCGGTTTGCCCTGGCCTACTAAGAATCTATTTCTTACTAAAGAAGAATGTAAGAATATTACCGATGAGGAAATCATTAAGCACCTTCAAATTAGGGTGAGTAAAAAGATTTTGGAATTTGCTCGAATGGTAAAACCGGGGATCCCAGCAATTTTTGCTGCTCACCTTGCTGCAGCAAATGCAACCTACTCCGGTTCAGAAAGGTCGGTAATCATAGGAAATGACCCAGTATTTTCAACTCAAGTGCTAGCACAAAAGGAGTTTAACTATGTAGCTTTAGGTCATATCCATAAATTTCAAGACCTTAATCCTGGTAATAATATCCCGGTGGTATATCCGGGAAGCATCGAAAGGATAAATTTTGGCGAAGAGAAAGAAGACAAAGGTTTCTGCTTGGTAAACATAGAAAAAGGTAAAACTTCTTATGAGTTTATCCCTGTTCCTGCACGAAAATTCATCACTATAGATATTATTATTCCTCAGGAGCAGGATCCTACCGACGCATTACTCCATGAGATAGAAAAACACGATTTATCTGAAGCAATAGTAAGAATCTTCTACACTATGCCGGCGGAGGGGATGGATTCGCTGGACTTTAATAAGATAAATTCTGCTTTAGAAAAGGCTTTTTTAGTCGCGACCATTGCTGAAAAATCCAAACCTATAGAGCGAACTCAACGGGCAGAGGTCTCAGAGGACTTAGGGATGTTGGAAGCCTTGGATAAATATATCCAGAGCAATCCTGACCTGGTCCCCTTAGCTAGCGAATTGAAAGCTCGAGCACAGAAATTAGAACAAGAATTAATAAATACAGAAGGAGGATAAAAGATTGATACCGGTAAAACTAACTCTAAAGAATTTTTTAAGTTACGGAGAAGATGTTCCGCCTCTTGATTTTACTCAGTTTCATATAGCTTGTCTTTCAGGGAATAATGGACAGGGCAAGTCTGCGCTACTAGATGCCCTGACCTGGTCAGTCTGGGGAGAAGGAAGAAAAGGAAGCCAGGAGAAAAAGGCAGACAACAGTCTGCTCCGGATGGGCCAGGAGGATATGCAGGTAGAGTTTATATTTGACCTAGAAGGGGATAGATACCGCGTTATTAGAAGTTTTTTTCATGCCGGAAAAAGTTCTCGAGCTGATTTAGAATTTCAAGTTTATGACCAAAAAGAGAATAAATATATTTCTCTTACCTGCCCTTCTACCCGCGAGACTCAAGAAAGGATCATCAAGACTTTACGGTTGGACTACCAGACTTTTATTAACTCCGCTTTTATTCTACAAGGTAGGACGAATGAATTTAGTAAAAAAACTGCTCGTGAAAGGAAGGAAGTCTTATCTGAAATCTTGGGACTTTCTCGCTATGATGAACTGACTGACCTGGCTAAATCTTATCTTAAAGAAATCAATAATGTCATCATGGCTAAAGATAGCCGGCTGGAATATATAGCGCAGGAATTAACCCAGATTGATTTTTATAAAGGCAAGATAAAGGAATTATCAGAAGAACATGCCCGAATTTCAGAGAAGATAAAAGAAAAAGAGAAAGAGGTGACTGAGTTAAAGGATAAAGTAAATTCACTTAAACATAAAAGCGAGCAGGCTGATGAATTGACCAGAGCACTAGAGCAACAAAAACGAGAAATTTTTCGAGGACAGAAGGAAATTGACTCGAAAAAAGAAGAAATAACCACCTGCGAAAAAATAATATCCCAAAAAGAAATCGTCCTGGTTAAGTTTAAGGATTATCAAAAATTCAATACAGAAAATAATGAGCTTACTTCGAAGCTGCGGGAGATTAGAAAAGTGGAAGAGAATAAGCTTCTCATCGAGAGAAAAATAGAGAGCGAGAAATCTAATTTAGTAGTGGATGTCAGGAACAAAGAAGATAGACATAAAGACTTACAGGTCAAAGCCGGACAGAAGGAAAATAACAAAGCTAAGCTCTCGGAATTAGAAAATAAAATGAAAGAGATAAAATCCCTCGAGAAGGAGAGCGAAAAGAATCAAGAGGAAGTCAATAAACTTAATATCGATCTAAATGATATTAAGAATCGGATAATGGGATTTTTTGAAAATAATAAAAACAACGAAGAAAAAATAGCTCTATTAAGAGATAATCCCGAAGGGAAATGTCCTTTATGTGAAGCTAAATTAAACGCAGATAGGAAGGAGAAGATCGAAACCAATCTGAATAAGGAAATAGAATCAAACCTTGCAGAAATAGGGAAATTAGAAAAAGAAAAAGAAGAATTACATGCCCGGAGAGAAAGTTCGATGAATAGATGGGAAGAGATTAAACAGAGAATAGAAGATAAAGATACATGGCAGCAACGACTGAGCACGGTACAGCTCGAATATAAAGAATCTGAACAAGCAGCGAAGTTGCTGATTGACTTACAAAAAGAGATCGAGAAAATTAAAAAAATATTAGAAGAAAGAAACTATGCCTTAGGAGAACATAAAAGGCTAGAAGAACTCGAAGGACAGATTAAAGATATAGGCTACGATGAGGCGAGACACCTTGAGGTTAATAATGAGATTGAGAGGCTACATGATACCCCTGTGCATAAGGCGAGGCTAGAGGAAGCAGAGAAAAAGGTTGATTCCTTAAGAGATGCACTCACTGAATGGCAAGAGAATTGCCAGCAGAAAGAACTGGACCTAAAAGCTCTGGGAGAGAAGATAGAGGAGATAAAAATTGAGTTAAAGGAACTTCCTTTATCGCGGGAGAAATTGATACAGGAAGAAGAATTTTTAAACTTTGATCTCGCCTTTAAGGAAAAGATTTTAGGAGAGAAGGGAGGATACCAGAGCAAATTTGAGCAATGTCTCAAACTGAAGAAGGAGAGAGAGGAGATGGAAAATGAACTTGAAAAAAGCCGGAAGGAAAAAGATATCTACGAAAAATTAATTGTGGCCTTTGGAAAGAATGGGATTCAAGCTCTGATTATCGAAAATGCTCTACCTGAAATCGAAGAAGAAGCTAATAACTTATTGGCTAAATTAACCAGCAATGGTACTCAGGTATCTATAGAATCCCTTAGGGACCTAAAGAGTGGAAGATTAAAAGAGACTTTAGAGATAAAGATAAGTGATGAGATGGGTGTCCGGGACTATGAGTTATATAGTGGAGGGGAGGCCTTCCGGATAGACTTTTCTCTGAGGATCGCTTTATCTAAACTACTGGCCAGAAGAGCCGGAACTAGATTGAGAACGTTAGTTATAGATGAGGGTTTTGGGACCCAGGATGAGGAAGGTCTGGATAATATCGTAGAAGCCATTCAATCCATAAGTAATGACTTCGATAAAATCTTGGTCATTACTCATCTTGAGGCATTAAAGGACGCCTTCCCGGTGAAGATTGAGGTAACTAAACTTCCGGAGATTGGATCCCGATTTAAAATTACAAAAAATTAGATTAACTGGATTTGCCTATCGTGGCGTTCTGGCGAAACGCATTTAAGGAAAAATAAAAAAATGTGGATAAATTAATAAGATTATATGGCTGGTGAAAAATCTTTATTAACCACAAATGCCTTATAAAAGAAATCCGACAAACTCAACCAGACGGAAGCAGGTTCGAATCCTGCCGATAGGCATATTAAAAGGAGAAAAATATTATGAGTAAAGTTAAATCCATGGAAGAACTGGGGCTAAAACTCTTACCACTTAAATCTGATTTATGTCAAGAATGTGCTACAAAACATAGTCTAAATGAACCACATAATAGGGATAGTCTATATTATCAAATGCATTTTAAAATAAAGTATGGACGATTTCCAAATTGGGAAGACGCAATGGCTCATTGTGATGAAGAAATAAAGCAATTATGGAGAGAAGAACTTGTTAGATTAGGATAATCCCGTCGGGATAGGCAAGTTTGGGGGAGAAAAAAAAGATGCTTACCGATACTGAAATTGATTTAAAAAGAAATAAATGGAGAATATATATTAATTCTATACTTTATAGCTTAGAACATAAAAAAATAAATAGAGAGAAGGCATTGGAACTAATAATAAAAGATACAAAAGACATATTTAATATTCCTTTAAGTAATTAATTTTGGGAGAGAATAAATGAAAAAATATAGGCTACAAGAAGGAATTGCCTAGATATGCTTCAAGTGCAGAAAAAAGATTCTTAGTATAGAAGATAAGATTATGTATGATCATAGGCTTTATCATAAAAAATGTGCTTTAACTTTATTGGAAAAGATAAAGAGAAAAGTATTTGGGGGTAAAAAATGATATATGAGTTACTGTTTAGAGAAAATAATATGGAAACAATTAAAGAAGGACCAGTCGAGATCAGATTTGCTAAATCTAAAGGAAAATTAAAAGTTACTTTTATTATTGATTTTGGTAAAACTGACTTTTCTACTGGGAAGTCAAGTTCTTTATTTAATTCAATTGTAAATATTCTAAGATGTGCGCTTAATGTTAAACTTTCAAAATGTAAATAAGTATAAATATGAAAAGAGACAAAAAATGAAGGATTCCTGGGAAGAAAAGAAAAGAAGAGAAGAAAAGGAATCAATATTAAGAGGAATGAGTGAGGCTGGAAAATGTTGGGGTAGAATGGGAGCCTGGAAACGACAAGAGGGTTTTCATCCTTTAGGATTTAAAAAAACAAATGAATGGTTTAACGAAGGAAAACTATTCTTTGATGATTCAGAAGAAAATAACCAAAGGAAAGCTCACTGCAAAATATGTGGCAGGGAATTAATGAAAGAAAAAGGATATCGCATAGTTATTTATGCATCTAATTGGTATAATTTATCTTTTTATTTTGGGTGTGAAGAATGCAAACATAAATTAGAGATCATCTCTTAGCAGAATTAAGTTTCATCACGATGGATAGTTAAAAGAGAGTAGAGGGGAGGAGAGAGAGTAGGAAGATTAAAGAAAATGATTAACTATGTGCAATTAAAGAGTGTCCTAAATAGCCAGGCGCTTATTATAATAGTTGCAATTTGTTTTAT
>Ga0315294_10010759_pt1 | contig 10040 bp, 6 predicted proteins | sample YL17G13_40_MG_FD_203626 | JGI IMG/M metagenome (GOLD analysis project Ga0315294, IMG submission 203626) | Sediment microbial communities from Yellowstone Lake, YNP, Wyoming, USA - YL17G13_40 | ecosystem: Environmental > Aquatic > Freshwater > Lake > Sediment | place: USA: Wyoming | collected...
TCATCCGCAAGAACGAGGTGGACATCTATGACATCCCCATTGCCCTGATCACCCGGCAGTACCTGGAGGCCCTGGAGATCATGAAGGCCCTGGACCTGGACGTTGCCGGGGATTTCCTGACCCTGGCTGCCACCCTGCTGCGCATCAAGTCCCGGATGCTCCTGCCCCGGCTCGCGGAGGAGGGTGAGGAGGAGGACCCCCGCCGCGACCTCGTGCTCCAGCTCGTGGAGTACCGCAAATTCAAGGAAGCCGCCCGAAAGATGGCCCAGAGCGAAGAGAAGCAGCGGCTGCTCTTCAACCGCCCGCTCATCCCGGTGGAGGGGGACGTGGGGGAGGACCTGGCTCCCAAGGGCGACGTGGCCGACCTGGTGGCTGCGCTCCAGGCGCTCCTGGAGAGGATCCAGGACGACCGGTTGTACGAGATTATCGGGGAGGATGTCTCGGTGGAGGAACGCATGGAGCACGTCCTGCGCCTGCTTGGCGAGCGCGGGGAGGAGGTGCGCTTCGAGGAGCTCTTCTCCGGGGCCCGCAGGCGGATCGTCCTGGTGGCGACCTTCATGGCCATCCTGGAGCTCGCCCGGCTCACCAAGCTGGCCATCCGCCAGGAAGCCCTGTTCGGGGAGATATGGGTCCGCCGGCAAAACGCCGCCTGAGCCTGGGGTTAGAAAAGGGAAAACCAAAGAGCGCCCTTCGGGGCGCGATGTGTTCTTGCGACCGAATTCATTTTACCTTTCATCCCACTAAAGGGAGGGCCATGAAACTCCGCAGCACGTTCGTCCTCCTGATGATCCTGGGGATTACAGGCTTGGCCGCAATCCCTGTCTCAGGCGCTCCCGTCCCCGCAAAGATCCTCAAGGTAGATGCTCAGGCTCCCAAGGTCCTCGAGACCCTCCACGACCTCAGCCTACGGCTTTACGGTCAGACGGACAGATTCTACCTGGTGGAGGACTCCCCGGGGACCCAGGCCTCTCTTTCATCCCACGGCCTTTCCTCTGAGCCCATGATCCTCTCCTCTGCTCTCCCTCTGTATCTCATTTACCTTTCCCGGGAGGACATCCTGGACAGGATAAGGCCTTTGGCTTCCGTTCTCCTCGTGGATGACAGAATGGCTTTGGTCCAGATGGATGAGGCGACGGCCTTGCACATTCCTCGGCTTGGCGGGAAGCTTGTGAGGCTTCCCGATACTCCCTATGTGGTCAATCTTCCCCCAGTAAGAAGCTTTTCTTTGTCTGCGACGGCGGATACCTTCGTTCAGCGCCTGGTGAACAAGGTCAACCAGGATTCCCTGCAGGAGAAGATTCGGAGGCTTCAGGACTTTCGAACGCGATACCTCACTACGGATAGCTGTCGAGCTGCAGAGCAATATATTTACAACTATTTCACGGCGTTGGGCTTGGATTCTGTGAGCTTTGACTCTCTACAATTTCAAGGACATTCTTGCCGGAATGTCGTGGGGACCCGTCTCGGTCGTTCGGGCCCACAAACTGTGGCCATCGTCTGCGGCCACTTGGATGCAATATCAGAGACGGATACTCTGAATGCGCCTGGGGCCGATGACAACGCTTCGGGGGCAGCTGGCGTAATGGAAGCAGCCCGGGTTCTTACCAAGGAAAGGTTGGAGGGATCGGTCAAGTTCTTGGCTTTCACCGGTGAGGAATGGGGGGTAGGCTCACCCCACTGGGTGGATTCCGTGGCCATACCTGGGAATTTGAGAATCAGCGGAGCCTATAACCTTGATATGATCGGATACACCGCTTCCGACACCAATCTTCTGTGTGTCATCCCGAACACCCCTTCGCGTTCTTTGGCTGTTCTGGCGGAATCCGCCAATGCCCAATATGGCATTGGCCTCAGGGTTCTAAACTATCTTGACGAGGATGATGTTGGCTCGGATCACTGGTATTTCTGGCGTCGTGGATTTAGAGCAGTACATGTAAGTGAAGATTCATTGTGGGGGATTTTAAGAGGATCGAATCCTTATTTTCACACAAGCTACGATACGCTTGGAAACCTGCGGATGTCTTTAGTGCGTCGCGGGACTCAGTTGGCCATGGCCTGTTTAGCGACCCTGACGTTTACTCCGTTATCTCCGGATGACTTTGTCCTTCGGGATGTTGGGATCGGGGGCAGTTTGGAAGCCTCCTGGCTTCCAAACCCTGAGCTTGATCTCATGGGCTACAAACTTCTCTGGGGGGCGGCCTCCCGGACCTACACCGATTCTGTGGTTCTCGGCCTGGTAACCTCTTGCCGGATCTCGGGCCTCCAGAACGGCACCCGCTACTACGCCACAATCGTAGCCTTCGACTCTACAGGCCACATAAGCGGGACCGCTCCGGAACAGAGCGCGGTCCCTGGAATCATTCCGGCCATTCCTTCAGGCCTCGCGACTCAGCCATTTTATTTCGGTATGCGCCTTACTTGGAAGAGAAATACTGAGCGCGACCTGGCGGGCTACAACCTTTACCGCTCCACCACGCCTGGAGGGAACTACCAAAGGCTCAACGCCTTTCCCTTACCTGATACGGTTTACCGCGATTCCTCGCTTTTGTCCGACACGATGTATTACTATGTGGTTACTGCCGTGGATACCTCACGGAATGAGAGCCCCTACTCTCTTGAGGTGCGGGGCAAACCCATCACCCTGGATAAGGGCATCCTCCTGGTGGACGAGACCCGCGACGGAACTGGAGCCAGAGGCAATCCAAACGATGCCCAGCAAGATGCTTACTATCATTATCTCCTTCAGGGTTCTCGATTTCGGGATTGGGATGTGAGTCAGCAGGGGGTGCCATTGCTTGAAAACCTCGCCCCTTATTCCACCATCGTCTGGCACGCCGATGACTTCTCAGACCAGCGAGTGTATTCTACTCTCCCTGGGCTGATCCATTACCTTTCCTACGGGGGTAGGCTCTGGATGGTCGGCTGGAAGCCGATCTACGGGCTGATGAACCGACTGGGTAACTATCCCTACACCTTCATTTCCGGTCAGTTTCCCTATGACTACCTCCACCTTTCCCGCAGCACTGAGTCCCCGATTCAGGACTTCATCGGAGCAACCGGCTTAGCTGGGTATCCCAGCGTCTCGGTGGACTCCCTGAAGGTGTTTGCCGTCTGGCAGGGGAGGCTCCCCAACATTGATGCGGTCTTTCCCAGAGATGCCGATACCATCTTCACCTTTAACTCCGCCTCCGGGGATACGTTTCAGGGGAAGCCGGTCGGCGTGCGCTGGCTCAACGGCCCCTACCGCATCGTTTTCTTCGGGTTCCCCTTCTACTTCATGAAGGATCAGGAGGCCCGCCAGGTGGCCATCAAGGTGCTCCAGGACCTGGGTGAGCCGGTCGGCGTTGAGGCCGGCACTCCTTCAGTTCCCTTTACGACGACTCTCCTTCCGGTGCACCCGAACCCATTTCGGGGGAGTGTACGTGTCGAGTATTCTCTGGCCGAAAAAGTGAGGGTCCGGCTCTCGGTCTACAACGTGGCCGGACAGATGGTCCGGGAGTTGGTGAACGAGTCCCGGTCTCCGGGAAGATATTATGTTTCCTGGGACGGCCGCGACCAGAAGTCCCACCCTCTTCCGAGCGGGGTCTACCTCTATCGCCTGGAGGTTTCGGGCAAATCCTGGGTCAGGAAAGCAGTTCTCCTGCGTTAATTTTAAAAAGGGAAAAGTAAGGAGGAAGAACATGAAAAAGGGGATAGTTGTATTCACGTTGGCTTTTGTGGCTGGGGTTGTTATACCGGCCTCCCAGGTTGTTGGTGCGTCGCCCCCTAGTATCCTCAAGGTAGACGTTCACGCTCCCAAGGCCCTGGAGACCCTCCATGACCTCGGCCTGCTCCTCTATGGCCAGACGGACCGTTTCTATCTGGTTGCGGATTCCCCCGGCGCTCGGGCCTCTCTTACCGCCCGGGGCCTTACAGTCACCCCCTTTCATCTCTCCTCTAACCTGCCCCTTTATCTCGTCTTCCTGCCCCGAGAGGACATCCTTGGCATCATCGCCCCGCCTGCGTCGCTGCTTTATACGGATGGCCGGGTGGCCCTGGTCCAGATGGACGAAGCGACGGCCCTTAAAGTTTCTCAAAAAGGAGGGGAACTGGCGCTTCTTCCCGATGAGCCCCATCCGGTCTATCTCACTCCGGTCAGGAGTTTTCCCAGTCCGACCGTTCCCGATACCTTCATTCAGCGTCTTGTCAATAAGGTCAACCCGGACTCCATTCGATCCAAAATCCAGAGGCTCCAGGACTTTCGTACCCGCTACTCCTACACGGACAGTTGTCGCGCTGCGGAGCAGTATGTTTTCAACTACCTCTCTGCTTTGGGCCTGGATTCCGTGGTCTTCGATCCTTATCCGTATGGGGGCTATACCTGGCGGAATGTGATCGGGACCCGAGTCGGCCGAACCAACCCCCAAAGGGTGGCCCTCGCTTGCGGCCATATGGATGCCATCTCCGAGACCCCGAATTCCTTAGCTCCCGGGGCCGAGGACAATGCCTCCGGAACCGTCATCGCCCTCGAGGTCGCGCGGGCGATGGCCGGGGAGGATTTCGGCTCAACGGTCAAGTTCGTCGTCTTCACCGGCGAGGAGCAGGGGCTCATCGGGAGCGACCACTATGCGCGACTCTTGAGGGGCCAGAACGTGGACCTCCTCGGGGCCCTGAACTTCGACATGGTCTCATGGTATCAGGATAGTTTCGGAGTGACCATTCGAACCAATACGGCCTCCATGGGCTTGGCTCAATTGGAGAACCGGATGGCCGCGGAGTACACCACGCTGGCGCATTTCGTCACGACCCAAGTGGGGGGGAGCGATCACGTTTCCTTTCACAATCAGGGGTATGCGGCCACAGGGACCATCGAATACGGTTACCCTCCCATCCGCTATCCCTATTACCATACCATCCACGATTCCCTGGCCTATCTCTCCATCCCCCTGGCCGCGGAGGTGGCGAAAATGGCGATTGCGACCCTGGCGACCCTGGCGGGCTATCCGGGCTCGGCCGTGGAAGCCGGTACTCCCTCCCTCCCTCTTACGACGACTCTCCTTCCGGTGCACCCGAACCCCTTCCGAGGGAGTGCGAGGGTGGAGTATTCCCTGGCCGCAAAGGGGAGGGTCCGTCTCTCGGTCTACAACGTGGCCGGACAGTTGGTCAGGGATCTGGTGAATCAGATTCAGTCGCCCGGAAAGTATTCTGCGTCTTGGGATGGCCGAAATCAAAAGGAGTATAAGGTTCCGAGCGGGGTGTATTTCTACCGCCTCCAGACCGAGACTTTTTCGGACACGAAGAAGGCCGTGGTGGTGAGATGATTAAGCGGCCTGACCCCAGGAATTGCTCCAGGCAGTATGTTACAATTTCAGCCTGGTCCTCGTGGGGACCCTTCTTGAAGCCGAAACAGCATGGTCCCAATAACATATCGGGTGGGACTAAGAATGGGGGCAGGTCAACAAGATGCGATAGTACAAAGGGTTGGAATAAAACCGTCGAATGCTCCCTGGTTTAGACGGAAGCGGACAACCCGCCTCGCCCGGTTTATACGGTCTGTCCAATCATAGTTCGGCATCAAGACATGATTGATACTAGCACACTCCAGATCCGGCGAATGCGGGAAAGCGATGCACCGCTCCTGGCGGCAACGTTCGCTGATATGAACAAGATGCGAGAGCAGTACGAACGGTACTGGCAGGAGAATGTTGAAGGGAAACGGGTGACCCTCGTTGCGCTACTCAGCGGTTCCGTGGTCGGTTACACGAATGTGATCTGGGAGCCGGATTACGAGCCATTCCGCAAACAGCGAATCTCCGAAATTAACGACATGAATACCGTCACCAGCCTCCGAAAGAATGGCATCGGCACAAGGATGATTGCGGCGGCAGAAGACATCGTTCGGAGGTCGGGAAGACGAGCCATCGGCATAGGCGTTGGCATCACGCCGGACTATGCTATCGCGCAGCGGCTGTACCCGAAACTCGGCTACGTCCCTGACGGAACAGGCGTACATGAAGACGCATGGGGTGGTTGTAGTTACTCAACCAAGACACTCACGGAGGAAGACGCCGAACCAACAGCGCGCCTGAGCTATGACATTAGATCAATGGAAGAATCGCGTCTCATGCTGCCGATCGCCAAACAAGGAGTACCGATGCATACCGCCGAAGCCTTGCTTGACCTTCACGAACGCGCCCACCGCAACCTGACAGCACTGCTGGCCCACTGCCGCGAACTCAGCGGCGAAGAAATGAACCGCGCATTGACCGGCTTCGGTTACCCTACTGTGCGGCTGCAGCTGCACCATGGGATCGGCGCCGAGAAGTACTGGATCGGCGTGCTTCAGGGCCGTATCGACGCTGAAGATGACGACCCTGACTACCCCACGGTTGAGTCGCTTGAGGTCTACCGCAAGCAGGTCTTCACGGCGACCGAAGCCTACCTGCGTGCCTCCTCGGTGGAGGAACTGAACACCCCTCGTTCGATGATGACCTGGGGAAACAGGGAGCAGGTGCTGTCTCCTGCCCACGTGTTGATGCGCACGCTGACGCACCTCTACCACCACCAGGGCCAAATCGTCGCCATGTGCAGGCTGCTGGGGAAGCCGTGCACAGGGGTAGACTATCCGATCACATGAGCTGATGAAAGTTGGAACAAAGGATGGGGAGCAGATCATTGTGGTACAGAGCATCATGCCGTATCCTAATCTCATCTGGAGAATGCCCTCATGAATCAGGATGAACAGCATCTCAAGCTCTTGTCCATCTTTCACTACGTTCTCGCGGGCCTGGCCGCTCTGATTGCTCTCTTTCCGGTCATCCACCTGGTCCTGGGAGTCATGATGGTGACGATCCCCGGGCATCACGGGCCCGGAACTCCCGAGCCCGCGTTGGTCGGCTGGTTTTTCATCTGTTTTGCCGTGCTTTTCATCCTTTGCGGGCTGACCTTTTCAGGTTTCTTATTCGTGACCGGGCGGTTTCTTTCCCGGAGGAGGCATCACACGTTCTGCCTCGTCATGGCCGGAGTCGAATGCCTGCTCATCCCCTACGGGACCATCCTGGGGATCTTGACCATCATCGTGCTGATGCGGGAGCCGGTAAAAGCCCTGTTCCAGGTTCAGGTTGGATGACCTGAGCATCCGGGGTTGGAAGTAGAAAAAGGGTGATTAAAATAAAAACAGGCTTGACAAACACGGTGTAAAGGCTTAAGATATTAATGCAGATTTAGGAGGTTAAAAGGGTCGTTCAAACCTTTAGAGTACGGAAGGAGGAGGAGATGCGTCATTTTAGATCCGTCTTGATCCCGGCCGTACTATTTTTATTGCCTGGATACGCTTCCGCCGGCTGGGTCCAGCAGACCTCGGGCACACCCAATGCTCTTTATTCGGTCAGATTTCCGATCGATGGTCAGACTGGATATGCTGTTGGCGGTCAAGGGACCATCATAAAGACCACAAATGGCGGGATGCTTTGGGTCACTCAGAGTTCAGGTACCTCTCTCGACCTGTATTCCGTGGACTTCCCAACAAATTCTCAGATTGGCTATGCTGTTGGAGGTCGTTATGGAAGCGACATCGGCGTCATCTTAAAGACCACAAATGGTGGAGCAAGCTGGGACACTTTACATCCAGATACTGTCGGTTGTTTTCTGGGAGTGCATTTTCCTGTAGGGCCGGATACGGGATTCGTCGTAGGCAGTTACGCGGGGAATGCGCTCACCCTGAAAACGACCAATGGGGGAGCAACTTGGACAAGTCAGATACTACTCCAAATTCCAAGACTATTTTCGGTTCACTACCCAGCGGATGCTCAGACCGGGTACGCCGTCGGGGCCCCTTTCGTCTATGCCACCATTTTGAAGACCACGAATGGCGGGAACCAGTGGGATACTTTGCACGCTGGCGGAACCATAGATGGGCTTCGCGGTGTCCACTTTCCAATAGATGCTCAGACCGGTTACGCTGTAGGCGGGAACCTCGTCCTACCCGGTCATTACACTGTCTTGAAGACTTCGAATAGTGGAGCATCCTGGGTAATCCAAAGCTCTGACACGGGGGGATATCTTTTATCGGTACACTTTCCTGTCGATGCCCAGACGGGTTTCGCTGTGGGATATTGTAATGCTACTAATGGAGGTTGGATTATCAAAACTACGAATGGAGGTTCCACTTGGGTAACCCAGCCCTTGAGCCCCATAAATTTACTTGCCTCTGTGTATTTCCCTGAGAATGCTCAGACTGGATACGCCGTTGGAGGCTCGGGTACCATCTTAAAGACCACGGACGGTGGGACGTGGGTTGAAGACAACAGGGGCCAAGGGAATGAGGAATTAAAAATTCAAGGGATCAGGGCCATTCCTAATCCTTTCGTCTCCTTCGCAAGAGTCCCCGGCCACGCCTCCGATCGCTTCGCCCTCTACGACATCTCCGGCCGCAAGGTCGGTATTTATAAAGGCGACCGTATCGGAGTTGGACTTTCTGCCGGCATCTATTTCCTCAAGCCTGAAGGTAAGGACTCTAAGCCGTTAAGGATAGTCAAGCTGAGATAGCTGTTATTCCAAAATCCGCAATCCAAAATCTAAAATAAAAGAGCGGCCTTCGGGCCGCCTTTTTCTGTTCTTTCTACCCTTTCGGGGGGTGCTCAGCGAGCCCAGTAGTTAAGGGCGAGCGCCGAAGGGGGGCTTGCCCCCCTAGCGGAAATTGCCGTCAGGCAATTTGGGGAAGGGGTGAGGTTGAAGTATTATAAATTCCTTCTTTTTTATTCCTGAATAGGGTGGGTGGGTGGGATATAATAAAGGGTTTTTGCCTTCTTGTGACTTGTAGGTCTTCAGGGAAAGCCCACTACTGATTGTGGGCTGACAAGAATCTTCAAAAATCTTCGGTTCAAAAAACAGGGGATCGGGAGGGGAGGGCGTGAATACGGCGTGAATATCGCGTGAATACCTCGGAAACCCCTCCCGGATTTCGTAGGCCTTTTGGAGGTCCCCCTTAAAGGGGGCTTTTTCGTTCAGGGCACGTAACTATGCTTTGTCGGAGCTACTTATGGGAAAAAGTGGAAATTTGCCCTTTATCAGGCATCATCTAAAAGGCACGGTCTGAACTTTGGGTCTTTGGGGGTTCAATTTGAAATTTCAAATTTACAATTATCAATTTTCAATAATTCGTTAAGGCCCCCTTAGCGGAATCGCCTCCCGGCGATTTATCCGGGGGTCTCTGGAGGATAGGGGGTTGTTTGGGGTTTTTTAGGTGAAAGGATAAAGGCTCACTGCTAAATTTGCAAAGAGGGTGATCTTCCCTCTTGAATTCCTGATGCGACTTGTAGTAAAATTCACATAGCGGGAAGGTTAGTTGACGGATGGCTGAAGCAAGAAGGGAGGATGGAATGTCGGGCGCGAAAAGCTCCCCCAAGGAGATGTTCGAGCAGGCGTTGCTGCTCTTGAACCAGCACAAGCCGGCCGAGGCCCTGGACCTGCTCAAGGAGACCACCGATGAAGAGCCCGGGAACCCCTGGTATCGCTCCTACTACGGGCTCTGCCTGGGTCGCCTCAAACGGTTTGCCGAGGGCGAGAAGCACTGCCAGGCGGCCATAGACCTCCATCTCTGCAAGGCCCAGTTCTACGTCAACATGGGCGAGGTCTACCTCCTGGGGGGACACAAGAAACTGGCGCATAACATGTTCGACGAGGCCCTGAAATGGGAGAAGGAAAACCCCCTGGCCAGGAAGTTCCTCAAGCAGATGGGTCACCGGCGCAAGCCCGTGGTGTCGTTCCTGGACCGCGACCACCCGGTGAACGTGTCCCTGGGCAAGCTCCGGCACAAGTTCACCCCCCCGAAGTGACCTCCGGCTTAGGACATCGGGAGTCCCGCTCCTTGAATCGCAACAAGGAGCGGGATTTTCGCAAGAAAGCTCTCCTCGCCGGGGGGGCCCTCCTCGCCCTCTTCATCCTCGTCCTCTGGCTCTGGAAAGTCATGGAGACGAAACGGGTTGGGGAGCGCTTTCAGAGGATGCGGAGGCTCCAGGAGCGCTGCCTGGCCCTCCTTCCCCCGGAAGAGGGCACCGTGG
>Ga0315294_10010760_pt1 | contig 10039 bp, 5 predicted proteins | sample YL17G13_40_MG_FD_203626 | JGI IMG/M metagenome (GOLD analysis project Ga0315294, IMG submission 203626) | Sediment microbial communities from Yellowstone Lake, YNP, Wyoming, USA - YL17G13_40 | ecosystem: Environmental > Aquatic > Freshwater > Lake > Sediment | place: USA: Wyoming | collected...
TGACCTGGACAGACAACTCTAATAATGAGACCGGGTTCAAGATAGAGCGCAGGACAGGACTGGTTGGGGCGTATGCCCAGATAGCCACGGTGGGTGTTAATGTCGTGTCTTACAGCAGCACCGTGTTAACGGCTAACACTACGTATTATTACCAAGTCAGGTCCTACAGCGCTGCCGGGAACTCAGGCTATTGTACCGAAGCGAATGCTAAGACCTTGCCGTTGCCCCCGCTTGCGCCGGTACTGACGTCGCCGGCAAATGGTGCAACAGGCATGAACCAGACGCCTAGGCTTGCATGGAATCCATCTACCGGCGCAGTGAACTACAGCGTGCAGGTATCGACGGTATCGACCTTTGCCACGACAGTAGTTAACGAGGCTGGTGTGACCGATACGTACTTTGATGTGCCTGGAGGAACGCTTGCCTGGAACACACTGTACTACTGGCGTGTTAATGCTGTAGGAGCCTATGGCAGCGCATCGGCATGGGCGACAGCGAGGTACTTCAGAACGGGTGCAGGACCTTAAGGCGTACTAATAGATCGGGCTAAAGAAAAGGCTGCCTGGTTTACCAGACAGCCTTAATCATTTGTGGTGCAGTATATCGAGCGTTCGAACCCGCGTCACTTGGGGACACCAAAGTGCACATTAGCTTGTATTGTTCAATAGGGCAACACCCCAAGACCACTCAATATCCCGAATTCTTTACGCCGACGGGTACCACATGGCCGCCTACACATCTCAGAATTTCAAAATAAGGCCTGTTTCGTGCTTCTTAATTGAAATTAGTGCCCAAGTCACAAGATGACACTGAAAGTTCGTCGGCAAAATGTCGGCAGGACGACTTTATTCAGAAGTACGCCCGGTGGGATTCGAACCCACGACCCTCGGTTCCGAAGACCGATGCTCTAATCCGCTGAGCTACGGGCGCAAGTTCATAATAAGAATCGAGAATTAAAAAGGGTGAGCGAAGGGATTCGAACCCTCGATCTCCAGGGCCACAACCTGGCGCCTTAAGCCTCTAGGCCACGCCCACCACGCAGAGAACATTTTAGCACAACAACATCAGCTACACCATATTGAAAATAGCTTGATACAATCGGGGATTAAATTACTGCCGAACCTATTTCGATACTTCTTCTATCAACAGCGGCAGTAATTTATTGTACGTCGCGTCCAGATCTTCCGGTATCATCCTGGTTCCGCCCAGCACCGTCATGAAATTGGTGTCACCGGACCATCGAGGAACTACATGCATATGAACGTGTTCACTGATTCCAGCGCCTGCTACACGGCCTATGTTCATCCCAATATTGAACCCGGTAGGCTGCATGAGGCGTTCCAGCGCAGCCACGCTGGCCCTTGTGAGGAAACTCATCTCGTGCAACGATTCATCATCAAGCTTTGTTAAATCGCCCTCATGGCAATATGGAATGACCATGATATGCCCATTCGTATATGGATATAGATTGAGCATAATATAGCAAGAACGCCCGCGGTAAAGGACGTAGTTATTCCGGTCCTCGCCAGTACAGCGAGCTTTTTCACAGAGCAGACATTCTTCGTTTTTCTCTCCCGATTTAGCTTGCAAAATATACCTCAATCTCCAGGGCGTCCAGATTATTTCCAATTGCCATACCTCACCATAAATCCATTCGATTTACGTTGAAATTCTAGCACACAACTGTACTCAATTCAACATAACAATCACTATGCTATAATTAGCCACACAGCAATATGGATAAAGAATTATTCGATACTATAGTAATTGGGGCCGGCCCTGTTGGAAGCTATACTGCATATCAGCTAGCCAGTCATGGCTACAAAGTAGCCGTTCTCGAGGAACACGAACACATCGGCGAGCCGATGCAATGCACGGGCATTATAGGCGTCGAGTGCTTCGAGCGGTTTCATCTGCCCACCAGTTCGGTATTACGTGAGGCAAACTCAGCAAAATTCTTCAGCCCGTCTGGCAAAATAATACGTCTGCAAAGCGAAAGGCCGCAGGCATATATCGTCGACCGCAGCGCCTTTGACCGCCAATTGGCCGATACTGCGGTAGCGCAGGGAGCAAAATATTTCACCTCATGTAAGGCCAACAGCATCGCAATCATAGCAGATCGAGTAAGAACACTTACCGATACAGGCGAAGCATTCGACAGCCGCACAGCTGTAATTGCCAGTGGATTCTATTCTAAACTGGCGCAAAAACTCGGCATGGAGAAGTTCAGGGACTTCATCACGGGAGCCCAGGCGGAAGTAAATATCAAAGATGCTAGCACACTTGAGGAAATAGAGATTTATCTCGACCAGGATTTAGCGCCTGGCTTTTTCGCCTGGCTGGTACCGACATCTCCGCAACGGGCATTGGTAGGCTTATTCTCCCGCAAGACACCACGGAATCACCTGCAAAGATTCATAAAAGCGCTCTACGATAAAGGACGAATAGCATCATCCGAAGTAGATATGATGCACGGTGGCATCCCTCTGAAACCGCTGGGCAAAACATACTGCAAACGTGTGATTCTGGCAGGGGATGCAGCAGGCCAGGTAAAGCCGACCACAGGGGGCGGCGTGTACTACGGCATGATTTGCGCTCAGATGGCTGCCGATACGTTGAACAATGCCTTCGCAAAAAACGATTTTTCGGAACGATCACTGTCCAGCTATCAGAAAGCCTGGCAGAAAGAGATCGGGCGTGAGTTGCGCAATGGCTACTACGCGCGCCGCATCTATGAAAAATTCAGTAACCGTATAATAGATCAACTATTCGATCTCTCCTTAAAAAAGGGGCTCCACGAGATAATCAACGAGTCGAACGACATATCGTTTGACTGGCATAGCAAAGCCTTTTCCGAGATTATAAAACAAACTGTACCGCGCCTGTTCAAGCCGTGATGCCACAAATATCCAGTCGACATAATTACTATAGACAAAAAGTTAGTCAGCAATCACTTCGTGTCGCGGGTCATTATCAGAACTAGTGACGATTCATGAACCGCCTCTACGCAGACTACTTTTAAAAAGAGGTGCAGGATTCCTACTGCCGGGAGACTTGGAGTCTCCCCTTTATTCAACATGACGTACCAGGGAGTCCAGAGGGAACTCCCTCTGGCGGGGGAACTGGGGGTGTCCCCCAGATTTTTTCAAATCCCCCAAAGTATGGGGGATAGCAGGGGGTTTGGATAAATAAACTACCATATCTACGTGATATTGACATACAATGGTATCTCTGATATAAAACTTGTACACCAACATCATTCATTATCAAATGGGCAAAACCGTCGAAAGGCGGCGACGCAAAGCTATTGGGTCTAAGACCAGAAGGTCATGACAGCCAGGCTGCTTATAGAGACTCTGAGGGAGCGCCCCTGGCTGATTGTGACCAGAGGCGTTTGTTTTTAACAATAGTTTAACAAGACTAGTGTCGGATAAGACGAGAGGATTATCGCAATGGATGAAAATAAGGGACGCGACATTGAATTAAACCATCCAGGACAAAGTGTCAGTTCGCCACCTGCTGACAGCATTCCTGCAACAGCCTCTGTTTCCAGCGATGCATTATATTCTGCAGACATGAACGATTTATTGAATAGCTGTGTATCTGATATACGCATTATCGTCAAATCTGATGCCGTAATGATATATATCTATGATGCAGATGCAATGCTCTTTTCAATACAAGCCCATATCGGGATAACGGACAAGTTTGTAAAAGAACTTCAAACAATAGAGATATCAGAAAGCGAATACAAGAAAATATTGCGTTGGGACAGTAAAACCTCACTGCTTGAAGAGGTACTCACAGAAAACACCTACTCCAAAATTATGAAGACTATCCTTCGTGATGATATCAATATGTTTATCGTACAGCCACTTCTTCTTGAAAACAGCCTTCTGGGTATGATTTACATTGGATATCATTCACCGCGAAAGATCAGTACTGAGGACAATAGGCTGCTTGAATTTATAAGCCATCAGACTTCGGCATCCATAGATAACATTATTCTTAAGAAAGATATCATTAAAATAAATAAAAGGCTTGAGTTGATGGGCGCCATGACCATGCTTACTGGCTCCAGTGTTAACTTGAACCAGGTTTTTGAAACCATAGCCTATGGAATTAAACAGCTGCTGGACTTAGATCATGTCAGCATAGCCATCATCGATGATAATATTGTTACATTCGCCGCTGCCTACTCAAGCATGAAAAGCGAGATAGTACCGGGATACAAACTGACGCAAGGAGCTACTCCTGTAAGCTGGCTCAAGAAAAATAATAAGCTCTATGTTCAAAATAATCTGATAAAAGAAATGGCGTTCTCCACAGATGGCATCTATACAAAAGAAGGGATGCAATCAGTTATCTATATACCTCTGTACTCACATGGCGCGATTTTCGGATACTTAACTGTTGCCAGTCGCAACCGGAACGCCTTCAGCAACATGGATCAGAGTATATTACAAGAGATCAGCGTACAAATAGCTAACAGGATGGAATTCCACCGCATGTATACTGAACTGAAACAGCACAAGGAGGATCTTGAATCAGCTAATAAACAGCTGGCTGACAAAGTCGCCTTACTCGAGAAGAATAAAAGCCTTCTGGACAGCTCCTTCCTTGATATAGCAAAAACAGTAGTACTGCTTGCAGAGTCGCGCGAGCAGTACACGATTGGTCACTCAGATAGAGTCACAGATCTCTGTAAGAAGATATCATTAGAATTGAATCTTAGTGAAGATAAAATTAGACAGTTAGAGTCGGCGGCTAGATTGCTGGGGTTAGGAAAGGCTAACGTCCCTGAAGACATTTTAAATAAGCCGGGGCCACTCAATGACGAGGAGAAAGCTAAACTGCAATCTCATCAGATGAAATCACTGGAGCTGCTTCGCGTGCCTGACTCACTAAGCGGCGTAGTGGTAATTCTTGAGAACAAGCGTGAGAATTTCGATGGCAGCGGTTATCCTAAGAAATTAAAGGGTAAAGATATCCCAGTTGAATCACGTATTCTGGCAGTAGCTGACGCCTATATCGCGATGATATCAGACAGGCCTTATCGCCATGCTATGAGCAGCGAGGAAGCTGTGAAAACACTTAGGGGCCAAGCGGGAAAGCAATGGGACCCGCTTATAGTTATCGCGCTTCTGCATGTTCTAAAGTAATACAACCAAGCGAGTATAACCGGATATTTTAATCCCGTTATTTCTTCTTATCCCTGCTCAGCTCGTGTGGTATCTGCCTTAACAATTCGATGATCTTATCGCCCTCTTCCCAGAATATGTTCCAGGTCTTGCCGCCGTCATACAGGTCTATTTTAAAACATGACAATTCTTTAAGGCGTTTTGATGTCTCCCCGAATATCTGATCCAATCGCGGATCTATATTACCCCCCAGCTCGGAGCGGAACTGGGGTAACTTCGCCAAAGCCTTATTGATAATGGTGATACCGTTGTTGAAGCTGGTGAAAGTGCTGCCACCCCGCTCAACGCTCCAGTCCACATCCAAGTGTCTCAAGAAAGACTCAAATCGTGATTTCAGCGACTTGAGCGAATACTCGGTCTTATCGACATTCACCCGCGATGTTTCGAACAGGTTTTTCGATGTCTGGAAAGGATCGATGGCCACCAGCCTGCCGAAGGCCTTTTCCACCTTGTCTATGGCCTCGTTTATATCTTTGAAAGCATCTGCGTCGGGCTTCTTCCTCTGCGATGGCGTGGCCTTGCCCACGATATCCTTGCCGGACAGCGCCAGCCTGCCGCGCAGCTCGGCAATATTATTGACAGCCTCGGAACATTCCTTTAGCGCTTGCTTATATTCCTTCTCAATATTCTCGCTACTCACCTTATAATCTCCTTCGATCGCCTGCGTTTATATATAAAATCGATGCTCTTATTTCAATAACCTACGAGTGAGTTATAACCACTCCTTCATTGCATTCAGAAAGATTACAATGCGTGGACACGATTGTCAATCATAATGTGGGAGTATATCGATTAATCATTCTTCTTATGACTGCAGAAAGTGGATTTCCAGGACGCCGCCCAGTTAATCGTTTTTGGTTTTTCATTTCGCATTGCTATCGTCTTCATCTCAAGATAATGACTCGCAACAAAATGCTCCTTGAGCTCTTGCTGCTCAGAACATTCAAATTTGCAATAAGGGCATCTCCAGGCTATCGACATATGCTCCCCTCCGTAAGAACGCACTGCATAACATTTGGTATATATACGTCGAGAATAATTTGAATATTGTCCTCCAATTCGCCCGAACATGCAAGCATCGAAGGCAAAGAAACCAAATAGCATGATAAAAGGGAAACACAGTAAAGAGGAAAACAATGCGGACTTATCTTAAAGTCGAGTTGTATTGGAGCGGGAGACGGGACTCGAACCCGCGACACCCTACTTGGAAGGCAATGTTTAAAGACCCCTAAAAAGCTATTTGTTAGCTCAGCCGTGCCTTTCAAAACTTTAAACTATCCTCTTAGGTTATCCACCGGACTATATCTCTTACGGCTTGTCTGATTCCAACGTTCAACACTCACGGGGCACCAGAGTGCATTCTCTTAAATTATCACATCCTCCGGGTTGGCCTTCCCATTTATAGCCGCCATCTCACCTTTTGTCAGCAGCTTTGCCGCAATGGCTCAAGGCTAACAAGTGGCTCTTTTCCTCCGTATTCCCCACGTATGTGGGGACGAACTCAAGTTGCACATTTCATCGTTTTGTTAAACTGACTCTTTCGCAACTCAGATGCAATTAGACTCAGAGATATGGTGACCTGCCCCCCAAAAACTGAGCCAGTTCTTGTGTTAGACTGGCGATTAATAGAAGGGGGGAGACATGGTCAGGAAGGCATTGCTGGCGTATTTGATCATCTCCGCCGTAGCGATAGTGGTGCGGATAATGGGTACTGAGAAGTCGCGGTACAGGATCTCGACAGTATCCCCCGATTTTTATCATACTCACCGATGACGATGCGGGTCGGGTTCAGAAAGCATTGCACCGCTTTTCCCTCTTCCAGAAACTCTGGGTTTACGGCGATGCCGATATCTTTACCAGCTTTTTTCCCGGAGGCCTTCTCCAGCAGGGGGATGATCACCTGCTCTGTGGTGCCGGGCGCTACGGTGCTCTTGACCGCGATGACGTGGTAGCCGTTCTTTACAGCCAGTACTTTGCCGATATCCTCGGCCGCCTGCGCTATCTGTGTGAAATCCGTGCCGCCGCATGATGATGAGTACGTGCCGACGCAGAGGAAGGTGATATCGCTCTCCGCGATGTCCTTGTAATCCGTGGATGCCCTGAGGGTCTTGGACTTGCATACGCAAGAGGTGATTAAATCGTCGAGGCCGTTTTCGTAGATGGGCGCCTTGCCCTGATTGATGAGATCGACTTTTGCGGGGTTGTTATCAACGCAGACTACCTGGTTCCCGTTACCGGCAAACCCCACGGCCGTCGCAGAGCCCGACATAGCCGTTGCCAACAACTGATATCCTCAGAATTACGGTCCGAGTGCCTCAGAAGACGAGCGATGTTGCTTTCTCCTGGATATTACGGATTTTGTCCGCCCGCTTTGCGCCAGCCGAATTTCTTCCCCAGTATGAAGTAGACTGCCAGGGCCAGCACAACCAGGACACCGATCACGATGCCGATCAATGCTCCTGCACCCAGCCCGCCTCCGGAGGGGGTGACAGCCGGGGCAGCTGTGGGCGTGGGCTGCAGGGCGGGGACCACGGACGCCAGCACACCGAAAATAGAGCAGTGCTCAATGACAAAGACTGCCTGGCCGTCCTCCGTCACCGTGCCCTCTATGAACTGCCACTCGCCGGTGGTCTCATTGTAATATGCAATAACTACAGTCTCGCCGGGCGCTACCTGCGACGGGTCGAAGGTAATGGTGATTTGGATGCCGGGATCAAATGTCGCGCCGTCGGGATTGAAATCGAAGGCCTTGAGAACCACATAGCCCGCGGGAGGGGCTGGCGGGGTGTCGATTTCCTCAATATTTATCCCAGCCAAACGCTTGCCGTCTGCACCTTTCATCTTGGTGTATTCGGCAATGTACACTGATATATCTCTGTCGGTGGAGGACGCTCTAAACTCGTCCATAATTTTGCCCAGGGAGTTCACCTCTGTTTTATCGCATTGGCCTAACACGCATATTTCCCAGTTCTCCACGGAGGAACCACCACCACCACCTCCACCGCCAGTGCCGCCGCCAGATGTCACTGTCAGGCTCCCGTTTACATAGGTTATGGGGCTGTAGTTGGCTGTACTGGCGGCACCACCGGTAATGGTAATATTATAGGTGCCGGCCGGGCTGATGGTTGTGGCAGTGGTATTAAGGGTATAGCCCAGACTCAGCGAGGACAGGTTGTCAGTGCCGACTAGACCTGTCGCTGTGGCCGTAAAGTCTGGATTCGCTGTTCCATCGACCTTGCTCTTGTTATCCGCCGTTACCGTTAAGGCTTTCTTACTTACTGTTCCTGAGAAATTTGTATAGGTGATATTATAGTTGCTTGCTAAGAATCCACCCGTACCCATTGCCAATGATGGGGTAACGTTATAGGTTGCAAGTGCTGCCGTTGTGGCTAAAAGACCAGCAGCATCAGGGGTAAGGGTTACGTTCGTTACTGACTCGCCACTAACATTTCCAACGGCTGTGAAGTTTGTCGCGCTCGTTCCGGCGGTTAAGGCAGTGCCATAAATCTTGCTCGGTCCAGTAGCTGTGACCGTCAGCGTCTTGGTGGTGATGGCAAAGGTCACTGTAGTAGCATTAAAGGTCACAGAGTAGTTAGCGCCGGCGGACAGATCGCCGATAGTGATGTTGTAGGTGCCGATTGTTTCGCCGGCAACGCGGCTCAGATTGCCGGTGAAGGTATCGCTGCCGACCAAGGATGTGTTGGTATAAGTAAAGGTTGGATCGGCTGCACCATAGACCTTGTTCAGACCGGCATCGGGCGTTACCGTGATCGGCTTGGTGGTGATATTGGCGGTAGTGGTAAACTGCGGCGTCGGCAGTATGTAGTTCCCAGCATCTGCACCACCAAGCGTCAGCCCGGATACATTGACCGTCTTGCCGGTGCCGACGCTCATGTTATCGAAAGTGCCTACTGCGGCGGATATGTTGAGGGTTACGGCATCGCCGACCACTACACCTACCAGGCCTTTTTCGCCGGTATTGAGCGTGGCGCTGGTGTTGCCGTCATAAACCTTAGTAGAAGCGGTTATGCCGGTAACCGTGATCGCCTTGGTGGTGATGGCAAAGGTCACTGCAGTAGTGTTAAGGGTCACAGAGTAGTTAGCGCCGGCGGACAGATCGCCGCGAGTGATGTTGTAGGTGCCGATTGTTTCGCCGGCAACGCGGCTCAGATTGCCGGTGAAGGTATCGCTGCCGACCAAGGATGTGTTGGTATAAGTAAAGGTTGGATCAGCAGTAGTGCCGTAGGCCTTGGTCTGCCCGGCATCGGGCGTTACCGTGATCGCCTTGGTGGTGATGGCAAAGGTCACTGTAGTAGTGTTAAGGGTCACAGAGTAGTTAGCGCCGGCAGTGAGCGTGCCGATAGTGATGTTGTAGGTGCCGACTGCTGTGCCTGCGACGCGGCTCAGATTGCCGGTGAAGGTATCGCTGCCGACCAAGGATGTATTGGTATAAGTAAAGGTTGGATCGGCTGCACCATAGACCTTGTTCAGACCGGCAGTGGGCGTTACCTCGATCGCCTTGGTGGTGATGGCAAAGGTCACTGGAGTAGTGTTAAGGGTCACAGAGTAGTTAGCGCCGGCGGACAGATCGCCGATAGTGATGTTGTAGGTGCCGACTGCTGTGCCTGCGACGCGGCTCAGATTGCCGGTGAAGGTATCGCTGCCGACCAGGGATGTATTGGTATAAGTAAAGGTTGGATCAGCAGTAGTGCCGTAGGCCTTGTTCAGACCGGCATCGGGCGTTACCGTGATCGGCTTGGTGGTGATGGCAAAGGTCACTGTAGTAGCGTTAAGGGTCACAGAGTAGTTAGCGCCGGCGGACAGATCGCCGATAGTGA
>Ga0315294_10010761_pt1 | contig 10039 bp, 9 predicted proteins | sample YL17G13_40_MG_FD_203626 | JGI IMG/M metagenome (GOLD analysis project Ga0315294, IMG submission 203626) | Sediment microbial communities from Yellowstone Lake, YNP, Wyoming, USA - YL17G13_40 | ecosystem: Environmental > Aquatic > Freshwater > Lake > Sediment | place: USA: Wyoming | collected...
TCGGAGGGGAGATGCAAATGGGGGGTCGAGTGAGTGATCAACCCCCTGTTATCCCCCAATCATGGGGGAATTTAAAAAAAGAAACAGGGGACACCCCTGAGACCCCGGCAGGAAGAATCCTGCACCTCTTTTCTTAATCGGAAGGGGAACGGCGGTCGAAGGCGTTCAACCCCCTGTTATCCCCCAATCATGGGGGAATTTAAAAAAGGATGGGGGACACCCCCAAATCCCCTGCAGGAGAATTTTCTCCTGCACCTCTTTTCTTAATCGGAAGGGGAACGGCGGTCGAAGGCATTCAACCCAGTGCCACAATCATGAGGAAATAGAAAAAAGGACAGGAGGACACCTCTTCCTTTAACGCGGGTCGAAGACGTTGCGCCCGTCGATATGTTTGACCCGGCCGGAACGCCCGACTTCTTCTGTAGCGACAAAGTCCTCGAGGAAGCCGCGTTCGGACGGGGTGTCGGCTAAGAAGCGCCGGCCATCCTCGAGCCGCCCCACCACGGTACCCAGCTCCGGCGTCCCCTCGCGGTCGTGCATCACGGTGTAGGCTTCTATCGTGCCGCGCCCCGAGGCCTCCTCGGCGATGACGGGAGGCGCCTCCTTGTAGGCAGCTTTCGACCTTGCGGCCGCATTTCCGTGCGCCGGGTCTTTGGGCTTGGACGAGATGACTGTCGAGGAATGTCTGCTGGCGTATACGCCCAGCCCCGTGACCAGGCCCGTCGTCCCGGGCTTCCCACGCACGCGTTCCACCATAGTCGCCAGCGCGTGGAGCGAATAGTTATTTCCGGGCCCGCCGGCGTAAGGCAGGCCGCCGGTGACGGTAAGCCCGCGCGGGTCGCTCTCGTCTATGCCGTAGGCCTCCGCGGCCAGCTCCACCGCTATGGGGAAACAGCTGTAAAAATCGATAAAGTCCATATCTGCAATAGTGGTGCCGGTGCGCATGAACGTTTCTTCAGCGCAACGGCGCAACGATGGTGATTCCGAGAGGTCTGGCCTTTCGCTCAGGAACCAGGGCTCCTCCTCGGCGTAGGCGCCGCCCCACCAGTATGTCAGCTTGTCCTGCGCGATGCCGAGCTGCTTTGCCGCCCCGTCCGACAGCATCAGCACGGCGGCGGCCTGGTTCAAATCCTGAAACGCATTGAGGTATTTGGTATAGGGGAAGCCGATCATGCGATTGGCCGCCGTCGGGGTCGTCAGTTCGTCGGCGCTGCGCTCCACGGGAAGCCAGGCATAGGGATTCTTGGCAGCCACCTGTGTGAAGCGGTGCATGAGCCTGCCCATCTTCAGTCGATGGGAATCGAGATCGAGGCCCAGTCGCGCCCGCAGCGCGTTCTCGATGAGGGGATAGAACTGGATCGGCAGATAGACGTTGTACTTGGCCTCGCGCCTGTGGCAGGGTATCCTCTCCTTGCCGACCACCTCCGGCTGGCCCTCACCCCCCAGCTCCCACTCCAGCGCGGCCTTTTCCTTTTGCGCGCGCATGAATGTTTTGTAGTTGCGCGATCCGGCAATGAGGGCGATGTGCGTACGCCCGGACTCGATCCGTCTGGCGATATCGTTGACGATAACCAGCGGGGTGTCGCCGCCGTACATCAGCGTGCGCAGCATACATGACGGCATGGCCCCGATGCGCTCCGCCAGCAGAGCGGTGGCGTTACGCGGCTTCCAGTCGTCGGTGCTCACGATGCCTATGGTATCGATCTTGCTGAAAAGCTTTATCCCCGGCCCCGCATCCTCGCACGCCCTGCGCGCCACGCGCTCAAGCATGTCGAGTGGCGTCATCGCGGCGCGGGGATCGCTCTCACGGTCTGAAAGCTGTGCCACGCCGGCAAGCACGGGGATTTGAGTTACTCTCATTTAATACTCCTGATGTCCGAATGAAAGACAATTTATGCCTGGAGGAATATAACCTATTCAGAGTGGATTTTCAAATACCTTCTCATACCCGTCATTCCGGCGGAGGCCGGAATCCAGAAAGGACATACGGCTGTTTGCATCGATGGGGATCAACCCCCTGTTATCCCCCAGTCATGGGGGAATTTAAAAAAGGGTGGGGAACACTCCCAAACCCCCGGCAGGAGAAAACTCTCCTGCACCTCTTCATTATTTGGCTGTGTCTTAAGAGAGGTGTGACTTACGGATGTGACTTGCGGTCGGGTGAATAGCCCGGTGTTATCCTGCAGAACCGGCGGTAACCTTATGCGGATTTATCTCTTTAAGCTGCGGCTCTTCCGATTGGCGGGCGGAGTACAGGTCCCAGCGCTGCTGCAGGTTCATCCAGAAGTCCTCCGACATGCCGAAGAACTTGGCCAGGCGCAACGCCGTGCTGGGGGTTATGCCTCTGCGCTCGTTGACGATCTCATTTATGCGCTGGTAGGGCACGTGGATGGCATCCGCCAGTTGGCGCTGTGTAAGCCCCATAGGATTAAGGAACTCCTCCAGGAGCATCTCCCCCGGATGCGTCGGTGCTCGGTTTGTTGGTATGCGAACCATTTTCTTTCTTCCTTGTCCGATATTTTCGATCAATGATAATCCGTGATTTCAACCTCGTCCGGCCCGCTCTCTGTCCATACAAAGCAGACGCGATAGCGGTCGTTTATGCGAATGCTGTGTTGTCCTTTTCGATCCCCCTTCAGTGCCTCCAGTTCATTCCCCGGCGGCACTCTTAGGTCGCTTAACGAGACGGCTGAATCCAACTGATCCAGTTTCCTTACCGCCACTTTCCACAACGCGTGCGGGCACGTCCTTCTCGCAGCCTTGGTATCTTGCCCGTTAAAGATATCTTCCGTCCCGTTACCTTTAAATGAGCGGATCACTGTAGCATGATAGCACGGAATCCATGCTATGTCAACCTAACTTGTCCGCCGCATGCGTGCCGACGATTATCTTTTCTCCAACGGTGATGTCTTCAAAATACAGGGCGTCCATGAGTTCTCCTTAACGATAAAGCCGAGGGGAATATAACATTATTGGGAGGGGTGGTGCAAATGGAATGATTGGCCGAGCCATACTATGGTGTCTATTTGAGAAGGCGATAAACACTTATTGGTGTGAATGAGACGGCAGGGAACTTTGGTGAACTAGCTATGCGCATCATGCTGTTCAATCCAAGGATTGCTTGCTCAAGGCCATCTTCCATTTGATTACCAATAGGAATGGGCATCGGTTCGGTTTGTGCATCAGAGAAGTTAATCTGTCCTAGTGTTATCCACCCTGCATCAACTTCGTAGCCATATTTCTGGCTTAATGATGCTGTACTATCATGAAAATTCCCCTGAATGCCTGACCCAACAAATAAGTTTCGAGGAAAATCTTTGCTCGGAACGACTTTTATACGTATCACATCACCATAGAGCGATCTGATTAAATCAGCTACTTGGTCTAATTTTAACGTTTTAATCTCTTTGAGAATCTGTTCGTTTTCTTTTTGCGGCTGTTTCATCTCCGTAATCTGCTTGGATGTTTTATCTTTCTTTTGTAAGTCAAGGTTTGCCATATTTACTGCTACGGTCATTATTCCTGGCAGGGCCTTTATCATTGTCGTTGTCCATCCGTAATCTATAAAACGTACAGTACCCCTAACCCGTACGAATTGTCCGTCACGAAAGAGATTTGTAGTCCAACTCTTGAAGTCAAACCCAGCATCAATTGAGGTATATAAGCTATTCTTCGTAAGTTCCTCTTCAACTAACGAATAAACGTAGTGATGCAAGCTGCGAGTTTCATTTTCTGTCCTTAAATAGCGATAGTCTGCTCCCACTGCACCCTTCAGAAAATTCAGAAATCCCCCCTCAATTTCACTATTTACAGTAGTTCCTTTGGATTTCTCTATCGTAGCATCTTGTGGGACGCCACGGAAAAGCTGTGCTGCGAGTGAGCGTACTCTTTCCCAGTCAAGATACACAAAGTCTCGAAGAACGATTTCTGATTTAGACATAAGCACCTCGAATCTGTTGCTGTGATTATATTTCAAGCTCTGATTGCGCGCCTTCAGCTTTGCGCACCCGTTGCGCTTGCTTGAAAGTGCCATGCGCTGCGGGCATTTGAACGTCTGCGCCCGCGAGCAGTTGGGCAATAGTCAGTATCTGGATGCGCTGATAGTCCTTTTGCCAGAGTTCGGAGGTGTAGTAGCCCGCCGCGATGGCTTCCTTCTCCATGTCTTTGGTAGCAGGCTCCAACGTGATAAAGACGCCAATAGCTGCGTCCTCGCGCTCCACGGTGCCTCTCAGGTCGCGGATGAGGCCGCTATTGACCTTGCCGCTTTTTACCTGTACGAGGACTCTCTTTGGCTTGCCCTTGGCTTCAACGAAGTTGATAACGCCGTCAATGCCCCTGTCTTTGCCTTTTTTGCCGGTCTTGCTATCCTGTTCGCCGCCGAGCGGCTTGGCCCCGACGAGCGATAGCGCCCACCATTGGAACTGGTAGCGGTTATCTTTTGCGAGTTGCACGGCAGCAGCTTCGTCGCATGGCTCACCGATGACCCGATAGTTCTTGCCTGCGGTGGTATTAAACGTATCCTGGAGGCGGTATTTCTGCAATGCGATAGCAAGGTGAGTGATATCTATTCCAATCCAATGCCGCTCCAGCTTCTGCGCGGCAGCGATAGCCGTGCCGCAGCCGCAGAACGGGTCGAGAACCCAATCACCGGGGTTGCTGCTGGCCTGAATAATGCGCTCCAACAAAGCAACAGGTTTCTGTGTGGGATAACCGAGTCGCTCAGCAGCCTGAGCTCCAATAGGAGGTATGTCATCAAGGATATCTTGTAAAGCCGTGCCTTTTACTTCATCAAGATATCGTTTGTAAGCGGGCACAGTGCCTTTTGGCGGCCAATAAATTCTGCCTCGCTTGTCAAGTTCCTCAAGGTGTTCTAGTGTAAATTTCCAATGTAGGCCCTTAGATGTGGGGTCTATTCCATGCCAAGGTTGCCCTGACGAGCCATGTCTGATTCCCGCAGCAGAGAGGTCGCTAAGGCGATAACGTCTTCCGTCGGCATCGACATGACGATAGAACTTTTCGACGTAGGAGGGGTCATGTTCAGTGAACTGTTGGTTCCAAGTAAATGCATCTGTTTTTGAATAGAAAAAGATGACATCATGGATAGGACCATAACGTTTTGCGGAACTGTGTGCGGAAGTACGTTTCCAAATGACCTCATTTTGAAAATTCTGTGGCCCGAAAATCGTATCGAGCACAATCTTGAGATAGTGGCTGGCGGTCGGGTCGCAGTGGAGATACAAACTACCCGTTGGTTTGAGGACGCGGTGAAGCTCCACTAATCGTACTGCCATCATCACCAGATAGGCCGTCATCTGGTTCTCGCCAATAAAATCGTGCAGGGAGCCGATCATCTTAACCACGTTGAGCGGGCCGTTCTGAATCAGCTCGTAATAGGTGCGCGCGGCGGATTGATCCCAATGCCAGGTATCCTCAAATGCCGTGATCTGCGCCTCGGATTCCTTTCCGCTTTCATCGGCAAAGAGCACGTTGTAAGAACGGCTGGAGTTGAACGGCGGATCGAGGTAAATCAGGTCAATGCTTCCGGTGGGAATATGGTCGCGGAGGATCGGAAGATTATCCCCGTAGAACAGGGTATTCTGAGTTATCTGCTGCGGCATTGTTATTCCTTTACCTCCCGCACTTCTTGCATGTGCCGAAGATGGCCATGTGCTCAAGCTCGGCGTTGAAGCCGTATTGCTTCTTCAGATCGGCGTTCAGCCGGTCGAAGACGGGTTCGTCCACGTCCTGCACGCTGCCGCACCTGCGGCAGACCAGGTGGTGGTGGTGAGCTTTGCCCACGGGGTGGTAGACGAGTCTGCCGCCGCCCAGGTCGCTCTCCGCCACGAGGCCCTGTGTCTTGAGCAGCTCAAGTGTGCGGTAGACGGTGGAGATGTTGAGGTAGGGGTACTTGTCGTGAGCTTGCTTGAAGATTTCCTCGGCGCTGATGTGGTCGTCGCTGGCTTCTATGGCCTCAAGCACCATCATGCGCTGCGGGGTCATGCGAAAGCCTTTAGCCCGCAGCTTGCTGAAGACGGATTCCCTGTCACCTGATTTCATGCGCCTATTCTACCACAGCTTGCGGTTGTTTTAACATAATGAGGGTGTAAGAGGACGTTTTTTGGGTCGATAGAGGATGATCAACCCCCTGTATCCCCCAATCATTGGGGAACTTAAAAAAAGGACAGGGGACACCCCTGTAACCCCGGTCCTTCCGCGGAAGGACACCTCTTTATCCTATCTGTCATTGTGAGCACATTCGCTTCGCTCAGTATAAACTCCGCGAAGCAATCTCCTACCACGTCATGCCACATGAAAGATGAGATTGCCGCGTCACTGCGTTCCTCGCAATGACAACGGTGCGAATGTGTAGGGGCAGACCTATGTGTCTGTCCCAATGCAATAGTCGACGATCGCGGCGGGGGAAGCGGCGAAGCCGCAGGGGGCGTTGGTCGAAGATTTTCCCTCCCTTGAGGGGAGGGAATTAAAGGGAGGGTGATCGGCCTGCGTAGGGCGGGTTTAACGAAGTGTAACCCGCCATTTATTTCGCAGCGGTGGGTTCAAAACCCACCCTACATCTTGATCGGGCAATCCAGAAAGGGCACGGCACGCCGTGCCCCTACGGATAACATTTGAATCAGGCGAGGATGAAGAGCTGTTAACGTTCCCTGATCAACAGGCGGTAGCTTATTCCTTCCTGGCGGTGGCCCTCGCCGCTGATGAGCAGGAAGTTGATGTAAGAATCCGCTACCCATAAAGGAAGAAATTTGAATGAGAAGGTGGTTGAGCCTTCGCCTTCGCTCGGGCCTTTGCTCTGTGATGCAGACAGGAGATAGACGCAGTTGGGCATGAATTCCAGGTAGGCCATAGGGCCGGTAATTTTATTGCCGTGGATATGGATCTCGAAAACCTCGTGTATCTTTACATCCATCTTTCTCTCAGTCATTTGTACTCTCCTTTTTATTAATTTCGACAGGTTGATGCGACGGGTAGGAATTTCCTTCGCATATCGTTCTAAGAATAGAATGATATTATGCGGCGAGCTGGGTGTCAATGGAATTTTGGGAAAAGATAATCAACCCCCTATAATCCCCCAGGACCGGGGGTAATCGTGTAGGGGCGATTCATGAATCGCCCTTGTGGTTCCGTTTATTCCGTAGCGGTGGGTTTTAAACCCACCCTACATCTTTGCTGCAATAATGATAGCCGCAGAATATCCAAACCCCCTGATAGTCCCCCATACTTTGGGGGACTTTAGAATTGGGGGGTACCCCCCAAACCCCCAGCAGGAGAAAAATCTCCTGCACCTCTTTGTGGTCGACGGGGTAATGGCAGTCGAGAGTGGTTCAACCTCCTGTTATCCCCCAATCATGGGGGAGATAGAAAAGCAGGGTACCCCCCAAACCCCCAGTCCTTCCAGCACTGGAAGGACACCTCTTTACCCTAGCTGTCATTGCGAACGAAGCGAAGCAATCTCCCAGCATGCAATGACATACAGACGATGGGATTGCCACGTCGCTACGCTCCTCGCAATGACAACGGTGAGAGTGCGTAGGGCGGGTTTAACGAAGTGTAACCCGCCATTTGATCCGTAGCAGTGGGTTTTAAACCCACCCTACATTGCTAGTCGGCGGGCGTTTTTTCGGATTGTTTCCGATTGCGGTGACGCAGGCTGGTAAATACCGTCGAGGCGGCGAAGACGGCTGCGCTGAGCAGGATTATCGTTGCGCCGGAGGCCAGGTCAAGCTCATATGATATCCAAAGGCCCCCCAGCACTGCGACTATGCCGAAAACTATCGAAAGCAGCATCATCTTCGTCAGGTTATGGGTATGCTGGCGGGCGGTGGCTGCTGGGATGGTAAGCAGGGCGATGATGAGTATAATGCCCACTACGCGTATCAGCAGCACCACCGTCAGTGCGATAAGGCACAGCAGGATCAGGTATAGCCGCTGAGTGGGAAGACCCAGCGAGGTGCCGAACTCCTGATCGAAGGAGATGGCGAGGAGTTCTTTGTAAAGTGACAGCACGATGGCGATGATTATCACATCCAGGATCGCCATCATTATCAGGTCGGAGGTGGTGACAGTGAGGATGCTTCCGAAAAGATAGCTGAAGAGGTCCGGAGTGTAGCCTGGCGTCAGCCCGATGAAGATTATTCCCAGCGCCATTCCAACGGCCCACATGATGCCGATAGTAGTGTCCTCAGACAGGCGCGTCTTTCTGATGAAGGTACCCATGCCCAGCGCAGAGAAAAGGGTGAATATCAGCGCCCCGTAAACCGGCGTCATCCACGATATATACTGGGTAAGATAGTATCCTAAACCGATGCCGCCGAAGGAGGCGTGGGAAATACCGCCGCTGATAAACACCATGCGTTTGACGACTACATATGTGCCGATGATGCCGCAGGCGACGGCGGCCAGTATGCCGGCGACGAGGGCTCTCTGCATGAATGGATAATGTAATAATGCGTCTATCATTCGTGCGTGTGCTCCTTGAGGACACGGTGCGGGACGCCGTGGGCGATCATCTGTATCGGACAGTGGTAGGCGGCCTCCAGGTCCTCGGGCGTCAGTTCCTTGCTTTCGTGATAGTACAATTTGCGGTTGAGGCAGGCGATCTTGTCCACATAGACGGATACGGCGCTGATGTCGTGGGACACCAGCACGATGGGCATGCGCTGTTTGAGACGTTCCAGAAGCTCGTAGAACTCCGCCTGCATCGGCGTGTCAACGCTGGACATCGGCTCGTCCAGGAGCAATAACCTCGGTTCGCTGACCAGCGCGCGGGCTACGAAGACGCGCTGCTGCTGCCCGCCGGAGAGCATGCCTATCTGCCGTTTCTTGAAATCGAGCATTTCCACTGCGCGCAGGGCCTCGACGGCGGCCTCGCGGTCGGCCTTGCTGTACCAATGGAAGGGCTTGGTATGGCTGAGTCGCCCTGTCAGTACTACCTCTATCACGTTTATCGGGAAATCCCGGTCGAACAGGCTGTGCTGCGGCACGTATCCTATGTGCTTTCTGCCTTTCTCAGGGCTCATCCCCATGATGCTGACCTCGCCGCGGCTCGGCGCTACCAGCCCCAGCATCAGCTTGAGCAGGGTGGTCTTGCCGCCGCCGTTGGGGCCTATCAAGCCGAGGAAGTCGTCACGCCGGATGGACAGGTTGATATCCTCCAGCACCGGCGTGCCGTCATACTGCACCCAGACGTCGCTAAGCTTTACAACTTCTTCGACCATTTTCTTCATTACCTATCTTGTTCTACAGAAATACCTTTTGAAAAAGAGGTGCAGGACACTTCCTGCCGGGGGACTTGGGGGTGTCCCCCAAATTCATACAATCCCCCAAGATTGGGGGATACAGGGGGTTGATAAGATTCAATCAGAATCTTCATGGCTTTACTCCAGCTCCAGCGCGATGGCATCGGCTACACTTTGCATACTGTCGATGTAATCCTCCGGCAGAGGGTTGAGCAGCGCCGTCTGTCCGTCGATAGAATCGGCTATTGTCTCGGCGTACTGCAACACAGATGCAGGGTCGATATAAACATAGTTAAGATCGTACTGCTCCGCCAGGTCGATGCACTGCTGAATCACATGCGGCGTCGGCTCCTTGCCCTCCGTTTCTATGGAAAGCTGGTTCAGATCGTACTCCTCGGCGAAATAACCGAAAGAGGGGTGATAGATCAAAAAGTATCGCACGGCGTAGCCCTCGACCTCGTCATTAATGTATTCGTCTAGGGCGTCGAGCTCGGTCAGATAGCTGTCGCGATTGCTCTGGTAGTAGGCCGCATTGTCCGGATCGGCGGCGGTGAGACCATCGCAGATGTTCTGAACGATAACCTTTGCGTTTGCGGGCGAAGTCCATACGTGCGGGTCCATCCCCGGCTCGTCAGGGTCGGTGCTGGTTATGAAGTCGATGCCGGCGGAGCCGTTTACAAGCAGCATATCAGGGTTTTGAGCGATAAGATTATCCATCCAGGAAAGCTCAAACTCTATTGGTGCACCCACCTTGACGTAGACCTCGGCTTTGCTGAGCGATA
>Ga0315294_10010762_pt1 | contig 10039 bp, 7 predicted proteins | sample YL17G13_40_MG_FD_203626 | JGI IMG/M metagenome (GOLD analysis project Ga0315294, IMG submission 203626) | Sediment microbial communities from Yellowstone Lake, YNP, Wyoming, USA - YL17G13_40 | ecosystem: Environmental > Aquatic > Freshwater > Lake > Sediment | place: USA: Wyoming | collected...
TCATCAATGCTGAAGACAGACTCGTTGCGCCGGCAGTCGGCAAAGAATATAAACAAATTGCTGCGGCGGTCGATATGATAGTAGAGCGATTCAAAAGAAACGGCCGATTATTTTACGTCGGAGCAGGAACAAGCGGCAGACTTGGCGTTCTGGATGCTTCCGAGTGTCCGCCAACATTCGGCGTAAATCCTCTGCTGGTACAGGGAATAATTGCAGGCGGAAAACGGGCATTAGTACGAGCAATCGAAGGGGCTGAAGATAAAACCAATGATGGAATTGCCGCTATAAACAAATATAAAATTTCTACAAAAGATGTTGTTGTCGGCATTGCCGCCTGCGGCCTGACACCTTTCGTTCGGGCTGCGCTAAAAGAGGCAATGAAAAAAGGAGCGGGCACAATCTTTATCACCTGTGCGCCACAAGCCGTCAAAGATATTCCGGCACAAATAATTATTAATCCCATCGTCGGGCCGGAGGTAATCACCGGCTCAACAAGAATGAAGGCAGGCACTGCAACGAAACTTGTGCTCAATACACTTACTACTACAGCCATGATAAAGATGGGCAAAGTTTATGGAAATCTGATGGTTGACCTGATGGCGACAAATAACAAGCTTCGCAACAGGTCCGTCAGAATTGTTTCTCAATTGACCGGCCTTTCACGAATAAAAGCCGCCAATCTGCTCAGGAAAGCAAAGGGAAAAGTCAAAGCTGCAATTGTAATGCACTATCGCAAAGTTAATTTAAAACAGGCTGAAAATATTCTTAATAAATGCGATGAGTCTTTAAGAAAGGCCATTGGCAAGTGAACGAATTAGCTCCGGTCCAACATCTGGCAAACCATCTAAATAGTATTGATTTAACAATTGCTGCATCAGCCGTCTCTCTCCTTTTTGTCATTTCTTATATTTTTGGACGCAAAGAAAAAGATACAAATGATTTCTTTCTCGGCGCAAGAAAAATCCCTTTGATTGCGGCCTGTCTGTCGTTTGTCGCCACCGAAGTCAGCGCGCTGACAATCGTCGGGGTGCCTGCAACTGCCTACAGCGAAAACTGCCAGTACCTGCAGTTTTTCATCGGCTCGGCAGCAGCACGCATCCTGGTAGCGTTTTTGTTCATTCCTGTTTTTTATAAATATAACTGCACGAGTATCTATGAATTTTTAAGGCATCGCTTCGGCCCACAAACTCAATATGCCGGGTCAATTTTTTTCTTCATCACACGTCTGACAGCATCCGGCGTCAGGCTGTATGCCGCCTGTCTGGGTATCGGGATTATTATGGGCTGGAATCTGGTACAAACGCTTATGGTTTTTACAGCAGTCAGTATTATCTTCATCGCATTCGGCGGCATAAAAGCGGTTGTCTGGGCCGGTGTATATCAGACAACTATTTTCTTTTTGGCAGGCGTTGCGTTACTAATTTATCTTTTCCTGCATATCCAAGGCGGTTTATCTACAGCATGGCAAATCGCAGATAGTGCCGGACGACTAAGCGTTTTTAAATTCGATTTCAATCTCAACGACCCTACGACTTTCTGGGCCGGCACAGCCAACGCTTTTTTTATCGGCTTGGCCGTCTTCGGCACTGACCAGGAATTGATGCAAAGATTACTTACGGTCAAGACCAGAAAAACAAGTCAAAAGGCAATTCTCCTGACAATAGCAACGGCGTTTCCGATTCTTTGCATATACCTGGCAATCGGCACTTTGCTTTATGTATTTTTCCGGCAGAACCCTGCGGCAATCCAGCCGGAAAAGGCCAAAGAGGTTCTTTCGCATTTTACGGCAAATTTCCTGCCGGCCGGACTAAAAGGATTAATACTTTCTGCAATCATTTTGGCCAGTATCGATTCGCCGCTCAGTTCGCTGTCGTCATCTTTTGTGATGGACATATACCGCCCGCTTATCAAAAGAGGAGCAACGGAGAAACATTATTTATTTATCTCACGAACAGGAGTAATAGTCTTCGGTTTAATTTTGGCTGGTTTAGCTCTGGCTTGTGAGCCGATAGAGAATATTCTCTGGTTTGCCTTTGAGATAATTTCTCTTACCGGCGGAGCTACGCTGGGTGTTTTTCTGTTCGGCGTTCTTACAAAAAGAAAAATCAATATCGGCAACGTTATTGCAATGATTATCAGCACCTCGTGTACGATGGCACTTCTACTGCTGTCTCATAAAGGATACATCAAACTGGCGTGGAGCTGGCTGATAGTATTGGGCACGGCAGAGACGTTTGTTCTGAGCCTTCTATTCAGCAGACCATAACCCCCTCAAAAATTAAAATAGAGCCAATGAAAGACACCTGACCTCTACCTGTCCTGCCAGACATTCCCAAACTCTGCAAAGTCCAAAAAGTTTACAATTTCGTCGGCGTCGAAATCACCCGGCATTCCCGGGCCCTGCAACAGCCAGTTGTCAGCTATCACAGCCACATCGCCCCAGCCGATAGACCCATCGCAGTCGAGGTCGTAGATATTGTTCGCTGTATAGTCCTGGCCTGTTTGGTCTTCGATAACATTGGTGTACGCTCTGCCATTCGGGTCGAAAATATAATGAGCCTTACTGGGCGTTACCGTACCGGACCAGTTGTAGTTGTGGCCGACCCAAACTTCATAGGAGCCGTTGGCATCGGTTACGTCTGAGCCGCCGCCGTTGTTTGCCTCTACATATACTCCAGCGGTTGGTACTTGGCAGGCATTTTTAATGTAACCTGTAATCCTGTGATCTGACGGCGTACCAACATAATTCTGCTCTTGCTGGTCCTGGGTAACATTGGCATAGGTTATACTGCCCGGCTGGAAGGCATAGGCGTACTTGGAAGGTATAACTCTACCAGACCAGCCATAGCCAACCCGAACCTCATAATAGCCGTTGGCATCGGTTGTGTCTGAGCCGCCGCCGTTGTCCGCACTTACAAGCACAGCCGCTATTGGCACTAAGTTGGCCTCTTTAATGTAACCTGTAATCCTATACGTCAACAGCGTACCGACATAATTCTGGTCCTCTACATCCTGAGTAACATTGGCATAGGTTATACTATTTGGCTCGAAACTATAAGCGTACTTGGAAGGCACAACATTGCCGGACCAGTTATAGTCGACCAGCACCTCATAGTATCCGTTAACATCCGTTGTATCCTGGCCGCCGCCGTAATATTTACTCGTATACGGGCCTCCATTATTATCCGGTGTTACTAATACACCTGCCAGCGGTGCGAGCGTAGAATCAATCGCGTGGCCGGAGATGATGAAAGTATCAAGTATCGCGATGTAGTCCTTGCTCTGGTCAGTGGTAACATTACTGTACACTGTGCCGTTCGGGTCGAATGTATAACCTTCTCTTTGCAGAGTAACTGTACCCGACCAGCCGTAATCTACCGTTAATTCATAGTAGCCGTCGGCATCAGTTGTATCTGAGCCGCCGCCGTTGGTTGCATCTATAGCCACACCTTCGACAGGTGTGATGTAATCAGGTTCGGTTACATGGCCGGAGATGGTTAACTGAGTGACAGCGAAGTTTGCGGTAATCGTCTTGTTGCCATCCATAGTTATCTTCTTAAGATATTCGTTTCCGCTGGCGTCTCCGCTCCATTCACTGAGGTACCAGCCGACAGCAGGATGAGCTGTCAGATAGACTGTGTCGCCGTAATGATATGTGGGTTGGTCAGGATACCTGACCACATAACCGCTGCCTGCGATATTGACCGTCAGTGTATATTGACTCTCAGCAAAATTTGCCTGGACCGTATAATCGGCATCCATCGTAACCGTGGTGCTGGCAGAGTTCGGATTCGCAACCTTGCCCGCTGTTACTGCTGTGCCTGTCCAGTTGACGAAATGATAATTGGGGTCTGCTGTTGCGACGATATTTGCATCGGTGCCGTAGGGATAGGTATATGTGCCTATGCCGGGTGTGGTTACAGTACCACCCGCCGTGGTAGAGGTGGTCAACGACCTCTGGTCTATAGCAAAGTTGGCCTGGACCGCATAGTTGGCGTCCATCAGAACGGTTGTTGTAGCTGAATTGGGGTCAGAAACCTTGCCCGCTGTTACTGCTGTGCCTGTCCAGTTGACGAAATGATAATTTGCGATTGCCGTTGCAACGATATTTGCATCGGTGCCGTGGTTATACCAGTAGGTCCCTATGCCGGGCGTGGTTACAGTACCACCCGCCGTGGTAGAGGTGGTCAACGACCTCTGGTCTATAGCAAAGTTGGCCTGCACGGTATAGTTGGCGTCCATCGTAACCTTTGTGCTGGCTAAGTTGGGATTAGCAACCTTGCCCGCTGTTACCGCAGTACCTGTCCAATTCACAAAGTGATAGTTCGCGTTGGCTGTTGCAACGATATTGGCATCGGTGCCGTAGGGATAGGTATATGTGCCTATGCCGGGTGTGGTTACAGTCCCGCCGGCAGTCGATGAAGTCGTTAGTGTTCTTGTTTCAATTATTGCCGTCGCCAGTCCCCTGATGCATACGTTGGTCTTCGCAAATCCGCTGTAACTTGTTATGTCGGTGAATGTATTACCATCGTCACTTACGTAACTCTGTCCCGGACCGGCGGTAGCGCCCAAAGAATAGCCCGGAATGTTCATTTCTACCGGAATAGGGTAATTATAGTCGGGAGTGGTGAACTTGACGACGATTGAAAAATTATTGCCTGTCGTCCGGTTGATTGGAGAAGTCAGAGGAATTGTATGGTAGCCCGGAATGCTGAGTGTGCCGGAAACAGACCCCAGAAGATTTGAAAATGAGCTGCCATTGAAGGAATCGTACACGTAGATTATGTAAGAAGTATCATAGGCAGCAGCATACAGGCCGACAGCCTTTAGTTGCTCATTGGCGGTTGGGATAAAAATGTTTGCGCCCCAGGCAGTCGAAGTACCATACCCCACGGATGTTGTCCATCCCAGCGGGTCGTATTGGTAGTTAGTCGCGTATGATGAGGTAGGTACGGCGTCACAGAAAGCTACGGCGTACTTGACGGCAACGCTGTCGTAGTAGGAAATCCAGAAATACCCGTTGTCCCCCCAGCCGGTGCCCCAGCTGTTCTTGACGAGCCAGGCGCCATTACCCGGCGCTCCGGTTACAACTTTGTTATCATCCCAGCCGATAAGGGTAATAGCGTGGTTACCGCCGCTGCCATTGTAGCAATATGTGTATTCGGATGGGTTGTAATATGCGGAATTCCAGTACATTGATACGTACATACCGCCGTATGTCATAATCGCGTTTTTGATATCGCTGGATGTGAAAAACCACAATACCCTTTCCAAATCTTTTCGATGTACTCCCCCCGGAGAGGGACGGTCATCATAGTCGTGGTAAGGGTCATCGGCTTCACTAACCGGCCCTGACCAGCGAGCCAGGTAGGCCGTGCTCATATCCGCGTTACCCCCTGCACAAGGAGTAAAGTCAAAGCCGTGGTAGTTTTTCAGATGGTTTTCAGAGAAATCCCAGGTTTCTGCCGCATTCTTCAGGAGCCAGCTCTCAAGTGGCCCATATGAACCAAAAGCCCAGCAGGACCCGCAACCACCCTGGTTTTTGACGGGAGTGACGTATCCATAAGTCCTGAGGTCGTAGCTGCTCGGGGTACCTTCAAGCTGTGCGGCAGGTACGCGTGTCTGAGTTAGCAGATGAGACCTGTCAAGCGGGGACGGTATGAGACCTAATGCGTGGCCTTGCTCATCTCGCAATTCAGCAAGAGCCAGACCGGCTTCAGCCTGCCATGCCGTGAACTCCGGGCTGACTGGCGCGATACTGAACGTGGCTGGGGTGGAGGCAGAGAAGTCGTTTGCTGCGAGTGTCGCTGGAATATATATACAAGCCACAAGCACCAGGAGGATGTATTTGCAAAAGCCAAAACCACCAGGTTGAGTCCTTTGCCCCGCCGGCGAAAAACCCACGGTGCTCCTGCGTGTTACCGCTACCATCTTTGCATCCTCCTTTCGTACATTCCGCCGAAGAATGAACGTGATTCTTCGGGCAGGACGGTCAGCCATATTGGACTACGTCCCCTCAAATTTCTCATCAGAGAAACTTGGTTGGCGACAATGGAGCCAACAAGATTCGAACTTGCGACCTCTTGCATGCCATGCAAGCGCTCTCCCAACTGAGCTATGGCCCCGTATAAAAAACAATAATAACAAAATAAACCCCCTTTTGCAAGGCTAAACTCTACATTCAGCCATTGTGCCTTTTCAGCCAGTCTCTGACCCAAATTACCGCTTCCTGCTTTGTGGTAATCCTTTCGGAAAGCTGTTCAATATAAAGCTCCCGTCCAATAAGTCCTACCTGAGGACCCTGCTCTGCCCCGAGCCGAATAATCTCATAACCGTTAAGCAGAGGTTTCGGCCTCAACTGGCTGCCGGCAAGAGCATCGGCCCTTCTGCGAACGGTAAGCAGAGCAGAAAGACTTTTACCATCAGCTTTTTGAATTGCTTTTTGCAGCGAATATAAATCCTCAAAATACGGCTCTGAGATAATCAGCTTAAGATGAGCAAGACCCATATCGCTATTCAGCAGATAACCCCTCCTTTCGAGCAGAAATTTTATATGCTTCAATTGATTTCGACTGAGCTTAAGAATTTTCAGATTTTCCATTGCATCGCCGGTCCGACAGGCAACAAATAAAGCGGCAACAGCAAGTTCAAAGACTATCTCTTTAGGCAGATAATCAAAAACTTTGACAGCAAGCTCAGCGGTCCTTGCGTTTTTGAAAATCGGAAAAATCCGCTCTGCGAGGCCGGTTTTGATAAGCAGTTTTACTCCTTTTTTCCGCCCCGCAGCAGCCGAGAGCAATTCGAGCTCGGCAGCAATTCTCTCGCCGCTGATTTTTGTTATTCGCCCGGAATATTTTTTTACAGCGATTAAAGTATTTTTCTCGATTTCAAAATCGAGCTGAGCAGCAAAACGAACTGCTCTTAACATCCTCAAATAATCTTCGCTGAACCTTTCATCAGCCTTTCCGATGGTGCGTAAATTTTTGCTTTTTAAATCCTTTTGACCTCCGACGTAATCAATCACTTTTTTTTGCAGCGGGTCATAAAACATGCCGTTGATTGTAAAATCCCTGCGAAGTGCATCCTGCTGAGCGGAAGTGAAACTAACTTTATCCGGCCGTCTGCCGTCGGTATATCCTGTTTCAGTTCTGAATGTTGCGACCTCAACCTGCTGCGAATCCGCAAGGATGATAATTACGCCGAATTTCGCGCCGACCTTTATTGTACGGCGGAAAATTTTGCAAACCTCGGCGGGAGCTGCATCGGTAACCACATCGTAGTCCTTCGGCTTTTTGCCCAGGAGCATATCGCGGACACAACCGCCTGCAAGAAGAGCCTGGAACCCCGCTTTACGAAGTCTGCGAATTATCTGTATCGCCGCTTGTTTGTTTGTCATCTTTTTTTAATCCCAAAAAATATACCGCCATTGAGCTCCATACTCGCCTGTCAATTATCCTCAAAGAGCCGTAACTATCCAGAAGATTTACCCCGTTAGAGACAGGCCGTCCCTGACGGCCGTCAGGCATCTTTGATGCCTTGTCTCTAACGGGGTTTACTTTTTTTTCGGTTCTCACTATAACCAATCCGTCATCAGTTATCTGCTCAGTCAAAAGCGTCAATAAACTTCCTAATCGTGAACTTGCGCCGCTGTCTCTGCTCATTTCATAAGGCGGGTCAACAAAAACAAGAGAATATTTCTGACCGTCGGTACTTCTCGGCGCTCCTACCTTAAATGCATTTGCGCATACAACGTGAACCTGCGAACCAAAGCCGGCTTTAGCGATATTCTTTTTGAGAATATCAAGCACAGTCCTGTCAGTATCGACAAAGATGGCCTCTTTCGCTCCTCTGCTTAAGGCCTCAAGGCCGAACGAACCTGTGCCGCAGAACAAGTCGGCAACAAGTCTATCTTCCATAAGATTATATTTGTAAAGAACATTGAATATAGATTCTTTTACACGGTCGGTTATCGGCCGGGTGCTGTCGCCCTTCGGCGGTAAAATCGTCATCCCTTTTTTTGTGCCGGATATTATCCGCAAAACCCTACCTCGACAATTTAAAGGTTATTTTAGCTGATAGTTTTGTCAGCCAGTACTGCAACAAAATCATAGCACAGGCGCCAAATAATATTATACCGACAAAACCAGCGGTATTTATAGTAAGTTCAAGACCGAACAGCGATTTAAAAATGGCTTCAAAATTCTTCCCGTTAATATGCCCGGCAATTCCGATAAGAACCATTAAACTGCAAATTATTAACATAATAACAGACGTAAATATCGCTGTCTTTTTAATATTACGCTTATATTCTGTTTCATCTGCTCTTAAATAACACATTTTTCGAACAATATAAATCCCTGCTATTATCCCGAGAAAATAATTTAAAACCGGTATGCCCATACCAAAACAAAAAGCTAATATTGAGTAATAAATAAAAAATACTGCAAGTATTTTATTGCTGAATTCATACGCATTTTTTACCAGTCGTTTCAAAAAAATCGTCGCAATAATCAATCCGACTACAAAACCAGACAATGCGGAAACAGGAATAACTTTTTCATTTAAACCGAATTGCTTATATATTATAAAACTTGTGAACCAGGCGCCACAAAAACAAAATGATATTGGCGCCGGTGCAAAAACCAATCCTAAGACAAACGTCTCAAACTTACTCATAACATCACCTCTTCAAACAGGTAGCTTTCAGGTTAACTGTGCCTCAAGACCCAAATCTTTTATCATCCGCAAATCTTCTTCAACCTCCCTGCCGCCTGTTGTAAGGTAATTTCCGCTGAGTATCGAAGTAGCGCCGGCATAAAAAATCCAGCTTTGCATATCGCGAAGATTCAAAACCCTGCCGCCTGCGACTTTTATACCTGCCGTAGGCAGTATAAACCTGTATAAAGCAATCAAACGCAAAATCTGTCTCGGCTGCATCGTCGCCAGGCCGGCCAAAGGCGTACCCGGTATCGGGTGCAGAAAATTCATCGGCACCATATCAACGCCAAGCTCTCGAAGCTCAAGAGCCATATCAATTCTGTCTGCGTCCGTCTCGCCGATGCCGAATATTCCGCCGGTACACAGGCCAAGGCCTGCTTTTTTGGCGGCTTTTACCGTCTCTATGCGCGTATCATAATCATGCGTTGTAACAATGTTCTGAAAATGATTTCTTGAAGTCTCAAGGTTATGATTATATCTGCTCAAACCAGCTTTTTTCAGGCGAGCAGCTTGTTCGTAATCAATTATTCCAAACCCGCCGCAAACGTTTATGCCGATTTCATTTCCAATTCGTGCAATCAATTTCTCAAGTCTTGCCAGCTCTTTTTCAGAGATGGTTTTTCCGCTGTAAACAATTCCGAAGTTCGGCACACCTTTTTGTTTTGCCTCTCTTGCGGCATCGAGGATTTGCTCATCGGTAAGGGTTTTAGTCTCTTTAAAGGCAGTAGAGTATCTCGCAGACTGTGCACAGAATTTACAATCCTGATTGCATCCGCCGAGCCTGGCAGGAACTATCGAGCAGATTTTAACTTCATTACCGAAAAATTTTTGGCGTACTTGATTTGCCCAGTACAATAAATCCGGCAGGCTGTCATCAATAGAAAACAGATACTCTATTTCGCTTCTGTCAATGAGACTGCCGTCTAATATATTCTCTGCGATTCGTGCAAGTTTTTCGTTCACAATCGAACCTTTTTACAAATCAATTCATCCGGACTAACGACACAATTTTTATAATATTCGGCAGACAAATGGACGGTTGCCCATTTTTTACTGCGGATGGTTACCCCATTTTTATAATCGTCAAGCATAACAGCCATAAAGACATATCTTTTGTCGCGGTATTCAAAAATTTCTCTGCCGTCGGCGTCGACGTCGATATTTTCAAGATTATATACAAAAATAAACAGGCCCTGATAATTTTTACCGAAAATTTCAGTCCAGCTTTCAAGTCCTTTGACGTCATCAATTGTTACCCAGTTCGGCAGACTTCCGAAGGCGGCAAAGGTTTTTGATGTGAATTTGCGCCCCTTTATTTCCG
>Ga0315294_10010764_pt1 | contig 10038 bp, 13 predicted proteins | sample YL17G13_40_MG_FD_203626 | JGI IMG/M metagenome (GOLD analysis project Ga0315294, IMG submission 203626) | Sediment microbial communities from Yellowstone Lake, YNP, Wyoming, USA - YL17G13_40 | ecosystem: Environmental > Aquatic > Freshwater > Lake > Sediment | place: USA: Wyoming | collected...
CGTCTAAGAATCGAGGCTTCGGACCTCTTTTTCCCATTTTGCTACACCTCAGGTAGCATATGCAGATAGGATCTATAAATAACAGCCTATTCTAGATTCACGACCGAAAATGTTACAAAGCAGCTTATTGAAAAAAATGCAAAGATCAGAGAGATTTTGGGTGAAAAAACAAATGATGTTCTCTCAATTTTCAATGACGCGACTACATCTAAGGAGGTCATTTCAGGAAATATTGATGCGGATCGAATAGATTATCTGCGAAGAGATTCGTATTACACTGGCGTTTCTTATGGTGAATTCGACATAGAGAGAATATTGCATACTATTATAAAGTATCGGATGGGAAAAGATCTTTCCTGACCGTTTATGAAAAAGGATTGGATGCTTTGGAGAGTTTTCGATTAGCTCGATACTTGATGCATTCTCAAGTTTATAACCACCATGCTACATTAATTTGCGAGAAAATGCTCCAAAGGGCAGTCGAAATAGCGATTAGAGATGGTATACTCCATGACGAAACATTCAAAGTAAATGATCCATATTTTTTAAATAATTATTTATCTTTGGATGATTCTAGGCTAATACAACGACTACTGCAGGACAAAAAAAGCAATGCTTATAAATTGGCTAATGATCTAGAAAATCGGTGTTTGCTTAAACGTGGATATGAACTAGATGTCACTCAGCATCCTGATGCTATCTTAAAAATGAATATTGCTCGATTAAATCCAACGTCACAAAAGCAACTAGAGAACGCACTTGCAGAAAAGTGCGGTTGCAATGCAGATTTGATGATAGCGATGAAAATAACGATAGAGAACTCTCTTTTTAGCTCGCGAATAGAGGGGGGAAAGAGCCCAATTTTAATTGAAAAGAAAGATGGAAATATTCGAGAAATAGATTCGATTTCCTCGCTTTTCAGGGATTGGAGGCCGATAACCAGATTCTTTATATTCTGCCCTGAAGCATATAGGGAAAAAGTGAAAGAATGCACGGAGGGCATTATTAAAGATGTATTGAGTTAAACTATTTCGCCGACCAGAAATAAAGAATCTCCTTTCTACACCTTCACCGTCCGTCCCCCCGCTAGCGGGCATGTGTCAGGCCATTTTGCACACGCCGCCTTCACGAAAACGCCTGCAGTGTCCTCTGGCTCCTCTGCGTCCTTGGTTGCGCCCAGGAAACCATCCTCAGAGGCGATCTCGGCCCCTGCTCGACCGGAATCCGGCAGCCATCCGCTCCGCCAAGCTGCATCCCTGCCGCCCCCTCACGAGAGGGCCCGCGGGCGTGCGGGCGGGGGCCAGCGGCGATCCCTGCTCGGCCGGAGTGCAGGCGACATGCAACCCCGGCATGGCTGGGCGGGCAGCATCCCCTGCCAATCCCCTCATCCGAAACCTTTTTCATTAGATTCGCGAATTATAATGATTAATAAGGAGGAATTGAATGAGGTCAGCCCATATCCTGATCCTATTGGCTTTGCTGGTGCCCTTGGCCTTCTCAGCACCGGCGAACGATGGCGATCTACATTTTGCAGGAGAGGCAATCGATGTAGCGCACCCGAGCTCAGATCACGTTTCAGATGCAGTATCCAAAGCATCAGAAAGAGTATTTGTTGGTTCAATAAAATCAAATAAATACCACTATCCAAGCTGTCAGTGGGCAGAGAAAATCAAACCCGAAAATGAGATATGGTTCTCCAGCTCCCAAGATGCTCGGAATCATGGATACATACCCTGCAAAGTGTGCAGTCCGCCATGATAGATGCGTCAATGAAGGAACTCATGCAAGGAAGAGAAGAGATAATCTTTCTTTTTTTATTATTTACACCTCTGATAGTTTGTGTAGGCTGTATAGGAAATCCCTTCACGGATCAAGCTATACTGCGGCATGAGATGGTGGAAGATAGCTATCAAGACCAAATATACGAAGATCAGATGGAGGAACAACAAAGACAAGATGCTTTAGAAGAACAGCAAAGAGAAGACCAATATTACCGGGATCAAATGGAAGAACAGCAAAGGGAAGACCAGTATTATGAAGATCAGATGGAGGAACAACGAAGGCAAGATGCTCAAGAAGAACAGCAAAGAGAAGAACGATACTATGACGATCGGTAGGCCGGAGTTCCCCAGCGATTCCGATCGACCGGAGTGCAGGCGACGAGGCGACCCCGGCTGGCCCCCTGGCGGGCGGCCCTTCATCCGTGCTGCCAATTCACATCCTACCGCTGCCATCGCTGCCAAAGCCGCATCCCTGCCGCCTCCCTCACGAGCGGGCCAGCGGGCGCGGCTGCGGGCGATCCCCGCTCGACCGGAAGGCAGGCGACCCGCGCCCGCGGCCACCCGAGAATCGCAGTCCTGCCCATCGCACTGCGATGGCGCAAGCTATTTACTCCTTTTACTCGGATAACCTCCCAAGAGATAGGCCACAATCCACGGAGACTCCGGCCGCATGACCTACACTGTAAACATCTTATCAAAGGCTCAGAAATACCTTGATACTTTGGATGAGCGAGAAGTCTTGAATATCTGGTCTAGCATAGCAGAATTGAAGAAGAATCCCTACAGGCCCCGGCCCTTGGTAGATATCATAAAACTGAGGGGCTTTAAGTCTCCTCCCATGTATCGGTTGAGGGTAGGCAGGCACAGGCTGGAATACTTCGTTTATGAAAACGACAGGACAATAACCGTCACGAATGCTTTTCTGAGATCTGGGAACTCAGATTACCGATGAGAGTATATACCAATACGACATAAATAAGGTAGGTGGTAATGAAAATGAATGCCGTCGAAGCAAAAGAGAGTCAAGAGGAAATGGATTATAGCGAGGCGGCCCACGTAGACGAAGAATATGAATATCTGCTTAAAAACAAGGATCAAGGCATTACCTTTGAAGAGTATTGCCGTAGGCGTGGAATCAAGCTTTAGGCCTTCATCATATTTTCTATAACCAGTTCCCGATGGCGACGCTCATGCCTGGCATAGGTAAATCCGTCATCTGTACTCATAATATTTGAAGATCGACTTATCGACGACCATCCACGACCTCGACCACTAGCGCCGCCAAGCCGCATCCCTGCCGCCCCCCTCACGAGCGGGCCAGCGGGCAGGCGGGCGGGGCCACCGACGATCCTGCTCGACCAAAAATCATCGTAACTCTTGCCCTTTCTCAGCCTTCTGGTTATGATCGCGACGGTAGTGACAAATTCGGTTTTTTCATCATCCAGAGTATCACCTTCCATAATTATCAGCAATTATCTGCAAAAGATGGTATTAAAGCATAACCTTGCCACGGTTGTGGCGTGACCGTTCGGATAAGGAAACTGGTAATTTCTTCAACTTTTGTGTTATGGCGGTTGAGAATAAGGATATCATGAAACGTTTGCGAGACGGTGGAAGATAGATATTATTGAAATCAGCTGAGAATCGAATGCATTGGATTCATTTGGCATTGAACATCCACTGAGCCTTTCGAAAACAGAAATACGGAAAAAGTAGATATAGCGAGCCCCAGATAATAATAATGAATTCATGGTGGTGAGATCGTGGAAGGCGGGAAAACTGAGCCTGGTTACCTTCACCGGCAAGAGGAGGCCGCTTTAGAGGATGAGGTGCGCAGAGGTATCCTCAACCTGATTGGGCTGGACCTGGTGGGGATAGCAGAGCTAAAAGAGGAGCTGGATCTGAAGGAGCAGGATCTCGAGAATCACCTGCTCATGCTGGAGAAGGCCCTGCTGGTGGAGCAGCAGGAGGGTGAGTACAGGCTGACGCCAAGGTGCATCGCCTATCTGGATGTGTGCCAGGGCTACGAGTGGCGAAGGTAAGAGCCAGGGATAGATTTTTGGCAAAAATAGATCGCTCGCCCGTGCCAGCCGCAAAGCCTTAATAATCTCGTTTAGACTTCTTCTCCTGTGAAAAACCTGGGAACGGTCGACCGGCTTCTGAGGGTGATTTTAGCCGAGCTCATCATCCTCGTGGCGTTCTTCTGGGTGGGGACAGAGTGGCAGATCCCGCTCTACCTGATAGCGGCGCTCCTGCTCTTTCAGGCGGCTACGAGCACTTGCGGACTTTACAGCTTGCTTGGCAAGAACAGCTGCGAATTGGTCAAGCGCAAGGACAGAAAACTTATGACGGTCGCCGTCGCGGCGTTCCTGGTCCTGGCTGTGGCAGGCAGCTATGCCAGCATCGTTCTCACCAAGAACATCTTTCTGGAGGATCTGGAGAAGGTGAAAGTGCCCTATTCCTGGGCTTTGCAGTATTCTGGCCAGGGACAGAGGCAGGAAGCTGCGGAACAGTATGAGAAGCTGGGGAGCGTCTTTGGAGCCTTCCAGGAGAAGTACTCCCAGTACAGACCGTTGGCGGTCAAGTTCGACAGGAACTTTATAGCTGAGTTGAACAATATCTCAGAGACTATATCCGACACTAAGGAGGATATCCACCAGGGTAACCTCACCAGGGCCCATGAAGAGCTGCAAAAGGCAGAGCCGCTATTGCAGAAGATGCAAAGAATGTGAAGGCCTCAATTGCCGGACCGCCGGGATTCTATCCTTAAGCTTTTTAGCCCTTCTAGACCTTCTTGGCCTTCTATTTCTTATCCAGAACCTTGATCAAATGATACCCAAACTGGGTCTTCACCGGCCCCAGGATCTTGCCCTTCTCGCCCTCGAAGGCCGCCTTCTCGAACTCCGGGACCATTGCCCCCTTGCCAAACCATCCCAGGTCGCCGCCGCTTTTGCCCGAGGGGCATTGCGAGTATTTCCTGGCCATCTCCACAAAGCTCTGGCCAGCGCCGAGCTTTTCTTGCACCTCTTTCGCCTTCTTGTCGGTCTTGCACAAGATCTGAAAAGACCTCCGATAAAGCCGGTGACAAAGAACTTAATCCTTGCAGGTGTATTGTCGTTCATGAATCCCATTTTTCCTGAGGGCATGAGGGCATTGGATGCCAACTGCACCTACTTTGGCCTGCTTCCTTTACAGCTCATGGAGAACACGGGAGCAGCCCTAGCTCGCGAGGTCAGGGCCAGGGCTCCAGGAAAGCGCATCGCCATAGTTGCTGGCCGCGGAAACAACGGTGGCGATGCCTTCGTGGCCGCAAGACACCTTGCCGACTTCAGAGTAGCAACCTATCTTCTTGGCAGGTCCAGAGATATCACCACACAGGAAGCGAAGCAAAACTGGCAGATCCTGGAGACACTGGATTTTGATCTTATCGAGGTAGTCGATCCCCAAGATTTGCATCTTTGGGATTTCGATCTCATTTTAGACGCCATCTTTGGAACAGGTGCGCGAGGAGTCATAAAGGGCCTGGAAGCTGGGGCCATTGACGCTATCAATTCTGCAGGCAAGCCGGTCATATCTGTAGATGTTCCCAGCGGACTTGGAACGGATAAAGTGGTCAAATCTGATTTAACCGTGACCTTCCACCGGCCCAAGCCTGGCATGACCGGCGAGGTCGTGGTGGCGGACATAGGCATTCCTCCCGCGGCAGAGTTTTTCGTGGGCCCGGGAGATCTCTGGCTGGTGGGGAAAAGAGCGCCGGAAAGCCATAAGGGCGATAGTGGCCGGATTTTGGTGATCGGCGGCGGTCCATACACTGGCGCACCCGCTCTCACATCCATGGCAGCGCTGCGGGCAGGGGCGGATGTGGTCACCGTGGCCACTCCCAAGAGTGCCTCTTCCACTATCGCCGGTTTCTCGCCCAATCTGATAGTCAGGGAGCTGTCTGGAGATCACTTGCTTCCTGAGGATTTGGAAATCTTGAAGGATCTGATAGCCAGGCACGACGTGGTGGTCATGGGCATGGGCCTGGGAAGGCACCCTGAGACGCAAGAGGCCCTGGCAGAGATAATTCCCCTCTGCAAGAAGACGGTCATAGATGCTGACGCCCTGCAGCCCGATCTCCCCTTGAAGGGAATAGTTACTCCTCACGTTGGCGAGTTTAAGAGGATAAGCGGGATAGCTCTGTCTGGAGCCAGTTTTCGGGAGCGCATTGATCCCCTGATGGGTTATGCCCGCGAGAAGGGGTTGGTCGTCTTGCTTAAGGGCAAGGTCGGTCCCGTCTCTAACCTTATCACGGACGGAGAGATTGTTAGGGCTAACAGCAATGGAAATCCAGGCATGACCGTGGGCGGGACGGGCGACGTTCTGGCCGGAGTTGCCGCCGCCTTCTATGCCCGCACCTCGGCCCTGCGGGCGGCGACGGCCGCGGCCTTCGTGAACGGCCGGGCTGGCGATTTGGTCTACGTGGAGAAGGACTTGGGGATGGTCGCCACCGACGTGATCGAGAAGATCCCCGAGGCCATGAGGCTTTGATGGCCGAGGATGAGAAGCTGGCCGGGATGGTGGACATCACAAGGAAGCCGCCGGTGCATCGCACGGCCACGGCCTCCGGTTCCATCCGGCTTAAGGAGTCCACCATCGAGGCCATAAAATCTGGACAGGTGAAGAAGGGAGATGTCCTCGCCACCGCCAGGCTGGCGGCCATCCTGGCGGTCAAGGACACGCCTCGATTGATTCCATTGTGCCATGCCATTCCCATCACCGGGCTGGAGGTGCACTTCGAGCTGGAGCAGGAGCGGATCAGAGCTGCGGTCACAGTGACCTCGGTGGGCAAGACCGGAGTGGAGATGGAGGCCCTAGCGGGCGTGGCGGTGGCGCTGCTCAACGTCTGGGACATGGTCAAGTACCTGGAGAAGGATGAAACAGGAAACTATCCGGAGACGGAGATCGAAGAAATAAAGGTGCTCTCAAAGAAAAAGAGAGAAAATAGGGGCACTGCCCCCCAGTAATCTCATCTATTTTGGCGTCGTCGCCTTTGTTTCTCCTCCTTTGGGAATAATCTCGTCCGCATTTGGCCATGCTCTTGATCGATTGCCTGCAAATGGTTCATCAGCAATACTGCGCCAAAAATCAGAAGGGCGACGAAGACCAAAAGATCCAGAGTCGGTACAATCCTTACGTTGATCTTTGTGATGTCCCCGACAACGGTAGCATTGATGACCTTATCCCAAACTCCGGCAGCCTCTCCCGCGCCGCCTCGCGGGCCCGCTGATGCTCGCAGAGGAACTGCTCGATCCTCTCCGCTACATCCTTCTTGCAGGTGCCGCACATGCGCCGGCCCGAGCGGCATTCCGCATCCAGCTCCAGCAGCTCCTTATCGTCCTCGGAGAGGTGGAAGACCAGGAACTCGTAGATGGAGCACTTCTCAGGTTCGCCGCCCAGCTTCTTCTGCTCTGCCAGGCTCTGCCTGCCTCCGGTGATGGCCCGCATGACCTTCCTGGCCGCCTCTTTGGGGTCTTCCGTCAGGGCGATGTGGCTCTCCGGCTTGGAGGAGGACATCTTTCCGCCGGTCAGACCGGTCATGAACCTGTGGTAGATGGAGGCAGGCGGAATGAAGCCAAACTCGCCATGTTCCGTCTCCAATCTTATTATGCGCTGATCGATCTCATCCAAGAGAGCACCGGTGCGAAGGCCTTCCTGATCCCGGATCTCCGTAACATCGATGTGCTCCTCGTATCTTTTGACCTTTCCGTAGCCCTCCTCTCTCAGCATGGCCTCAGCTGCCTGCATCAGCTCGCCGCTGGCCGCCTTGCCCCGGATGCTGATGTAATCTTTGCGAATCTCCACCAGGAACCTTCTCATGCGGTAGGCTAGGTCGCGGGTGAGCTTGATGTGCGGGTCTTGATCGGCTCCCACGGGGATGACCACCGGCTTGGGCCCGCCGAAATCTTCCAGCTGAGGGTGAAGGATGTCGGCGCTCTGGGCCATGACGCTCTCCATATGAGAGATATGAGTCTCGCCGGAGAATCCATAGATGGAGCTGACCTCGGAGAAGTTGGCCTCTATGCCCAGCTCGAAGGCCAGGTTCCTCATCTTATAGTTCTCCGACTGGAAGTAGATGTGGCCTGTTGGCTGGAAACCTAAGGCGATGAGGCTGAGGATGTACTCATCGATGCCCAAGGTTCTGCACCTTGACCAGCTTATGCCCCGCACAGCATGTGCCTCCATATCGGCTATGGCGGCGAAGGCATCTCCTCCTTGCTGCTGATGCCAGATGATCTCACTCATGACCATCATATGGCCGAAGTGCGCTCTGCCCGAGGGCATGAAGCCGCTCATGACCGCAAAGGGCCTGTGCTGCTTCATTGCTCTCAGCACAGAGTCGTAGTTCCTGTGGCCGAAGATGATCTTGCGTCTCATATAGGGATGAGGATCTTCTAGCTGAGGCAGGATCTCATCAAAGCTCGATATCCCGAACTCCTCAAATAGCTTGGAGTAATCGTCTACGTGAACTGCGCCCCAGGGATCAAGCTTCAATTCCATGGCGGCAGCAGATGAATACGATGATATATCTATCTTCTTGTCGCTAGGATCAATAGTCATATTTTACGAACGGCGAAATTATATTAACGATTTTAATATACTATTTTTATTATCACTGTGATTTACATTTTATTTTTGGATTGCAGATGTATCATATATTTTCCCCCAATAGAACCGCGAATTCCATTTAGTACCTTCTATGAATTCATAGATATAATATCATCACAGCAGCGGATTATCTTTGCCGAGATGCATATTAAATCCATAATCTTAGGCTTTACAAAAATAAGTGGCATCGAAATAAACTATTTATATCATAAAGTATTTCTTATATACAAAAATAGAATGAGGTCGTTATGAAACAATTCTCCGTAAAAGTTTTGGATGATTCTGACCGGGAGTTCGTGGAGGTGCTCAGGGAGCTCGGCATTCCCAGGAACGTGGCCAGCATGATAACTTATCTGGCCAACGTGGAGGAGGCCACTTCCCGGGAGATTGAGATCGGCTCCAATCTCCGCCAGCCAGAGGTGAGCATAGCCATGCGCACCCTCCGCAATAACAACTGGGTGGAGGAACGAGAGATCAAGAAGAATGGAAAAGGCCGCCCCATGAAGGTCTACAGGCTCACCATATCTTTGGGTGATATCATCAGACACTTCGAGGATGAGAAGCGGAAAGAGTCAGCCAAGACCATGGAAAGCATAGAAAAGCTCAAGGAGCTAAGCCGGGGCTTGAGCGTCACACCATCGTAATCAAAGTTCGCCAGTGATCTTCAAGGCTCGGGGAGATCTATGAAGACTTCCAGCCACCAAGCGCGATATCGACTTGAATGGGCCATTAAGATCCCCCGGCCTGAGATGATCCTGGCGATGGATTACTTCTCCTCTTCGCCTCTGCCCCTCAGATCTTCGAGGTTCTCTTCTATCAGTTTCTTGCTTTTGATCTCTTCCTTTTTACCGCCCTTCCTCTCCGTATTTCGTTTCTTGAACTCAGCCAAAAGTCTCACCCCATCTCATCCCTTGAGGATACTGTAATTAACTTTTCCGTCATCCTTCCCTCCGCCCCAAATAAGCCCACTGATCGTAAATTCCTTTAGAGTCGCGATTATCGATTACCTCGCCCTTCCAGCCGGCTTCGCCCAAAGCCTTCGCGATGAGTTCCGCTTCTTTTTGAGTGTAAACAGTGAAGAGAATCCTCTCCTTGGCCAGAAAGGAAGCTTTGAGGATAATGTCCCTCCAGAGAGCCCAGTTGAAATCATTGATCAGACCCATCATGAACCCCAGAACGACCTGGAAAGACTGGGAAGGAAAGAAGAAGGGCAAGAGCCTGGCGTCCAGGACGAAACAGCTCATGGGATCCATCCGACTGCTCTTCAGAGCTTGACAGAGATCGCAGCGGTCTGAGTCCATGGAGAGGGGATGGTGCCCCAGCCGGAGAAGGGCCTGGGTGGCCATGCCGCTGCCACAGCCGACCTCCAGAATGCTCTTATCCTGAGGTATTATCGGCTCCAAAAAGGCTTTTAGCCTCTCTATTCTCTCCTCCACGTAAAGAGGGGCCCCTGCCACGGCGCAGCTCTCGCAAAAGAGCTCTTCAGCCATTGATCGGGAAAAGTACTCCGTCAGGGCCTGGAAAAAATCGCTCTCTTCCACCCGTACAGTCCTGCAGTCCTTCGCTCTCAGTCTCTTGATATATTCATCAAGAATCTTGTTCGTCGAGT
>Ga0315294_10010765_pt1 | contig 10038 bp, 12 predicted proteins | sample YL17G13_40_MG_FD_203626 | JGI IMG/M metagenome (GOLD analysis project Ga0315294, IMG submission 203626) | Sediment microbial communities from Yellowstone Lake, YNP, Wyoming, USA - YL17G13_40 | ecosystem: Environmental > Aquatic > Freshwater > Lake > Sediment | place: USA: Wyoming | collected...
GGGTAATGTCATCGGAAGCTTCAAGGACAATGAAGTTATTACCGATACGGGAACAGGTTCGGCTGATGTCAATGGAACGCTGAATCCTGCGGTTACGACTATTGATAAGGCGTATCCATTGGAGACGGCCTATCCATACAATGTGGTGATAGACTTGAATGGTGATACGGTTGCAGACTTCTACCAATACCTCAAGTATATCACACGTGAGGCTCAGACGTTCTCAATCTACAACTATAACAGTTCAATCCGTATTATTGAGTTTATTGCTGGTGGCTATGTATCTTGCGTGGAGTCCGATGTAGGAAAGGCCGTGCTTGGTGGGACGACGACAGACGCAGGAACTCTCTTGGCATACAACAATAGCACTCGTAAGTGGACAGTAAAGATGGCCCTCTGTACGGGTGTTCCTGCCACTGACTCTATGTTCGATGTGGTAGAGACTGTTAGCGTTACTTCTGGGACGGGTACCGGAACTACGTTAGGATGCTCTTGTGCAGCTCCTCAAGATGGTGCCGAGTATGTTATCACCTTCCCCGGATACTCGCCGGTAAAGGCCGAGCCATTCGGGACGTTCGCTGGTGGAACTTACTTCGGTGCTCGGGGTATTTGGATTGAGGATATGGCAGTTGCAGACATCAAGAGCTACTCTCTGACGGATGCTAATGGTACTGTTCGTAATCCTCCGAACCAAGTTAACATCATGGTAGGGTCTGTGGTTCTCGGCGATACGGTTGCTGTGTTCAAGACTACTGGTGATAACTATATCATTGACAAGTCTCAATACACTTGTGTTGCACAGGGTAGTGGTGTAGGTTACGTCAGGGTCAATCCGTCTTCACCTATCCCTAATGACACTCCGTTGACTGGATACATTCGGGTCTGCAAGATAACAGCCGGGAAGATTGTATCTGAGCAGAGGTATGAATATGTGAGTTGGAACAATGATGACCAACCAACTTACAGCACCTTTGTTTTGAGCGGCACTACGTCGGAGGTATACACGACCGACGACAGAGCGTATGTTCCCTACTTGGATACAACCGCTGGTGGGACGTCTGCCACTGTTACGGTAACTTATGTCAGTGCGAGAACCGTGATGGCTGTGGTTCGTCGTTACGACGGAACTACGCCTCCGGGGGATAGTATCATTCCGTTCAGGACGAAGGGTTCTATTGGAGCTACTGGATATACAGCTACTGCCATTAGAACTCCAGATGGGATTGTAAACTAAATGGAAAGACCTCCGTACGAACTTTCGGCGTTGTATAAAGCAACGGCTCAATGCGACAAGAATATTTTGTCCTTCCAAGAAGCTATTGCTAAAGAAGAAGAACGGAAGAAGATGTTGGAAGGTTACATCGCACAGCATGAACAGTATGAGAAGGAGCAGAAGGAAGCTGTTTCATTAGGAAAGGGGTAGAATTGTGGGAGTCGAATTTGACCCTTACAACAAGTGGATTCTTATTACGGCTCCGACCACAGATATCACTGCTTTGGAGATCTATTCGGAGGCGATGAATTGGGCAGATGATCCAGATAATCTGGATTCATCGCAACCGATGTATGCTTATGGGAAGTTTCCTTTAGGTGGTGGAGCTGATTCGGACTCTATCTTTGTCATCAATGCCTCCGATGGGTGGAAGATAAAGCCCTACAGTGGGAGCTATCAGCTTATTGTTCGGGGAACAATCATCACGGACGATGAGTCCCCGAGGAATATTCCTCCGGATTCTGGGGTGGTGGTCATAGTGTATCAGGTGTCTTCACAAGGCATCATTGTAGACACTGGCGGAGGAGGAACGTCTGCTTGGGATGCTCTGGTTTCTTCGCACGATACCCCGGGGACCTTCGGAGCCTTTGTCGGAAAGAAGCTGTTGACTCTAGCAAAGTATATTGGACTCAAATAGGAGAATTTCTCATGCCATTGTCTGTTGAGCAAAAGAAGTTTGTTGACAAGTATTTGGAAGATTCCAAAGCAGCAGATCCTCCAGTTCCTTACTTGGTCACGTTGGCTCAAGGGACGCTAGAGTCACGGTCCGGGAGGAATGCTCCTGGGAATGCTTTTTTTGGGATCAAGGTTGGGAAGAACTGGACGGGGAAGAAGCAACTCCTTTGGACGCACGAAGAAGTTAACGGGAAATGGGTTCCCGTGAAGGCTTGGTTCAGAGCTTATGACTCAGCCAAGGATTCTTTCATCGACCACGCCAACTTCTTGATGGTCAATTCTCGGTACAAGGAAGCCTTCGAGACATTGAAGGATCACAAGAAGGTTTTGGATAACTTGGTCAAGCTCGGCTATAGGACCGATTCCGGAGCGACTCCTGGGCTTGTATTCGAGGAAGATGATGAAGCGGATGCAACGGCTTTCGGTCAGGAACTCGAAGAGGCAGGCTATGCAACCGATTCCAAATACGCCGAGAAGCTCATGGTGTTGATCGATGAAATCGAGGACTACCTCGATTCGAAACAGACTCCAGTAACTCCATTTGAGGAGTCAAACATCCGGTTCGCGGCAGGGCATCCAAATTGAAGTTTTCGGAAAGAAAGCCCGTCCCTAAGTTTTCAGGACCGGCTTCAAAAGAATTTCCTAAGGAACGGAGGGTGATGGACCGGGGAGTCATCGCGAAGAAATCTCGGGCAGAGAGACTTAAGACTCGGAGAGAGTATTTGAACATTCAAGATGAGGTAGAAGATGGACTTCAAGAATCTCAAGCTCAATTCTAATCATGCTGTCATCACTTTGATCTTGGTGATGCTGGTCATGATGTTCACGAAGGGTAACAATGGACCTTCGGTTGTCACTATGGGTCCTGACACGACATCGACGGTAAAACTGGACAGTCTTCTCAAGACCATTCAGATTCTGAACGACAAGGTGATTGCTCTATCTGAGAATGGGACGCAGGTGATCATTCAGAAGCCTCCGGAAGGGCATGTTACAATCATTCCCGGGAAGCCGGAGACTTTGAAAGTTTACAATTCTACTACGAAAGAATCGACCACAGTTATTATTCAACAGCCTCCGACTGTGGCTGTCCAACAGAAGGGATGGTGTCTTATCCCAGAAATCTATGGGGGATTTGACACTCGGGCGAAATACCGGATCGGGGGAAGACTTAAGTTTTTGTTCAATCGGAAGTGGAACTACGGAATAGTAGGGACGCAGAGCTATTCAGGATTTGCTCCTGGGTATCATCTGACCCCTAATGTTGAAGCGACGTTTGGAGTGGGTTGGCTCTATAAAGGTCCACCCTGTGCCTTTGCCGGTGTTTCTATTCCTTTGAGATAAGGAGGTGAGTAAGAATAATGGATATGGGTATGTTCAGTGGATGGGATGCACAGCTGTTGTTGATCACCGGAGTCTGCCTGGGGTTCTTACCAATCCTGAAGAACCTGCCCTACATCGGGAAGTATATCACTGGCCAGGTCGCGGTGATTGCTGATCTTGTTGTAGGGGTCGGAGCTGCTGCAGTGAGAGCTTATTACTTCCTGGACCCTTTCTATGGGGTTCCTGTGAAGATGTGGCTCATCGTGGCGGCGGGGCTGATCGGGGGTTTCCTGGCGTCTGGGGGTTACAAGACGTTGGGTGACCTATTGAGCAAAGCAAATCCGAACAACGGGAAGAAGTAATTTTTCACAAGGAGGAGAGTCATTCTCCTCCTTAAGCAATCATAAGAGGGTATGATGATTCGAAAATTCATTTTGCTCTTGGTGTTGGTTCTGTTCTGTGCTCCACTGTTTGCTCAGCCTGCTCTCCCAGGCGAGGTGCCTTATAACCTTCGCATCCGAGGTTGGGTGATTCCTTGGGCAAACGGCATGTATTCTCTGGGGAATCGCTACAACCACTGGAGGACGGGGTTTGTAGACAGTCTCTATGTGGTTTGGATCAACACCCATGTTTCTGTGGGAAGTGCGGATAGTCTTTACCATATCTACTATACTAACTATTTGCAATCGGGACGGACTGATTCTACTTCGACACTTGTCCCTTGGGCGAATAGTTCTTATGACTTGGGCAGTGTCTCTCTGAAGTACAAGAGAGGATATTTCGATACACTATTTGGACATCACAAGGGAACGGCGCAGAACGCAGACTCGTTGTTCCATCGTGTATATTACTTGCCCCTAACAAATCCAGATAGTGGAGCAGTAGCTCCGATCTATGATCTTACATATAGCATGGGTGGTCCGAGCAACAGGTGGAAGAAGGGACATATCTATAATTTGTGGTCTCACAAAATATATGGAACTGGCGGACCAGGAACAAGCGTAGATTCAGCTTTCATTGATAAGCTGATGGGGGGCCGGGGTCATTTTGTATTGGGCGTGAATCATGCTGATACTTCAGATAGTGCGGGTGTTGCTGCAGTAGCCCATGAATCGAGAGATGCTGATTCATTAGGAGGAAGGCATACGGGGGCTATTCCCGATACGGCCGATCCGGCTTTGCATTGGGGGAAAGTAGGAAGCACTCTTAAAAGAACAGCCGTATATTTGAAGGATTCTACAGGGGTGGATATTACGATTGCGGGAGATACTGCAAAAGTTTCGCTTAAGCCTACTGTGAGTTTGGATACTATGAAGGCCAAGCGAGGTGCGTTCGATACCCTGGCGATAGGATGGACTATCCCAAAGCACATTTTTGGAAACAGCGGAGCTAATCTTACTGATACTACACTCATTGTAGGTTTGATAAACTCTGACTGTATTGCTGTTGGAGTCAGTTATCGGTACGATTCAGGTGCTTCTACATATAATGCTTTGCAGGTTCGGTTAGCGGGGGTTGATACGTTCTACATCTATAGGCAGGCAGTAACAGACCCGGACAGTCTCGAGAACTTTACGATCTTCAAAAAGAAGTAAGGCCACAGGAGAACCTCTCCGAGGGACAACCGAGTATGTGGACTACAGTGTGGAATCTGATCGACAAGCACGGGTTTGCCATTGTCGTGGCCATGATGGTGATTGGAGTATTCATTTGGATTGTGAGAACATTGATTACACACATGCTTGCCCAAGCCAATTCAGCCACCAAGGAACGGAAGGAACTGACCGATCGTTTTCTTCTGACAATGGAGCGCCAGGCAGTTGAGTCGACTCGAGCAATACAGCAGATGATTGACAGTTTCCAAAGCTTTCAGTCTCGGATTGTCGATTGGGCTAAGGATTCTTCAGATGAGCATAAGGAGGCGAGGGCTGTCTTGGGCGATGTCCAAACTCGAGTAGTCAATGTGGAAAAGAAAGTAAGGACCAAGTCGGGGAGAGGAGATGGCAAAAGTGTTGGTGCTGGACGACGATAAAGATATCCAAGGACTCATGTTGGAGGTTCTTTCACGTAAGGGTTATAAGGTCATGCTGGCGGGCGATGGAGTGGAAGGGTTAAAGAAGATCTCCGAAGACCGTCCAGACCTTATCATCCTTGATTTGATGATGCCCAATATGAATGGATTCGAGTTTTATCGTCAACTGAAGGCGAATGAAAACTTCAACAAGATCCCTGTTGTGGTGCTTTCTGCCTTGAGGGAGACTGAACTGGGTAAAAACCATTCCCTTCTCCACGGGATCCGGAGGTTTTTCACTAAGCCTTTTGATATGGATAGTCTCCTGAGTGAAGTTGATGGTGCAATCAAAGCTTCAGGAAATGGGGGAATTGGTTCAACTGTCGTATTCAAATGATTGGAGGAGAGATGGGTTTCGTGAAGCAGGGGAAGGCTACCGGGAAGATCCACTCAGTTATCAACGTCGTGAAGCAGGGATCTACGGTAATAGTTAAAGAGGAGCCGATCAAGAAGAAGTCCAAATGAACGAAGAAACTTCTGCAATCTTCATCCTCGGTGGCCTCCGGGTGATTTGGGCTAGTCCTCTCATAAGGACCTTTGTATCGAGTCGGGTCGATGCAGGGACTATGAGGGGAAAGCGGGTCTTGGCTTTTCTGAATGGAGACTTGGAGAAGCGGGCGGGGTTGACCGATTTCCAGATTGGTGTGGTTGAGGGGGCGATGAACATGATGGCTCCTGTAGTCTTGTTCAGTGGTGCTCCATTGTTATGCATGGTTTTCTATGCCATGAAGAAGTTAGTTGAGAAGCTCAGACAGAAGATCATCGGGAAGCCTCAGGTTGAGGAATCGGAAACCGGGCTTTCGCGTTCCGAATTGTTTTAGAAAGAAAGGAGAGGATCTCAATGTTTGTAAAACACGGGACTTTAGCTAAGATCGTTCAAGCTTCTTTCTCGCTGGAGAAGATTGAACTGAAGGGATTCCCGAGCTTCAATTTGAGGATTGCGGCTATCGATCCCATCCGGATTGATCCGAACCGATATTTCTATTTCAAGACCCGTACGGTCTCTGCACTAGAAACGCATGGGCCTAATGACAACGGAGATGGCTTCGAGCGAGAGGAGCTTATTCGTCGTCATTCGACCTTTGCGAATTCACAAGAGAGTGTGGATCACAATCCTGAGGATGTGGTCGGGATGGTCGTCGATACGGCTTGGGTCCCTCTCCAGGGGGTGCTCAGGAAAGGGGCAATCATTCCTTTGGAGAAGATCGCGGGTGGTCTCGAAGAAGGTGACGTAGTCATTGGGGACTGGGTGGAGAATATTCACGCAATGGATCGGGAAGTGGCCAATGAGCGGCACCCCGGGATGATCGACGGGATCATCAATGGGGAGATCACCGACGTCTCGATGGGTTGTTTTGTCGAGGCATCTATCTGTTCGGCTTGCGGAAATGTGGCGCATAACTCTTGGGAGTATTGCTCCCACGTCCCTTCGATGAAGGGAAAGAAGTTATCGTTTGGTCGGGGGAATGACACACTGGTCTATGAGATCAACCAGGGCGTCACTTTCTTCGAGGACTCAGTGATCTTGCCTAAGCATCTCGGAGGAACGGCTGGTGGACAAGGAGCCGATCCCGATGCGCATGTCTTAGAGATCCTGACTGCTTCGAAGAAGGAGACAGACCTTAAAAAGTATATCAACGTTCCTAAAATCAGCCTAGAAAGGGAGGGTTCAATGGAGAAGCAGGCGATCAAAGAAGAACAGTTCGCAAGGGAGTCAACTCCTCTTCCTCAGGGGGCAGACCAGGTAGGTAAGGAGAAGTTCTCCCGTGAGCCTGCTGAACTCCCCCGGGGGAAAGAGAAGCTGAGCGAGGACCACTTCTCGAGGACTGAGTCTGAACAGAAGCTCGAGACCCCGTTCCGTGGTTACCAGACCATGTTCGGTAACCTGACCAGCCGGGTGGCCTTGAACGCGATTGCGATGGCTCTCCAGAATGGAGACATGGATGCCATCATGGCGTACTTCGGGGGAGACTATGACCGCCCTGCGATGGGCGAGAAGCCAGAGACTGTTAAACAAAACGAGGAGAAGATCGATGACGTAAGAGAAAAGGAGGTGGAGCCGAAGGTCGTGAAAGAAGAGGACGAGATTCCTCTCGAGGAGCAGTTGAGGTTGGAGGAGGTGGGTGCTGGGCTTAGGGACAAGGACAAAGTTCTCCGGAAGTTCTTCCGTCTGGCGGCGTTGGTCTCCTTTGGACAGAATGGGGGCTACGGTGACAAGGAGTACTTCATGAAGCTGAAGAAGGAGAAGCCCAATGATCCATCCCATGACAAGGAACAGATCAGCCACATGGAAGCCGGGTCCGATGCTACCTTGGCTTCCCCGGAGACCTCGAAGTTGGTCACGGAGAAGAAGATCGCTGCTGCTCCTGGAGAACGTGTACAGATGAAGGGACAGCCAATGACCGGAGGCACACTCCAGTCGATCGATCCTGCAACCGGGAAAGGAAAAGTCCAAATGGACACAGGAGGTGAGGTCAAAGAGTTCGATATGACTGATCTCGAAAAAACTGGTTCTAAGAAAGGAGAGCCTATGGAAAGGAAGGGGAAGTCTATCTCGTACTCGAGGACTGAACCCGGCCACGACCCGGAGGCTGAGGCCAGACGGGAAAAGGGTACCACGGACTTCACGAAGACCGATGCCAACGATCAGGCAAAGAATCTCCGTGAAGGAGTCGATGAGACTCCAACCGGAGGGAAGGTCGGGCAGTTCGAGGGTATTGGGAGTGGAGGGAATCTTGAGAACAGGGTTCCTTCGAAAGTTCAGTTCGGGACCAAGGTCGCTCAGGCAGCCGAGGATGCGATCAAGTACATGGCCGAGCTGATGATGCCGAAGGACCAAGGCGGAGGAGGGTTGACCTTCGACCAAGCCGAGGGTGAAGCTTTCGAGAAGTTCCACGATGCGGTTGAGGATGAGGTCGCTACTCCTTCTCCTCAACCGGCCATGGCCAGTGTCAAGAAGAAGGCTGAAGATCTCGCGGCTCTCCCGATGGGGGGGATGCCTTCTGGTCCTGGTGGAGAAGTTGGTCCAGACGCGGGATCACCCGAAGGTCTTCTGGGGAAGATCGTGAAGATGTTGGACCAGGTCAAGGGGATGTCCGAGGGTGATGAGAAGATGGGCAAGAAGATCGACAAGATCAAGAAGGACATCGACAAGATCTTGGGCAAGGAGGAGGAGACGGAGGAAAGGGAAGAACCCAAGGAGGAGGCCTTCGAAGAGGGCAAGCCCGGGAAGGAAGCGAAAGAGGAGGAGCCATCCTTGACCGCTAGGTTGAAATCCCGGGCGGACAAACTGGCTGCTCTTCGGAGGGTGGCCGAGAGGCCCAACTGGCGAGGCTCTGGACAGACGAGCAAGCTTGACCCTAGCCACGTTGCGGCTGAGGAAGCGATAGCCCCGGGGAAGGACAGCCTGGGGAAGGACAAGTTTTCGGCTGATCGGGAAGCTCCCAAGGATGGGAAGATGGCTCTCAGTGAGAGAGACCAGATCGCTAGGGTCCCCGCGGATGAGGACCGTTCCCGTGCCGAGAGGCTCCAGCTCCTGAAGTCGATGAGCTCGAAGAAGGCCGTATCGGCTATCCCCGAAGCGATCAAGCAGAAGGTCGCCGCAGTCTCCCAGGAGAACGAGGACCTCAAGGCCAAGCTGGAGCGGACCCGTCAGGCTCATACCTTAGTCAAGACGATGGTCCGGAAGGGGATGATCGGGGAGGAACAGGAGGAGCAAACCTTCGAGGATCTGACCCGGGTCTCTGATGATGAGTTCTCGGCAACCGAGAGGTTGGTCGATGTCTTCACCCCACAACCCCGGGCGTCGCGGACTCTCAGGAGTCGGAGAATCGAACAGCTGGAGGACCAGCTCCATGCTTCAGCTGGACGCTCTGAAGGTGGTCTAGTCCCCGTTGGAGAGGCCAGCGAGGAGAATGATCCACTCGGAAACCTCTTCGACTGAGGTTGAAAAACAATCCGGGAAGACTTAACTTCCAAAAATGGAAGGAGGTGAAACTACAAAATGGCACTAAAGAGGGATAAACTCTTTGCCTTAAGGATTGGCGAGTATGCGTTGGACGTCACAACCAACGTAGATGACTACTCCGGTGGTTATCCATGTCAGATCACTGCGGATGGAGTAGCTCGTGTCAACGGGGAGTTGCAGGTTACCAACCATGCACAGTTCATCGGTATCTTGGCCAATTCGAGGACGACGGATCTCAAGACCGGAAAGGTTACGTTCTACATCCCCCCAGTCATCCTTGACCTTTACAGCGGGGACCTTGGGGTCTATGGCGGTGATCAAGGCGTCCCTACTGGAGAAGGAAAACCCTACTTAACTGGGGGCGACCCTTATGTGGAAGGATCCCAGATCACGATCGTCCACGCGGCTGGCGCTGACAACGGCAAATGGCGTGTTGCTGCAACAACCGAGATCGTCTATGGTCTCGTGTTGGCCCTGACCGGAGCGACGGCTAACGCCCCGGACTCTCTGACAGTTCTGTTTAACAGCCGGACCTACGCCTCGGCTTAGCTGCACGGTCGGCTGGGAAATGTGGAGATTCAGTCTGATAATTTTATGAAATAGAGAGGAGGTGAAACACATGGCGTTAAAGAGGGATAAACTCTTTGCCTTAAGGATTGGCGAGTACTCATTGGATGTGACGACAAACACGGAGGACTACTTCGGTGGTTATCCGTGCCAGATCACGGC
>Ga0315294_10010767_pt1 | contig 10037 bp, 8 predicted proteins | sample YL17G13_40_MG_FD_203626 | JGI IMG/M metagenome (GOLD analysis project Ga0315294, IMG submission 203626) | Sediment microbial communities from Yellowstone Lake, YNP, Wyoming, USA - YL17G13_40 | ecosystem: Environmental > Aquatic > Freshwater > Lake > Sediment | place: USA: Wyoming | collected...
ATAAGGTGAAGGTGGTGAAAAAGCTTCATCATAGGTCATGCGTGCCATATCTACAGTAACAAAGCCATTATAGAATTTAACATCTGTCAGTCGTTTCAACTCGTCATAGAAATAGGTCTTAGTCCCCTGTCCGTCTTTCATTGTAATTAGGTTCCCTATGTCATCATACTCGTAATAATTATCAACCGCGTATCCAGCATATGTCCAATCCGAACTCGCGTCTGGACCATCCACGGCCCGCAACCGGCTCATTACATCGTAATAATATTTTTTATTTTTCGTCTCAGCATCCTTGACATTCATTAACCGACCGAGATAATCATACGTATAAATTGTTGCATTAGATAGCGCGTCGATTACCGTATCCACTGAACCGTAAGCATTGTAGATAAAAATGGTTTTATTCCCTTTTTCGTCGATAATTGTATCTCGATTGGCATCGTATTTAAATGTAATATATTCTGCATCTGGATGGGTAATTTTTTTTGGTCGGTTCAAGCCGTCATATTCATAACTAGTGATATTGCTCCAAACTGGACTGCTGTAGTCGTAGCTTATACCACTACTGTCATATGGATTGGTAGTGGTATCTTGAAGCCCGTTGAGATTGTATGCTGTGTTTTGAACAATCATTCGTTCGCTATTGGAGTCATACTGCTTGGTTTGAATTTTCCGGCCAAAACCATCATAAAAGACCTTGGAGGACATCCATTTACCACCGTCTAACAATATCGAGTCCATAAGAGCCATTGGTTGTTGAGGTGAATTTTTGTATTTAAAATAATGCATAATTTTATTGGGATTACTAGTTTTATTAAAAAGCCATACTTTTAGAATCCGTCCCAGTATATCATAAGTAATTACCGTACTGTCATTATTCACATCAAAAATTTTTACTGGTAAGCTGGTCGACCTATCATATTCCGTGCGGGTTTCTAGCGAGCATGCCGATGACGATACATGGTTAACGTTTCGCCAAGGATAAGCATACTGGTATTTATATGCAGTATCGGATGGATTATAATAAGTAAAAGTCGTATCCGCTGTACTGGTTGTTGGATGTACGATCATCATTACAATATTTCCGACTTTATCATACCGGAATTGAGTGGTTGACCAATCACTACCGCCCTTCCATTGTTTAATACTGGTAACATTACCCCGGAAACCAGGAATGCTTTCCCATTGATAAACAGAATCGGGATAAAATTTGACTATATAACCGGTTGTATCGTAAAAATATTTCTTCCAGTTTGCTTTATTAGAACCACTACCATCAGAGCATACATATTCTTCGTTAATCGTATGGACGATATATTTATCAGTATCGTAAGAGTATGCTTTTGTAATCCAACAATCATCGGTCGTTTTTCCAATATCGCCGTAGTTGTGAATAGAAGTCGGATTGCCATATGAATCATAATTATCAATCATCGTTTCGTAAGTTTGTCTCCCATTGTATTGTTCGGTATACCACAGCACTCCAATACTGTCGCTTGTTATTCGTGTGGAATTATTTATTATTTTTTCTAATTGATTACGGTTCGCATCCAGATATTTAGACCGGACAGTTTGCCCGTTGGTCCAAACCCATAAATGATTCGAACGACCAGGCTCGCCACGAGAAGCCACAAAAATGGATACGCTAATATTCCCTGCCGGATCAATTATCTCCACAGAATCAGCATTACTAAGAGCAACCGTTCCAGTATTGTTCCGAAACCGACGATATTGTGTAACAATTGTATTCGGTGCAGTATATGGATCATAATTTCGTACTTCCGAAACACCCCGAGTTAATTGCAGTATCTTGTCTGCATAAGCATAGGGTGGTACGATATACATATTTGGTTTATAAAATGTATCCGTTTTCCAGACGTAACTGACAATACCACCGGTTGGTAAATAGACACTATCCAGTTCGAAGTAACGATTATAATGATAGCGGATGGAATCACCATCCGGATATACGATTGATTTTAAAAGATAAGTATAAATTCGGGTTATCGTATTGTTTGCATCAAAAGGGGAATAGTCGGTATAGGCTGTGGTATCATAATGAAGTGCAATTTTCACTAAATCGTTATAAGGAGCATAATACTTTATGCTGTCCAATATAACACATAATTGCTGACTTGCCGGTATGTGATAATAAAAGCGGGCGGTTCGATTAGCAGAAGTTTTAATCGAATCCAGTTCACTTTCTCCATAATAAAAATTCGTGATGTTGCTATTTCGGTCAATAATCTTTGTTGGATAGGCAACTATCTGACTACCGTAATAATTCTGATGCTTAAAATATATCCGCGATCCATTCCCGTCATAAACTAGGGTATCGCCAGATAATTTCATGAACGAACCGTCGGTCGAGATTCTTTTATCCTTAAAGAAAATTCTCTTTCCGCCAGCAGTTTCCAAAATGCTAAAGATCGTGTCGAGTCCATAATACAACCGACCAAAATGCAGATCCCAACCCTGACCCAGCCAGCTTATTGGTTGTAAAGAATCAATGCGGATTTGACCGTTGAAATCCCCATACCATAATTTACCATTATAATAACGGGAAATACCAGTGCTCCCGGACCGACCGGGTAAAGATATATCGGTTGCATTTAAAAGTAGCGCACCATTGACAGCTGTTATACCAGGTGTTTGTGGTGTTAAATTCAATCGCACAATTCCTTGTTGCATGTTTTCATCATAGGCCTGAAGATAACCGATGATTGTTTCCATAGTTACATCTTTTTCTGGTTTTGAATCCTTCACGGAAGATTGCGCAACCAAAATATTAGGAGTTAGATTGATTGAAAGAATCATCAATAAATATTTATATGGTTTCATTTGTATCCTCCTTGCATGACTTAATATAAATAAAATTGAAATATTTTCAACCAATAGTTTTTTTTCGTTTATGGAATGATTGTTTTTTAAAGTATGCTTATCATTTCGAAATCACGGCGTTTTTCCTGGTTTGTTGGCATGGAATTTATTGGCACGATTTTGGGCTATATATTCAATCAGAGCGATTTTCACTTGATTTTAAAAAATAATTAGAATAAACTAACCCATGGAATTCGCAATCGGTTTCGATCTCGGCCGCGATTGGATTAAAATCTTACAGCTCACACCGGGGAAAAAAATATTGCGGTTTGGTAAAATCCACATTCCGGAAGAAGCCGATCAAGCCAAATTGCCGGACGTAGTCGTTGATCGGATCAATGAACTTTTTAAATCCCTCAAACTCCCCAAGGAAAACGTTATCGTCAATTTCCGCGGCTCTCATGTCCTGGCCCGGACTTATCTGCCGCCTTCCACCCAACCCGAAGTTTTCGAACGCTGGTTTGTGGAAAGCATCGAAACCATGATCCCGGGTACGCCGATCTCGGAAGTCGTTTACTCCTACGACCTGCTTCCCTCGGGCCGGGCCCTGATCGCGTTCGCCCGCATAAAAGAAATTGAAAAGCTTCTTTCTATTCTAAACTGCTGCGGCATCACACCCGTATCCATTGATGCCTCGTGTCTCGCTCTTTACGATAGTTTCCGCGGCCATCCACTGATCCAATCCAGGAAAAACCTGGCCATTGTGGACATAAACAGCACCGCCACTTATATCCTGCTGGTTAAAGACGGCGAGCCATATGTTTCCGCGGAAATTCCCCTGGGCGGTAAAACCATCGGTAAAGGACGGGATAAATACCGGAATTTCGCCAATCAACTGGGCAGTAAGATTGTCAAAAATTTCGATTACTATACCCAAAAGGAAGAAATCCGGATTGAACGTCTACTCCTGACCGGCGATTATGCCTGCGATACAGGTATGAAAAAGCATCTGCAGAACGCCGTGGGAATAAAAACCGAACTGGCCGATCCCTTTAAATATACCAGCGTTGAAATTCCCCCAAATCACGATCCCGGGGAAAACCATTATTACGCCCAGGCCCTGGGATTGGCCATAAAAGGATTTAGCCCAAGTAAAATCAATCTCATCCCCCATGAAACTCGGGAAAAACATAAAACCGGTGAAACCTTTCGCAGGCGGGTCCGGACCTTTAGACGTAGCCTCTTGGCCGTGATTCCGCTTGCGGTCGGTTTGATATTTCTCACGCTCTTCTTCGGCAGTTCCAATACCCATATGTCCCGCAATATCCGGGACCTGGAAGCGAAAAAGAACCTCCTGTCCTCCCTGGCATCCGAGGAAGTCGCGCTCAACGCCCGGATCCGGAAGCTGAACACACTCAACCGGAACCGGCAGAACTGGGCCAAACTGCTTTACGACATCGGCCGGGCCGTACCCGAAGGATTGTATTTTAAAGAGCTGACCACCGATGACCGGCTGATTCCCAATGGCACTTCAACGCTAAGGAAAACCCGTTTGGTCATAGAGGGTAGCGCGTCCGACCAGAAAAATATGCTGGAATTGATCAAAAATTTAGAGCCAAATTACAAGGATATTTTCATAAACAATATCAAAGGAGAAGGATCATGCGATTTCCAGATCAGTTTAGGCATCTGATCAAACCGGGTTTTATTATCACGGCAATTATCTGGTTAATCACGGTCATGCTGCTATTAACCGCGGTTCAGACGATTACCAATAACCGGGCATATCATAACCGTATTAATGGCCTCAACCGGGAGATTACGATGCTTGAAGCCAGGCAAAAGGAAATCGAAAGTAAGAAGATACTTTTAAACATCACCGACGAAAAATTATCCCTGATTCTGGCCGACCTGATGAAGGCCGGTAAAAAAGCCAACCTCATGCTCGGCGAAATCAGCATCGCGGAAGAAAAAGAACGGGAAGGTTACCGGGTTTTACCGGTCACCGTGGTCATTAAGGGCAACTACAATCAAATCGTCCGCTTCATCAACATCCTGGAGCGGGAGGAACAAAGGCTGCAATTCCAGACCATTGATTTTTCCACCCGGGAAACCGCCGGAACGGCCATAATCGCCAAATTAAAAGCCGATTTTATCAATTTATGAAAAATAATAGGTTAATATTTATCATCGGTTTAATGTTGTTGATTGTCCTCGTATGGTATATCAACTATCGACTCATCCGAAAAATCCCCAAAAACATTCCCATAAATATGGTTTATACTTCTCACAAGCCAGCAGTCTTTGATTCGCTGATGAAAAATGACTATGTGTATAAGGATTTAAACCGGGATCCGTTTAATGTCGTCAACCGGGATACGATAAGCAAAGAACCGGTTATGCCGCTCTTCTCTTTAGCCGGCGTGGTGCTGACCCATGACGGCAGTCTCGCCCTGATGCAGCTCAGGGACGGCAACGTCTACACCATGAAAAAAGGGGAAAAATACCTGGGCGTCACAATCAAGGAGATTACGTCCCGGCAAGTGACGATTGAATACCGGGGTAAAAAAGAGGTCTTGAATGTCCTCCAATGAAACAAGCGCCATTCCTTCCTAAGATATCAACCCCAAAATCCCGGGGCGCCGGGTTGATCCTGGTCATCGCGGTCTGCGCCATCGTCTCGCTCCTGACCGGCATCATGTACAGCCGGTATCTGATCGAGCGTCATTCATTGAAAAACTTGGTCCGGAGTATCCAAAACGGCTATACGGCTGAAGCGGGTATCAAGAAAGCCTTTTACTATCTCAAGGCCGACCCGAAAAAAGGCATAAACTGGCGCACGGGTAATTTATGGGCGGACACCCTGTTAAAAGACCGGATTTTCAGCAGCATAAACGATGAAGTGAGCCTCTCAGTAATAGATGACGCCGGTTATTTGAGAATCAAAAGCCAATGCCGAAATAAGTCGGTCGAGATCCAGGCCGCGGGTATTTTGCCGGACAGCTTGAAAACGACCCTTACGCTCATATCTTCAAAGCCGTTGATCATAAATGCGGGTAGCCGGATCACGGGTAATGTCCGGTTCAATTTGGAACCCCAGTTCCGCGGTGGAAGCATGGAGGGCACGGTCGAAACCAATTCTGGTATAACTTTGCCAGCGGCAAATTTTAATTCATTTTTTGAGGCCATAAAATTTGATCGATATTTATTGGCCACGCCGCAGGTTTTTGAAAAAGAACTTGTATCACCCCAAAGATTTTCTCCGGTTAATCCCTTGCCGGCAAAAAAAATATTCGTCAATGACGCGGTACTGATGGACAATAATTCCAGCGATTCCATATGGATGGTTGGATCCGGTTTGGTCATCGCGTCAACGGCTGAAATCCAGGTTTCCGGTAGAACTTATTTATCCGAAGCAAACCTGCTGGCGATCGGACCGGTTAAGATCCTGGACCAGACCCGGTTAAACGAAGGCCGTGTCTACTCAGAAACCAGCATAGAAATCGCCGATGAAGCAGTTGTTTCCGGTCTCCTGATCGCGCCTGAGATTAAAATCTGCGGGCATGCGGTTATCGATAATCCGGGCATCGTATATACCGGGCCGCCTTTCAAAACCGGCATCGTATCAATCCAGGACCAGACGTTAGTCCAAGCATGTATCATTGACGCCGGCGATGGGAAAAGCTTTAAGGTCGAAACCGGACCGAACGTAAAAATTGAAGGTTTGATCTATTCACTCGCAGCGATCACCCATCACGGCAAATTCACCGGATATATGTATTGCCGGACCTTTTATGAACCGGTCACCGGATCCGACACGGCCAATACAAATATCCTTTCCGGTCGGATATTGAATGCGGACAATGTCAATTACTTCCCCGTTCCGGTGATATTTTCGCAAATCAGGGATTATATACCCATTAAATGGCGGGAAAATTGATTACAAAACCTAAATCCATAGGCTTTACTTTAATCGAATTACTTGTCGCCCTGGTCGTTCTGGGCACCGTATTAATACCGTTTTTGGGATTCGTCTCGTATCGCCTGCACAAGGAACGGGAAAACGACGATTTGATTAAAGCCCTGGAACTCGGCCGGGCAAAAATCGAACAAACGCTTCTTTTATCGGATCCGGAATATTCGGAAACTCCAGTGCTTGACCGATTTTTGGTCAAAACCGAAATTTTCACCCCGGAATTAGAATACAATGATAAATACGAATTAAGGGAAATCCGCGTCTCTGTGATCCGAATCAAAGACCAGGTCGTACTGGTCCGTCTATGCGCGTTAAAATGAAAAAATCGAATAGAACCGGGTTGACCCTGGTCGAGCTCCTGGTGTCGCTCACCATCTTTGCCGTCATTTTAACCGTAACCTTCAGCATTCTTTTTAAAGTCCAATCCGTCCAGCGGAAGTTGGATAATAAATACGATATAAATCGGGAAGTCAAGGAAGTTTCCGGGAAAATTACGCATTCGATAAAATCGCTTAAGCATTTGCTGTATGCCGGACCGGAAAGATTGTCATTTTTAAACGAAAATAGTGACACAACGGTCTATTATCTAAAGAACGACACCCTTTGGGCAAATTATCAAATCCTGACATATCTCATGATCGATACCGTTTGGTTCACGTATTTTAAAAATGACCGTGAAGAAGCGGTTGATTTTTATATAGCGGATAAAAACTTAAATGGGTTTTTAGATGGCTTGGAACTCGACAGCATTACCGGGATAAAGGTGAATTTGATTTTTTACATACTGAATCGAACGGATGATTATAAAATCCGGAAAGAAATTTTCGCCGGGCTCAGGAATTCACAGCGTCTATAGGGAATCCGGTGCTTCGGCTACGGGTTTGGTTGCCTTATAACGGCTGATCTCCGCCAGTTTTTTATAAACCCGGTCGGTCAACCACATTGCCGCCTTTTTGCAAATAACTTCGATGCCTTTTCCTTTCAGGGCTTCGAAATACGAATCCTTAATGATCCGGTCCGGTAATTTCTCGATTTTTACCGAAATCATGATCTGCGCTTCACCTTTTTCCACGTCGCATATTTGATAATCCATCAGGTCGAAGATGAGATAATAATCGATAAAACCATTCGCCGACGTAAGGACCCCCAGCGAATCCTGGTTATATACTTCCAACCGGTCATTTCCCCGGGCCAGCAATTCCTGCAGGAATATCTCCCCAAAGATATGACGGATTTTCATATTTTCAATCCGGCTTTCGTCTCGAATTACAACTTTGATAAGCCGGTTTTCGTTTGTCTCTTTCATAAAATGCATGCAATTCAATATTCCCAACAACCCAACTAAAATAATACACGGATAATATATTGTTTTCATTGGGCCACCCCGTATAACCATTTATACATCATTCCATCAAGCGGGGTGTAATATAGATCACTAGATCGCTTTCTTCCTGGGTCGTAGTTGTATGGGAAAATAATTTTCCGATTATGGGGATATCGCCGAGTATGGGGATTGATTCACGGGATTCGATGTTCGAAGTCTGGATTAAACCGCCGATTGCGATCGTCTCGCCGTCTTTTAAGTTGACCGTCGTCGTAATGCTCCGGCGGGCGATCTCGGGCAGTCCTTCCGGTCCCAGCGATTTGAGATTCGATACCTCAGTCTGGATCACGGTCGTAATTTCCCCGGCTGTGCTCACCCAGGGCACGATCTTTAGCTTGATGCCGGCGTCAATCGAATGAAGCTGGTAGATCGGCTGCTCAATCGTACCGGTCGTGGTCCGATAGTACCTTACCCAGCCCACATCGATCGAGGCTTCATTGCCATTCAAGGTCGCAATCCGGGGCCGGGCTTTAACCTTGGCCTTACCCTTGCTTTCCAGGATGTCGATCATAAGCCAGAAATCTCGGGGTACCCGGCCGAGGTTTGAGTAGTCGAAATATTCGCCTATTTTATTTAGAATCTCGTTTAATTCGCTGCCGGATGCGGCATAGGTTAACCTTGGAAACAACCGGCTGGTCGTATCCGACCGCGAATACAATCCCCGGAAACCCAGTTCCCGACTGGTTGCCTTCGAATACTCGACGATCATGGCTTCGATGATCACCTGGGGCGTCGGCAAATCAATGGTTTTTATGAAATTTTCCAGGCGGGCGATAATGTCCTCGGTGCCGAAAACCAGCAGCGCGTTCTGCTCCTTGACAATTTTCAGGTTCTCACCGCCCATGCCCTGGGGCAGGAACTGAGGCACCTGGTCCGCCTTGATGTGTTTTAAGGAAATAAGCTTCGAGGAAGTCAAAGCCGCCGCAGCTGGCGACGACACTGATTTATCGCCGATGAGATATATTCCATCTAGTTGACGGTAGGTGAAGTTCGTACCCTGGAAGAGCAATGAAAAAGCATTCTCCAGGGGTACTTTATCGATCTTAGCGTTAACCACACCCCGAATATCACCGTAGCGGACGACGTTAAGCTCGGCCTGGGCTGATATGTCGTCCAGAATGTCGCCCAGGTCCGCGTCTGATACGTTGAGCGTAACCAACCTGTCCTTATCGACCGTGACCGACAATCCTTTTCTACGACCCGGCTGGCCACCGGCCTTAGTCACTTCATAAATACCCGCGGATTTTTTCAGGATATAGCCGTTGGCGCTGAGCAGCGAAGCCAATCCCCGCTCCAGGGGTACATCATATAAAATACCGCTGATCTCGCCGGTTACGGTCTGATCGGCAACGATGTTGAGCTTAGTCTGACTGGCGATGTTCCGGAGGAGCTCATCGACCGGAATGTTTTTTACGTCGAGTGTCAACCGGTCTGGGGTAGCGGTAATTTCTTTCCGGCGTTCCTTTTCCAAAGGTTTGATAAGATAATAATTTTCCTGCTGTTCCATGGTAAAACCGTTGGCCTGGAGCAGGGATTGTAAGCCGCCGGCCAGGCCGATCCTTTCTAGGTGGGCCGTGATCTTACCCTGGACGTTCTTGTCGACGATAATATTGACACCGGTTTGGATGCTAATCGCCCTGAGCATTTCTCGAACATCAACTTCCTTAAAATCGAAAGTGATCTTTGAAGTATCAATGATAACGTCTTTGGTCGAATCCGGACCCAGAGCCTGATTGATCATAAGGAGTGAAAAAATCAACCAATACATAAGGGATATTATTAATAAAAATTGCATTAAATCAATTAAGATGTGAAATTAAAATAAATTTTGAATTCACGTTAAATAATACCGACACA
>Ga0315294_10010770_pt1 | contig 10036 bp, 9 predicted proteins | sample YL17G13_40_MG_FD_203626 | JGI IMG/M metagenome (GOLD analysis project Ga0315294, IMG submission 203626) | Sediment microbial communities from Yellowstone Lake, YNP, Wyoming, USA - YL17G13_40 | ecosystem: Environmental > Aquatic > Freshwater > Lake > Sediment | place: USA: Wyoming | collected...
TGTACCTGAAGGAAAGTGTAAACAAAACAAAAAGAAAAAAAGCATCAAAAAAAGAAGAAGAAAAAAAAACTGCCGCCGCGCTTCCTCTCCGAAAATCATTAAAAAAACCGAATTAAAAAAAAAGAAAAAAAGATGACCTCTTCTCCTCCTCCTCCCCCACCCGTCTCTCTCGAGGCCGCCGCCGAGGTCGCCCGCGCGTTGGGCAACGCCGCTTTCTCGCGCGGGGCCTGGTCCGTCGCGGTGGACCACTACGAAGCCGCGGCGCTGGGAAACCCGAAAGACGCGAGGCCGAGGGCGAACGCCGCCGCGGCGCTGCTGAAGATCGGAAGGACAAGGGAAGCCAGGGCGCAGGCCGCAAGGGCTGTGGAGCTGCAGCCTTCGTGGCCCAAGGCGCACTGGCGGTGCGCCGAAGTCTGCGAGGCGAGCGGGGACGCGGCTGGGGCAGCGAGGGCGTTCGAGAGGGCGGTGGAGCTGATGGAGGAGGCGACGCAAGGGAGGGAGAAGGAGAACGCGACGACTGCGAAAATGGCAAAAACGACATCGAGGAAGGAGGAAACTTCTCCTTGTTCTTTCCCGAAAGAGCGCCGCGTCGCGGCCGCGGCCCGGCTGAGGGCGGAGCGCGAAAGCCGAGTCGAGGAGGCCGCCTCGGCGCTGGACTCGCGCCCCAGGGCCCGGGAGCAGATGCTGGTAAGGGAGAGAAAATAAAAGAAAGAGGCGTTTTTTTCAATTTTTAGGGGCTTCGGGGGGGCAGGCGAGGAAGACGTTTCTTCGCTCAATCTTCTCCTTTTCCCTTTCTTTTTCCCCTCCCTCTCCTTTTCCCTCAAAACCAGTCCGACCGCGCCCTTTCCATCCTCGGCATGCGCCACCAGTTCGAGCAGTCGATGCTCTCTCCCGAATGGGAGCTCGAGGACTACGGCTGGAGGCCCAGCTTCTCCGCCGAGGAGGAGAGGGGCTTTGGAAGCGGAGAGGCGGGGGCGGCCGAGGCCGCCGCCGCCCGCTCGCTCGCCGTCGCTCTCCGCCATCCTCCGCTGCCTCGGCCTCCTTTCCGCAACCGCTTCCTCCCCGTCATCGTCTCCCTGGCCGGGGCGGCGGGCGACCTCGCCGCGCCCAAGAGGGCGGTGGCGGCGATGGCGGACGCTCAAAGGATGCGGGCCTGGTCCCGTGCCTTCGAGGCCGAGGCGGCGGCGTTTGCTGCGAGCGCCGCCGCCGCCGGAGGAGGAGGGGGGCAAGAGGGCGCCTTCTCCGTCGTCGTCGTCGGGGGCGCCAGCGGTGCCCTGGGCATCCTGGCATCGAAGGCTTCTTCTTCTCTTCCTTCTTCCTCTGTGACGATCGTCGAAGAGACCCCGCTGGCGAGGGAGATGGCCCGCGAGGCGCTCTCCGCGGCGCGCGCGCGCGGCTTCCTTCCTAGTACTGCCTTCCCTTGCTCCGATCGCGCTTCGTCTTCTCCTCCTCCTCCTTCTTCTTCTTCTTCCTCAGCTTCTTCTTCGTCGTCGCCTCTTTCTTCGATTCGAGTGGCTCCGTGCCCTCTCCGCGGCGTCTCCGCCGCCGAGAAAGAGGAGGCACGGGCAGAAGGCGAAGGCGAAGAAGAAGAGGGGGTGGAGGAGATCGAGGCTCCCGCCCCTCGGCAGCGGCAGCAGCAGCGCGGCCCCGCTCCCCCTCCGGCGCCGCCCCTCGACCTCCTCCTCCTCCCTTCCGCCCCCTCGCTCCTCGCCCTCGACCTCCTCGACCACACGGTGCTCGGCCTGGGCCTCCTCGACGCCGTCGACGACGCCGCGAGGAGGGGGCTGGTCGACCCGGGGGGGGGGACGAGGCTCCTCCCGGGCAGGGTCCGCGTCTGCGCCACCGTCGTCGACGCGCGGACTCTCGTCTCGGCGGCGGCGGCGGGCGGGAGCCCCCCCCCCCCGCCCGGCCCCGCCGCCCCCCCCCCCCCGGCCCGCCCGCGCACGCCGGCGCGCGCGTCGAGACCCCCGCCAACCACCCCCCACCCCCGCCGCCCCCCGCAGGTCATGGGCAAGTCCAAGGTCCTGGTCAAGGTGCACCCGGAAGGCAAGTACGTGGTGGACATCGACCCATCGATCGACGTCGCCGCCGTCAAGCCCGGCGCGCGCGCCGCGCTGCGCAACGATTCCTACGCCCTCCACCTCCTCCTCCCCACCAAGGTCGACCCCCTCGTCTCCCTGATGAAGGTGGAGAAGGTGCCCGACTCCACGTACGACATGGTGGGCGGGTTGGACCGCCAGATCAAGGAGATCAAGGAGGTGATCGAGCTCCCGATCAAGCACCCCGAGCTGTTTGAAGCGCTCGGCATCGCGCAGCCCAAGGGCGTGATCATGTACGGGCCGCCGGGCACGGGCAAGACGCTGCTCGCGCGCGCGGTCGCGCACCACACAGACTGCACCTTCATCCGGGTGTCGGGGTCGGAGCTGGTGCAAAAGTACATTGGCGAGGTGGGGGCAGGGGAGGAGGGGTGGTGGGAGCGAGGCGGTCGCGGCGACCCCAACGACGGCGCCCACCCCAACCCCTCCTCCCTCCCCCCCCCCAGGGCTCGCGCATGGTGCGGGAGCTTTTCGTCATGGCGCGCGAGCACGCGCCCTCGATCATCTTCATGGACGAAGTCGACTCCATCGGCTCCGCGCGCTCGTCCGACTCGTCGGGCGATTCCGAGGTACAGCGCACCATGCTCGAGCTGCTCAACCAGCTCGACGGGTTTGAGGCGTCCAACCAGATCAAGGTCATCATGGCCACCAACCGGCTCGACATCCTCGACCCCGCGCTGCTCCGCCCCGGCCGCATCGACCGCAAGGTGGAGATCCCCGCCCCGGGCGAGGGCGCGCGCGTTGACGTCCTCAAGATTCACTCGCGCAAGATGAACCTGGTGCGCGGCGTCGACCTGGCGCGCGTCGCCGAGCTGCTGCCGGGCGCGTCGGGCGCCGAGCTCAAGGCCGCGTGCACCGAGGCGGGCATGTTTGCGCTGCGCGAGCGGCGGTCGCACGTCACCCAGGAAGACTTTGAGCTGGCGGCGGCCAAGGTGATGAAGAAGGACGACTCCAAGTCGGTCTCGCTCAAGCGGCTCTGGAAGTGACGGGGCGGGGCGGGGCGGGGCGGGGTTGGGGGCCGGGCCCGGGCTCGCGGCGACCTGCCGCGGCCCCGTGTTTTCTGGGGGGGCGCCGCGGTGTGCGTGTGTGGATCTGTGCTCTTCCTGCGCCGCGAGGGGGGCGCAGCGGGCAAAAAGGGGCTGCCCACGGCGCGCGGCGCGCCACCGCCGGCACACCACGCCACCCCCTCGGTCCCCCGCCTTTCGCCGCCCTTCCCCGACTGCACGTGGCGTTTCACCTGCTGCCCTCGCAGAGCGCCCTCGCGCGCAATGCGCATACAGCGCGTGCGGCCGCCGGCGGCGCTCGCCCAATGCCGTGCCCCGCTGGCACCCAGCGCCGCCCGCGCCCGGTGCCCGGCGATCGCGCCACTTCGCCTCGTCCATGGGGCGCGCGGGCGGCGCCCCCAGCGCGCCCGCCCTGTCGCGGCCACCACCGGTGACGGCTCCCCACCCCCTGTCGCCCTGCCCGACGGTGCGGTCGTGTCCCGGCTGGAGGTCGAGTACGGCGGTCGCAAGGTGCGTGCAGTGGGGGGAGTGGGGTGGCGCCGAGGCGGCGGGGCGGCAACGCGGCGGCCGCGCGCCCCGCCGACGCGCCGCGCGCCCTCGACCCCCCGCACGCCAGATCGCGTTTGAAACCGGCGAAATCGCGCGCCAAGCCGGCGGCGCGGTGACGCTGTCCGACGGGGACACGGTCGTCCTCGCGACGGTGTGCGCGGGCGCCAAGACCGGCGACGGCTCCTTCACCCCGCTCGCGGTGCACTACGCCGAGCGCTTTTCCGCGGCGGGCCGTACCACGGGCTCGTTCATCAAGCGCGACGGCCGCCCCAAGGACGGCGAGACGCTCATCTCGCGCCTGGTCGACCGCCCGCTGCGGCCGTCGATCGCGGCCGGGTGGGCGGCCGACACCCAGGTGCTGCTCTGGGTGCTGTCGTACGACGGCGTGCACGCGACCGAGCCGCTGGCCATCACGGCGGCGGGCGCGGCACTCGCGCTCTCGGAAGTGCCGGCCGCGCGCGCGGTCGCCGGCGCGCGCGTCGCGCTCCTGCCGGCGAACGCCGTATTTGCCGACGGCGACGCGCCCGGTGTCCCGTCGCCGTGCGGCGGGTGGCTGGTGGCGAATCCGACCGTCGCGCAAGCCGACAGCAGCGCGCTCGACCTGATCGTCGCCGGCACGTCCCGCGCCGTCCTCATGATTGAAGGCTATGCCTCGTTCGTCCCCGACGCCGTCATGGCGGCCGCGGTGCGGGTGGGGGCGGAGTCTGTGGCGGTCGTCGCCGCGGCGGTCGACGGGTGGGCGGCCGCGGTCGGCAAGCCCAAGTCGGCAGACAGGACGCTGCCCGACCCGAAGCTGGTGGCCATCGTCAAGGCAAGCGCGAGCGACGCGCTGGCGGACGCGTTTCGCACGCCAGGCCTCTCCAAAACGGAACTCAGCGGGCGCGTCGACGCCGCGCGGCGCGCCGCGGCCGCCGCGGCCGGCGTCGAGGTCGGCACCCCCCCCGACCCCACCTCCGACACCCCCACCGAAGCGCAACTGCACACCGCGTTCAAGGGTGTGCTTTCGGCCGCGATGCGGGCCGCCCTGCTCGACACGGGGATGCGCTCCGACGGCCGCGCCGCCGACGCCGTGCGCCCCATCGCCTCCAGAGCCGGACTCCTGCCCAGGACCCATGGATCCGCCCTCTTCACCCGGGGCGAGACGCAGGCGGTGGCGGTCGCGACGCTGGGGTCGGACGACGCCGCTCAAAAAATCGACGACCTCGCCACCGTCGCCCGGGACGCGTCCCGCCGCTTCTACCTGCAGTACTATTTTCCGCCGTGTTCGGTCGGCGAAACGGGCCGTGTCGGCGCCCCCGGCCGGCGCGAGATCGGGCACGGCGCCCTCGCCGAGCGCGCGCTCGCGCCGGCAGTGCCCGAACGGGCCGCCTTTCCCTACACGGTGCGCGTCGAATCCACCATCACCGAATCCAACGGCTCCTCCTCCATGGCGTCGGTGTGCGGCGGCACCCTGGCTATGCTCGACGCGGGCGTCCCGCTCGCGGCGCCCGTCGCGGGCGTCGCCATGGGGCTGATCCTCGAGAAACAAGACAGTGAGACTGGTGGTGACGACCGGGAGCCTCGTTTCCTGATCCTGACCGACATCCTGGGGTCGGAGGACGCGCTGGGCGACATGGACTTTAAAGTAGCGGGGTCGGCGGACGCGATCACCGCGTTCCAAATGGACATCAAGGTCGAGGGCATCACCCTGGCCGTCGTCGAGGCCGCGCTGGCGGCTGCCGGGAAAGCGCGGGCCCACATCTTGGGGGAGATGGAGAAGTGCGCGCCGCCCCCGCGGCGCGCCCTCTCCCCCTACGCCCCGCGCATCGAGCTCCTCACCGTCCCCCCCGACCGACTGGGCACCCTCATCGGCCCCGGCGGCCGCACCGTGCGCGCGGTGCGGGACGCGACGGGGTGCACCGAGGTGCAGGTGGTGGACAACGAGGGCGGCGTCGTCGAGCTGACCGCCCCGTCCGACGCCTCCCTGGACGCCGCGCGCGCCATGATCTACGCCATCGTGACAGACCCCGAGCCCGGGACGCCGTTCCCGGGGTCGAGGGTCGTGTCGGTGCAGCGGTTTGGGCTCGTCGTCGAGTTTGTGCCCGGCAAGTCGGGCCTGGCCCACGCGTCCGAGCTGCCGCCCGGGCGCGGCGTGGACGAGTATGAAGTGGGGGACCGGATCGACGTCGTCGTGCTGGAAGCGGGCGACGGGCGGTACAAGCTGAGCGCGCGGTCGGCGTCGGAGCGCGCCGACGACGCCGACCGCGACCCGCCGCCGCCTCCAGGCCCGCCACCACCCCCGCCCACGCCGGGTCGCATCTACCGGGGCGCGACGGTGCGCGGCGTCGCCGCCTTTGGCGTGTTCGTCGACCTCGGCGGCGGCGCGTCCGGCCTGGCCCACGTCTCCGAGCTCACCCCCCCCCGCCCCGCCGACGCGGGCGACCGCTTCGAAAAAGGGGACAAGGTGGACGTGGTCGTGCTGGCGGTGGGGGACGGCGGGAAGGTGAGCCTCAGCCAGAGGCAGGTCGACGCGTACGCGGCCGAGAGCGAGGGTGACGGGGAGGGGGACGCGCCGGGCACGCCCGTCGCGCGCGAGGTCGCGCGCCCGGGCGTGGAGTGACGGGCGGCGTGCAACGACTTGGGGCGGCGGCCTTGCGCGCTCGAGGAGGCTACGCGCGTGCGGCGTCGTGCGGCAGGGCGCGGCGCTGCCCCTGCCTAACACCCTTCTCTCCCCGCCGGCCGGTCGTGTCACCGGTCGGCCGCCCTCCTCAGAGCGCGTCCCGCGGGTGAGTGGGGCGCGGTGGCGGGCGGGCCGCGCCACGCAGCGCGGCCATGGCGCGCCAAGCGCCGGCGGCTCCCTCGTGCGCCCCTAGCGCGCGCGCGCCCGTGGCCAATACGCTCGCACATTTGCGCTCCAGTTTCGGCCGGCATGGGCTTGAACGTCGGCCGCGGCGGGCGGTGCAGCGGCGAGCCCGGCGCGCGGCGCTCGACGGCGTGCCGGCGCCCGAGTGGCGCCGCGACCGCCCTTGACGGCGCATTCGCAATTCGGGATGGTCGGCCAAGGGGTGTTTGTGGCCAGCGGGCTTGCCCTGGCGATGCGGCGGCCTGCGACGCCGCGCGCCCCGACATGCACCGCACGGGCCGGCCGCGCTGGCGCGCTGCGTCAGTGCCGGCCGTCGCCACTGGCCATATCGCACACGACGGCGCACTCCTAGCGCAGCGGCCGCCCCTTCCTAAACACCCGCCGGCCCCTCCCCAGCCCCTCGTCCACCATGCGCGTCCTCCTCTTCGCCGCCCTCGCGGCCGCCGCCGCCGCCATGAAACCCCCTCCCTTGCCCGGCCTGCCCAACCCGGACCTGGTGGGGCGGGAGGCGGACTACGGCCACTTTTCCCAGTTGGTGGCGACTGTTCTCCTGCTCCGCGAGGGCGGCGTCGACCGCGCGCTGGACGCCATCCCCACCCTGCACGACGAGACGCACGCGTACGTGACGGCGGCGGCGCTGATGGCGGCGCACCCCGAGAAGTATAATGTCTCGACCTGGAAGGGGCTCTCGGCCAAGCAGGCCGCGGTCGTCGCGGGCAAGAACGTGACCGTTGGTAAGTCATAGAGTATAGTGTGGGGTGGTGGTTGGGGGTGGGAGGGGGTGGAGCGGTCGGGGAGCGCGGCCGCCGCCCCCACGCCGACCACCCTCCCCTCCCCGTCCCCCGCCCCCAGTCCAAGCCGAGATGGACAAGTGGGGCGACGCCGTCGCGGCCAAGCTTAACGCGACCGGCAAACTGGCGTGGGACGCGAGCGCGGACCCCAAGGCGAACAAAACGACGGCGCTGATGCAGGCGATCGGGGACAAACTGTCGCCCGACACCGATCAGGCATTTATCGACACGCTCAACGCCAAGTTGAGCCAGTACAATATCGTGGTCACCGGGAAATCGATCGCGCAACCCTCCAAATTCTCCAACGAAGCCGCCGCGATCGCGCGCTCCATCACGGGCCTCTCCCTCTCCGCCCAGGCGGTCAACTTTGCGCCCTGCCTCGTATCCTGGTCCAACACCGGGTTGGAGGCGTCGTTGACCGGGATCAATGTGCAGCCGGAAGCGTTTGTCGTCGCAAACCGGGGGGCCGCCATCATCCCGACCGCCGTCAACCTGCAGCCGGGGCTGCTGCTGATCAACCCGGTCGGTTTCTCGGTGCAACCCCAAGCGTTCCAGGTGCGGGGAGGGAGAGGGGGCGGGGGAGGGCACAAGAGACGTGCGGGGTCGGCGGCCGACGCTCCTCCCCCCTCCAGGTCGCGCCCTTCCTCATTGCGGTCGCCCCTGTGGGCTACAACAACCAGCCCCGTGCGTAGGAAGGAGGGGGGAGAGGGGTGGAGGCGCTTGTTTTTTCGCTGCGCGCGTCCGACCCCGCCCACCCACCCTCTCTCCCTCCCGCCCTCAGAGGGCTGGAACGTGGCCCCCGACGACATCGTCGTCGGCCCCACCGGCGTCGCCATCGGCCCGGGCGGCAAAGCCGTTAGCCCGATCGGGACGGCGTACGCGCCGGTGGACATCGGTAGGAACGGAGAAGACGGGGGTGGCGCTCGCTCGGCGCGGCGCCGCGCGAAGACTCGCCCGCCTCGTTCCCACCCCAAACCCCCCTCCCAGACCTGGCCGCGACGCCCTCGTCCGACGACGACGCGGTGCGCGGCGTGTGGAGGCGCGGAAGAGGGGCCGGAGGGGCGAGACGCACGCCGACGCCCGCCCCCTTCTTCCCTCTCAGCCGCCCGTCGCCGGCCGCCGCCTGCTCGGCGCCGACGGCGCCGAACACGAGGTCACCATCATGGAGGACCCGCTGGACCTGTCCAACGAGATGCCGGACGACTACCGGTGAGAGAGGGACAAGGGAGGAGGCACAGGGGTGGAACGGCGCGCTGTTGCGACGCCTGCCCCGCCGCCCACCGCCCCACGCCCTCCTCCACAGCAACTGGGCCGCCGTCTTGTCCCAGGTGCTGCTCCAAAAGGAGGCGTCCGGCACGGCGGCCGCGACCGCGCTCGGGCGCGTCATGCTGGAGGCGCGCGGCCACCTGGCCAAACTGGCCGCCGGCGACGACTTCCTCCCCCGCTTCCACCTCACCGACCCCGCGTTCTTGCACTCGGCCGACGGGGGCGACGGGGGTAAGGCGGCGGGGTTGCCCCCCATCTCCGCGACGAAGTTTGCGTCCGGGGGGTCGTTCGTCCGCTTCGCGCCCTGCGTCCTGTCCGAGTCGGTGAGAGAACGGGTGGAGGGGGTCTGAGGGTGGGCTGGGCCGAGTGTGGAGGTCGGAGGCCGCCGCGGCGCCGACCCTCCACCCCACCCACCCCATTCGCAGACGACCGGTGCCGACCTCTCCGCCGTCGGCCTCAACATCATCCCCAAGCTCATCTCCATTCGCAACACGCTCGTCGACATCGAGCCGGGGCTGGTCAACATTCAGGCGAGGCGCAGGGGCGCGGGGGGCGGCGGGGGCGGCCGCGCGCGCGGCCGCGGCGCGCGTCGATCCGGTCCCGTCCAACCCGCCCCCACCCCCTCCCTCTCCAGCCCCAACTCATCTACCTCAACTCCATCGGGCTGTCGGTGCAGCCGCAAGGGTTCTCGGTGCAGCCCGGCCTGCTCTGTGCGTGCGGGGGCGGGAGGCGGAGGGCGGCGTGGCGCGCGCGGTGCGGCCGCCGACCGACCATCTCTCCTCTTCAGATTTCGGCGCCATTGGGGCCAACTTCCAGCCCCAGGGCGCCAATGTCCAGCCCCAGGTGCGCGGGGAGAGAGGGGTGGCGCGAGCGCCCGCCCGCCGCACGCGCGTTCACCCCTACTCACCTCTCTCCCCTCCCTCCCTCGCCAGGGCATCACCGTCGCCCCCGTCGGCTACAACTACCAGCCCCAGGGCATGGTCGTCAGCCCCATCCGCAAGGTGCGGGCAGCTCTGTGCGGGCACAGAGGCAGAAGGAGTCGGCGCGCGGCGGCGCGCGCGCCCACCTCCACCCGCACTCCCCCATCCCCAGCTCATCGCGCCCACCCACATCTCCTACACCCCCAAGAAGGAGACGGTGGGCGGCGTCGCCATGGACCTGTCGGACGCGGACGGGCAGGCCAAGGCGGCCGCGCTCGCGGCCGAAGGGTGGGGCGCCAAAAAGGGGTGATGAGAAAGAGCGTGGGGGGGCGTTTAGCGACGCGCATCTCACGCGCGGCGCTGGTGGTTATCGGGCCGCCCGCGGGCGGGAAACGGGGCGCGGCAGCGGTCTGGGCGCGGTCTGGCCTTGTGCGTGGGGCGGGTGCTCTAGGGGGGGGGGGGGGGGGGGGCCAACCAACCCGGGGACGCGGCTACCCCCCCCCACCCCCGGTTGGGGCGGGCGGGCCCCGTGTGTGGGGCGCACACGGAGAAACGGGTCCCCGGGCCA
>Ga0315294_10010771_pt1 | contig 10036 bp, 8 predicted proteins | sample YL17G13_40_MG_FD_203626 | JGI IMG/M metagenome (GOLD analysis project Ga0315294, IMG submission 203626) | Sediment microbial communities from Yellowstone Lake, YNP, Wyoming, USA - YL17G13_40 | ecosystem: Environmental > Aquatic > Freshwater > Lake > Sediment | place: USA: Wyoming | collected...
GTGGCTGGTTTTAAGCGCCCCTTGACAGCGTGAGTGGAAATTTGTCTGAACGTGTTTTTCTTTTTAGAGTTTTCATAATCCTGCCTCCTTAAAAAAATTGTTTGCATTTTTCAGATAATCTTGAATTGGTTGTAGTTATGGTTGTTATTTTCAATAAGGCACCGACAGTCGGTAATCATAACAAGCTTCAAAATATCAACTTATGATTATTATACGAAATGAAAGTCAATAGGTTATATAATACAGTGTACTTGCCAGCTGCAATAGTCTGTTCAATCCGATGACCGCCTTTTCTGGCAATAGGCTAAAAATACTTTATTTGGGATTTTGAGTGGTTGCAGCATTTGTATATCCCTTCAATGCAAACGAAATATCACTTCAGTAATATGCTACAAGTCAAAACAGCTTTCAAGTAGAATTTTTTCTTGACTATATGTTCAAATAACCATATACTAATCAGTATGGAACAATTGACAGAAAAACAACAGAAGGTTCTTGCTAGATAGTTCACCCGCGCGAGAGTAAAATCGCGTAATATCCGGCGGTACTGCAAGCACCTTGTGCTTTTTGCCGAGTTTCTCAAGTGCTGAAAACAGCCCCTCTTTGAGGTCTTGCGAACTTAAATTTTCACTTCCACGGCCAAAATACAGCATATCGATTCCCTATCTGATATCTAAACTCCACTGAAAGCAGAGAATCCGCCGTCTACGGGGACAACGATGCCTGTAACAAATTTTGCGGCATCGCTCAAGAGCCACAATGTCGTGCCGACAAGTTCATCCGCTTCGCCAAAGCGTCCCATTGGCGTATGATCGATAATCGTCTTGCCGCGAGGAGTCAATTCGCCGGTCTTTTCATCCGTTAAAAGGAAACGGTTCTGCTCGGTGAGAAAGAACCCCGGCGCAATCGCGTTGACTCGGATGTTCTTTGAATAGTTCTGGCACATGTGCACCGCAAGCCACTGCGTAAAATTGCTGATGGCCGCCTTGGCCGCCGAATATGCCGCAATCTTTGTCAGCGGTCTAAACGCATTCATACTTGAAATATTGAGAATTATGCCAGCACCGCGATCAGCCATACTTTTGCCGAAAACCTGTGAAGGCAGTAGCGTCCCGATGAAGTTCAGATCAAACACAAACCGGATCGCATCGGCAGGCATATCAAAAAACGACATCTGTGGCGAGGTGGAAGCCTCTTTTTTATTGCCGCCCGCGCCATTTATCAGAACGTCAACCGCGCCAAACTCACTGACTATCTTTTGATGAGCCGCAATAACACTCTCCTTATCCAGCACATTGCACTTGACGGCCAACGCTTTGCCGCTTTCCTTCTTGATTTCGTCGGCAATCTTTTTGGCGGCATCTTCATTCAAGTCCAGCACAGCTACTTTTGCCCCTGCTTGGCCTAACGCCTTCGCCATAGCCCCGCACAGGACGCCGCCCGCGCCGGTAATCGCAACAACTTTGCCTGATACCTCAAATAAATATTTCGCCATTGTTTTTATCCTTATCCACTAAAGACCTGCTTAATGTGACGGTCATAAATATTTTCAGTTACATTTTTCGCAACGACCTGCTCGTATTATCGCCTGCAATTGCGCCTTATTTTTTTGAGGTCATAAACATTCCAATTGTCAACCATGATAATTGCTCATCTTGCGAGTAAATTATACCATAACCGTAAAAAGCACTCATCTTCTTATTCATTGGATTCTTCAAAATTCCACTTTCTATTTAAGATTTAGTACTTTGGTTCATTCTTCCGCTTTTAATACCACGGGTTTCAACCTATGGTTCTTAACTTCTTAGGCTCCGAAAAGGTTCAATCGATGACATATCCTTCTGCCATATCTTTAGCAGGCGGGAAGCACTCTAGGATTTGAACTTCTTCATCGGCTTCGATCGTGTAGATGCCCAGACCAGCAGGACAGAAAAACTTGTCGAAAGTCTCGAACTCAATGGCTATTTCGTCAGTTTTCAGTACACAAAAACCCGCTGTGATGACGCCCATAAAGAACGTGCTTTCCTCACGCTCTACAACGCCCTTAATCACCGATTTCTTGATCTGGTAGCAGGGAGTTGTTTCAGCACCAATCAGAAGATAGCGGTGAGCGGTTTTCCCGTAGGTCACCTCCAACTCAGGTTCGAACATATATTCGCCACGCACTATAGACTCCGGCTTGGGGTCAAAGTCACAAACATCCAGACAAAAGTCCAAACTGCGGTTCATAAATCTAGCCGAATCAGGTAAAGTATAGCCCGCCCTCTCAAACTCGAAACGAAAGACCAAGTCCGATGGCTCCATTATCTCCACCATGAAAATCCCCCCACCTATCGCATGCGGAATTCCGCCAGGAATAAACAACGTGTCGCCTGGCTTAACCTTAATCTTGTCGAAAAAGCTTTTCATGGTCACGATGTCCTGCTCTTCGATACAGCGTCTAAGCTCCTGGCGATTAGGTGGACGCTGAAACCCTAAATACACATAGGCATCCTCGACACCCTCACGTACATTTAAAATGTAATAGGCCTCTGCCTTACCCGAGTTTGAATTGAGATACGCTCGGGCGAATTCTGCAGTTGGGTGAACCTGAAAATGCAATCGCACTGCCGAGTCCAGCAGCTTGACCAGCACCATCGGTTGTTGGCCGAAGCGAGCCACATGGTCTGTTCCCAAAAAATAATCCGGGTCTAATGCAATCAAATCCGTAAAAAGCAACTCTTGCCCCCCAATCCGGACCCTGGAAATGCCCTCATCCTTGCTTTGCGAGTTTGGATTACGGGCAGCTGTAACCGAGCCGATCCAGTCTTCCGGGAAATGGCCGTCACGAGGATCACCTTTGCCAATAAGCTCGTCGAGAATGCGACCGCCAAGGTAAGTGCGCCAAACGCGGTTCTGCGGCAGCTTGATCAATTTGTTCTTATAGTTCACGAGATTAACTCCTGAATAAAAAAATTATGAAAATCGCCGCGATGCCCCGTGGCTTGTGAGTCGGAAGCGACATGACCCCAAGAGCCAAAACTACGGCGACATATTATCCGCTAATTATAACGTGATGAGTTGCCAAACGCCTTTTATTCCCATTGATAAGGCCACAATCGAAAATAGCAGAATCGCAATAAGAAAGATATTGGTCATTAGCTTATTCTTATGTTCGCCCATCACATCTCGACGATTCCCAAGATATAGGATACAGCCTGCAGTCATAGGCAAAAGAACGGAGTTGAAGGCCTGGGACAATATCATCACAAAAACGGGACTCGCCTTAAATATCGGAACCACCAAACCCAATAGCGAGATGATAAAAACCATTATACGATACTTGGGAAGAGTCATCTTCCGCTGCGACTGGTTATAGTCGCACAGAAGCCATGGCAGCATCAGGACATTCGGAAACTGCGATGAAACACCCGCGGCAATGATGCCGATGGCGAACATGGCAGTGGCAAAGGAACCAACCAGGGGCTCTAACAGCTCAATCATTTGTGACGCTTTGGTTAAGCCAAGCCCTTTAGCATACAAAGTGCCTGCCGCTGCCGCCATGATCGCTGCGCTGAAGACGAACATCATAAATGCGGATACGATAGCGTCATTCCGTTGCTTCTTTATGTCGCTAATGGTCCACCCCGCCTCTCTGACCAAGGTAGTTCGTATGATGAACAGCCCGGAAAAAACGGTGGTACCTACCATGGCCGCAATCACCAAAAACGGACCTTCCCCCTGGTCTGCGGGAACTTTCGGAAGATTAGGAAGCAACCCCTTCAACATATCGATAGGCGGCGGCATCATGATGAAAAAGTTTAGAATGAAACACACGCCCATAATTGCCACCATGACCGCCAGGCTACGTTCGAAGAACTGCGTTTTACCGTTCCAGAAAATATAGTAGACCAAAGCGATAAAGAACACAGCAAAGTAGATTGGAGCGATTCCGCCATCGACCATGGTCTTCGACCACTCGAAGCATATATCGGCTATAATACCCATCACTCCTACTACGCTGCCGCTCACGCCCGCAGTAAGAGCGACGATAAAGAAGATGCCCACCGCGGGATGGATGTGCTTGCGGAATGCTTGCAGGGCCGTTTCTCCTGTAACCAAAGTATAACGACCATAGATGTCGATCATAAAGTAAGTCGCCAGACAGGATGCAACTATCGTCCACAAGAGAGACATCCCATAGGTAGCCCCCGCCTTGGCCATGGAAGTAACGCTTCCGGTACCGATGTTGAACCCCAGTAGAAAGATTCCGGGAAGAAACATGGCTAAGAATTTTGAGAACTTGCTACGCATGGTGGTGTCAACAGACAAATTCTCATTGGCATTGTTTTTACAGGGGTTAGTCATCATGTTATCTCCTAATAGATATAAGTTAATTATAATATATTATCCAGCAGCCGGATATATAATCCTGATTGGGAAAAATTTATCTGCAAATTCAGCTTATTTTTGAGCGAAGGGTTCTTATAAGACCTGCCAGAACCTGCGGAGCAACGTCGGCCAGTTCCGGCTCTGGAATTTCGCTCAGCGCTATCTTATCGAGGATTTTTTTGGCCTGGCGGTAAGGGGTAATGACTCGTATCGTTTCGTTGGCCTGGTACAGGTCAGCATCAGCCATTTGCCGCAGGTAAACTATTATATTTTTTGTTAATTCCTTGTCGCTTATTTTTGGTGCCGACATGCCTATGCTGCCGCCCTCATTGGGAGTATCTCTCTCCTGCAATATATCCTGGTTGAGCCGGTATGTCTCTGCCATCAATTGTTTTTTCTTCGCTTCCTCTTCTTCATCCACCGGCGCCAGTTTCAGGTCGTCATCAATGTTGAGGTTGGGGACATATACCCTGTTGTGACAGGAAGGGCATTTGCCCCATTTGCCGCTGGCGCTGTCCTGTGCTTCTATTTTTTTTCCGCAATAATCGCAATGAAACATTATTGCCATTTTTGGTCCTTCTCTAAAATTTTATTTGTTCAGTTTATATTCCGCAAATACCTCTGTGGCGATTCCGCCGCGAGGCGTAAACCTCGAGGTTACTTTCATCCATCGCGGTTTGCACCGGCCTGTCAAATCATCCAGTATATCATTTGTCAGCGACTCGTAAAAGATACCTTTGTTCCGATAGCTTTGCATATAGAATTTCAGACTCTTTAGCTCTATGCAAAGTTTATCGGGACAGTATTCGATAATAATCTCACCGAAGTCCGGCTGAGCGGTTTTTGGGCAGACGCTCGTAAACTCCGGGCAGTTGATTGTAATTGTGTAGTCCCGCTGCGGGCGGGGGTTGTCGAACAATTCGAGCTTTGGCTTTTCACTCATTTTAGGCCTCGTAAAAATTCAACTGAACCAATATAATAATATATACTAACCTTTTTGACAAGACAGACTAAAAATGTTGAACAAAAATAAAAAAGCGGTTGTCCTGCTGAGCGGCGGCCTTGATTCGGCCACAACCCTGGCAATTGCGGGCAGCCGGGGTTTTGAGTGTTTTGCCCTGACCTTCAGGTATGGCCAGCGGCACAGCCGCGAAGTCGAGGCCGCAAAAAAAGTCGCTCGCTCTCTCGGTGCCGCTGAACATCGCATAATCGATATCGACCTGGCTGCCTTCGGCGGCTCAGCCCTTACAGACCCCCGTATAGACGTCCCAAAGGATAGAGCTGATTTGGAAGATTCAGTCGGCATACCTATAACCTATGTACCTGTACGCAATACAATATTTTTAAGTTACGCACTTGCCTGGGCCGAGGTGCTCGGCGCCTTCGATATATTCATCGGCGTAAACTCGACCGATTACAGCGGCTATCCTGACTGCAGGGCCGAATTTATAAAGGCCTTTGAAAATATGGCCAATCTCGCCGTTGCCGCCGCCGTCGAGGGCAAGGGGGCATACCATATTAATACCCCTATCATAAATATGACAAAAGCCGAGATTATTCTTGCCGGGACAAAACTAAATGTCGATTATTCCCTCACGCACAGTTGCTACGACCCCGACAGCAGGGGCAGAAGCTGCGGCCGATGCGACTCGTGCAGATTAAGATTAAAAGGTTTTGCCCAGGCAGGTCTTAAAGACCCCATCGAGTATACCAAATGAATATAAGTGAAATTTTCTATTCATTGCAGGGCGAGGGATTTTTAGCCGGCGTCCCCAGCGTCTTTATCCGTTTGGCCGGCTGTCCGCTGCGATGCCGGTGGTGCGATACCGGATACGCGAAAGACCCCGCCTCAGGACACGATTACAGCGTCGAAGAAATAATCAATAACATTAAGCAGCGGCCGTGCAAATTCGTTGTAATTACCGGCGGCGAGCCGATGACAAATCGGGACTTGCCGCAGTTGGCAAAAGGCCTCAAGGCCTGCGGCAAACACATCACCATTGAAACCGCCGGCATCGCATTTATCCCCGATATGCCCTGCGACTTGATGAGTATAAGTCCCAAATTAAGCAATTCCACGCCCAAAGACCCTGTGCTCGCGGCGAGTCACGAGGATTCACGGCTCAATTTAGCGGTTCTCGGCGAACTGATTGATAACTATGAGTATCAGCTCAAATTCGTTGTTGATTCAGTAAATGATTTGCCGGAAATCCGGCAGACGCTAAGTAAACTTGGAAACGTTGATGCTGAAAGGGTAATGCTGATGCCGCAGGCCGCCACGAGGGATGAATTTTTGGCTAAGTCGCCTATGGTAGCCGATTTATGCAAAGAAACCGGCTTTGTCTTTTGCAGCCGCCTCCAGGTACTGCTCTGGAACAACCAGCCAGGCACATAGTAATAATATTTTAATTCCCACCAAACCATTGCGAGGCCTGCCGCCTGCCTTGAGCGACCGGTGGTGAGCTTGTCGAACCAGTCGAAGGGTTTAGGCCGTGGCAATCTCCTTACCACCACAAGTTCACTTGCCCCGCAAGTGAAGTATTTAGCCCCGTCACTTCCGGCCTGCACACCAGGGCAGGACGAATGACGGGGTTTCTTCTCTCCCCAATAATCAATTATCAATTAAAACGCCGGCACCACGGCCATTGTCATTTTCAGTGGATTATCCTCACGGTATCTCTGCCATAAAAATATTGACCCGACTTGAGTTTCCCGGCAACCTTCAATTCGATATTGCCGCCTGTCGGCACGACATTCATCAGAGCAGTTTTGCCGAAAGATGCCACGACCTCATTGAGCTCCTGACTACCGTTTCCTGCTGGTAAAACCTTCTGGCTTGTTGCCTTAATTCCATCGGGATAGAGTACCAGCGGTTCGCTGATGTCAACATCATTTTTGGTGATATTGCCGGGCAGCTTGATAGAAGCGCGTATGTCCGGCTGATTGCTTTTCCTGTTGATGGTCTGCGGCGTAATTTTCAAATTACCTTCCAGCGGCGCAACAACCGTTACATTCACATCATCCGGCGCAGAATCCGCATGGCCGTCATTGACCACTAATTGAATCGTATGCACCCCAGCCGGCAACTCAATCGTCGGACTAACACCGTTGGCTTCATACATATTAGCATCGATTGTCCACGTCCATTTGTAAGTAAGCGCATTGCCGTCTGCATCATTTGAATCAGAACCATCGAGCGTTACATCAGCGAATCCATCAATCCATGCATAAACGGTCTGCTCGGCTCCTGCATTGGATAGTGGAGGCTGGTTTTCCCACGCCAGCCGCGGATAATCAACCCCATCCACACACATTAGCCAATAATCATTCATTCCGTTAGCCGTTTCTCCCACAAAATCCCACCCCGCATCGATAAAGGTCGAAAGCATCATCATTTCCGCCGTTGTCTTTCCCGTTCCACCTGCGCTGGTCGTCCAGCCAGAGGTCTGTGTATCCCAGAAATTGCCAAAGACCCTGCCGTCGTTTTCTCCCACCAGCCCGCCGACTCTTTCTGTTCCGGTGACCGAACCGGTCGCATAGCAGCCGGTTAGTGTACCACCATTATACCCCACCAGCCCACCGACAGAAGAGTTTTCGCCTGTTTCGCTGACCGAACCGGTCGTCGCATAGCAGGCGGTTATTGAACCATAATTCCCCCCCACCAGCCCGCCGACAGAAGAGTTTTCGCCTGTTTCGCTGACCGAACAGGTCGCATAGCAGGAGATTAGCGTACCACCATTCTCCCCCACCAGCCCGCCGACATAAGAGTATAGGCCTGTTCCAGTGACCGAACCAATCGCATAGCAGGATTTTAGCGTACCATAATAATTATACCCCACCAGTCCGCCGACATCGTATGTTCCGGTGACCGCACCGGTCGCATAGCAGGATTTTAGCGTACCCTCCCAATTCTCCCCCACCAGCCCGCCGACAGAAGAGTATAGGCCTGTTCCAGTGACCGAACCAATCGCATAGCAGGCGGTGATAGTACCACCACCATAATACCCGTCATTATACCCTACCAGCCCGCCGACATAAGAGTTTTCGCCTGTTCCGGTGACCAAACCGGTCGCATAGCAGGCGGTGATAGTACCACCACCATAATACCCCGAATTCCGCCCCACCAGCCCGCCGACATAATAAGAAGAGCCGGTAACCGAACCGGTCGCATAGCAGGCAGTTAGCGTACCACCAGAAGAATTATACCCCACCAGCCCGCCGACAGAATAGTAGCCTGTTCCGCTGACCGAACAGGTCGCATAGCAGGAGATTAGCGTACCACCATTATACCCCACCAGCCCGCCGACAAGGCCTATTCCGTGGACCGAACCGGTCGCATAGCAGGAGGTTAGCGTACCATAATAATTATACCCCACCAGTCCGCCGACAGAACGGCTTCCGGTCATATTGACATCCTCGACGCCTAAATTGCGGATCTGGCCGCCTTCGCCGAGATATCCGAATAGGCCGATGCCACCGCTACCTGGTTGATTGATGACTGCATTGCTGATTATATTATCGTTGCCGTCAAAGACACCAGTGAAATTCCCAACAGGCGTCAGGGGTACCCCCGCCAGATTGACATCCGCCGTCAGGATGAAGGAACTGCCCCAGTCGTCAGGGGTGGCCATCAACTCCTGCCAGTCCTCGACCCTACTGATTTGGTATGGGTTGTCTTCCACGCCGCCACCCCCGCTGTAAGTACCGGCAAAAGAAACAGCCGATAAAATAAGGACTGTTAAAATAACGACTTTCTGACTTAAACTTTTCATTTCTCTCTCCCTCTAAAAAATTGTTGATATTTCCAGCGCAGGGATTGCGTACATTGGCAAGGGTTTAATAAAAGACTGCCTCTCTCCTTTGTTGTCACCATTACTTCTCCTCATCTTTCATAGCTTCCTCTGTTTCTTTGTCAAACGGCCTTATTCTCTGCTTTATAGCAAATTTTTAAATGCAATGCAAGAAAAATCTTTGTCAATCTGTGAAATCTGCCCGCCGTGCCAACGACGCATCGTCGCGGCAGGTGGCCAAAATTTCTTCGTGTCCCTCGTGGTAAAAAATCTTTTCTTAAATCCGTGTCAATCCCGTGTAAATCGGTGTCTAAAATTTCTTCGTGTTTTCGCCCGCCGTGCCAGCGCCCGTCGCGGCAGGTGTTCATTCGTGGTTAAACTTTTTCTCAGACTTTTCTCTGTGGCCAAAATTTCTTCATCTTAAATTGGCAATTGGAAATTGGAAATTGAAAATCTCTTTATTACCGTTTCACCGTCCAACCGTTTTGCCGTCCTGTACGCTGTACGCTACCCGCTGTTCGCTGTCTTTCGGCCAAACGCGCAGGTATCCAAAAGGCAAAATCGAAAATTTTAAGATTTTTTTTACAATTTCTTAACTCTTTACCCAACAACGACTTATGACTTTTCTTCGTGCTCTTCGTGAGCTTCGTGGTGAGTCTTTTTTCGACCAATCGCGCAGCTTCGCCCCTTTATAGAGAGACGTAGTTTTTCTGTGCCTTCTGATATTGTTTAGGATTTAGGAGTTTTGTTTTGGACATTTAAGTTTGAAAAATTCGAATTTATTTAGGACTTGTCCGCCGAAGCCTCGGCGAAGGCGGATTTAGTGTTTAGAATTTTTATCCGCCGCAGGCGGATAGTGCTTTCCTTGTAAGACC
>Ga0315294_10010774_pt1 | contig 10036 bp, 7 predicted proteins | sample YL17G13_40_MG_FD_203626 | JGI IMG/M metagenome (GOLD analysis project Ga0315294, IMG submission 203626) | Sediment microbial communities from Yellowstone Lake, YNP, Wyoming, USA - YL17G13_40 | ecosystem: Environmental > Aquatic > Freshwater > Lake > Sediment | place: USA: Wyoming | collected...
TCAACGCACCGAGGACAAGCGGATTGATCGCGACGGCGGAGGCCTGTTCGGCCCGGTTAGCGAGCGAGACCTCGGCGGGGATCATCGACGACACGGCGGTCTCATAGGCCGCGACAGCGCTGGCCGCGATCGGCGGTTTCTCCTGGACCCAGCCCGCGAGCTGTTGCAGCGCGGTGTTCAGGCCGGTGACGGTCGCGGTCGAACTGGCTCCGCCGAGGCCTTCGAAGTTCAGCGCCGTCACCGCTGTGTTCAGCGTGGACAACGAGAAGGCGAGTTCGTTACTGCCCATCAACGCCTGCCACGCTGCGGCGCTGGCCAGGGTGGTGGCGATGCCGGCCGCGCCGGGCCCGATCAACCTGAGGTAGTTGACTTCGGGCGGGGATGACGGCCACGCGGGATCAGGCATGGCGACGAACCGGCTCTACAGCGCCAGCGCTGTGTTGCTGATGGCGTCGGTCGCGGTGTATGTCGCAGCCGCCAGGTTCTGCGATCCCGCGAAGAGGCCGCGGTTGGCGAGGTGCTCGCCGGCCGTTCCCACGTAGGAGGCGCCGGCTGCGTTGAGAGCGGCGGCGAACTCGACGGAATCGATGTCGGCACCCATCGGCATCACAGCGACGAGGGCCGCCGCGGCTGCCGACGTAGCGGCCGCGATCTCCGAGCTGATTCCCTCCTCCGTGGCGGCCGAGGCCCCGACAGTTGCAGAGTTGACGTTCAGAACCATGATTCCCACCCTTCGTTCACTGCCGAAATCGAGCAGCGGATTGGACTGACTTTAGATGTGCTGAACAAATCTGTCGAATCATCGCAGCAAACTTATTGAATCGAGCTATTTCGGCACACCGATCAGCACTCCTTCCATCACGCCGTCGGTCGTGACCAGAAGTCCACGACCTGGGGAGAGTTGCTGTGCGCTGGTTCTCCCGAACACTTTGACCACCTGCGGGTCGTTATCCATGAAGAGCGTCGGGGCGCGTGACCCGGTCAGCTTCTGCAAGAAGGGGCTCATCGCCGACACCCCCGTCCAGTTGCCCGGCAGCCGGCTCGCGATGACGTGCAGCCCGATCTCCCGGCCACGCTCGATCAGATTCCACAGCGGTGCGGTGGCCGCGGGCTTGCCGACTACTCCATTGGGCCGGAGTTCATGCTCGTCGTCGATGAGGACGAAGTGGTGCGCTCCTGACCAAGCCGGGCGCGCCAGCAGTTCCTCCTGCGTCAACCCCGACGGAGGCAGCCGGTCACTCATGATCGCAGTGATTTCGTCGAGCACCCGGTCGATGTCGTCAGCGGTGTAGGCGTATGCCCGCACGTTACGGTCCGGAATCTTTCCGATCAGAGTGGTCTTGGGGTCGATGATGGTGATCTGCGCTTGCTCAGGCGACAACCGGGCAGTGATCGCCTGCCCGATCGCGGCCAGCGCGGTCGTCTTGCCGCAGCCCTGCCGGCCGACCACGAGAAGGCTGGGTACCCGTCGGGTGGGGATAGCCAGCGGTTGCAGGGCACTCTCGCCGATCGCGAACGGGATGTTGAACGCCTCAGCGGCCTCGTCGGTGGCGGCGTAGGCATCGATGATGTCGCGCAAGGCGATTCGCTCGGGTAGCCGGGCCAGGGTCTCCACCTTGCCTGCCCCGGTCTGGGCGGCGATGACCGCGCCGACCCCTCGGGTTGTCACCCGGCTGCCGTCCGGCGCAAGGATCTCCGGGAGCCCGATCAGCAACTCGTGTCCGGTCCGTGTTACCCCAAAACCCGCGCGGTCCAATGTCTGTCGGGCCGCGCGGCGGTGCTCCATTCCGGTGCCCATCTGGGTTTCGTCGGGATTGCTCAGTCTCAGCTGAATCCGAGCGTTGGCGACGTTGAGCAGCGCCTGTTTCTGGCCCACGAGCCATCCACTGGCGCTGGCGATCACGTGCACACCGTAGGAAAGCCCTTGGCGGGCAATGGCGATAGCCCGGTCCCCCAGTCCGCTGTCCTTCTCGTAGAGGTCACCGAAGTTGTCGATCACAAGGAAGATGTCGCCGAACTTGTCGTCGGGGTCGGTGGCCGACCCGGACATGACGCCGAATCGACGTTCGCGGAACTCCGAGATGTCCATCTGATAGCGCTTGAAGGAAGCCTCCCGGGCCCGGATCACGCCCTCGATCGTCGAGATGGTGCGGGATATCCCCTCGGCGTCGGTGATGCTCACGACACCGGCCACATGCGGGTATTCCTCGACCGGATAGAGCGAGGCGCCCACGCAGTAGAAGGTGACCCGCTCGGGCCGGTACATCAACGCCGCTGAGCTGATCAGCGTCATCAGTGTGGTCGACTTACCGCGCTGGGCAGTCGCCACGACCATGACATTGTCGGTCTCGGCGTCGATCACATGCACACGCTGCGCATGCTCCTCGGGGAAGTCCTCGATTCCGACCGGAAAAACGAGACCGGGGTTCTGACCGTAGTCGTCCCACCACGGCTTCCCTCGCCACCGCAGCACCAGGGCATCCGCAGTGGCGCTGACCTCCAGGGGCGGCAACCATATCTGGTGTGGCGGCCGTGCAGGGTTGGACAACAGCGACTCGCGGATGACGTCGAGGAGCTTCTTCCGCTTGAATCCGTCTGCGTGGTAGAGGAATTCGGCGGGTTGATCCGGCTCTTCGGCGACGGCAAGCGCGGCGTTATCCGAGTCGCTCAGCGGCTGGTACTCCCAGGTGAGCGAGCGGGGTTGAGTGAAGCTGACCGAGACCGTCTTGTCGTTGTTCACCGCCACCTTCGGGACTGCGAAAGGCGCTGAGACATAGAAGCAACGGAATTGCTCGAGCTCGCGAGGACCGACCTTGAGTAACCCGTAGCCGTTCTCCTTCGACGGCAGGTGCAGTGCGGCGTCACTGCCGATGACATCTCGGGAGTCTTCTGCGGTTTCGGCCCGCAGCGCGACCCGGAAAGCGATGTTGCTCTTCGCCTTGCTCAGCGAGGAGAGGTCCAGGCGCTGGCCGCCGAGCGTGAAGAAGACGTTGCAACCGCGTCCTTCCTGACCGATGTGGATGACCAGTTCGATCCATTCGGGATGGTGATGGAACAGCTCGAGGTACTCGTCGATGATGACCAGCAAGATCGGCACCGGCTCCAGGTCCCGGCCGGCGAGACGCATCTCTTCGTACTCGTTGGCGTCGCGGGCACCCGCCTCCTTGAAAAGCGCGTAGCGCCGGGCCATCTCGCCGTCGATCGCTTTGCGCATCCGTTCGGCCAGATGGCGGTCATCCTTGCCGAGATTGGACAGCGATCCTGCGACGTGCGGCAACCCCTCGAGGTCTTGGGCCGCGGACTCGAACTTCATGTCGACGAAGATGACGACGAAACTCTCGGGCGAGTGCGTCAGTGCTATCCCGTTGCACAGCGACAGGAAGTACTCCGACTTCCCGGAGCCGGACGTGCCGATCACCACGGAGTGGAACCCGTAGCCTCCGAAGTCCTTGGCCCGAAGGATCACGTACTGGAGATCGCCACCGGGTTTGACACCGACCGGGATCATCGCCCACCGCGGATCCCCACGGCCGCGGCTGTCCGCCCACAACCGGTCGACGTCGAGGCACCGTGGATCATCGATCCCCAATGCCCGCAGAAGTTCCCCGCCCTTGCTGTCGGTCTCGGAAAGCTCTCCGGCAGTCGCCGGTGACCACCGCGCCAATGCTCGGGCGTAGCGATCGGCAGTGCTCTCCGCAAGCATGTCGGCAATGGCGTAGAAGGCGTCGCGGTGGGCCAGTCGGCCCTCCCGAAGCGTGAACTTCTCGTCAGCGTTGGAGAATCCAACACCCTCCCCGGCACGGGTGGCCAGCCGCAGCACGGTGATACCGGCCATCCCCTTCTGACCGGTGACCGCCTCCCACTGCTCGGGGGTACCGACGTTGTCGTCCACGATGATCCAGTGCGGACCCAGACCCGAGGCCGCACCGGACTCGACCGGGGTGAGGGTGGTCGTGGGACTCGACCCGGTCGGCGGCGCCCACGGTCCGCGACCCTTACGGTGCAATTCGGAGTCGAGTGCCTCTTCGAGATCGCCCGGTGAGGCGAACACCAGACGCCGCAGCCCGCACGCATCGAACATCTCGTCGTGGTGATTGTGCGGCAGCCAGACCAGCCAGGACCACTGCTCGGGGTTGCGGGTGACCACCATGAGCTTCACATCGCTGGGGCTGTGGTATACGGCCAGAGAGCAAAGCAGCGCTCGCATGAGCCCATGCAATTCGTCGATGTCGCCGCCGACGAAACTGAAGCCGGGCTTCGAGCGCAGGCTCAGAACCTTTCCGATGTCGCGGATCTTGCTCTGCTCCAGGATGAAATCGCGCAACGCGCGACCGGTCACTGGTTCGAGTTCCTCGCCCACCGGCACCTCGGGCCACTGAAGTGAGACGGCGGCGTCGGCGGTGGACTGCACGCCGATGCCGAGGCGCACGTCGAGGAAATCCGAGTCGCCGGGGCGGCGCTCCCACATCCGGGGACCACCGATGATCGTGTCGAGGTTGTGCGGGTCGCCGTGCAGGAAAAGCTGGCTTCGCCGCTGTTGTTGCGCCGCACGCTGCAACTCGTCGCGGTCATCGTCGAGTTGGCGCAGGTAGGTGCGGCGCTGCTTCTCCTGTTCCCCCCAACTGATCCGGCGGCCACGGCCGAACCGCCCGCTGAACATCAGTGCCCCGAATCCGACGAGGCCGATGAGCGGGAAGAAGCCGGACTGTAGCGACCGAACTCCGGAGGTGTACATGACGACCAGGGTTCCGATGATGCCGACCAGCAATGCGGGCGCGGCAATCATGAGCAGGATGTTGCGCGGCTCACGTTCAGGCAGGGCCAGCGGCGGATTGACCATGACGCGGACCGGCGCCACCGCGGGAGCCGTCGTGCGGGGGCCCCGCACGAATCCTCTCTTCGACACAGCTACCCCCCTGCGCTCTGCTGGACCGGGAACTGAGCCGCGGAGCCGGCCGGGTTGATCGAGTCGCGTGCGAGCAGGGCGTTCGCCCGGCTGATCGCCGGCCCGGCTGCGAAGGTGCGGACGATAGGCCAGGGTGCCTGCACGGCCCGATCCGGGTCGATCCCCAACGCCTGCAACGTGTTCTGCTCCCCCTCGATCCCGTAGCGGACTCCCTGCGGCGACACCCAGTACAGGCTTTCCCGGGTGTCCGAGGTGAGGGCACCGCTCGTCGTTGCGACGAAGTTCGCAGCGCCTGGCATAAGGAGTATCTGTTGTGCCTCTACCGAGTCGGGGTCTCGAGCGTCGCGCACCAGTTGCACAAGGTGGGAGTCCAGGCTCTGCGGGACCGGCAGGCCCTGACCGTTGAAGACCGTGATGGTCGCCTGCGGATCGGTGGACAGCTTCTTCCAACTGACGCAGCTGACGGGGTTCGCGTCGGCGTCGATGAACTGCAGTTTCCCGGTGGGGTAGAAGCCCACGTCGAGAAGCTCGACTTCCGGGATGTCAACGAGCTTGTCCGGTGAGATCAGTTGCGGCGTGGTGGCGCCCTGACTGTCCGCTGTCCGCAACAGGTCTGCGACGAAGGCGGTGACCTTCTGGACGCCGCCGGGCAGCAGCACGTAGAAGCCGCTTACCGCCCCGTTGGCGTCCTGTGTTTCCAGCACCCTGCCCACGACCGATCCGGGCAGCCACCGCGACGGCGTGCCTGCTTCGGGAATCGCCGGGATTACGAGCGGTTCGGTTGCCGGCATCGCGTCGAAGAGCGCGCCGGACATCTCGACGGGGCGCGTCACTCCGGGATCCAGACCGAGGTTGAAGGTGACCGAGCGATCCGTCGGGTCAATGCGGCTGCGTTGGGAGTTCCAGATCAGATAGGTCGTGCCGCGATGGGTGGCCACAAGCGCCTGCGATGCCGCCATCGGCTCGGCCCGGCCGCCGCCGGACAATTCGCCGGCGATGGCCGTCACGACCACACTGGCTCCGCTGCCCCGCGTAGGAGCGGTGTCGCACACCGACCATGCCGAGACCGGGTTGTCAGAGATCGCAACGTCGCCGGGGATTCCGGCGATGCCGATCATCGGCCCGGTCGGGTACTTGCTGATCTCGGCGGACTTCACCCACGCTGGCGAGGAGGCGCTGCCGGTGGCCAGCCTCGCCGACGTCAGGTTCAGCGCCGGATACAGCCGGCCGTCGATCCTGGCGTACAACGCCCCGGTGTCCCGGTTGCCGACGATCGGCGACTGACCGACCAGGCCGGCAGGTTTCATGAAGTTCAGCAGTGCCATCCAGCCGCAGCCGAGCAGGACGAAGACCAGGGACAGGGCGAGCGCCGCATGTTGCTTGCGATCGTCGTGGCGCATGCGCACCGAGAAGCGGGTGATCGCGGCGCGAAGACGGCGGTTGTAAAACAGGTGGCCGGAGTTTTGGTCCCTATTGGAGAGGTTCAGGGGCACAGTCGGCGCCTCATGTTTGGACGGGCGGTCATCGGAGGTCACCGCCGTAGCGAGCCTGATAGTCATCCTCGACCTCGTCCCGCAGAGCGGCGAAGACGACGTTGAGGCGCTCAGCGAGCTCACCGTGGGAATAGTCGGTGGTGACCCCGGGGTGCAATCTCAGGTCCACAAGTTTGCCATCAGAGTTCGCAACGGCCCGCACATCGCCCATGTCGACGCTGTACGTGACCGCCTCGGCCTGTGCGACAAGGGCCTCCCACCGATCGGCCGCCTCGGCCAGGTCGCGCAGTACTGAATCGACAAGCTCCTTGTCGCTAATCCAGGACCCACTGGTTGACCCCTCCATGCGGCAAGTATGTAGACCGTTTCTAACTGGGTCAATTCACTGTGTGCACGGAAGGTGTTAGGACATGCCGACCGGCAGCAGCTACCTCGCAGGTACCAGCGTTCACAGTTCTCGGTGACCGTTCCGGCGCCTTGGAGTCCGCCGGGCAAGTTTGCCGACTACGGCAGGACGCGAGCTCACTGCTGGTTTCAGACCACCGCTCAGTTATTTGCCATGTCACATCACCCGGCTGATGTGAACTGGTCGCCGATGCCGGGGTTGCGCAACGCTTTAGGGTCGTCATCGTGCGATTCGCGTTCAAGACCTCACCGCAGAACACCACCTGGGCCGACATGCTGGCGGTGTGGCGGGCCGCCGACGACATCGACGTCTACGAGTCGGGGTGGACCTTCGACCACTTCTATCCGATCTTCTCCGACCCGGCCGGGCCGTGCCTGGAGGGTTGGTCGACGCTCACCGCTCTGGCGCAGGCGACCACCCGGCTTCGGCTGGGAACCCTGGTCACCGGCATCCACTACCGGCATCCGGCGGTGCTGGCCAATATGGCCGCCGCGGTCGACATCATCTCCGGCGGCCGGCTGGAACTCGGCGTCGGCGCGGGCTGGAACGAGGATGAGTCCGGGGCCTACGGCATCGAACTCGGCACCATCACAGAGCGTTTCGACCGGTTCGAGGAAGCCTGCCAGGTGCTCATCGGCCTGCTCAGCCAGGAGACCACCGACTTCGACGGGCAGTTCTATCGATTGAAGGCCGCCCGCAACGAGCCCAAGGGCCCCCAGCGGCCGCACCCGCCGATCTGCATCGGGGGCAACGGCGAGAAGCGGACACTGCGCATCGCCGCCAAGTACGCCCAGCACTGGAACTTCGTCGGCGGCACGCCGGCCGAGTTCGCCCGCAAGCGAGATGTCTTGAAAGCGCACTGCGCCGACGTCGGCCGCAACCCCAAGGAGATCATGCTGTCGGCCCACATCCGGCTCACCGAGGATCGCGGCTACCGGGGCGTCATCGAGGACGCGATCGCGCTGGGTGCCGAGGGTCTGGACCTGGCGATCGTCTACCTGCCACTGCCCCACGACCCGGCGGTGATGGAGCCGATGGCCGAGGCGATCCGCGATTCGGGGCTGTGGCGGCCGGCCCTGGTGTGAGGCCGCGCCGAAAGTGCGTGGAGATCGTCATTCGGGCCGAGAACGCGATCGTGGCGCACTCTCGGCGGGCCCCCGGGGAGTTAAGCAGCGTTGCGCCAGCGTTCCTCGTATGCCGCGACCTCGTGCGGATCGTCCATCTGGCTGTGGATCATCGCCTTTTCCCGTCGGACGACAGATCGCATGGTGAGCGCGATCAGCGCGATGAGGACGGTGCCCGCAAAGATAATGAAGAGGGGCGTGAAGTAGATGTTCTGCATCATGGTTTTCCCGATCATCCCGTGGCGGTGCCAGCGCCTGCGTCGGAGTTAAATACCCGACACTGATTTCAATAGTGTGAGTTGGATTCAGGTTTGGGAAGTCAATCAAAATGACGTATGTGTGACGAAATCGGCACCAAAGGCCCGGCGCAACGCATTTCGGCTCGTGGGCAGGAAGCCCCGGAACCCGTTAGAACCCGAAGTGCAGAAGGTCCGCGGGGGTGACGAGACGCTCGTGGCTGGCCGGGAACTCCCGGCTCTTGACCGGGTGGCGAATCAGCGACCAGGCGATACGCCCGACACGGGAACGCAGTTTGACGTTCGGGCTTGGGTTGAGGTACACCACGAAGGCTCTCCTGTGGTCGACAACATTGGCAACCAGGGAGTCGCAATAACGCGACATCCCCACCACAGCAATTACAACTTCATGCGGCCCCTCAGCGACGCAGGCGCGCCGACGCAGGTCACATGTTTCTATTGTTACGTAAGTGACTAACGTTGCGGCGCGGCAGACGGTGCGATCGGCGCCGGCAAAGCCGTGTGGCCCATCAGGTAGCGGTCCACGCCAGCCGCGGCGGCCCGGCCCTCGGCGATCGCCCACACGATGAGGGACTGCCCGCGACCCATGTCGCCGGCCACGAACACCCCGGGAACCGAGGTCTCGAAGTCGCCGTTTCGGGCGACGTTGCCCCGGTCGGTGAGTTCCACGCCCAGTTCGGTCAGCAGACCGGGCTTCTCCGGCCCGACGAAGCCCATGGCCAGCAGCACCAGGTCGGCCTCAAGGTCGAAATCGCTGCCTTCGACCTTCTCGAACTCACCGCCCTTCATCACGACTTCGTGCGCGCGCAGGCCGGTGACGTGGGCCTCGCTTCCCAGGAAGCGCTCGGTGTTGACCGAGAACACCCGCTCACCGCCCTCCTCGTGCGCCGAGGACACCCGGAACATCAGCGGGTACGTGGGCCACGGGGTGACGTCGGCGCGTTCCTCGGGCGGACGCGGCATGATCTCGAACTGGTGCACGCTGGCCGCGCCCTGCCGATGCGAAGTGCCCAGGCAGTCCGCACCGGTGTCGCCGCCGCCGATGATGACCACCCGCTTGCCCTTGGCCGTGATGGGCGGCTGGCCGTCGGCGTCGAGAACCGGATCGCCGTGGGTGGCCTTGTTGGCCCACGGCAGGAACTCCATCGCCTGGTGGATACCGTCGAACTCGCGGCCCGGGATGGGCAGATCGCGCCAATCGGTCGCGCCGCCGGCGAGCACCACCGCGTCGAACTTGTCGCGCAATTCCTCGACGGTGAGGTCCACTCCGACGTTGACCCCGGCCGTGAACTTGGTGCCCTCGGCCTCCATCTGCTCCAGGCGCCGGTCGATGTGGCGCTTCTCCATCTTGAATTCGGGGATGCCGTAACGCAGCAGCCCGCCGATCCGGTCGGCCCGCTCGAACACCGTGACGTCGTGGCCGGCGCGGGTGAGCTGCTGGGCGGCGGCGAGACCGGCCGGACCGGAGCCGACGACGGCCACCGACTTACCGGTGACCAGGTGCGGCCGGTTGGGCTGCACCCAGCCCTCGTCGAAGGCGTTATCGATGATCTCGACCTCGACCTGCTTGATGGTCACCGGATCGGAGTTGATGCCCAGCACACAGGACGCCTCGCACGGGGCGGGGCACAGCCGGCCGGTGAACTCCGGGAAGTTGTTGGTGGCGTGCAGCCGCTCGATCGCCTCCCGCCAGCGGTCCCGGTAGACCAGGTCGTTCCACTCCGGAATGAGATTGCCCAGCGGGCAGCCGTTGTGGCAGAACGGGATTCCGCAGTCCATGCAGCGCGCCGCCTGGTGCCTGAGGATCTCAGGCTCGAATTCTTCGTAGACCTCGTTCCAGTCGCGCAGCC
>Ga0315294_10010777_pt1 | contig 10034 bp, 7 predicted proteins | sample YL17G13_40_MG_FD_203626 | JGI IMG/M metagenome (GOLD analysis project Ga0315294, IMG submission 203626) | Sediment microbial communities from Yellowstone Lake, YNP, Wyoming, USA - YL17G13_40 | ecosystem: Environmental > Aquatic > Freshwater > Lake > Sediment | place: USA: Wyoming | collected...
GCCAATTTAACCCGTAGGAAAGCTAAAAATAACTCAATAGCGGCCGATCCATGTAAACGCTTTACCAACTTCATATATACTACATTATCGCTCTTTCTGTCAAGAGAAATTCCCCAATTATACTTGGACTATCCGCCGGAATTGCCGATTATCTTACTGACCCTTTGTAAATACCTGCAAAATAGGTGATAAGGAGATCCATAGCGTTTCCCGGGCAAGCCGGTATGAGAATTTGAAATCCTTTACAGTCGAATGATTTGTTTGTTAGAATCAAGATTTGTCGTTGTTAGTTCATAGTTCATTGGCGGTGAAAAAATGGACAGCAGACACTGAAAACTGAGCTTATTCAGCGGGAGGCGACCGACATGGCAACTTATGGTAATCACCGAAGGACCTTTTGCAGCCGGCGTGAATTTCTCGGATCGGCCTGCCGTGGTACGGCGGCATTGGCCTTCGCCGGAGCTGCCGGGCAGTCTCTACGGGCCGGGCAGGGCGGCAACAATACTAAGAGGAACATTGTTCTGGTGCTCAGCGACGATCATCGCTACGACTTTATGGGATTTATGAAGGAATCGCCAGCTTTCTTAGAGACGCCGAACATGGACCGCATGGCGCAGCAAGGAGCGCATTTAGCCAACGCGTTCGTCAGCACATCGCTATGCTCGCCGAGCCGTGCTTCTATCCTTACCGGCCAATACATGCACCATCATCGCATCGTTGACAACCAGCGGCCGGAACCGGAAGGCACGGTGTTCTTCCCGCAGTATCTGCAGAAGGCCGGCTATCAGACTGCCTTTATCGGCAAGTGGCACATGGGTCACGAAGACGACAGTCCCAGGCCGGGCTTCGATTACTGGGCAAGCTTCAAGGGCCAGGGGGCGTATTTCAATCCGACGCTCAACATAAACAACCAGCGCCGAACGTTCCAGGGATATACGACCGATGTCCTGACGGACCAGGCATTGACGTGGCTTAAGGACGGCCGCGATGCACGCCGGCCGTTCTTTTTGTATCTGTCATACAAAGCGGTCCATTACCCGTTCCAGCCCGCCGAACGTCACAAAGGCCGCTACGAAAAGGCCGAAGTCAGGCGTCCCGAGACGATGGCCAACACGGAGCAAAACTACCAGACGCAGCCGCACTGGGTCCGGGAGCGCCGCTACAGCATTCACGGCGTCGATCACATGGAAACAGGACAGTATGACAACGATCCGGCGCCGTCTTTCGACGAGCTTTACAAGCGGTACTGCGAGACCGTTCACGGGCTGGATGAGAACCTCGGGCGAGTGCTGAAGTACCTGGACGAGACGGGCCTGAGCGAATCGACGCTGGTGATTTACATGGGCGATAATGGTTTCTCGCTCGGGGAGCACGGCTTCTACGATAAACGGGATGCCTTCGAGGAGTCTATCCGCGTGCCGATGCTCGCGTACGCCCCGGGCCTGATCGAGCCGGGCACGAAGGTTATGCAGATGGTGCAGAATATCGATATCGCGCCGACGCTGCTGGCAGCGGCCGGTGTCCAACTGCCGAAAACCGCCAATCCTTCGACGGAGTTTACCCTGAGCATCGCCGAAGGGCTCAGGGCGGGCATGGATGGGCAATCCTTCCTGCCGCTGCTGCGAGGTAAGTCGATCCGGTGGCGCGACCATATCCTTTACGAGTATTACTGGGAATGGAACTTCCCCGCCACGCCAACGGTTTTTGCCATTCGCACCGAGCGGCACAAGTATATCTTCTATCAGGGTATTTGGGACTACGATGGTTTCTACGACCTGCAAACCGACCCGCACGAGCGGCATAACCTTATCGACGTTCCAGCCTACAGCGAGCAGATCGTGGCGATGAAAAAGCAGCTTTTCGACGAGCTCGAAGCGAGCGGAGGGCTTGACATCCCCGTTCGCAGACCTCTGGGCGAGCGCCTCGACCAGCGTAAAAACAAACGCTGAAATGTTCCTAAAAGCTGCTTCTGAAAACGATTCTTGGTCATACAACTTAGCTTTCTTAATCCGATATGATGTTCCCCGGACTGCACGTAATCAGGAGATTTTCCTTGACGAGAAGGGGGCTGATCTGTTATAAATTAGATGGTTGGATTCTATGGGTTTTCATTCTTTAGGCAGGCAGAATTATTATAGTTTAGTTAAGATTTAACTTTTTGTTAAGCCATTCGTGTCGGGCTTTTTGAAGGAGGAATGTAATGTTTAGAATATTCAAACACTTCGTGGCGGCCTATGTATTAATAGCCGTAATCGCAATATTAAGCGGCACAGCATGGGCCAACTGGCTGGAAACATTTGACGGTGACTCGTTCGATCTGGCAACCTGGCAGTTCGGCTGCTATCCGGACCTGACCGGGACGTTCAACGCAACGATACAGGACGGACCTGATGACAACGACTATATCTCATTGGACGAGACAAGCCCGGCTGGTGTCGGCGGCTCACAATTCGGCGTAGGTATCGGGGATCCGGGTGATACCTTCAGAGACGTCCGCGTCGGTGCGGAGTTCAATATTACTGGTAATGCCTCTTGGAATTACCACGGCTTGGCGGCAAGAATAACTTACTTTAATGACGATGGCTCGATAACCGGCTACCCCGGCATCATTGCCAGTTGCTACGTGATGGTCATACACTATGAGGAAGGACCGGCCAATCTGAAAATCGAACTAATCAAAGCCGTCAACCTCCAGAGCGACATTATGGCGACCTGGCAGCCGGAGGTTCCGGTACCCGGTTTGGATCACGCCAGGAGCCACTATTTTGAGCTGGACGTGGTCGGATCGGGTCCCGTGTACATCACGGGCAGTGCCTATGAATATAAGGGTGGTCCCTTACTCGTGAGAACTCCTACGTTTATCGATACCAGCGCCAACGATCCCTGGGAGGCTCCGAAAATTCATGATGATGTTTTTAAAAGCGGCGTCAGTGGCATCTTCGGGATGTGGGAAGATCCCCAACCGGCCGGCCACCATGGTTCATTTGACAGTGTCTCATCTGCCTCGGATGGTCCGGCTGCGGTCAATCCCAGTCCCGCCGACGGTACGGTTGATATGCCCGTCGATGTTAGTCTGAGCTGGGTCGAGGCGGAGTTTGCGATGAGCCGCGAGCTCTGGATAGGCAAGGCCGGAGCGATGGAAAAGGTTGATCCCTCGCCTGCAGGAACCACCTATACTCCCGTGGATCTTGAAATCGGCCAGACTTACGAGTGGCGAATCGATCAGGTCGGCGCCTCAGGTACGGTTACAGGTCATACCTGGACCTTTACGACAGTGGATTATCTGATCGTTGATGATTTTCAGTCATACACCAATGATGTAGGTATAAGGAGTGTATGGATCGACAACATCAACGAGGCTGGGGTTGAATATGTCTTTCTGACGACGGGCGAGAACAAATCCATGCGGTTTGAATTCCAGAATCAGTTCGAGCCTTACTTTACTGAGATCATGCGGACATTTGATAGTCCGCAGGATTGGACGGCTCAATCTGTTGATGAGTTGTCGCTGTCATTCGTTGGTGAACACGAAAACATGGAGCATCTGATGTATTTGACGCTGGAGGATACTGCTGGCCAAAGCTTCAGGGTCGAGCACCCATATACATATGCGTGCCAGTCTGATTCATGGCGTCAGTGGACCATTGCCCTTGGATTGTTCAGTGATGGCGACGTAGATTTGACCTCTGTAAAGAAAATTACTATCGGCTTAGGTGACGGCACCAATTCAGGCCAGGGTGGCGAAGACAGAGACCACATATACATTGACCAAATAGTGTTGTGCCCGGCTGAGTCCTCTAATTGAGTGGTTGGATTTACGCGGCGATATTGACAACTCTGGCGTGCTTTGTAGAAAACCTCCACAATCTGTCATTACGAGGCCCGAAGAGCCGCGGCAATCTCCTGCGTTATAAGCAGAAAAAGCCATTGTTGCGTTTGAGATTGCTTTGCTTCGCCCGTAATAACAAACCCCGGCCTGAGGTTTTCTTCAAAGCACCTCGTAGTCCTTTTTACTAATCAAAAGGACTACGGACTCCGTTTGATTGCGGAGGGTTTTTTGCCGCAAGGCTGGTGAGGTTTTCTACAGAGCAACTCTGACAGCTTTAAGAAAACAAGGATGCTTAAGTTTCATGGCGAGTCTGCAATTCCGTTCTACTTTCATATTCCCGTGCTTGCGTTAGGCAGTGCAGTCAGATTATGCTATGCTGTCGGGCAGGAACGTACTTGTCAGATTGTGGCCGGGCAAATAGAAACGGGAATCGACTGCTATGAAAAAGCAAAAAGTCAAAGAGCTTCTCAAAGTCAGCAAAGATGTCATTTCAGATGGTTCACTGGAAAACGGGGCAATCGTTGCCGCCAATTCAGACAAGGCAAACTATCCGGCTGCTACCCAGGATTACAGGTACGTCTGGGTGCGGGATGCGGCGTATGTGTGTATGGCTGCCGATCTGCTAAAGCTCAGGGACATCCCTGAGAGGTTCTTTGACTGGTGCCTCAATCGGGCCGAGGATTTTAAGGAAACGGGTTTTTTCTACAACGCATATAATGTCAATGGGACTATTCACGGCACATTGATAACGCTCGATGAACCGAAAGTACCTCGTCACCTGCGGGAAAGTTGCATCGATCTGATATACTGCGGAACACAATTCCAGCCGGACCAGAGCGGTTCTTTATTAATAGCGATAGCTCATCACGTAAAATATTTCGATGCCGATGTCTCTAAATTCGAAAAATTGATAAATAAGACCGCCGCCGGCATCTCTCGTTCATGGAAGGGCAATGCGTTTGTTTTGCCCTGTTATGATTTATGGGAGGAAAGATACGTTCTTCCCGAACATGCAGGTTTTCATACCTATTCGTTAGCCATGTGCATTGCCGGACTCAGAGCGGCAATTGAGCTGCTGGGCAAAAAGAGAAAATGGCTGCAAACAGAAAAGGAAATGTCAAAAACTTTTGCAGAGATTTATTCGAGCGGCACGGAATCCATTCCGAGGACATATCGTAAAGGTGCAATAGCTAAAAATCGTAAAACCAGAGCAGATGACTTAAAACCCGATTCGTCGCTGCTGGGATTGGTCTACCCCTCGGGAATATTGGACCCGCAGGATGAGAAGATGAAGAGGACTGTTCTTGAGATAATAAAAACGAACACGACGGATGGCGGAGGCCTGTTGAGATATCCGGGGGACATATATTGCGGCGGAGTGCGGAAAGGATGGGTGACACTTACCGGCGCGGGGACATGGCCTTTGCTTAGCTTTTGGATGTCCATCTACTACAGCCTTTGCGGCGACAATGAAAATGCGAGAAGATTCTTTGACCGTCCTCTCGAGCGAATAGATAAATACATTCCAGAACAAATATTCGAAGATAAATCTCGCCCGTCTATTACTCCGCTGCTTTGGTCTCATGCAATGTTTGTTATAGCGGCGAAATTCCTGGGGCATATATAGGGTGCGTGGTTTAGAATTTAGATTTATACAACTTGACTGGTTTTAAATTGTCATGCTGAACGAAGTGAAGCATCTGGAATTAAAAGAGGATTTACACCAAGTTGTTGTGAGATTCTTCGCTGCGCTCAGAATGACAAGTTTCATATATTCCTGTCAAAACAACACTTGTGTAAAAGTCAGTCAAGTTGAGGATTTAATATGGACTTCAATTAATGAAAGGTATAAAGATGTTGGAACACAAAGCAAAATTCTCAAAAGGATCTATGCTGCCATTGTTCGTTCTTGTGATATTGATATTTGCTGCTCCTGATGCGGATGCAGGTAACCGGGAAATAGCAGGCAGACAACCCGTGACATCGACCAATCGCCCGATGCGAAATCGACAGAACATGGTAATGACTGTCGGCCAGAGCGAAGGCGACCTGCGGGGCGGCGATGACAAGGCCATCCAGGCCGGCATAGAATACCTGCACCGATTGGGCGGAGGAACGCTTGTTGTTCTGCCGGGTGTGTATAATCTGCGGAACGCAATTTATCTGCGCCCCAATATCATCCTGCGAGGCACGGGCGAGGAAACCATACTAAGAAAAACCGGCAGCATCGTGACCGCTCTGGTGAGGGATTCGGATTGGTTCGAGTACGGCGTTCAGGTGGCCGATGCAAAAGGATTCGTGCCGGGAGGAGGGGTCATGCTCAGATCGAAGACTGGAGATGGAGACTGGCAGTATGATGTGCTGCGTGCCACGGTCACCGCCATTGAAGGAGACGTCATCTTTTTGGACCGGCTGACCGAAGAGAATTTCTGGCTGGAAAAAGACGCCACGGCTGCGACTATCTTTCCCATCCTTACCGCTGAAAACGTGGACAACGTTGTCGTGGAGGATATCGTGCTTGACGGAAACCGCGATGAAAACGAGCACATTAACGGCAACTTCGCCGGCGCGGTCTTTATTCAGCATTGCAACCGGTGGAGCTTCAGGAATGTTATTTCCCGAAACTATAACGGCGATGGTTTCAGCTTCCAGGTCTGCGATGATATACGATTTCTAAACTGCAAAGCGATAAACAACAGCGACCTGGGATTCCATCCCGGAAGCGGCTCCCAGCGGCCCGTTTTCCAAAAGTGCTTGTCCCGGGGCAATAGTCAGGGGATTTTCTTCTGCTGGAGTGTTTCGGATGGGCTTGCAGAGAATTGTGTGTTGTCGGAGAACAGGATGTATGGAATCAGTATCGGGCACCGTGACACGGACAACATTATAAGGCAATGCACGATCGAGCGTAACGGCCAGGTCGGGGTACTGTTTCGTAAGGAGGCAAACGAATTTCGCAGCGGCAGCCGAAACAAGATCGAGAACTGCATCATTCGTGATAATGGTTCGAAAGAGCAGGGAATCGGCATAGATATTCAGGGGAAAATCCGTGACATCGCCGTTCACGAAACAAGATTTGAAAATGCAGCGGATCAAAAACAGAATATTGGTATTCGTATAGACCGTGAGGCTGAGCGAATCGTGCTGGAAGGGAATACATTTGAGAATTGCCCGGTGCACATCAAAGACCTGCGATCCGAAAAAGAATAGCCATAATTTATCCGACCCGGCAATGTCACTGCGATAGTTTCGATATTCTTTTCATGCGGCAAGCTTTCTATTTCCGCCCACTGGTTTTGATAACTCAAAAGGAAACCTTGCCTGAAATGATTGTCCAGTAACAGCGGTCGGCTCTTGGCCGTATCATCATGTTTCCGGGGGGATTGGCTCCCGACAGGCATTCTCCGGGGGCCTTGAATCTTCGTATCGAGTATCTTCTTCGAATCGGTGCACCATTTGCCTTTTTCGTAGTCAAATGGGATGGCGACGAGTCTTTCCGAGTCGATGCGGATAGCCATAATTTCGCTTGGTGAATTCGGTGCCGGAGAAGGCAGTTGCACGAAGTTTATGCCTCTGTATTTGTTCACGCTTGCCTTGTGGTAATGTCCCCCCAGCACGAGTATCACGTTGGCCTCTCCGAATGCATCGACGAACTCGTCTTTATTCGTGATTGAATCCAGGCATAGGTGAGTAGCCACCACAATGGGGGTGCCGTCCGGCACTTTCGAGAGGTTCGAGCGAAGATATTCGAGCGCATCTTCAGATATCGGCTGGGCGGGATTGTTGAGACTTTCATCGTATTTAGAATAAAGAGCGACGAAATGAACGCCTTTCTTGTCGAATGTATAACTCAGGGCCCCGTGACGTTTGATCAGCCAGTTGTGAACTGTGTCACTTGGAGTCAGACCGCCGCTGTCGTGATTGCCCGCCACGTCGTAGCTTGGGTATTTCAGGCGTTCTGTAATCAATTTCTCGTATGTGTCCAGGGCGGCACGTGTCGGCCACTCGGTAATGTCCCCTAATCCGATGACAAAGTTAGGCTCGGCCACTTTGCCTCCGATACCTGCCGGATAGGGCGTTTGGGGCAGTTTGTTCATCGCATCGATCGCCGGGATCAGATGTGTGCCGTCTCCATCGGTTTGGACGTGCTGGTCCGACCATCCGAAGAAGGTCAGCGTGTTCGTTTCGGCAGAAACTGCCGTTTGTGATAGAATACAAATGACGAAACAGGCCACACGTAAGGCCGCCTTTGCTTTGTATGCTGTGCGTATGATCGTGCTCATATTTCGATTATCCAAATAATCTTCAATAGTTATAAATGTGCGCATTATAACGTTTTCCGTCATTGACTATAAAACGATTCTTCTTTAATATGCTGGATAAGGTAATTTGAGAATAGAAAGGTGGTGTTCCAATGATTTTCAAAATGAAGCGTTCTCCAATAATACTTATTGGTCTGATCTGTGTAATGATGGTGAATTTCGCAGCAGCGGAACCGCCGTCGATTTTGTCGGTTCGAGCGGACTCTGGAAAGGTCGGCCTTTATGAAAAATTTGAGCTGAGGATCGATTTGAATGCTGCTTATGATAATCCTTTCGATCCGGACCAAATCGATCTGAGCGCCGAGTTCACTTCGCCCTCGGGCAAGACATGGAATGTCTGTGGATTTTATAATCCGACGAGCTGGGCCGGTCTCTGGATGGTGCGGTTCTCTCCGACCGAGACGGGCACGTGGCGTTATGTGGTCAAAGTCACCGATTCGCAGGGCACGGCACAAAGCAGGGCGGGCACGTTTGACGCGGAAAATTCTTCGCATCATGGATTCATAAAGATCGCTCCGAATCAACGCTATCTCAGATATGACGATGGGGCATCGTTTTACGGTGTGGGGATGTGGTATAACGACAGCTACGAATTGTTCAATATAGGCGGGATAACTGAAGATGGACTCGATAATCTGAAAGAGCGGGGAGCGAATTTCATCAGCTTTTTCCCGACGCCGCTTGAAACGATGGGAACCGGCCTTGGACGCTATGACCAGAACCGCTGCGGCCGGATGGACCAGCTCTTCGAATGGTGCGAGGAGCGTGACTTCCAAATCAGCTGGAACATCTGGTTCCATTCCTACATTTCGATGGCCGTCTGGGGCGGCGGAAACGCACGGTACAGAAACAATCCCTACAGCCTCGTCAGCAGCGCCAAAGATTTCTTCGGAAACGACGAAGCATGGAAATACCAGCAGAAGCTGTATCGATACATGATCGCCAGGTGGGGATACAGCCGGGCGCTGTTCCTCTGGTTCGTCGTCGATGAGATTAACGGCACCGAGGGCTGGACCGAGGGCGATCAAGCCGTAGCCGAGCGGTGGTGCCGGAAGGTGGATGAGTATTTCAACAAACACGATCCTTACGGCCGTCCGACAACCGGTACGCAGAGCGGCGGGATAGGTCAGTGGTGGCCGGAGGGATATGAAATATTCGATGTCGCCGGGCGCGAAATCTACGAGGCCCAGGGACATCCGATGCCGAAGAGCGGCAAGCTCGGGCCCGATGATGAAAGCCCGCTCCAGCTCAGCTACCGCAACTACGCGAGCCAGACACAGAACCTCTGGAGTGGCTTCCACAAACCCGTAATCATCGGCGAGTGCGGCTGGGACCATACGTATTATGAGCCGGGCATGCCGGGGTACCTTGCTATGTATCATAATGCCCTCTGGGTCAGCCTGGTAAACGGCTTGTGCGCGACGCCGTTCTGGTGGGCGTATTCCTCATGGATCAATGATAGTGTCGTCACCAATCAGATGCTCTATTTTTCGAAATTTGTTTCGGACATTGATTTCGCTAATCTCGCATTTGAACCTGCTGAAATCACCGTCGGCGATTGTGACGCCTGGGCAATGAAAAGCAAGAAAATCATCTTCGGCTGGGTCGTCAACCCGCGGACAAGTGTCGCTAACGAATCGTTCACCATTTCCGGGCTGCCTGACAGCACTTACGAAGTGCAGTTGTATCGAACCTGGCAAGGCAGGTACATGGACAAACATACGGTCCAATGCACCGCCGGCAAACTTACCGATACGATTCCCGAATTGAAAACGACCGGGGGCCATGCGCTTCATATTGGAAACGACGTTGCCTTCAAAATAGTCCCCAGGTAGCCCAACGCCGTTAAAAACAGTGATATTAAAATTCGACGCCGGCAAAGACAT
>Ga0315294_10010782_pt1 | contig 10032 bp, 14 predicted proteins | sample YL17G13_40_MG_FD_203626 | JGI IMG/M metagenome (GOLD analysis project Ga0315294, IMG submission 203626) | Sediment microbial communities from Yellowstone Lake, YNP, Wyoming, USA - YL17G13_40 | ecosystem: Environmental > Aquatic > Freshwater > Lake > Sediment | place: USA: Wyoming | collected...
TTCGAGACGAATCTCTTTGCGTTTGGCTGAGATAATCCTCTTGCCTTTATTGCCTTCAATCCTGAGCCCCCTAGTTAACATATCAAGGAATAGTTTTTTCGTTGCTGCGGCAGCGTCTCTTGATTTTACGTAAACGACCCCCCGTATCTCGGATCTAAGGCCTCTCAGATGCGAGTAAAACTCCTTCGGCGTCATGTTCTCGGGCATATGGATGTCCAGATAAAGCGGCGTATCCTGGTAGTAGACGTCTAGGTTATCATTTGATTCGATATGGGCTTGGAGCTGGTCCAATGCGTCTAGGCAAATACGACGTGCTGTATCAGGCTGAGGATATGCTTTGGAAACGTAGTTGAACAGATATTCCATGTTCAAGTCAGTCAAATATTTCACGTCTAGTTCCTTCTTCACAATAGCCCGTTCCCATAAAATCCCAACATATTCCGGCCGCCTAATCGCTGATGCCACCTCGGGGTTGAAGGTTAAGTTGGGATAACTGGTCGTGGAATAATAGGTTGTCGCAGTCTGAAGTGCCTTCGATATGTTCCTGGAGAATTCGTGAGGCTCCAAGTACGTCACATATGGCCGCTCATTGTCAGTGACTGCCTTCATGAAATACTCCTCGGCTCTGGCGGAGAGAGCACGAAATTCGTCAAGTTCCGAAGAGAGGGAGTTCTCACGGGCTTTCAAGTTTCTTTGGATGGCATCAAAATCAACGGTATACTCTCCGTAGTTGGCTTGCCTCAGAAAACCCGCTCCCTTCAACACCCTTAGTATGTTAAAGAGGTTAGGCTTCATCAGGTACTTGCCATAATGTTTTCGATATTCTGACTGGATAGCCTTGGGCGAAGCGTGACCCCCTTCGACTTGTAGGCGATAAACGCACTGTAGAATATCGAACTGCTGGGGAGTCAAACCCAACCAGCCGGAAACCCTGTTAAAATCCATCAAAGTCATTTTCCTTTTTCACCCAACATATCGGGTCTGATTTCTGGAATCCCCCGGCAATCAACTCAGATGCAGCCCTGCAACCCCAGCAGAAAGTGTTGTGTTCGCATTTGCTGCAATGGCCTTTAATGTTTCTAGGATTGTGCAGTTTATTGTAGGTCAAGACATCTTTGTTCCTCAAGTAGAGGTCTTTGAATCTTATCTTGTTGATATTACCAACATAGGTCGGGTAGACCATCGAACAACCCATTAATTCTCCTCCTGCCTGTACATAGCATTTGGTTCCACAGTAAAATTTTGTCCCGAACCCAGGCCCGCTGTGGATACCATCTTTTCCATTTCGGTATTTGTATGCCTCGGCCATCTGCTCAAAAGTAGGGTTAAAGTCCATGGTTTGCCCAGCAAAGCCGAAGTTTCTATATGGGAAGAGTATAGCTGCGACTCCTAGTTCGTCATACGCCCAATCCAGTGTTTTTTTATAGTCTTCATTTTCGAAAATCTGTTTAGTTAATGTCATGGAAATAGCTACATCTTCGCAGGGGAATCCTGAATCCAGAAGGTTGATGATTCCGTCTATCTGCTTTTGATGCAATTCTTGGTTTGTTCCATGTAGTTGTTTCCATATACCTAGATTTAGAGTGTCGATATGGACAAACACCATATCCACAAGGTTTGCGACTTTTTCTGCGGTTTCCATCTGATGGAGTAAGCATCCATTTGTCATCAAAAGGTTTTCTAACCCTTTTTCGTTAGTATACCTCATCAGTTCATGCCAGTTTTTCCTTTCAAGAGGTTCCCCCCCACCCCAGTTCATTTGCTTTATTCCTGTTTCTGCACAATCGTTTATCAACTCTTCTATTTTTTCTGTTGGAAGGCTCTGAGTACAAGCCGGCGTAGACTCTGCATAGCAGTATTTGCATTGCAGACTACAGTTTGATGTTAGTTTTACTTCAGTAGTATATAATTTCCCCTCATTGAAGTATTCTATACGCTCGTCCAAGTTTCGTGTAAATCCCCTACGCACGTTATTATTTGTTTTATATAGACTTTTCATTTATGTATTTTAAATTTTTTTAGTTGAGCCCTAAGCTCGTCACATATATCTTGTTCTTTGCCGTTCCGTAATTCTTGAGCGTGTCGACATAGTTCAAGGAATGTATGTTTTGTCTGATGAGCGGTTTCACTAGACCGGATGTAGATTCCTCCAATTGCATTCATCTTTTCATCCCTTAAAAAAGAGTAGGATTCTGACAGTTCCTTCCCCTCGGGGATGGTGACATCAAGGCCATAAGGGTTCTTTAGGTAGAAAACGTGAAGGTTGCTATAGGTCTGAGTTATATTTTCAAGGTTGTCTAGAATTGTTTCACACTCGTGCAATGCCTTTTCAGAATCATTATACAGCTTCAAAGAATGCCCGTACGGATAATCCAAGTCAAGTGGTGTAAGGTAGAATAGGTTTAGGTCTTTTACTTCGAAACATCTGTGAAGCAACATCTGCATATACTCCCCTCTGCCGATATGCATATACGGGGAGTAGGTATACGCCACTGCCGGGAATTTTGCAGTGATGTACAATGTGTGAGCTTTCTTTAGCGATTGAGATATTCGTAAAAAAAGCTCTTTATCGCCAGCAATGTATTCCACCACCGGTTGTTCCGGTCGTTCCGTTGCTTTTTTGAAGTATTCCTCGATTTCGTCGGATAGTTGCTGGTAGTGCTGGAGCTTTTCCGCGTATTCCTGTTTTCTCTGCTCCAGCGTCTTTTTGAGGCCGTCTATGTCGAGTTTGTAGTTGGCTTCTCCTTCGCGGGTGAGGAAGTCTTTGTCGAGGAGTATTTTGAGCTGGCGGAAGAGGTTGCTTTTCTGTATTTCGCCGCCGAAGTCCTTGCCGTAGGAGAGTTCGATTTCCCGGGGGGTGGCCTGTTTGTTTTTGGAGGATAGCTTGTAGACCGTCTTCAGCAGGTTGAATTGTTGGTCCGTTATTCCGAGGATGTCTGGTGCGTCGATGTTTTCCAGTTTGCTCATCGGCTTCCCCCCACGTCAATTCATGAGAATACCCATATAAATACAAACTAGTGTATGAGTATGAACACTAGTACACCACTTTATGATACTTCTTTATATATAAAGTTGACTGAAAGATAACCAAAGAGAAGAAGATTGACATTTTGTCAAGTATTTCTTCTAATTCCGTTCGGTTTGGGGTGACGTTGCGGTGACATCGGATGGCGGTCTTGGGGTAGGGTATTCTAGCAGCATCTGTTCCGGTCTGGTCGGCCGCGTGTGCGTCGTAAGCGAGGCTATTCGCGGCGGCAGGGGGTTGGTTCGTGTTTTGGATGAGGAGTTTCGTGCCGTTGCGTCCGGTGATGTCGAAGTGGGTGATTGCGTTTATGTGGCCTCGGCAGAGGGGGGGTGTCTGCGTGTGAGGCCTTTGGATTTGGGATTTATGGGGTGATGTGAAGATGTCTTGGTTGGCGTTAGGTGCTGCGGTCGTTTCGGCCGAGTTTTTGTTTTTGTTGTGGATGGTGGAGAACGCGGACGAGATCAACGCTAGGGGATGGAGGAGGCATTTCAGGGGGGAGAGGTGACTTGGGATGTCCAGTTTCCTCCTGTTTTCGAGGCTTCAGCTCCTGGATGGGATACCGTATTTTGTCGGGTCCAGTCTCGGGTTGGAGGAGGATGGCGAGGTCGAAGTCACATCGTATGTCGAGGTCAACGAGGGAGAGGGACAAAGCCGGGCCGGCTGCAGCCTGACGGAGCAGGCCAGGGGATGCGTTGAGGAAGAGGATGAGTTGGATGGCGAGGAGGAAGATTGTTAGGGAGGGGAAGGTCTCCCGCATACTCAAGTATGTCGTCGGGGAGATTTGCTGCGTGACGAAGACCATCAAGTGCAAGAAGGCGGGCTCTGTCAGATACTTCGGAAGCGACTTCCCGGCAAAAGCCGACTCCGAGGTGAGGAGGGGCCGCTGGGTGAGGGTGATGGACCATGAGAGAGGGGTGTTGAAGGTCACGCCCTTGAACGTCTGGCTGGGGTCCTGCTGCTGTTAAAGACGCTCATAGACCGTGTCCCGCTTCTTGAAGTACAAGAGGATGATAGATGTTCCATCCAGTTTGTATATCAGCCTGTAGACGCCTATCCGGATTCGATGATATGCTGGACGGCCTTTTAGAGGTTTGAATCGCAGGGGATCTTCGAGGATTTTGGAGAGCGATTTCCGCAGTGCCCCTTTGGTGGTTGGGTCAAGGTTTTTCAGGTCTGAGACGAACGTATCCGTCTGGTAGAGGGCGTATCGGTCATTCATTTGAACAGGCCCTCGACGTTCCTGACCCTCCTGACCTTCTCCTTGCCGGATTTTATTCGCGCCTCAATCCGGTCTATCTCAGCATAATCCATTTGATTCTCAAGCTCATCCAACGCCGGGACCAGGCAGTATTTGTCGTTCAACTCAAGGAGACCGGCCCTAAGCGCCTCGGCTTTCGTCTTGACAATCCCCTTGCGGACGGCTTCATTGATGATGTTTTCGACATACCCCTCAAAGTGCATGCTGATGTTCATGACATACAATTATGGTAAAAACACATATATAAATATCATGTTGATTTTATGGTTGGAGTTTTAGGGCGTGGGAGCCGTATTTTATCCCGTCGTTCGGTATATTCTTGCGTGGACGCAAGACTGGAGTCTGCTATCGACAACGCCCCTAAAAGACCAGGGGTCTACATTTGGAAGGACGGGGGAGGCCGCATCCTCTACGTCGGAAAGGCGGAGAGCCTGAAGGAGAGGTTGAGTAGCTATCTTAACCCGCAGGATTTGAAGACTGCAAGGCTCATGGAGGCTGCGGCGTCGGTCGAGACCGTATTGACCGCCTCTCCCAGCGAGGCGTTGATTCTTGAGGATGCGTTGGTCAAGCAGAACCAGCCGAGATACAATGTAAGGCTGAAAGACGACAAGAGGTACCCGTACATCAAAGTCACGGCCGGCGAAGACATACCGAGGGTCTTAGTCGCAAGGCGTGTCGAACTGGACGGTTCGAGGTATTTCGGCCCATACACGGACGCATCATCGGTGAGGAAGGTCATAAGGCTTGTGAGCAGGTACTTCGGCATCAGGCAGTGCAAGAAGAGGATGACAAATGTCATGCGGCCGTGCATCAACTACAGCATCGGCGAGTGTTCTGCGCCGTGCAAGGTGACGGATTTGGACGGGTACAGGAGGAGGGTCGACGGCGCATGCAGGTTCCTTACCGGCGACAATAAGGGGCTGGTAAGGGAACTGAAGGCCCGGATAAGGGCGTTGAGCGCGAAGCGGGAGTTTGAGAAGGCCATCGAGCTCAGGGACATCCTCAGGGCTATCGAGTCGTTGGGTAGGAAGCAGGACATTTCATCTGCCAGGCTTCCTGACATGGACATCCTAGGTTATGCGTTCGCTGAAGGGAGGGCGAACGTCACCCAGTTGATGGTCAGGGAACACCGTGTCGTGTCGGTCTTACACCATCCTTTGACCGGGGAGTATGCCGGCAATCCTGCCGAGGCTATGAGGGCCTTCATCAAACAGCATTACACGACAGCTGATTTGACGCCGAGATTAATCGTGACATCATGTGAGCCGGCGGACAGGGAGCTTCTGGAGGCTGTCCTTTGTAAGGTCCTGGGCTCGAAGGTCCAGGTGACGGCCGCTTCAAGAGGCCAGAAGAGGAAGCTCGCCGATTTGGCGGTGGAAAACAGCATACACCAGATACGGCAGGAGATGCTGGCGAGGAAGGCTCCTTCCCCGCTCGAACTCTTGAAGGAGATTTTCAGGCTCGAAAGGACGCCTCTGAGGATTGAGGGCTATGACATAAGCAACCTTGGGAAGAAGAACAACGTCGGCGGGATGGCCGTATTCACCGAGGGCAAGCCTGACAAGAGCCAGTATAGGAGGTTCGCAATCAGGGGGCCGGGACAGAACGACCCTGAGAGCATGGCCGAGGTCATGCGGAGGAGGTTCGCACACGACGAGTGGAAGACGCCGGACATCGTGCTTTTGGATGGGGGAAAGACGCAGCTTTCCGCCAGTCTGCCGCATATTCCGAGGGGTGTGAAAGTCCTCGCACTTGCCAAGGAGAACGAGGAAATCCACCTGCCCGGGAGGAGGGAGCCTGTGAGATTGGACGGTGAAAACCCGGCGTTGCGGCTTCTCCAGCATGTGAGGGATGAGGCCCACAGGTTCGCAAGGAGCTACCATACGCTTAGGAGGGGAAGGGAGTTCATTGTATGATTAACGTGTTTTCTAGACCCTTGAAGTCGTAATCTGCCGTTATTAGAGTGCAGCCGTTTTGTCTTGCTGATTCGTAAATCAACGCGTCCACGGTATGTAGCCTCTTGTTTGTGGTGTGTTGCACCGACAGGAGGGCAATTGGTTCATCGACTTGGACTAGTATGCTGTTCTCCCGGATGAATTTTAAGACTTTGCCTGTTTGCTGCGGGGAATACCTCAACGAGTGTAGTTTATTCGCAACCTCATGGAGCGTTATGACGGAGGTGTATAGGGTATTTTCAGGGGAGTCTATGTAGTCCCTCGATTTCTCGGATGATGCTAGAAAATAGGCTAGCCAAACGCTGGAATCGATAAAAACCTTAGAATCGGTCATTTTTAGCCCGCAGACTGCTGAGAACGGCCTTCATATGCACCCTCTTCCCCTTTGCCAAGCTTCCGTAGAGACTTTTTGTCTTCTTTTTCATGAGGCAAACAATGGCGTCATCATATGTGTTCACCTCATAGGTGTTCTTCAGCCGCTCAAGCATGGCTTTGGTTTTGACGTCTACTTGGATTGTTGTATTCATAAAGTCACCCTATAGTACTATAGTGCTATAGGGGTATAAATGTGCAATGAAACGCCAGAGGGAACGTCAGGTCGTCTTCGTCGCCTGCTCCTTCCTCAGCCTGTTGGCGTCTGCGACCTTTCGCTCGCATGCTTCGCGGGCTGAAAGCCGCTCATGCTGCAGACAGTACATGTCGTTGCCTAGCTTGATGGAGATGTCGTCGACGCACTTGATTCGTATGTCCATGTCCGGTATGTCCTTGCAGAACGCCGGGTTCCTGGCGGCTATGCTGCGGTTGTACACGCATTCGCTGCGGAGCTGCCGGTCCAGCATCGTGTTGCAGTCGATGCCCTTGTCCGGGGATAGGCAGCCGGCGGCAAGAGCGACAGAGAGCAGAAGCAGCATGAGCGATAAGCTCGGTTTAGCCCGGGATGATTCGGATGTTAAATACATTTTCCGTCCTTGCAGCCCTCAGAACATCTTTCAGAGGGAACTGCAGAGCTTGTCATGGTCTGGCCTTTGAGGTTGGTCTTCATTATGCATCTTGCGGCCGGTGAGCCGGCGTTCTGGCATTGGGGGGTGGTCTGCTGGACGTAGACGTCGCCGTTGACGCAGACGTTCTCCTCCCGGGGGATTCCGCAGTCGCTGTTTTTCCCGCATAGAGCCTGCTTTCCGGTGGTTGTCGTCGAAGCCGCGACCGTGGTCGTCACAGCCTCCCTGGTGGTCGTCTCTACCACGGCCGTCGACGTAGTCTCAGCCGCCATGGTGGCTGTCGTCTCGTCCTTGTCGCATATGCCGTTTCCGTCCCTGTCGAGGCAGCATTCCGAACCTACCTGGATGTAGGGGGACGGACAGAGCTCCTTCGTTTCATCGACCGTTACAGACTCCACCGAGGCAGTCTCGTCTCGTGACTCCTCCCCGCCGCGGTTGAACAGCTTCTTTACGTATCCGATTATCTTCCCTGGAAGTGAAAACATGCAGTTCAGGCCTGGCTTTTCGGCTGGAGGGTCGTCTTCGCCTTGGGCGGTATATGCGGGAAGTAGCAGCGCGAGTATTGCGAGGCTGACGAGGATGCGCCTGTCGAATATCATTTCTTAATTCCATGGAAATCAGGGTATAAATATAGGCTGTGGAAGGGAGCGTTTGTTGCGATACTTTTTAAGGCATGGGGTAGATATTTAAATCGATGAGGGGAATTTTATTGTGTCTTCTGGCGGGGGTGCTGGTTTTTTCAGGTTGCATCCAGACGGGGGTAGTCGACCAGCAGGCTCCTGAGAAGCCTACGTTAGAGCTTAAGGCCGAGCTTGTGGAATGCTCCTACAACGATTACAAGAAGGACTCCAAAAACAGGTATGCCTTCTTCTACAAGGTCTGGAACAACGGGGAGCTGCCGACGAAACAGGGCGCCGCGGTGTGTCTTGCCCTTGAGGGGAGGAAAAGGCCCCAGTGCATCAAACTGAACCGCCGATATTACAAGGGTCAGGTGCTGTGGAATGAGATTAAGTGGCCGGACGGGCGTGTGGGGCAGGAGTGGGTCATCCCCTCAGGCTGGACGAGCAGGCAGGACGGGAAGTACAGGCTGTATTATACCGAGAAGCCGAATCTTCTTAGGTACGAGAATATCGTCCTGGACGAGGGCTCCTCCGTAGGCTGCAAAACGGCCGCCCACTAATGGTTTTTCATGGCTTCTTGGGACGATATCCACTGGATTAGAACCTCCCGCGACATTCCGGACAACGACCTTTTGAATTTCACAGTCGACGAGCTGCATCTGAAATATCCGAAGATTCCGAAGGATGACCTCGTACTCGAAAGATGCGGGAGGTTTCCGAGGAGGTTCTCCCTCCCTCCAAGCCTTAAAACGGAGGGTCTAAGGCATAGGAAGACGCTGGTGGTGAGAAGCCCGGCCGACCTTAGGGACAGCATATTCGAAGAGCACACAGCCCAGGAGATACTGAAACAGTATCCAAGGTTCACGCAGGAGGAGGTGGAGGCTGAGGTGGTCTTGAGGGCCGTACGCAAATTGCACAAGGGCATTCAGGAAAAGCTTCGCCAGCCAGACCAGAACAACATGAGAATCGCGTTGAACAGCGCTGAAAACGCCCTTGCGTTGATTAGGGGGTTGAGGAAACCCACTAACGAGCTTGAGGAATTCAGAAAGACGCTTGGGGAGATACATGAAAACCTCGAGGCAAGAAGGCAAGCCTTTAAAGGTCCTGACTAGGGGGTGGATGCTGTGACAACCTGGGTCCTCGACGACATATTGAAGCCGGATGACCACGTCCGCCTCGTTAACGGGCTTAAAGGACTGGTCGACGAGTTCAAGGGGTATAGGGAGAAGCTGGGGCCGGGCCTGAACCAGGAGGAGTTCATGGGAATCCTCAGGAAGCAGGAGAGGATTTCAGAGGCCGCATGCAGGCTCGCATCATACGCGGGCCTGTCGCTTTCAGAGGACACCACGGACGGGAAGAGGATAAGCCATCAAGCCAGCATATCCCAGATTTGCGCCGAAGTCGACAACGACGTCATGTTCTTCGGCCTCTGGTTCCGCGACCTAAGCGACGAAGAAGCGTCGAAGTACATGGAACAGGCAGGCCCGTACAGGTACATGCTCGAGCGTATTCGGGCCTTCAGAAAGCACATCCTCACGGAGAAGGAGGAGAAGGTCATAAATCTCAAGGATTTGACAGGCTCTGAGGCGCTTACAAGGCTGTATGATGTCATGACCGGCAGGTTCAGGTTCGAGTTCCAGGGGAAAACGCTGACCTACGAGGAAATCGGAAAATACAAGACCGACCCAGACAGGAAGAAACGGAAGGAATCATATGAGTCGATACTCTCCGTGTATTCGGAGGAGGAGGACGTCCTATCCGAGATATTCAGGGACCTCATCCTCGACACAAGAAACGAGGAACTGCGCCTTCGGAACTTCCGCTCCGTCATGGAGGCGTCAAACCTCGGAAACGACATACCGGACGAAGTGTCGGAGACCCTCCTCGATGTCGTCAGGAAAGAGAGGGGCGTATTCCAGGACTATTTCAGGCTGAAGGCGAAAGTCTGCAGGATAGAAGGCATGGACCGCTACGACGTCTATGCCCCCTACGCGAGAGACGAAAGAGCCTACCCCTTCGAGGAATGCAAGGGGACCGTCCTTGCGGTATGCCGCGGCTTCGACGAAACCTTCTATAACATGGCAAAACGGATTTTCGACGAAAGGCACATACACTCCGAAGTCGGGGGGAACAAACAGCACGGAGGATACTGCGCAAGCGTTGTCAAAGGCATGAC
>Ga0315294_10010783_pt1 | contig 10031 bp, 10 predicted proteins | sample YL17G13_40_MG_FD_203626 | JGI IMG/M metagenome (GOLD analysis project Ga0315294, IMG submission 203626) | Sediment microbial communities from Yellowstone Lake, YNP, Wyoming, USA - YL17G13_40 | ecosystem: Environmental > Aquatic > Freshwater > Lake > Sediment | place: USA: Wyoming | collected...
GCTCGAGGGCAGCGGCCACCGTCGGAGCGTCCGTGTTGTAAATTTTGACCCCGGCGGCAGAAAGAACGCGAAACGCCTTCGGGCCGCAATGCCCGGTCACGACCGCTTTTGCTCCCAGCCTGGCCACGGTTTCCGCGGACTGGATGCCCGCTCCCTGGGCCGCGTTCAGGTTCTGCCCGTTGTCCACGACCTCGAAGGCGCTCGTCTCCAGGTCATAGATGAGAAACTTGGGGGCCCGACCGAAACGGCTGTCCAGAGGACCGCTGAGATCGTTGCCTGATGTTGAAAAGGCTATTTTCACTTTCTTGCTCCTCAACTGTCGTATTGCGCCGCACGGTCATCGTGGGCACTTTCTGAGAGTACAGGGGCTTTTCCCCGATCAACGGCAGTTTTGTGGGTTGTTCGATCCTGTGCAAATCTCCTATTCCGTCACTTTTTGACCGATGTCAGCAGTGTTTCCAGGTCTTCCATCTCCGCCTGAAGATCCTCCTCGTGCTCGACCTCGTCCTGCAGTATCTGAAGGACGATGTTGTAGGTTACCGGGTCCTTGCCCGTGGTGAGGTTAAGCATGTTCTTGTAGGTTGTGATCGCGCACTGTTCGCCCTTGATGTTCTGAGCGAGAACCTCGTTCACGAATGGATTGTCCGGAGCGTCGTAGCCGCAGTTGGTGTGCTGGTACCATTCCTCGGGCTTGGTGATGGGAGTGCCGCCCAGTTGAATGATCCGTAGCGCGAGCATGTCCGCATGCCGCAGTTCGTCGGCGGCATGTTGGGTCAGCTCCGCGATAACGGCCTCCTTCATCGGCCCCTTGACGAGTTTCGCGCCGATCCAATACTGGTAGTAAGCCAGCCATTCGTCGGAAAACGCTTTGTTGAGCAACGCGACGAGTTGCTTCACGTCCATGTCAACGATTTCGATTCCCCGGGTTCCCATATTGTGCTCCTTATCTTGCGGTGACGGCTGATCGGTTATTCAGATCGCCGACGCAACGGCCCCGCCGTCCAATGGGGTCGGCGGGGCCCTCCTCAGATTGGTTCCGATGGCGGTCATTCCGCCGCACTTCCGGTTTCGATCTCGCCCAAACGCTTCTTGATGAAGTCCAGTTCGGATTGCAGGGCCTCGGCCTGGCTCTTCAGCGCCTGCTTCTCCATTTCTGGATCGGGTTTCTGGTATGGTGCCGGGTATCCATAAGGCGCGGCATACCCGCCGAACCGCATCCAGCCCGGAAGGCCAGTGGCATAAAACATGTTGCGCCACCCTCTGCCGCCACCGCGTCCGCCACCACCGAATCCTCGGCACAAGGCGCGGTCTCTTCCGAAACCCATCCCGAATCCGTGCCCCGGAGCGGGATTCGCATACCCCGGCATCCCAAATCCCGCGCAGTACCCCGCCCCGCGCCCTGTCATCGGGCCCATTCCCATGGGTCCTGTTCTGTCTCCTCCTGGCATTCTCGTATTCTCCTTTCTTAAGGATTGTTTGTTATTCCCTTGCCATCGCAGTCCCGCATTTCGGGCACTGCTTCTGTACGCAGGGCACTCCGCGTTCATGCGGTTCACGATGCCCGCATTTCGGACACAGGCAGGCGCCCACGGCGCCACCCGCAAGGGGACCGCCCATGCGGCCTCGACCTTGTCCGCCTTGACCCTGACCCTGCCCACCGCCTCGACCCTGACCCTGCCCACCGCCTCGACCCTGACCCTGTCCACCGCCTTTCCCCGTTCCACCGCGTCCTTTTCCGTTCATTTCGTATTCCTCCTTGTTTATGCCGCACATTCCCCGGCGACGGCCTTGCCCATGCCCGCAGCAACCAGGCATGGCAAAGGCGTCGCGCCCCAAGTTGCCGTCGAGCCAAGCCTGGATGATTTCGCGCAGTTCGCCCGCCACGAACGGGAACACTTGGATACCGTAAGATGCCACCAGTTCGTGCAACGGCCTGGAGATCGCGCCGCAAACCAGGACACCGACGCCCAGATCCGCCAGACGAAGCGCCTTTTTGACCGGCAAGTCGTCAGCGAGCGGCTCTTGCGTTTCGCGGATGATCCGTTCCGACTCGGCCTCGACAACGTGAAGATGCCGTGCCGTGTCAAAGACCGGCGCGATCCGATTGTCCCAGTATGCAAATGCGGTTTTCATCATCCGAAGCCCTGCTCTTCGTTCACGTATGGAAGAATAGCAAGCGCAGTGCCAAACGGCGACGAGCGTCACAGAAGGTATGTCAAGCATTGGAAGTTATGAAGATAGAGCGATTCGAGAGGGGCGGGTGGCAATCTGTAGAGTAGCGATGACGCTACTACCGCTGATTGCGATAGGTGCAGTGCCGCTACTGTACCGGCTTGCGACGGGCGCGGCCGTCCTGTTCGGGAAGGGAGATGCCCAGCTTCTTCATCCTGCGGAAAAGCGTGGTTTTGTGGATGCCGAGCTCCCGCGCCGTTGCCAGTCGGTTGAAGGCGTTGCGTTCGAGGGCGGCACGGATGGCCTGAGCGTCCAGAATATCGTGAGCGGAACGCACATCCGAATCCGGGGCCCCCGCCCCGCCGAAGCCCGCCCGGGCCGTCAACTCCCCGGGCAGGTGTGCGATGCCAATGTGCCCTTCGTTGCAGAGGATGAAGGCGCGCTCGACGACGTTTTCCAACTCGCGGATGTTCCCCGGCCACGCGTGGGCCATGAGAAGCGACAAAGCCTCCGGGGCGATCCCCGGCACGGATTTCTGCTGCAACCGGTTGAACCGCGCGACAAACTGCTCGACGAGAAGGGGAATATCCTCTTTCCTTCGGCGCAGAGGGGGCAGCTCGATGCGCACCACATTCACGCGGTAGTAGAGGTCTTCCCGAAAAACGCCCTGGCGCATCTGCTCGGCCAGATCTTTGTTGGTGGCCACCATTATTCTTGCGTCCGTGCTTTCGGAACGGGTCGCCCCCAGCGGCTCATAGGTCCGCTCCTGGAGCACCCGCAGAAGCCGCACTTGGAGCGCCGGGCTAACATCTCCAATCTCATCGAGGAAGATGGTTCCTCCTTTGGCCAAGGCGAATCGTCCGGGCTTGTCTTTGTTCGCACCGGTAAACGCCCCGGCCCTGTAACCGAAGAGTTCGGATTCGAGGAGGGTGTCCGGCAAGGCCCCGCAGTTGACCGCGATAAACGGACCCCGGCTGCGAGGACTGAGGGAATGGATCGTCCGGGCCACCAATTCCTTGCCGGTTCCAGTCTCTCCGAGGATCAGGACCGTGCTGGGACTCGCGGCGATGGCGGGCAAAACCTCGAACACCCGCTGCATCAAGGGACTTCGGCTGGATAGATCGCCGACCCGGAATCGCCCCTCCAGTTCCTGGCGCAACGCCTCGACCTCGGAGAGGTCGCGGAAGGTTTCCGCACCGCCAATCACGCGGCCATCGGCCTCCTTCAGCACAGCGGTGGAGACGCTGATGGGAATGCGGTTCCCGTTTGCGTCAATGATGTAGCCCGACTTGCCGATGATGGGTTTGCCCGTTTTCAACGTCCGTTGCAGCGCGCAGTGCTCGCCGCACATGCTCGAACGAAACACCTCTGAGCAGCGCCGGCTGATCGCTTCCTTCCGCGCCACACCCGTGATCTCCTCGGCCGCCCGGTTGAAGGACGTGACGCGCCAATCCAAGTCCACCGTAAAAACGCCGTCGGAAATGCTTTCCAGAATGGCGTCCGTCGGGGCGAAGGTGACAGCGTCTTTCTCCTTTTCTCTCTTAATCATGAACCGTTTAGCCCTTTCGCAATCGGGAAGCACACCGCGCATATTTCCCTTACCCCCTTGGTTTCGGCCCCGTCTCTTTCCGCATGGTTTACAATTGCGTGAGCCCGCGCATCGTCCTCTGGTATTCGGCGCGGGCGGCGAGGTGGCTGGGAAGGCGGAAGATCGTTTTCCAGTAGGCCCACAACACGGGGAGGTAGCATTCGTAGCTGTACCTCCAGGTCCACCAGCGCATTTCGTACCAGAGGGCGGCGAGAATTTGGCGCCACGAGAAGCACTTGATGACGAACCTCAAACGTCCGCAGTTGTAACGGTGGATGAAGCGGAAGCTGTAACGGGCCTGGGTGCGGGATTCGTGGTGAACGACGACCGAGCCGGGGACGTAGAGGACCTGGTAACCCGCCCGGCGCGCCCGCCAGCAGTAGTCCACCTCTTCGAAATAGATGGGGAAGTACTTTTCGTCGAGCGGTCCGATCTTGTCCAGGACCTCGCGGCGGATGGCGAACGCGGCGCCGGTGACGTAGTCGCATGCCATGGTCTGGTCAAAGCTGCCGTCGTCGGGCTTTTCATATCCGACGTGGTGGGTGCTGCCGTTGGGCTTGATGGTTCCGCCGGCGTGCTGAACAGTCTTGCCGTCGGGATAGAGGAGTTTGCATCCGAGAACGCCGGCCCGAGGGTTCTCGCGGGCGGCTCTGGCCAGCGCGCCCAGCCATCCCGGGCGGACCTCGGTGTCGTCGTTGAGCAGGACCAGGAAATCCCCGCCGGCCTCGCGCATTGCGAGGTTGTTGCCGCCGGCGAATCCGAGGTTGACGGGCGATTGGATGAGCCGCGCTTCGGGGTAGCCGCCGCGGACGACCCTGGCGAGATCGTCGCTGGAGCCGTTGTCCACGACGATGATCTCGACGTTGGGGTAATCGTCCGCCCGCAGGGAATCGAGCGCCCGGCCGATGACCGCGCCGCCGTTGAGGCTCACGATGATGACGGAAAAAAGAGGACTGAGTGCTGAGGACTGAGGACTGAGCATGGGGTGCCCGCCGGCGACCGGCCGACTGGCCGGCTGGCCGACTGGCTGACTGGCCGACAGGCGGGAGTTCACCTCTTGGTTCATTGCGGAACGCGTTTCCTTTGGAGGGGAATCTGGACGGTGAAACTGGCGCCTTTTCCCACGGCGGATTCCAGCAGGATTCTCCCCTCGTGCTCTTCGATGACCTTGCGGGTGACGGCGAGGCCGATGCCGGAGCCGCGGTCGCCCTTGGTGGTAAAAAAGAGGTTGAAAATCTTGCCTTGGTTTTCGGGGGGGATGCCCGTGCCGTTGTCTTTGATCTCGACTTCCACGTACTTCCCGTCGGCGCTCAGGCGGGTCCTGACCTGAACGAGTCCGTCGCTTCGGTCGGCGGGAATGGCGTCTATGGCGTTGGAGATGAGGTTGAGCAGGGCGTCATACATGCGGTCGTAATCTATCTCGACCTGGGGGATCTCGCGGTGGGTTTCGGGGATAATGGCGACCCCGCGCTCGACCGCGGAGTCGTCTATCTGGTGGAGGATGTCGTAAATCACCGAGTTGATGTTGTGTTTCTCAAAGCGCAGTTCCAGCTTGCGGGAGTAGTTCAGCATGTTCTCGACGAGCGAGGCGATCCTGCGGTTGCCGCGCTGCAGGACCTCCCAGCCCTTGCGCGCGGCTTCGAGATCGCCTTTCTTCAGGCCGAGATCCACGAAATAGATGCCGCCCTTCATCCCCTGGAGGAGGTTCTTGATGTAGTGGGCGATCTCGGAAAGGCTGATGCTGATGGCGGCCAAACGGTCGGCCTCCACCTTGTCGTAGTACATCTTGGATTTCTCGATCACGATGGCGACCTGCGTGCAGACCGTCTCGAAGAGGGTGTAATCCTCGGGGGCGAAGACGCGCCCGTAACGCCGTGCCGTCATGACCCCGATCACCTCGTCCCGGATGCGGAGAGGGCAGCAGATGTAGGCGTGGCGCTGCTCTTCGCCGGAACCGAAGACGGCGGCGTGGCGCTCGTCCTTGGAAGCGTCGGGAACGGCGATCTGGCGGTTTTCCAGCGCGGCGATTCCGGGCAGGCCGCGCCCGAGGGGCAGCTTCTTGGTTCCTACCAGTGCGGCGCTGATACCGGCCGCCGCGCGGAGCGTCAGGTTCTGGCGTCTGGGGCCGAGCAGATAGATGGAACACGTGGGCGTGTCGAGCATCTCGGTAGTGAGATTGGCGATCTCACGCAGGATGTCATCGAGTTCCATCACCGAGCCGACGAGATAGGAAATCTCGAGCAGGCCGTGCAGGCGGCGGTCGAAACGCTCCACAGTGGGGCGGAAGGCCTCTTCGGCGCCGTGGACGAGAGAAGACAAAGCTTCTTCCGGAGGGCGGTGGTTCTTGGGAGAGGAGTGGGATCCAGGCTTTGAGGATTCGGTCATACCATTTCTTTCCGTGGGGACAAGCCCCGTTTGCCGGCCTATTCGCTGGAGGAATCCGGGGAGGGGGTTTGCTTGCGGAGGTTTTCGAGAATCTCGAGGACCTCGTCGCGATCCTCGACGGCCGTCTCGATGTAGCCCCACCCCTTCTGGGTTTGGTAGATACCGTCGAAGGCGAAGTCGGCGTAGGAGATGATCGCATGCGGAATGCCCTGGCTTTCGAGACAGGCATCCAGGGCGACGGCTTCGACGTCGTTGTTGAGAACAGCCACCCTCACATAGTCGGTCATCGGTACATCCTTTCCCTGCCACCGGGCGGGTTGCGTTGATAAGAGGCGGAGCGGCCGGATCCCGCGAGTGCGCGAACCGCACCGCCGGCCGCGTCCCAGCCTCTGAGGGTCACAACGCCGCCTTGACGGCCGCGAGCGCGGCGCCATAGTCGGGTTCGTTGGTGATCTCGGACACGTACTGCGTATGCCGGACCACGCCGGCCTTGTCCACGACAAAGACGGCGCGGGTCAAGAGACCCAGTTCCTTGATCAAGACGCCGTAGGATTCCCCGAACACGCGGTGCTTGTAGTCACTGGCCGTGACAACGCGGGCGATCCCCTCGGCGCCGCAGAACCGGGTCTGGGCGAAGGGAAGGTCCATGCTGACGGTCAGGACGACAACGTCGTCCGAGAGCAGTGTGGCCTCCCGGTTGAACTTCCGGGTCTGTGTCGCGCAGACCGGCGTGTCGAGGCTCGGCACGACACTGAGAACGAGGACTTTGCCGCGATAGGAATCGCTGTTGAGGTCCGAGAGGTTGTTGGCGGTGAGGGTGAAGGACGGGGCCTTCCGGCCGGCCTTGATCTCGGCGCCGGCCAGAGTAAGCGGTCCCCCCTGGAATGTGACGGCGCCTGGGCGTTCTGCCATTTTGCGGATCTCCTTTGCCTGCGTTTGTGGATTTGTGCCGCGCAGAACCGCTCTCCGGAGGAAGTGGGTCTCGGGAAAGCGCGTGCCCGCGCAATTGGGCGATCATATGATGGACTGCCCGGAGACTGCAATGGCAACGGCGGCTCAATCTTCCGTGTACTCGATGTGGTTTTCCTCGCACCAGTCCTTAGCGATTTCCCGTAGAGCCTTCTCACGGAACTCATACCACTTGTCGGTCACGCCAAGATTGTGCACGGTGTCCTTGAACCTGCGAAAAGCGCCCGAACCTTGAATTGCCACGCTCAGAGCGGTGGAGACTTTCTCATCCTCCACGGCGCGGCAAAAACCCTCCATGATCTGGTACTCGTTCACTTCGGATTCGGAAGGAAGGATCACGTACTTGTCTTCATTGCGCAGGATATCGCGCGCAGCCTCGATCTCCTCTCTTTCCCACGCGGGATATATGCTCAGAGTGGTGCCTTCTTCCGCCGCGCTGGACGCTTCGTCCGTGATCAGCACCGTTTCCGCTGTTTCCCTGTTCAGATAGCACGTGCTTTCACTGGTCTGGAACTCCATGCCGCTGACGATTTCGCTGAGTTTGACTCGCATGCCCATGATTCTGAGTGCCTCCCGCCTCCGGATGCAGGGCTTATCTTTCCTGTCACGTACCTGGCAGAGGATTCCCACATTCCAGAATGCCACTACAGAGTGGTCCGGCGCAAGCTAGATCGCACCAACCGCCGGGCGCGAATCGCGGGCAGGCCGGCCCCGCAGAGGGTCATGCGAAATACCATACTCCCTCACCAGTCTGTCCGTGTTCGTCCGTGCTTGTCCGTGTCCGTCCATCCCACGCACTGATAGAACCGCCCAAGGAACCCATATCGCAAGACCCTCGGCCCCGCACATAGGATTTGACAGTGTCCGCGGGCTGGGGTATCCTGCGGGCAATAGGGCAGCGGGCGCGCAGCAGCCCGCGAATCAACCCTTGAAAGCGCCCCGCCGGCCTATGGCGTCTCTTCCCCCGCAGCCCGACACCCCTCTTGTGGATAATGAACCAGACCGGTTTTTTAGCACAGAGCGCCTCAGGACGGATCTCAGGGGCCACACGGTGCGCGGCGGGGCCGTCATGGTGGTGTCCCAGGGCTTCCGGTTCGCGCTCACGCTAGGGGGAATGATGATCCTGGGGCGGCTCTTGACCCCGGAAGAGTACGGATTGGTGGGCATGGTGATGGCCATCACCGGGCTGGTGCTCACTTTCAAGGACCTGGGGGTGTCCATGGCCGCGATTCAGCGCCCCCGGATCACTCATGTCCAGATGACGAACCTTTTCTGGTTCAACGTGGCCGTGGCGTTGGGGGCGGCGGCGATCACCTTTGGAATGGCGCCCCTGATCGCGACGTTCTATGGGGATCACCGGCTCGCGGCCGTGACGCAGGTTCTGAGCCTGGGCTTCGTGATCTCCGGTTTTGCGTCTCTGCACCAGGCCCTGCTACGGCGGCAGATGCGCTTCAGAAGGCTGGCGATGGTGGATCTCTCGGCTTCGACCATCAGCTTGCTGGTGGCGGTCATCGCGGCTTGTCTGGGCGCGAGTTATTGGGCGCTTGTCTTGCAGTGCATTACATTCCCGATCGCAGCCGCTCTCGCGGCATGGCTCTTGTGCGACTGGCGCCCCGGCCTGCCCAAGCGCGGGGGAGACACGTTTTCCCTGTTGGCCATGGGGAGCAACACGGCGGCGGGAACTCTCCTGGCGTACATTTCCGTAAACTTTGACAAGGTCATCCTGGGCAGATACTGCGGCGCCGCTGATCTGGGCAATTATGGCCGCGGTTTCAATCTGGTGAAGCTCCCGATGAGCCAGGTCAACCCTCCTCTTTCCGCCATCATGATACCGGCGCTGAGCCAGCTGGCTGATCGTCCGGAGCAGTACCGGCGAGCGTTCCTGCGCGTGTATCGGCCGGTAAACATGCTGATCATGCCGCTTACCGCGTACATGATCGCTTCCTCGGACTGGCTTATCCTGGCTGTTTTGGGCCCCAGGTGGGTGGGCGCGGCCCCGATTCTTGCGCTTCTCGGGCTTTGCGGACTGGCTACTCCACTTGCCTGCATGATTCCCTGGCTTCTGCTCTCGCAAGACAGGTCCAATCACCTGCTTCTCTTCTGCCTGATCGGGACAATGACCCGCGTTGCCGCCGTTGCGGCAGGTTTGCATTGGGGAGTGTTGGGAGTAGCAGCCGCTTTCTCGGTTGAGTCTGTCCTGGTGCAAATACCGCTTCTTCTCTGGCTGGCGCAAAAGAGCGGCCCGGTGCGGGCCGGACACCTGGTGCGGAGTCTTGGGGCCCCGGTGGTGGCCTCCGGCCTGATCCTGGTGTTGGCTACCGCTTTGCGGCTCTGGCATCCCGTGGATAGCCCCTACGCCCTGCTGGCGCTCGCAACGGCTGTAAGCGCCGGTGCTTTTGCGGCGACGGTACTGGCCTCGCCGGGCGAACGCGAGGTCCTGCGGGATTTGCGGGCAATGCTCCTGCAAAGGAACTAGGCGCCATACCGGCGCGAAGCGTCCGGTGACTGAGCATTGCGTCGCATTTTGTCGACCGGGCACGAGTTTCCCGACCTGTGCGGAGACAGGCTGGACAAGGATTATCCTCAGTCTATGTTGTTCTATGTCAGGAACCAAAGGGAAAGGAGCAGATTAGATATGCATGACACAAAGATATCCTCTCGCAGCGATTCACACACAAGGTACGCCCAAGAATCCGGACAACATGGAGGCAAGTGACAGTGTCAGATTTTAGATCCGATTTATACAAATCCTACGTTTCAACTGCCACGCGGCTAAGTGCACAATCAAACAGGACGGTCCTTGAGATCTACTTGGATTGGTGCGCCTACAAATTTCCACCGCTTCTTGAACACTTAAGAGGCGATGATCGCATTCTCGAACTTGGATGTGGCCCGGGACACATGCTTGAGTTTCTCA